>Ga0194116_10002216_pt1 | contig 25694 bp, 22 predicted proteins | sample TA2MahsurfametaG_4_FD_148617 | JGI IMG/M metagenome (GOLD analysis project Ga0194116, IMG submission 148617) | Freshwater microbial communities from Lake Tanganyika, Tanzania - TA2015008 Mahale S9 surface | ecosystem: Environmental > Aquatic > Freshwater > Lake | place: Tanzania: Lake...
CCCAATCCCCAATCCCCAGTTTTCTTTTTTTAAATTTCAAATTTTTAAGCAATCATTTTATTTGAAATCATATAATATTAATTTCAATCAAATATTTTTATTTTTGTTCTAAATAATAATTTTTGTAACAATATGGAAACAAAAACAATATACAGAGAATTCTTCCCAGGATATATGGGTCATATCCCCATGAAAAATGAAGTAATTGGATTAACAGTTGGAGCTACAAACGAATTCATTAAAGGCTATATGGAAAGAGAGCCAAATTATGATGATAAATTAGTTCCATCAGTTTTAAACGATTATTCAACATTCAATAAAAATTATTTTAACAATACTTTATCAAAAGAATATCCTTTGGAAGAAGATAAGGCTTTTTCCAATAGGTCAAGAGTCTCTAAAACATGGATAAACGGAAGTAAATTTCAAATATATCCTCAGCATATTCCTGGTAATAAAAGTCTATTATTATAAAAAATAATTATTGGTATGATAACATAGAAATTATCATTCTATTTATAAAATAAAAATAATTCCTTGATATTTACATAAACTTTATTTAGGATATAAAGCGCATATTCCGGGAATCAATTCATCTAATATTTTTGGGCAAAGCTATGCTAAAACTACTTCAATTGCTGTGAAGGGAGAATATTGCAATAAAGTCGATTTTCCTTCAGATGAAAGATATTTAACCATATCTAAACAATATTTTACCAAACCAAAAACTAGAGCAGAAGAGGAAGGTAAAATTAATTGTTTTATATATTATTATAAAATATTTTGAGATTTACATATCTGATTAAAATAAAGAGGAACTGAAAAATAAGGTTGGAAATTCTAGAAATAAAAGTGTGTCATTTGAACCAAGAAAATATGTTCCAAATATAGAAAAGAAAGAATTTGGAAGAGAACCAGTTGATTTATCGAATGTTGCAGGTTCGTTTGTTGAAAAATTAAATTTAGATAAAAAGCCAGTTTCAGAAGTAAAATAAAAATAGCAGATTTACAGATTTTTATATTAATTTAGCTTCCTTTCATTGTTGGATATAAAGGATTCAGAAGAGGAATAAGAAGTGGTAATTATTATGGAAAAAATTTCAAGGAAACTTCTTTGGACGCTAAAAATACTCTCATAATGGAAACAAAATAAAATTATAAATTTATTTTATAAACATTTTATTCATAATTTTTAAATTTGTTTAAATATAAAAATTGATATTTTTTATTGGTGTTTATTGGCATTAGTGGCTTTCAAATTATTTATTTATTCAAGAATGATTAAATTAAATTGAAATTCTAATTTAAACTTCTAATATAATAATGAGAAAAGATATTGATTAAATTAAAGCAGATCTTTAAGATGAATTGATGAAAAAAATTTAATTTTAATTGATTAAGTTATATAAGTATTTATTTATAGAAAAAATTTTTATAATTTTTTGTGCATGAAATTGAAAATAATAAAATTTATTTATAAAATATAAGCATCATCTTGAAAAATAATAATATAAAACGTAAATAATTTTTATTTTAATTTAAAAATAAAACATGAAAAAAAAAATTGAAGTTTCGATTAAATGCAATGATGTTGATGCTTTTAATAAATATTTTTCTCCAGATTACAATAAAATCGTAGGTATTTAAGGATAATTTTCAATTTAATTAAAACAATCTTTGTTTTGTTAAAAAAATATTAATAATAAATTTTTCGAAAAAAACTATTAAATTTTAAAATAACAGTTACAAACGTTTTTGATAAGTTTTGGGGTCCTTGCGAAGTTGCAGATTCGATGATTAAGAGATTTATTGATACAGGGGATAATAATAAAAAATGTGAATTTATTTCAGTTGAAAAAAATAATACTGGGGAAACTTTTGCAAAATACGTTTTTGCTTCAAAGCCTAAATATTTTGTCTCTCATGTATCAATTTAATTTTTACAAAAAAAATTTTTTCTTTCGAATTTTTTTAAGATTAATTAAAATTTTAAAGAAAGGAAACATCTTATTTTTCAGTGATGGTCTAGATTTTCCTAAACTAACAGATGAGATTGAAAAAAATTTTGGGCTTTTAGAAGAAGCCAGCGGATAAAAAATTTAAGATTAAAATATTTCAAGGATCATGTTTTTTACTATTATTTAAAATTGGTGGAAGAATAATTTTTAAAAATTTAAAAAGTTATATTTTAATATTTATTTAAAGAGTATAATAATTTTAAAATATCAATGAATATGTTAAAATTTATAATTTTATTAATCTCATTCTAATTATATTTTATTTTAAGAAATAACTAAATGATTTTTTAATTGAAATGAATTTCTTTTTTATATCTATTCTTCTTGTTTAAGAAATTAGTAATATATTCTATTTTCAAAAATAGTAAACTAAATTATTGCTTAATTTTTAAATTCAATATTACTAAAAATAACTTCATATATTAAAATATTTATAAAATATTATTTTAAGACTATTAGAATATTTTAACCAATATTAGTTTATTTGTTTTAAATTAAACCATATTAAAATTATCTTCATAATTTGCATCTTGTGGACTACTCTTAATTTTTTGCAAAAGTTGTTGATTTAATGCCCATTCTTGTTCACTCATTTTAGTGGTTTTGTTAGCTTTTTTTGCTTCTATTTGATTTTTTAAATATTCTGAATTGAGAATATTCATGGATCGGACCTGATGAAATTTATTATAATTAAAGATTTTTTACTTTTTCAGTGATTTCTTTTTCTTGTTCACGATATTTTTCAGAATCAATTTGCCATATTCTTGCTTGCTCTAAATCCAAAACCTTCTCAAATTCATTAATCCTTTTTTTCTCTTCAACTTGCATATCAAGGTATTGTCTCATATTACGTTTATTTTCTAATTCTGCCTTTTTCTTTCTTTCATCTTGATCTTTATTTCTATATTTTAAGGAGATTTAAAAAAACATATTTCAAATTATTAATGAATAATAATTGAAAAAAAACAACAAAGAAAAATTATGAAAAATCAAATTTAATATAATTTTAAAAAATAAAAAAATAAAACTAAGAGATAAATAAACCATGATATTTTTAATCATAATAATCCAATAAATATTTACCTTTTTTCTTTTTCGCTTAGATAATCTCTCATTCTTTCTTCCTCTTCAACATTTTTTGCTTGAATATTTGCTAGAACTGATTCTGCCATTTTATTTAAATAATTGTTTGAATTTCTCTCTATTCTTTTAGAATACTCTATTCTTTCAAGCTCTTGTCTATCCAGCAATTTAGCGTATTCTTCAGTATATCTTATATCACTTAGTCTTTCTTTTTCTTTGATTTCCATTGCTCTTTTTTTATTTAATTCGTTTTCCTTAATTGTATCAAACATAAGTTCTCTTTCCTCATGTCTTTTCTTAAGTTGAATTTGTTTTTCTTTTTCTAACTCCATTTGAATATTCTTTACATATTCACGATCATATTTTTTTTCCTTCAATTTCTCCACTTTTTTACGTTGTTTTTCATCTATAAGCTGCTTGTCACGATTTTCCTTTTCTCGCAAAACTCTTTCCTTTGTTTCTTGGTTTCTCTTCTTTTCTAATTCATCCAAAAATTCACAATGATTAAGCACAATATTATCGTACTCCCTATTTTTCAAATGTTCTTCATTTTCACGTTTTAGTTTTTGTCTTATTTGATTATCTAAGTCTTCTCTAATTCTTTTACGAATTTCCAAATCTTTTTGCTTATTATTTTTAAGTTCTTCTTCATATAATTGTCTATTATACTTGACTATGGCATTCCATTCATCTTGGACATTTGGAAAATCAAACCTTTCTACACTTTTAAAGTTACGATTAGATAAAATGTCTAATTGTTCTGGGTCAATGTTGCTAACTTGGCTTAATTTCTCTGATGCATTGGCTGCACCAACAGAAAGATTGTATTTCGATATATGTGAAGAACCAGAAGCTTTAGAATATTTGGATTTAGAGGAAATTGCATCATTAATTATATTTAATTTTGGATTTAAGTCGGGCAAGATCAAATCTTTTGCTAAGTTACTTATTTGATTATTTGAATTTATTTCAGCTAAATTTTAAAAATTGAATAATTTGGAAATATAGAAGAAAAACTTTTCAATTAGCAGATTTAATAGAATATTCAAGATTTTAAACAACTTTAAATTTAATTAAACAATTTTTTTATTTTTTTATTTTTGTAAAATTAAATTGATTTCCAAAATGTTGTTTAAATTTGTTATGGAAAATAACTTGGATTTAAATTCAATAATAAATTCAATTTTTGCATTTAAATATGGAATAGAAAATATTAAAAAGAAGAAATAGAGTCATAAAATTTACTCATTAATCCTTCTTTTATAGTTTCTTCTTGTTTCACATCCATTACTATTTTCCTTAATTTCTCATCGAGATTTTTCAAATCAGTATCAGTTAATTTTTCTCCTTGTAAAAATTTGCTGATTTCTACTTCTAGTATCATTTCAGGATTTTTTATTCCATACTTCTTCATAAATTTTGTTATCAATAAACCCTTCAATTTTTCTCTTTTTTGTATGTTAATTAATTTATCTTTATTAAATAAGCTTTGGGAGACTGAAGTTAAAGGCAATTGATGGGATCTTCTTAAATCGTCTTTAGTTGAGGATCTATAGTTATTGTACATTTTAAGTTTCTTAAAAATAAATTATTTTATTTATTTAATTTTCATTTATTTATAAAATAAAAAACTTTTCTAATATTTTAGATAATTAAGGAAAAAGGATAAAACATTTAAATTGTTTTTTAAATTTTATTTTTATAACTCATAAAGTTTCATATTTAGAGTATAATATATTTAGCTAATAATAATTAATATCATTTAATTATTATTATATAATCTATTATTTATGACAATAAAACAATACAAATCTGAAAAAATATGTGTGCAAATAAATGAAAAATATATTTAGGATAAACATTAGTTTTTAATTGTTTACAAGACATATATTTAGCATTTCAATAGATTTTTTCGAATTTTTAAAAATTAAAAATTTAACTCGAAAATCTCAAAAAGCCACAATCTACTTTGTTTCAAATAAATCTGGAAAGTTATTGAAAACTATATTTTTAAATCTTCGCCTAATATCATTTGACCTTTTATCGTAAAAATCCATAACTTTTTGAGAACGTTCCAATGATTGTACTATATTTTTTTCCACATAATTGATTCTGTTCATTACATTTTTCACTTTATTTTGATGATCCTTATTTTAAGTTTAGAGGAATTCTAAGAAAAAAATAAATTTATAATAATTTAACTCTGAAAAATCTGAAAATTAAAAAATTGAAATATTGTTTTATTTAAGCATAAATATTAAAAAAAATTACAATAACATTCAATAAATGATCTATTGTTTTATCATTTGAAATTGTATGAATTTGCTTAATATAGTCTGGATTGACATTAAATTTCTTTTCTGTGTTTTTCATAGGATTATAATTTTCTTCAGTTGCTGCAACAGTGCTTTGCTGTGTTGTTAGAATATCACTAATCATGCTTGTTTTATTCATATATGATTTTATAATGTGATTATTATTATTTGTCTTTTGCGAACGTTTTATTTTATCAGCACTAGTATAAAAATTATTCATGAGAGATTTTGCATTTTTTTTAAGAGTAGGAGAATTCTTAATTATCTCTTCAACGTTTTTCAGCTTAGTATTAACTGAGAAATTAATTATGAATTCAATTTATATTAAAATAAAAGGAAAAAATTTATTATTTTAAATTTGTTTTAAATTAATTATTGAAAAAATTAATAATCAATTTTAATCTAAAATTAATAATTTGCTTAAAAGCTTGTTATTTCATTTATTATAATAAATTGAATGATAAAACAAGATTTTATGAAAAAAAAATTCATACATTTATGAATTTTCTCATTGGATTTAAAAGCTGTTGATTGCTTAGATTTATCTGAAATTGAATCATTCAATGAATTTGTTTTATCTTTTCTGGTTGTATTAAACATTCCATTAAATTTTAAATTTTTCTGGTTTGGATAAATTTTTGGAAATTCTATGAAAAAATTTTTATAATCAGTCCTAAAGTCATTTTTGCTCTTTTTGGCTTTTAAATTTTTTTTATCCTGCTCTGCAGTAAAAGTATTTCTCCTAATTTCATTAATTTCGTAAATTAAAAAATCTTCAACATCTAAATCTTCAATTTGTTTTTTTGCTTTTTCTTCCATTATTTCATCAATTACTTGTGCAGTACTTTTATATTCTACATATTGTTTATGCTTAAAATATATTTTATTAAATTCATTAGTAAAATTTTGTTTTGACAAATTCATTTTATTTGTTTTATATGCTTTTAATTTTTTATGAAATTATAAAAATTTTTTTGTTCACCCTTAAATAAATAAATTATTTTCAAATTTTTCAAATTGACTAAGGAAACAAATCAATCAATCTAAAAAGAATTTTAATTTAAAATCGTTTAATGATTATTTTTAAATAATATTCATTATAATAAATCGTTCGAATAAGATTAATGAAATTATTAATCACTGAAAGATTGTTTTCAAACTAACTTTTATTAATAAAAAAATCATTTAAAGTATTTTTATCTTCCTTCTTAATAATAACTTTAGTTTATTGCATTGAAAAATTGAATTTATTTCTATTATTTACTTTGATTCTGTTTCTTAATAATTAATAGCAATTTTTAATTTTTGATCGTTATTTAAAGGGTGTTAAAATTTTTCAACTAAAATTTTTAATTATAAACATTAATTAAAATCAATAGAAAAAACCTATTTAATATTAGAGTAATATTATGATTAATTAATTTTTTAATTAAATTTGACGTTCAATTATTTCATAACTTTAATTCTAGTTTCACTATTATTTAATAAAACTAAAAAACAACTATATTTGAATAAAATTTTTATTATTCCTTTTAATTGAATTCAAAATTAATTTAGTATTTTCTAGTAATAATACTTTTAAAAGGATTATTATCTTAATTTAAAAATACAATTAAATAATTGTGAAATCATAATTTTTAATATCTGAATTGAAATAATAAAATAAATTTTTTTTCAAAAATAAATTTTCATGAATTAAATAATCAAATAACATTTTATTTATCCTGACGCCCTAAACTAATAGAATTATTTAAACTGATTTTTTCACTACCTACATTTAAATTAGACGGGGTTCTAGAATGCAAAGACATATAATTACTGTTTGTTTCAGATTTCATTTTGGTTTGCCAATATTCTTGCATTCCATTTATAACATCATTCTTAGTTTTCAAAAAATCAGAAGGAATACTCAATACATTATTGGATTTTCTTGTATTTTCAATAATCTTTAAAATTTTAATTTTATTTTACTTCTTTCCCTTTTTTCAAATAAACCTCATCCAAAGAAGCCCTTATAGTATTTTCAATACTTTCAATCATTTTTCCAATTTTCTCTACATGTCCGTTGATATCCAAAAGCGATTTAACAAATGTGCCTTCTTCTATCTATATTTTTATTATGATTAATTTCAATTCAAAAATTTAATGGTTATTCCAATATACTTGTTTATTAACAGTTCCTGAGAAATTAATTCTACCTGCCTTTTCTTCAATCTTATTATTACAGGATGCTTAAATTTCAATTAAATATAAAAATTTAAATTCTATTATTATAAAATAAACAAAATCTATTCCTTTTATATAATTTAAAATAGCCTAAAATATTTACTTAAAAAATCATTTATGCAGAAATTATAATTAATAGTAGTTGAGATCTTATAGATTACTTTGACCGAATCGGTTTTATCTTTCTCTTTTATAAATTTTGCATTAATAATATTCATTGAATTTAATATTCCACCGTTATTGCAAATGAGAATATCCTTTGCTATTTTTAAATTTTTTGAAAAAATGAATTATAAAAATTATTAAAATTTTTAATAAGAAAATTTTTTTAATTATAGATTTACTATTATCAATAAGCATCGCAACATTAAATCCATTATCTAAGGATTCTCCTTGTTCCCAGATAAAAACACTAGAAACAGCATTATTTCCATAATAGAGTTTTGCATAAAGAGAGTAAATTTCATTAAACGACTTTTCAAATTCTCTGAAAATTTCTGGAGGATAAATTGGTTCTTTTAATTCTGGAAAAAATTTATTCGTCCAAGGGGATCTATAAGAATCACCTAATTTATTATAAGAACATTTAATAAAATTTCCCATTAAGTCATCTCCACAAACCTCCAGCTTTTTCTCAATATTATTATTATTTAGAAATTCTACTTGAAACTCTTTAATATTTTTGTTTAATTCTAGGATATCTAAAATTTAATAGAATCTTCACAAATTTAATAGCACAAGATTGAATTTAGTTAAAAATTTTTAAGATTAGAGCTCAAAATTTAATATTTATATGATTTTAAAAGAAAAATTAATTAGAATTTTTCCTATTAAAAAATTAATTTTATGAAACAAAAGTAAAATGTTACTAAGGATATTCTCATTTTGATTATTAACTGAGAGCTTTCTATAAATATTCAAGTTAGGCTTTACTCTAGCTTTTTCCATTTTAATTTACTGAAAATATATTTAAAACATATATTTTTTTGCAAAGTTTTTGGAAATATATAAAAAATGAAATCAAAATAAGGTTTTAAATTCATCAAAATTTTAAAACTATTATAAAAGAAAAATTTTCATCAATAATTGTTTTATTCAATATGTTGTTAATTTAATACAGTTAGAGTGCATATTAATAAAATGAGACATTAACGATTGATGATTAGAAAAAAATTATAATTCAATTAAATAAAAGAAAAGGAGTTCAAAATTATAAATTTATTTATTTAAATTTTATGAATTTCTTTTGAAAATCTCAAATATTAATTTGAAAAGACTTTATCTAATATCTTCTCGAAATCTGTAATGATTAATGGCCTATTTACTATAAAGTCAGCCCCTCTTGAAATAATGGTTTCTTTATGTAATTCTTCTTCAGCATTTAAAACAGATATTGTGAAAATTTTTTTAATTTTATTGTTATTTTCCATATTCTTTAAAAGCTCGATAGTTCTTGAGCCATCAATGTAGTCCATAACTTCATCAGTAAATATACATTTGATAGAGTTAAAATTTTTGTTATCTTCTATTACGAAATTTAAAATGTCCAAACCATCTCGGCCTTCAACAATATCAAAATTCTTTCCTATATTTTTATTAGCCTCTATTATTATATTTCTCATTATTTTTCTGTTATATCGATTATCATCTACTATAAGAATTTTCACCTTTGTAGAAAGAGGGAAAACAGATCTCGTGGATTTATTTTGAGATATGCAAGTGCTGATTTGATTACTATTTCTTCTACCTCTTGGGCCTATTTAAGTTTTTAAAGATTATATAGTTGGATTCTTTAAAATTTATGTTAAATTTTATTTATGATGATGCTTTTTTAATAATTCATAAATTTAATATTTATTTTAAAGTATAAAAGCATAAAAATGATATTATAACTGAAATTTCTAATAAATAGTTCATTTATTGAATCAATATAAATGAATATTTACTCAAAACATTATTGTTTGGATTTGACAAGAAATTTGGAGTATTCTGCATATTGCCGATATTTCTACCAGAAACCTCTTCTAGGCCTTTTTTAAAAGTCAAATAATTTCTGTTATTATACACATTAACACTAAATCTTCTATTATTGGAATGCTGATCACTTATAAAATTACTCTGAATATTTCTATCTCCACTTGCTATTTTATTATTGTTTGTATTTGGAACTACTTTATTTTTTTTATTGGTATAAGTATCTTCAAACCTATCCTTATCAGAATCACTGTCTTCTTCAATCTCAAATTCTATTACGGCACTGTGTTTATTATTTCTATTTTCGTTTGTGCTTTTATTATTACTGTTATTAAAAATACTATTTCTATGAATACTTTTATTTCTAGAGTTAATATTATGATTCGAAGTATTCTGATTATTATTGTAATCAATTGGTGAAGTACCTCCATTGAAGTTATTAACTCCGAATAAATTGATAGAATTTTCATGATTGACATTGAGATTAACAACAGTAGAATTAAAAATAGAATTATTCGTGAAAGTATTTGTTAAATTTGGGTTCTTATTATCCCCTTGATAATAACCATATTCACCTGCTATTCTACTCATATTATTTATATCTGAGTTCTCTATTTCACTTTTTTCAATCAAATATACATTATCTTCATAGTTAACCTCTATAATAAAAGAATCTCCTTTTCCAAATTCAGATTCGAAAATGATATTATGATTCAGTTTTTCAGCAATTAATTTGCTTACGAAAAGGCTTGGATGATTTTCATTAAAATTTGAATGACGTTGTGGAGTAACTGGAATGCTATTTATTTGACCCAAAGCAAGGCAAGAATTTTCAGAGTTTGTTCTCTTTTTATCATTTGTTGTAATATAAACCATAATCTTTGACTTTGAATAGACAATATCAACCCCTAGAATAATTATACCTGATTTTATTGATTTCATGCAGTGATTTATTATACTGAAGATCATTATGCGGAACAAAATATCATTGGATTTTATTGTAAAACTTTTGACTTTTTCGCTTAGTGAAAGCTTTGGGAAAAATCCACTATCTATTGAATCGCTATTTGTTTTACTTGAAGAATTTGTATTTGGAACGTTTAAATTTATGCTCTTTATAATTTCATATGATGATTTTATTATATCATATAAATTAATATCTGAGATTACAAATGAATTAGTTGAAAAATCATAAATAATTCTGATTAATTCATCTTCAAGATTGACGAAACGGAAGAAATTTATATCATCTTTTATTTTTGAGAAATAATTCATACTTAACCCTTTAGAATTAATATGATTATTGTTACCTTGAATTGAATTAGAATAGACATTTTTCAAGAAATCATATGCAGTTGTTTTGTCATTTACTATAATGTCTTTGTTTTTCTGAACATTAAAATTATTATTTTCATTAATATTATATATATTATTTGTTTTGAAATTGTTACTGGTATTGTTTATTGGATGATATTCTGTAATTTGTTTATTTAGTAATTGAGTTGCATTTTTCCCATTATTGTTATTTGTTTGATTTATATTGGTATTTATATTGTTGTTAATGATAACATTCTTGGAGTTTTTTAAGTTATTTTTAAAAACAAAATTATTATTATTTGAAGAAGAAGAGCTACTATTATAATTATTATATTTCTGATAAGGATTGTTATTACTATTAATGTTATTTTGTAAATCGTTTGCTCTTAAATTATTGTAATTATTATTATTATCTAAAGTTTCATTTGATCCAGAGTCTTCAAATAAAAAATCACTTGAAAATCCTATGATTTGATTGATGCTCATTACAAAATCTAATTGTAGAGAATTTAGTAAAGCAAGTTTGGTTTTAATTTCATTTAATTCTTTATTGTCAATCTGAAAAAAAATTTCTGGCAATTTTTTTACTTCTTTCATGATAACATTATAAGGCCCTGCTTTTTTTTCAGGCTGAGCAACTTGCATACGATTGCTATCTTTGTCCTTCAAATTATTTTCTTCACTGTCTTTGAAGCTTTGAATATTCTGAATTTGATTCTGTGGTTTGACTTCTTTTGCGCTTTGAATTAATCTTGTTATGCTTTGAACTAAATTAATAATACCTTTTATAGGATATCTTATTTCATATAAATATTCAATAAAAAATTTATTTCTAATTAGTTCCAAATTTTGGAGATTTTTATTTTTCGAGTTAATAAGATTTTTCTCTTTTTCATCATTGTTATATGGGTGTTTTCCACTATGATCTTTATTAGATTTAATTCTATTTTGATCATTATCATCATAAGATTTTTTATTTTCTGGATTTCTTGTATTTCGATGGTCTTCTACTTTTTCGTAATTAGAAAACTTTTCAATTTGAATACTTATACTGTTTGAGGATCTTATGTCAACTCCTATATCTTTTATTTTTAAATAAAATATAATGTTTTAGAAAAAATTAATTTTTCTCTTTTTCCATTAAAATAAAGATAAACTAGAAAATAATAATTATTAATGTTTTCATAAAAATTTTATTTAAACGAAAACTTTTTAAATTAATTACCAATCTTGTCCCTTGAATTTGATAATTCTCCTTGATAGGGAGACGTGTAAATACCTTTATTGAAATAAAATTTTTGTTACGATTTAAATTTTTAAATACTTTTTCATATTTAAATTAAAATTACATAAGAAGCATAAAGTAAAATTAAAAATTAGAAAAATTTTATTTAAAAAATCTAAAATTCTTTTACATTTTGCAACATCAGCACTGTTAACTCCTACATTAACCTCTTTAATAAATATCTCTGAATATTTGTATTTTTCGTAATAACTTTTATTTTTTTTCTTTTGATTTGAATTTTGCAAATTTCGAAAACAAACCTCATAATGATAAAGCCTATTAAATTCAACAAATCGAGCTCTATCTTTATTGTTGTTTTTTAAAGTGGTGTTATAAAGATACTGATATATACCAAAATATTCAAATTCTTTTTTTGTGATTTTGTTATTCAAATTTTCTGTTTCTTCATCATTAACTCTTTTAGTTTTGGATCTAATCCAATCGTTCGTTTGAGAGTTTGAAATAAAATTAATTATATTCATCCACAAATTATTTTTACAATTATTCCTCGAATTAATTTGTTTATTTGAATTGTTTTTTTTGTTATGACCATTAACTTCTTTGCTTGAAATTTTTTCATTTTTATTTATATCAGAGTAAATTAAATTATTTAAAAATTTATGAATTTCAAATCTCTTATTTTCTGAACTAACCTTTCTTTTTATCGAATTACTCTGTTTATTATTTGTAAATAAAGGCTGAACTATTGAGTTTGTAAAACTATTTTTATTGTTAGAAGATTGATCTATATTTCGATTTCCCATATCGGATTTTTTAATATTTTTATTTGAATGTTTAGTAATTTCGTTGACTGTTTTTAAAGAGCTTTTATGTTGCAAAAAATTATTAATCGAATTCATTGTTTCTTTTTTTTGTATCTTCTTCGATTCTTTTTTGTTAGTAATTTTGCTTTGTTTTGTATTATATTCAATGTATTCATTTTTCAACTTAATCATATGCTGTAAATTTTGTATTCTATCATAATTTATATTTTGAATTTGATTATTTTCATTCTTATTATTATCATCAATTATTTGTCCGCCCTGAAAAAATTTGGAATTGCGTCTTTCTTTTCCTTTATTTTCATTTAAACTCTCTAATTTAGTTATTGTTTTAGAAGCATTTTTCTCATCAATATTGTTTTCTTTCCTTGAATATGATTTAGCCATTTCATCAATAGCATTTAAATTATCAATGTTTATTTTATTCTTCATTTCCAAATATTCATCTTTTGATATAGTATGACGCCTTGTATTAGGAGAATTGATATGATTTATTTTAGAATTTGATTTCTCATTGTTATTACTCAATTTTCTGTCACCTTCCGGACTGAATCTATCTTCATTTTTATCATTACGGGAAACTTGGTTTTTTGAATTATTAGAATTTTTTGTTTTTATTTTTCTTAAAATATCGTTTTGATTTATATTATTATTTATATATTCAAATTCATTAGTCCTTAAATCTTTTTCATTTGGTTTTTTACTTTTAAGCATTTCATTATTTTCCTTTAATAATTCTTCATCGAATCTATTTTCTATTTCATTCAAATCAGGACTTTTTGTTTTTGGATTGTGATTAATATTTTTATTGTTATTACTTGACCTATGGTTTTTTATTAAGACTTCATTTCCACTTTTTATCATATTTGTTAATAAATTATTCTTATCATTTCGATTGTTAGAGTTTATTTCATAGTTTTTTTCTTTATAAAGCTTTTTGGAAGAAAATTTGTTTTCATTGTTGATTCTAATATTGTTTGATAGTTTTTTTTCTGGAGAATTTACTTTAGAGCTATCCTTTCTAGACTTATTATGATAATTTCCAGTTAGATCATGAATCTTATTGAGATCTCGGCTCTTTGATAAATGGCTACTTTTTTGCATTTCTTCAAAAGAATTTTTGTTGAAATTTGTATAAGCAATTTTATCATTTTTAAAAATCACATGGAAAACACCAAGACTTTTAAGCGTTTGATCATAAAGATTAAGAATATCATTAATAAAAATCCTCAAAATGTATTTTGATTTTTTAATGTAGGTATTGTTATTTTTTTCTTTTAATCCAATTAAAGCTATAATGAAACTTATTGCAATATCCATGACTATATTTATGGGAGAAAAATAGGAAATAAAGTAAAAAATTTTAGCAAAGATGATTATTTGTAATATTATCAAGCCAATGAAATTCATAAAAAATCCTAATGTAAAATAAAGCATATATGCAATCAAGTTAAAAAAAACAAGAATTTTTGAAAATATAATTTCTTTCTTTTCTAGCGTTATGCCTAAATCCAATTTTTCATAAATTAAAACAATTAAAATTGCAAGAGAAATTAAAAATGCAAAAATAATAAAATGAAGAAACAAATAAACCATCCATAATCTAACAAATTTTCTTTTATAGAGAAAGAGCTGAATTGATAATATTCCAATCAAAGTTATAATTGAAATATAAATCATTAAATCTACTGATAAAATAAATTTTGTGAAAAGTGTAGAAACTAAAAGAAATATAAACATTAGAATATTTTGAATAGAAAGTTTTCTTCTAATTTTTTCTAATTTTTTAGGTCTTTGCTTGTGATATTCAAAAAGCTCCGCTATAAGCTTTTCGTTAGTATCAGTTTGCAAACTTGTAAAATCAGACTGGGAAACTTTTAATAAATCTATAAAGTTGTTAATCATAAAAGTAGAAGACATTTTTTATTTTTTTAATCCCTAATAAAAATCTAAATTAAAAGATTGTTTAATAAATAATATATTTAGATAAATTTTTAAATCATAGTGTATGGAAATAATAATCAAATTTCAATTTTTTGAAATTTATTGTTATTTAGTTTTATTTATGTATTTTAATTCATTCTACCTTACATTAAGATAGAAAATTGAATCAAAATCAAGATAGAATTTTTAAAAAAAATATAATAATAATATTGTTTTTTATTTCATGTTAATAAATATTAATTAAAATGCTTATTGATGAAATTAATATTAATAACAAAATAAATTAAATTTTATTTTTAATTATTAAATTTACTAATTTTATTCAATATTTGGAGGATAAAAATAAAATAATTGATAATTTAATCAATTTTTAAAACATCATTATGAAATTTATATTTTTACATACAAGTTATGGGATAAAGAAGGATTTTATTTAATAAATAAAAATAATAATTTTTATCAGTTTTTATAGTTGATTTAATAAAAAATTTTCTTAATATTTAAGTAAAGGTAATTGTGAGCTTATAATTTTTAAAAGAAATTTAAATTTATTTATTTTAATAATAATTTATAAAATCTACATTAAAAATATAAAATTTTCAGAAATTGTTTAAATACATATTTAAGATCAAATAAAGAACAATTATTCGTTTGTTAAATCAAGATTTTTTAGTGAATAAAACAGACGGATTTCCATATTCATTTATTAAAATATTAGCTGAAAGTATTTCATTGTCAAAAACATTCACACTTTGACCTATATAAATAAATAGTTTTATCTTTAAAATACTAAAATTATCTTTTTAAGAAAAAATAAAAATAAAATTAAATGATATTTTCTATTTTATGAAAAAATATTCGTATGATAAAAAACAAATTTATTAATAAATACCAATAAACTCGCCAAAATGTAGTTTTTCAATAAATAAGCTTTTTAAAAATTGATTTCCTTCTGCAGTCAAATTTTTATATCGATTGAATTTCTTTTTCAAGGATTCGGAGTCTTCATAGAAATTTTCTTCACAAAATAAATCTTTAATTAATGTCCAAAATTCTAATTTTTCTTGATTTTCTACATTAAAATAGTTATTAATAGCATTATCTTTATTTAATGAATCCTCGATTTCAATCTTATATTGATTTTTTATTTTATCGAAAAAATCTTCTAAATGATTTGTATTAATCAACGAATATTTATTAATAGAGTCATTGGTTCTAAAAATATTCGATTTTGAAATCCAATTTTCATTTGAGCAATTATTACAGCTTTTTTTAGGAGTAAAAATTAAGGAAGGAAAAGTTTCATTAATATATTGATTATCTAGGATTATTTTATTCGGAGAAATTTCAAGTTTTTTATTTGATTCAAATTCTAATATATTTCTATTTTGATTATGACCATTATAAATATTACTTATGATATTATCGAATTTAAATGTAGAAGAAAACTCATTCAAACAATAATTTTTTACGGAATTTTCCTTCTTTAAAGATTTATAAAAATATTCTTGGTTAGTCAATTCAGAATCGAAATCCTTATCATAAGGATTTATTAATATTTTATTTTTGGTTGGTGTAGAGTAAAATGTATTAGAAATTTTATAAAATTTGCTTTCTGAGATTGATGAATTTTTTGGTTTTTTGAAAGCTTTATCTTCATTAATATTTTCTATTTTTCTTCGTAATGGATTTTTAAAAATGAGATTTGTATTTAAAATAGAATGATTATTTAATTCTCCTTCATTTTTATCAGTTATATTATAAAATTTTAAAGGTTTGTGATTGATAGATTTTATATTATTTTCTCTAAATTTTCTTTTTCCAATCAGAAATTTTAATGGAATTTCCATAAATCTCATCGAGGGACTATTTGAATTATTATTGATATTCTTATTAGTGTTGCTATTTTGAATAATCTCGTATTTATTTTTATTATTATTTTCTAAAATCGTTTGTATATTAGATTTCGTTCCAAATTTACTCTCCATTGAATTTGTATTTAAGAATTTATAATCATATTCTTGCAAATCTATGAAAAAATTATCAATTCTTATATTTTCTGTTTGATCTTCAGATTTATCAATATAATCTAATTTTAATAACTTCTGCTTTTTGGATTTATGGTTATTTTTTGGATTAGTAATTTTAATAAATTTTTCTTGTGAAAATCTTTTTTTATTTAAAAATTTTGCTTGTTTGGACTTTTTTGAAGATTGATTTGCTTTAACTGAATTCAAGTTAACATGATTTTTATTATTATAAGGATTTTTAAAAATAAATGAAGAGTTTTCAAAGTCTTCAAAAACTTTTTCAATCTTCTCCAATTCTTTTGCATTTTTATCGAATGTTTTCTCACTGCTTTTTTCACAAACTGCATTTGAATCAAATATCTCGATTTCAAATTGATCAATTTTATTATTTTTGTTGATTTTATTCTTTTCTAATTTTCCTTTAAGTTTTTTTAAGGAATTAATAGATGGCTTACATTTTATTGGATTTTTTAAACATTTTTCGATTTCGAAAATACTATGAATGTTTTTTGTCTCAATTTCAGCACAAGCATTTAAATTAATTTTTTTATTTTTCTTTTTATTTTTTTGATAGCATTTTCTTGCCATTATTTGAGACCCAAAATTTTCATTGAAATTTTTTAGTGGAGGATTTTCAATACCTTTAAGTAAATAATTAAAGTCATTTTTATTAAGCGCTTCAACTTTTTCATTAAATTTAAATATAGAATCTCTAGTACAATCAGTAATATGATTTAATTTATCTTCTTCTTTGATTTCATTATAGTAAATCCCAAAGTCAAAAATTTTAGTAATCTTTTTTTTTAAGCATCTTTCAGAACTTTTAGAATATTTTTCTTCTAAAAAGTGTTTATTTGAAATATTATAATTGTTTATAGTAGAATTGCATTCACTTCCACGCAAATATTGTTTGTAATTCGAATGTAAAATTTTTTCAACTGAAAACTGCAATTTTCTATTGACTATTGTAAAATTTGAATTAAAAGAAGAATTATTTCTATGAGATTTTCTATAAAAATAAGAGTCTGGTGATTTAGTTCTTTCAATAATGTTATCGGAAAAATCATTTGAATACATTTTAAAAGGATATTGATTTGATTCATTTGTTTTTTCAAATTTATTATCGTTTGAATTGAAAATATTTTCAAGCATATTTGTAAAAAAGCCTTTCTTATTCCTGAATTGGTTTTGATTTTTATTAATTCTTTCAATACTTTGAAAATGAGAATATTCCAGTGGATTAATTGGAGTCTTTGATTTAGACATTATAATTTCATTAAATATCGGATTTTTTGTTTCGGTTAGTAATAAATTTGATCTTTCCATTTGAAAATTATTTTCTAACTCATTTTCATTTTCTTGTAATATGATTCGATTTTTATTTAGTTCTCCTTTAAAGTAAGGTTCAAAATAGGCTTGATTATCTTGATTGATAGATTGAATTTGCTCATTTGAATTTGCAAATAAATTTTTACAATTATGCTTATTTTTATTTTTTCCATCATAATTTTTATTTGGTTCCAAATTGAAATTATCAGTGAAATTTACATTTTTAAAATTTTGAAATAAATCATTATTGTACGCCTTAAAATCTTCTAATGAATTCGAGGTTTTATTATAAGCTTCATTTATAATATTGCTGCATACATTCTTATTTTCACAATTAGGTACTATTATATTTAAATCTTTATTATTATTATTTGTAAAATTAACATAATCTCCACAGATTCTATCAGGAAAAGAAATTATTGGAGATTTAATGAAAATTTCATCTTCCAAAACACCTTTTTTTATTTTTTTTGTTGAAAATGTTTGGATTGTATTACTTATTGAATTTGATTCATCTCTATTTGTTTCCCAATTTAAATTTGAATTTTTTGTAGAATGACTTGAAATAGGCATGTGATAAATTTATTCTTAGCTTTATTATTTATATTTCAAGAAAAAAATTTCTTTTATACATAAATTAATTTGAAATTTATTTTAGTAATATAAGTATTTCTTTCTTAAATCAAATTTTTTAAGTAAAAAAATTGAAGTAAAAATTTTAATCAAATAATAAATAATGAAATAAAAAAATTCGAAATATAAATTTTAATTCAAATAAACTTTTATTTAATTTTATTCAAAGAAAATTATAGATAATATTAAAAAACTTTTTAACTAAAAATTATAGCTTTGATATAATATTTATTTTTCATTTTTTAATTTATCAGGTTTTTAAAATTATATTTCTTAATTTTCAATCTAATTTATCAATCATATTCTTGAATTCATCAACAATGAATTTATTTATTTCAAAATTTTTTTTATAGCAATTTTCTAAACAAATCCTTTCATTGTTATTCAAATTTAGAGATTCATATGTTTTTATGCATTTGTTTGAACAAAGCTCATTTACATTCAGCAAATCTTCAGAATGGATTTTAAATAATAAGAATGTATTAAAATATTTATCTACACTGCTCTCTTCCATAAAAATACTTTAAAATATTCTAAGAATATAAATTTAATTATTTGATTAAATAAATAATAATGCGGATAAATAAAAAAAGTAAAAATAAGATATTTATAGTTGAACTTATGTTTGAAAATAATTTAAAGATAAAACATATGTGTCTTTTTATATTATTTTATAATAAGCATATTTCAAAATAAACAAATATTTAATAATAATTGTAAAATAAAAATAATTAAATAATGTTTTAAATAAAATGAAAATTATTTTCTAAATTTTTGATGAATCATTTCCTTTGAAATAGATACGATGTGAAAAATTATTAATTTTTATAGAGATTGATTCTCCAAAAATTTTTCAAATCGTTTTCTAATTCCTTCGTTAAATAAAAGCCATAGACCTCCACCTTCTTCTTCATCAGATAAAAATTTAATAAATTGTTGTTTTCTTAGCTCTTTTTTACCTGCAGAACCAAAAATAAGCTTTAGAACATCTTTACAATAAGCATCAAATATTACTCTAATATCAATTTCCTCTTTTTCATTTTTAATATCTTTAAAAATCAAGCTAGGCTTTTCAGATTTAAAATTTTTTATATAAAAATTCCTTTCTAATATCCCAAAATCATCTTCGTCTATGAATTGAAGAATTTCTTTTTTGAATGAATTTCTATTTTTTTCAAGTTCCATTAACAAGAAAAACATCGGGGAAAACACGCAATTTCTAAGATAACAATATAAAAATGCTTCAACATTTGGATTTGCCTGTGTAATTACTCCTTCTCCATTTGATAGCATATTAAATAGTAAAAGTATTTTTTTACTTCTTTGACTTTTGCAATAATTAAATCCCAATGAGGAAATTAAAAATATTGGAACTTCTGAAAAATCATTAGTCAATGTTATTTTATCTTTGTTTTTAAATAGATATTGCTGAAAACTATAGAAACATTCTTTTAAATATTTTTCAAATAAATAATTATCATTTGTGTTTTTATCAGAAATATCTTTTTCAGATAAAGGATTAGTTATTATTTTGGATTTGATAAAAGTAGAAAAATCTCCTTCATCAATTACATTCTTATAAAAATTTGAATTTATTTCGTTTTTCTTATTATTAGGATCATTAGCTTGAATCAGCATGTTTTTGAAGCTTTTGGTAATATTAGAAATTTGAGGATTATGAGTTTTTCTATAAACATTTTTTTCTAAATTTTCTTTTTCAGAAACATCATTGTTATTTATACTTTCACTTTTGATTAATTCATTTTTTTTTCTTTTGTAATTATTGACCAAAATTAAAAAGTTTTCTAATTGCATATTTGATAAAGGTTGTAGAATATTTTCAAAGGATTTGGTAAAGCTTAAAATTTTGTTTTTGAAATCTTCTTCTTTTATTTTTATTAAATCTATTTTTTCTTCTTGAATTGTCTCTTCAAAATATTCATCTTCATTCTTTGAACATCCAGAACCCATAATAATTAAATTTTATTTTATTAAAATTATTTTATTGAATTATAAAATAAAAAATTTAAATATAAAATACAGTTTTTATATAAATTAAATTTTTTGAAATTTATAACTAAAAATTTTTTTTGTAATTTTGATATAATATTACCAATTCTTAAATTTAATAAACTCTAATTTCTATATTAACGTAATTTTGATAATAAATAAGATCAATAATATTATTTATGAGAATAATTCAATAATTGATTAAAAATTAGTTAATTAAAATAAAAAGTTTTAAAACATAAACTTTTATTTAGTTCAATAAAAACAAATCTTTCAATCGTTAAATAATTAATAAACAATAAAATATTCTTTAAATATTAATAATAATTAATCAATGCTCTATTTTATTTTGATGTTCTCGTAAAAACATCTCAAACTTATTTCTAATCCCTTGTTTAAACAATAGCCAAAATCCACCTTGATCAGTTCTGTCCAATAAAAAGTTTCTAAACTGCTCTCTGCTCAATGCCTTTTTAATATTCTCTTTTCCAAAAATTAAATTAAAAACATAAACGTTTATGAAATTCGTCAGTTCTTGTCGAATATTAAAATCTTTTCCCTCATTTGTTCCAAATACTACTTTAACATGAGGTTCAAACTCATAATCTGGCTCCTTCCTAAAATCGCTGAATTTTTCTTTTAATATAACAAATTCTTTTTTTCCAACTAATTCTTCCATTTTCTTTTCATCGTTAGTTTTTGCTTGCTTTTCCATTAAAATGTTTAAAGTTGGTAAAATAGCAAACAAAATGTATTGTAATATAAAGTTTCTAGTAATTTTAAATGAATTATATTCTCCTTCTTCAGGCTTTTGTATAGTAATTTTTCCATCAGGGCCACAAATAATATTTAATATAACATTTATTTTCTGTGATATCCTGCTTTCACAAAAATGCAAGCCAAATATACTTGCCGTATATTTAGTTAATCCTAAATCATATTCTGGATTTCTTTTTTTGCAGAAACGATGCATAAAGTCAAAAAGCTTTACCATAAATACTTTAAGCTCGTCTTTTTTGTAATTATCTCTTAAATCTGAATAAACATATGAATTTATAATTTTATTCATTATCATATCTTCTATAAAATTTTCTCGAGTTACAATATTTTTATGATATACGAAATTTTTCATTTTGATAACAATCATATTTATTTCCTCTTCTCTTTCTTCTTCGGTAAGATCGTTTAATTTTGGATGTAAAATTTCATTTACTACTCCGTAGTTTAAATTGTTAAGGATTACCATAAAATCCAACAATGGAAAAACTTTTAAAAGATTAACTTTTTCCTCAAAATTATTGCAGACACTAAAATACTTTAATGGAAATTCTATTTCTGGATGAAAAGCAATTAAATCCACTAAATCTTCTCTCTCTGGAATCATTTCATCTTGAGAATATTTTGAACATGTGGAGCCCATTTATGTTTAAATTATTTTAGTAAATTCTAAAATTTAGTTTTTATAAATATATAAAGATAATGGATATCGTTTTTTATTAATAAAATATATTTATTGTTAATTATAATGAAAATTAAAAACATCTCATGTTTAAATTTCATTGTTAAATAAAAAGCAAATTAATTATTATTAAAAATAATTCTCTAAAATGTTTAAATGATGAAATTAATCATTTATAAAATGAACATAAAAAAACTTTGTAAAAAAATTGATATCTTCCAAATGAAACCAAAATTATATATGCATAAAAATGAAAAATTATCTTCGCTTCTTGGGGGAATATCAACTTTTATTGTTGTTTGCTTGGCTTTTATTTTCTCTTTTACTAGTCTCGACGAAGTGATTGAAAGAAAACGTTATACAAATACTTATAATATAGAAACAATGCAGAAATACAACCCTCCTCGTAATAAATATCCTTTTATTTTCAAGTTTGATTTTTTTGAAACAAATTTTTCAAATAGAAAAATTGAAGATATAATTTCAGTTAAAACTGTTTTAATGAGTTTTGATTCTAAATATGACTATGAATTCTTCTCAATAAATTCAAAATTTGAACAATGTAAAATGAATGAAGAATTTAAAAAATATAATTTAGAAGATTTTAACAAAGATATAAGCTCTTATAAATGTGTTGAAAATGAATTTGACTTAGATGACTCAAAATCTCAAAATCTGACCGTGATTGGATACTATATTTTAAAATGCGTTAATTCCACTGAGAATAATTTTTCTTGTGTAGATTCAAATGATATCGATAATTACATTCGATCAATCATAGGAAATACATTCTTATTCGATTATGAAATAGTTCATAATAATTTTGGGAATCCTTTTAAACCAAAGATTTTAAAAGAAGTTGTATTATTTATCCCAGATGACTATACAGTTAACAAATTTGTAAGAAAACAAGTACTATATTCAGATGATACCGGATACTTTTTCATAAATGAAAATAAATATACAGAGTTTTTATTTGATTATGAGAAGAAAGAAAGCCGTGGAAAAGAGTTTAATAGAAATTTGGAAGGAATTTCATTTCTATTTTTATATTCTGAAGGGAGAAGAGATATTCATTATAGAAGATATAAGAGATTGAATGAGGGATTATCAGAAGCATATGCAATTATCAAAATCTTTGAGGCTTTATGTCAATTAATAATTGGATTTTTTGAAGAAAAAATTTATTTTCAAAAATTAATAAATTTGGTTTTTACATTCGATAATGAAAAAATTAAGATAAATCAAAAAAAATATTGTAAATTAAGAGATAAGTTTTTCTTAGAGAGAGACAAAATTAGGAAATTAATTGAAGAAAAAAATAAACTTGGGTGAAAAAATATTATTTTTATTCAAGGATTTAAATTTTTTATAATTAACTTAATTTTTTATTTGATTTTCAATAACTCCATAATTGTATAATACTTGAAAAATATAATAATTCTAACGACTTGATAAATAATGATTGTAGTATAATAACAGATAAGATAAATAGCATAAATAACAATGAAATAGTAAATTCGATATTAGATAATAGAAAATATCGGAATAATAAAATTATAGAAAATAATGAAAGTTATTCAAATATAAATATTGAGAAAAATCCAGAAATTCCAATTATAGATAAAACAAACAACATTTCAGATATAAACTCTAGGAAAATTATAAAAGATAAAGAAAATTATAAAAATCAAATTTTAAATTTTGAATTAAATGATATATCTCAAAATAAAGCTTTAAATCATTCGGATATAATTCCACATGCTAATCCGATAGAACTCAATAAGCAAGCCTCAATTAATAATTCAAAATATAAAATTTCGTATTTTGACTTTTTAAAAAATGTTCTTTTTTTCAAAAAGCCTTCGCAGAAAAATTTAAGATTTGAATCAGTTAAAGAATTTCTTGCAGAAAAATCAAGCATTGATATAATTTTAAGAAGTTTTTTGAGTTTTGAATTGATAAAAAAACTAATATTAGATAAAGAAGAATACCTTAATTTGCAAAATCTAGAGCTTTATGATGAGAATTATTTAGTCGAAAATCCATGAAATCATTAGAAAAATTAATAATTATATAACTTTCTATAACCTGAGAAATTAGTAAAATATAATGAATTAAAATTTTTAAAAAATACAAACTTAATCAGCTATTGAAATAGTTTGAAATAAATAATTTTAATTTATTGTTAATTTTTTTTTAAACCAGAATGTAAATTTAAGGGCTATTGTTATTGAAGTTTCAAATCATTCTTTTATCAAATTTTAGAAAAATGATTTTTAATATTTTATTCTTGACTTCAATTCTTTATTCAATTTTAATAAAAATATTATGTAAATCAGCTTTTGCTTTTTATATTACTGTTTTAAAGATGAAAAAATGTTTTTCATCAATAGTATATTTCAAAAAAAACATTTAAAATTTCATAGAATTAAATAAGTCCAATGAAATTTATTTAATCTTTAAATTTATTAAAAAGAGATTAAAATTAAAAATTAAATAATGTCGGCAGTTTTACCACAAATTAAAATTGATGAATGCAAAGAAGTTTTTAAGCATTTTTCAAATGGGGGAGACGTTTTAACATTACATCAATTAAAAGAAGCATTATATGCTTTAGGTGCAGAACCTACAGACCAAGAGGTTCAAAAAATGATGGATGATATAGATAAAGACGGAAATGGGACCATAGATCAATCAGAATTTTTGCAAATTTTTGCAGAAAAAATGAAAGACCCGGATCTCTTGGAAGACTTAATTGATGCTTTTAAAAACTTTGATATTTTTAACACTGGATATTTACCAATTACCGATTTAAAAAGGATAATGACTTCTTGTGGTAGTAAAATGAGCGATACAGAATTTGATTCTTTTTTGAGGATATATACTAATCAAATTCAGAGAGAAGAAAATGGATTAGACAATGAAGAAGAAGAAGACAAAATAGATCACAAACCAGAGTATGATAATAAAAATTATGTGAATATTAAAAAGTTCGCCAAATTACTCCTCAGCTAAATATATTTTGTAAATGAAATATAATTTGTTCTCGAAATTAAAATTTAAAATTATATTGTTTTGAAAATTTTTTAACACAATTTATAAAATTTAAATAATTTTTGAATATAATACTTTTTAATTGATGTAAAAGAATACATCGAGAAATACTAAAATATTAAAAAAATTAAATTTTTTAATTTTATTTAGATACACTTTAATAAAAACTCCTAATTATAGCTTCTTAAAAATATTAAATCTATTTCATTTAATAAATCTTAAAAAAATGGGG
>Ga0194116_10002225_pt1 | contig 25628 bp, 17 predicted proteins | sample TA2MahsurfametaG_4_FD_148617 | JGI IMG/M metagenome (GOLD analysis project Ga0194116, IMG submission 148617) | Freshwater microbial communities from Lake Tanganyika, Tanzania - TA2015008 Mahale S9 surface | ecosystem: Environmental > Aquatic > Freshwater > Lake | place: Tanzania: Lake...
GTCTTTCAAGATCAAGAAGAGAGCCTTCATAATAGACAAACATTTTATTTCCTTGAATGGTTGTGGTACCGCCTATTTGGGTATTTTCATCTGTTCCTTGTCCAAGGTTACTTTGTCTAAAATCACTGTGCTTATTGAATACCAGAACTTGAATACGATCATCGAAGTTGACATTATAAAATTTCTTGAGTCGGGTATATTCTTGTTCAGAAAATTGAAACGTGTGTTCGGCTAAATTCTTTCCTCCTGTGTAATAAAAAACATCGAAATGGTCTGCTTCCAGTGAGAACCATTCAAAGAATTTATATTGCACCCTGTTCTTTCCAAATGTAACATTCGAACCCCGGTAGAATTGACTAAAACCGGTGAAGCTGACAAGGAATAAACAGCACACAAAGAAGAACTTCTTACTTCCAACCCAAACCATACAACCAAGGTAACTTATTTTTGTCAAAAAAGTTCATCATGCCTTTAAATCTTCACACCTTCACATTCAATGCTTTCAGCGAAAACACGTACCTCGTTTGGGATGAAAATAAAATTGGGGTTGCCATTGATCCAGGCATGATGACTCGTGAAGAAGAACACTCTTTTCGTTCATTTTTAACAGAAAACGAGATTCAACTTCAACGTGTTTGGTTAACGCATTGCCACATTGACCACATCATGGGATTGGATTATATTCACAGAAATTATGGTATTCTGGCTGAGGCGCACGCCCTGGATCAAGTGAATGTGGAGCGCTCACCACTTGTTGCTGAAATGTATGGACTTCCCTATTCAGAGGGACCTGCACCGCAATATGTTCTTGAGCCTGGTAATCTCTCCCATGCAGGCATTGCATGCGAAGTGCGCTTTACACCGGGGCACAGTCCTGGGCATGTTGTTTTTTATTTCGAGAAGGAAGGGTGGTTGCTTGCGGGTGACACGCTTTTTCAAGGAAGCATAGGAAGAACCGATTTACCTGGTGGTGATTTCGCAACATTGGAAAAATCAATTCGCAATGAATTGTATACATTACCCAATGAGACTAGAGTATACAGCGGACACGGACCTGCAACAACTATTGAATTCGAGAAAAACGCGAACCCGTTTGTTCGTCCTTGAATTAAGACTTCTTCACATAATTGAATTCATAGCAATTGATCCAATCTTGGACAGACATTTTCTTCATTAATTCAGCAATGAGTTGAAAAGGAATATTGTCTATTTTTTTAAATCGAATACATGATTTGCCCATATCTAATTTGGCAGAAACATGTTTTGGATATTCTTGAACGAACCAATTCAGTAGTTCGGGTTGAGCGTAAATACCCATGTGGTAGAGTGCTATGAAATTTTTCTGAGCTGCAATACTTACAAATGGCAAAGGCAAATGTGGAGAGCAATGGTATCCCTTCGGATAAATAGCATGGGGCACAACATAACCAATCATACCGTATGATAATTCTTCATGAAATCCGGCGGGAATATTTTTTTGAATGGTGGAACGAAGTTGAAGGAATGCCTCTTTTTTTAGTGGATCAACTTGATTAAGGTAGTCTTGAATGGTGCTCATGGAGTTAAAGATAGCATAAAAAAAAGGCTTCACATGAAGCCTTTAGTACCCAGAGTGGGAATCGAACCCACACACCCGAAGGTACACGATTTTGAGTCGTGCGCGTCTACCAGTTCCGCCATCTAGGCATGTTCTCTTCGTTAAGAGGAGTGCAAATATAGTGGTTTTTTTCTTATCCGAAAATTGCGCGAACAATATCCATAATATTCCCCCAGAGCATGAGCGTTAGAAGAAGGAAAAATCCGACCATTTGCGTTTTCTCGAGAATCTTTTGACTTACGGCTTTCCCTGTTATCATTTCCCACAACAAGAAAATAACGTGACCGCCGTCTAATGCGGGGATTGGAAGAATATTCATGAAAGCAAGAATCAATGAAATGAACGCTGTAATGCGCAGGAAAGCGGCCCAGTTCCATTCTTCGGGGAATAATTTCGCGAAGGTTCCGAATCCGCCCACTTGAGAGGCTCCCGATTTGCTGAAGAGGTATTTTAAATTTCCTGCATACGAGCCTATGGTTTCAATTGCGGTGTTCCATCCGGCAGGGATAGCTTCGAAGAAGGAGTAGTTGATTTGTTCTACACCAAATTGTTGCACATCGGCTTTCGGGAAAAAACCAACGGTTCCATCTTCTGTGACATTGACAGTGAGTTCAACGAGGTTACCGTTTCTTCTCACTTGAACGGGGATGTTGTTTTTCCCTTTATTCTCTTTGATGTTGGCCACCACGTCTTGATAGAAAATTGTTGAGACACCATTGAAAGCAATAATTGAGTCATGTTTCAATAGTCCGGCAGCAGCGGCGTTTGAGCCAACTGCCACGCTATCTACTACACAGGGCAAGCGCATGGCAACGGGCATGGACTTGGTGCCGTTATCTACAATTTGTTGACCTAGACCAGCGGGCATTTTAACATCGATATTTTGTCCGTTTCTGGTTACCGTTATTGTGTGAATATCATCTGAGAGCAGGGCGCTGTTGATAGCCATGAAGCTCTTGGGTCTTTCGCCGTTGAGAGCAATGATTTTATCGCCGTCTTGAAGGCCGGCATTTTTCATAACATCGTTGGCGTGAATACCATACTTTACGTTTTCAACTGGAACCACTTTCTCTCCCCATATTGCGAAAGTGAGGGCATAGAGTAAGATACCGAGGATGAAGTTTACAATGACACCTCCGGTCATTACAATAAGTCTTTGCCAAGCTGGTTTCGAACGAAACTCCCAAGGTTTTGGTTCTTGTTTCATTTGTTCGGTATCCATGCTTTCGTCAATCATACCTGCAATTTTCACGTAGCCGCCGAAGGGCAGCCATCCGATTCCCCATTCGGTGTCTTTGACTTTTTTCTTGATTAGGCTGAACCACGGGTCGAAGAACAGGTAGAATTTCTCTACGCGAATTTTAAAAATTCGGGCGGGAATGTAGTGACCGAATTCGTGAAGAATGATAAGAATTGAGAGAGACAGAATAAGTTGGAACGCCAGCATCATAGACATTAAATATGCGGTAAAAGTAGTCATAGAAAGCTGGTAAAAGGAAAAAAAGATGGGTGAGATATTGCATAAAAAAAAATTGTGATTACATTTGCACTCTCTCAAGAAAACCCCTCAGGTGCTGTACACTGTAACGTCAGTGAGTTGAATGCGAAGCGGAGTTGTTTTGATGGAAAACGAGAGTTCCACCAAAGCGTTAAATTCCTCAGTAGCTCAGCTGGTTAGAGCACATGACTGTTAATCATGGGGTCCCTGGTTCGAGCCCAGGCTGGGGAGCAAAGCCTTGCAGAAATGCAAGGCTTTTTTGTTTTTGTCCGTTCGAAAATATTCAAGCTAAAAAAACGCAGTTCAAATTAATTTCGCCCAACCATTCAAAAGTTCTCAAATTCCAATGACTAAAAAAGAAATACACGCTTGGTTACTTCATGCCATTGAAGAGCGTGAGCATTCTTTAGCCCAGACATGGAATTCTTTGAACGAAAGCAATCAACAAGAAGGAAAAAGCTCTTCCGGTGATAAACATGAAACGGGCAAAGCCATGGTACATCTGGAATTGGAAAACCTCAACAAACAACATCAAGAAATACTTCGGCAAAAAGAAGAGGTACTTCGCGCTTCCACATTGGTCAATGAAAAGTCAGACGTTGTTCGACTTGGAAGCCTTGTGCACACAACCGCTGGTGTATACTACCTCGCTACAGGATGGGGGAAAACAACACTGAATAACTCAACCATTATGATCATTGGTTTACAATCGCCCGTTGGGAAGGCCATTCTCGGAAAAAAAACAGGTGACAACTTTCAATGGGGAACAACGCAAGGCATAATCCATTCTATAGAATAGTTATTTTACCTTACCGCTTCTTCCAACTTCGCAGTGTCGAATTTCGACATTTGCATGAACGCATATGCCGCTTTCGGAGCCGTTTCTGTATTAGTCATGAGCTTTCCCAATAACCGAGGAACAACTTGCCACGATACGCCGTATTTGTCTCTCAACCATCCGCATTGACCTGCTTGACCCTCTTGAGTGAAATAATTCCAATAATGATCAATCTCTTCTTGCGTGTCTACCGACAAAACAAATGAAATTTTTTCATTGAAAGCCAACTGCGCTGGTTCATTGTTCAAACACATAAAACGAACACCTGTCATTTCAAAAACAACCGCCATGGGGTTCTCTGAAATGAATTGAAAATCGGCGAAAACGTTCTTGTAATATTCTGCCATTCCCTTCGCATCATACGCCCACAAACACGTTGAAAAGTTCGTTGACATAGTTCCTAGTTTTTCGATTCGATATAATTCTTAAAACGATCCAAAATCATCTGCCATCCCAAGCGCTGTGTTTTCGCCTCTCCATTGGAGATGGCTTCAACAAAATACAATCCGTTTGCAAGCGTAGGCTCGACAGTTCTCTCGGTATTACAAGAATATAATTGATTGATTTTTAAACATTATTATTTTGCTTCTCAGGAAAAACTTCTATCTCTGTTGTCCTTTTTACCAGCTGAGTAAAGTTGCCCATAAATTGGGTTGCACGCACCGAACGATCATCTATCCAATGGTAGTTTCCTCCCCTAGGTTTACCAAATAATATCCCGTGATATTGAAACCCATGCTCTTTTAACCAATGTTCAGTCGCTGCTCTATTCTCTTCTGTTCGAGCCGTGAAAAAAGTAATAATGTGCCCCTCCTTATACCACGCATTAATCGTCTCTTTAGCCCCCGGTAATTCTTCACAATCCCACATACGATCGGCCTCCTCGTTCGGCACGTCCTCACAGATTGTACCATCAATATCTATCAAATAATTCTTTTTTCCTTCCGGTAGCAATGGGCTCGCGTTCTTACCTTGAGCATCCTTATTATCGATAAAAATCATAGTAAGTGTGTTTTATACACTAAGGTAATTCTTTTCTCATTGATAATTACAAAAAACTCTTTCTTCGCAACAACTTATTCCAACCTCCACTCGTTTGCCAACTTTAATTAACCCATGAAAAACATCATTAACACAAAAAAAGCCCTTCACGTAGAAGGGCTTTTTATCCTGGGTAATTCTTCTATTTCTGAACCATCATGCGTTGCGTGAGAAACTCACCGTTGAAGCTTGCTTCAATCATGTAAAGTCCATTCGCCAATGGACGATCGAAAGTCATGTTGGTAGTGAACATTCCGTCTACTGCATAGCGGTTTGCAAATACTACACGACCCATTGCATCCAATACACGTACTTGTACGTTCTCAGATGTAATGTTGCTCAACTGAATGTTGATTTCTGAACCGTTGGCTGGGTTTGGATATACATTCAAATTTTGAGATAGGTCTTGTGATACTTTCACATCATCACCAGCTTGTGCATTTGCACCTTCAGCAATCATTCCTGATTGACCAATGATACACATGTATTGAACGGAGCCATACGCTCCTTCACCCCAGGCATATACGGGAGCAGTGCGCACTGCATAGGTTGTACCATATTGCAAGGCTGTAACTAATCCTAAATTCAAATAGTTACTTGCAGCTCCTCTGTAATGAATGATAGGAAGTCCAACAGGGTTGTTACCTGCATCTACTTGCACGAATTCCCACTTCCAGTTATTTACTCCACAAGACCATGGAAGTGATGCTACAATAGCTCCTCTGAAACGCGGGCCATTGCTGCAACGATCAGTAGCACGCAATGAAGTTGCTGGTGTAGCTTCCATAGTTAACGTACAAGATCCAATTGAAGAAACTTCTACTACCTCGGCATTACCTGCACCATCAGTTAAATTGTAAATGTTCGTGATGTTTACGGCATAGGTTGAGCCAAGGGGTAAAGTTGGATTCACATTCGACAATGAAAGGTAATCTGAACTTTGGGTTCGAATGTATGTATTGCCATTCGCAGGGCCACTTGTGCCTACAAACGTGAATCGGTATTGCGCACCAGAACCCGCCCAAGACGCTTTATAAACCTTACATAAATTCAAGGTATTCGACCAAATCGGATTGTTTCCGCTATCGCATCCACCACGCTTCAATGAGCGCACACAAATGCTGTACGTACCAATTCCAGAGGCGCTGTTGTAATTACGAACACCCACTTTATAAATCTGACCTGCAACAAGTCCGTCGATATTCAGAATCTCACCACCCAAACCAGTTACCGCATTTTCTTGAGCTACAAGAACTCCTGCAGCTGTTTGCAATTCAATAACAATGTCATTTTCAGCTGATGCAACCTGAATACTCACTGCCTCAGAATTTGCAGTAAATGAATGCCATTTATCTTCACCTGTTAAGCACGTTGTTTGTGCATTCGCAGATGCAGCATACCCCACTAAAGTATGTGATGTAGCATTACATGAAGGCCAAAATGCAGTTACGGTATTTACAGCGTTTGATGGATTATCACCTGCTTGGTTTCCAGTTGAACAGCCTTCGTTAACGAGGGCATCGCAATCGTCATCATAATTTGTTGAGCATGATTCAGTGGCTGCAGGATTAACGGCAGCATTTGAATCGTTACAGTCGTTACTCGAAGTTACAAATCCAGTTGGCTGGCTGCAAGCATTTGTTGCGCTTCCCGCTCCGTAACCGTCTGCATCTGCATCTGCATAATAATTTGTAAATGTTAAACCATTATCTACTTGCGTATCACAATTATCGTCGATGGCGTTACACACTTCTGTAGCTGTTGGATTCACCGCTGCATTTGTATCATCACAATCGGTGCTATTCGCAACATAACCATAGGGTTGTGTGCAATAACTCAACGGAGAAGAAGCTGAACCGTACCCATCGGCATCGGCATCGGCATACCACATTGAAGGTGTGCAAGGAGCAAAAGCTACTGAGCGGTATGCTTTATTATCAGCTGAATTGGTATAGGTAGCAATGGTATTGATTGTTGCACCTGCTCCCGTATCATCGAACCATACCACTGAGGTAGTTGATGAAGTACCTGTAACCGCGTATACTCTTGGATTTACGCCGGCATAGAAGTCAACCACTACTGAACGAGCACCAGAAGTTGCACCAACAGAAACGGCGTGATCTAAGGTCCAAATACCACCAGAAAGCACCCATTTTTGAACACCAACACCGTTGGTATTATCAGCGATGTAACAAATGGTTTGGTCGTTGTTGAAATAGAATCCATAAGGGTCACCACCTGCACCAACACTAATTTCATTTGTTGCTGTAACGGTTGAAGTTGGAAGACCTGTACCCACCTTATAAATTCCTTTTAAAGCACCACCTGTGGTTGAGGCAGTGGCGTAATAAAGTTGGTCACCAAAGATGTTTATGGCTCTCAGGTTGGTAATATTCGAAGAGACAATAGAGAAAGAAGAGCCGTTGTAGTATTGCACACCTTGAGTTGATCCGGTTGTCCAGTAGCTTGTACCATCTGTACATACACCGCGGAAGTTACCAGCAGTAGGAGAAGAATAAATGGTTCCAGAAGCTACACGGTTGAAGCTGTTGTATCCTATTCCTTGTGTACCAATTACACGTGGTGCAGACGATCCCGTTAAACCTGTTTGAAGTGTTGATGCATCATAACCTGGAATAATCAATTTCGATTTATCAGGAGAAAGTGTAATCATATTCTCTAAGGTGGAATTACCTACCATTACTTGTCTATTGGCTCCGGTGGTTGGAAGTGCTATTGTACCTGCCACACCACTTGTTGACATCTCTTCCAAGAAGATGGCAGTACCGCCCGTTCCTAGGGTTGTTGAACCAGCACCTGCGCGAAGCGCAACAATATTACCTGGCGTGTAATTGCCATAGACACATGTTGTATTGTCTGGACATGTGGTGGCAGCGTTGTAGTTCGATGCATTCACGTCTGTACAACCGACTACAGCACCTTCGTCTGTTGTTCCGTTACAGTTATCATCAATGAGGTTACACAAAATTTCAGATACTCCTGCATTAACGGAAGCATTGGAATCATTGCAATCGCCAGAAATTCCGGCAATGGCTGTATAGGTTGCTCCAGGTGAAGCACAAGCACTCGATGTTGAGATATAATAACCATCGGCATCGGCATCTAAATACCACAAGGTGGGATAGGTACATGAGTTATCGCTGATGTTCGCTAACGCGTCATAGTTACACGCATTACTATCCATACATCCGTAGTCGGCACAAATGCTGTTTACAACTGTATTGATATTGTTATCTGCTGCAAAATAACCGGTATTGGCTTCGGTTCCAACCAAAATAAAGTTGTAATCTGTTGCTCCTGATGCTCCGTTTAAATTAATTGAAATGGAACCTGAGTTGCCGGTGATGTTTGATGCAGTGCCCACTAGGTCACCTGCTGAATAAGATGTTCCGTTCGCTGCAACTAAATATGCGTTTACGGTGTATGACTGCGTGAAGTTCGTAGTTGTAAAGTTCAAGCTTCCTGTATACGTTGGACAAAAATCAGATGTGCTTGACGTTAAGTTAATGGTTGGACAGTCCTCATCAATAAGACCATCGCAGTCATTGTCAATTCCGTCGTTGCAGACTTCTGCAGGACATGGAGTACCTGCTATGGTGAAATTGTCTACACGATTTGTGCCTCCTGTTTGAACAGTTGCGTTCGAAATGCTTGTTGTAGAAGTATTCACCAAACGAAATTTCACATTGGCTTGTCCATTCAATGCTGTGATTGAAGAAAGGTCAATCTGTTTGGTAGAAATTGGCTTGGTAAAGGCAGCATTCCATGAATCGTTAGTCAGGGTATAGGTGTATCCTGTTGTTATAAAGTTGGTGCCATCTACACTGTAAAAAAATTCGAAATCTTTTGGACCCGTGTTACTGCCCGTTTGATCCCAAACAGCAAACAATTGATTGAAGCCGAGAGTGTTCATTTCAAATTCATAGTATCCATTGACATTCCATGTATTTGAGTTCAATGCTAATGAAGAACCGTTACCGGTAACTGAGCTCCATGTGGTAGAGGCTGAGTGGCTTCCACGCACTGCGCTTCCTGTTGCGTTAGCCCCTAAATTGGCTGCTGCCCCAGTGTACGTTAATCCGGTTGAAATAGTAGTGCCTGATGGGCTGGGCAAAGCATTAAAATCCCATTTCGCAACACCATTTCTTACAATCAATGTAGCTATAGCTGAACCTGATAAGGTGTTGGCATCGCCCGGATTTGTTGCAGTAATATCAGCTGAACCTGCACCAACAATGGTTAGCACATTTCCTACAATGGTTGCAACACTGTTGTCTGAAGAGGTGTAGCTCAAGTTTAGAGGAGTAAATGTTGAACTAGCCGACATTGTTAAAGGACCCTCACCTACTACCATGTGTGGTAATGTGAAGGAGACCGTTTGAGAAGCTGGAATAATGTTTCCAGTCAATCCGGTAGGATTAGTTAAAATATAATTCGATGCATTGGCTCCACTTAGGGTGCAAGTAGCGGTTACTGAAATACCATTTGCAACATTGGGGTCTGCAAATGTTCCTGTACCAACCAAAGCAACAACATCTGAACCTACAACACCAACTAAATCGCCGGTGATGGTTGCCACGGTGTTGCCGTTGTATATTTTGTCTGTAACAGCAGCATTCGCTAAGGTTAATGATGCAGGATCAACTACAATGGTCTGCTGAACATCGCTTGCTGGGTTATACGTTACACCATCACCCGGCTGTGAAGCTGTGATTACAGCTGTTCCAGCACCAACAATGAAAAGTGTATTGCCAGAAACTGTGGCCACGTTGATGTTTGAGGAAGCGTATGCGACAGTTAAACCGGAAGTTGAAGAACCGTTTAATGCAATTGGCGAAATACCATAGGTCACCGGACTAGCCAAAGTGAATGAGATTGTTTGCGATTGCAAGGTGGCAACGTCTACCGTATTGGTGGCATCTAAAGGCACAAGAATATCTGCCAAACCCGTTGTACTCACGGTAATGTTTCCGGTATATGTTCCAATTGGAGCTGATTGATTGATTCGCACATAAATGATTTGACCAGATAGGGTGCCACCTGTGGTAGGAACAGAAATGGAAGCGCTGTAATTTGCTCCGTCAGACGAAACTTCAAAATTGGTTGGAGCGGCAACTGTAACGTTACCTATGATATTTGTTCCATCCAATTGAAAAGCCGTAGGAGCTGAAGGTGTACCTTGATTGGTGTATAGAGATGTTAGGGTACCGGTTGCTGTTAAGGTTGGATTCACGAAAGTTCCTGCCAATTTGATATCGTCAAGACGCGCTGCAACTGTTCCAGATTTCACAAATCGGATTTGAAGATCATTTACTTGTGCAGCTGCAGGCAAGGTCACACCAGAAATGAGATACCAACCCTGTGCTGCGTTAGTCGCTTGAGGAAATGTAAAAGGAACACTTACCCATCCCGCACCCGAATTGTATTCCAAAACCAGTGAAGGTAATGCAGTTCCAGACTCTTTTCGGTAACCGAAACTCAATGACATAGCGGTATAGTTCGCAACATCAATATTTCCAATTCCGAATCCATAAGATCCGCTTGTGGCCGTAAAGAAAACGTTTCCGGTTCCCGATGCACCTGTATATCCGGCCGATCCACTCGTTGATCTCAAATCTGCAGAATTGGCAGCACCACCATTTGAGAAAACTAGACTTGCTGTGTTGGTCCAGCCAGACCACCCTGAAATAGCAGTGGTTGCCGAAATAGCACCAATGGATTCATTAAATACAGTTGTTTGCGCTGTTGCGTTGAAGGTGGCCAACAAGAATACAAGCATGACCGAGAGCTTTGATAGCAAAGATTTCATTTATTTAGGTTTTAGCGATACAAAAATACTTGGAATAAGTCAAAACACTCATTTCCAATGTAAACAACATTTGAACGATTTGTCAACTACAAAACCGACATGGCAGAAGTCAACTTCGTAATTTGCTCTCCCAACACCCTCAACTTATCAGCCTCTTCTTGCGCTTCACTTTCAGCTTCTTTTTTCTTTTTCTCCAATTCTGAAACCGTCTTTTCGGCTTCACGAACTTTATCTTGAGCCTTATCTTCTTGATTCTTGAACTCCCTTACCTTATCCTTTTGACTACTCACCTTGTCTTTCGCACTTCGCTTCTTCAACTCCAATTTCTCTATCGCCTTTTGTATATCTGTGAGCTCATTGTTGATTTTTGCTTCCTCCTTGATTGCCTTTTTCATTTTCCTTCCCTCGCCATCGCCATTTGCTATCAATTCTGCCTTACGTTCATTTACTTCACGCAACAGCTTTTCATTCTCTTCTTTTTCCTTCTCTACCGGCTTTATTTCGTCTTCAATACTTTGAACTACCTTCTCCAATTCACTTAATACGACCTCTTGCTCCTGACGTTTTTTTTCTTGCTCTTTGACGTCCTGATTTTTTTGATCTATTGTTTTTTGTACATCTACAATCTTTGCATTTTGCTTCTCTATAGACTCCTTCAACTTGGTCACCGTTCCGTTGGTCATGCTATAATCTTTTTGAACTTTATCCAATAATTCTTGATAGCGATCTTTCAAATATGCTGTGTAGAGTATTTGAAGCTCTGACTTTAACTTCACCCATGGTTCATCTGTTAAAGCAAACACTTTCTTGGTTTGGTCTAATCTCAACTGAATAAGCAGTAATTCCTTACCACTCTCCTTTTTTGTATCGAATAACAACTGAACTTTCTCCGTTGAAATGGAACTGAAAACAAGCGGATCACTTGCCCAACCGGTTTTGGTTCTCGACATGCTCAACCCTTTGGTGTCTTTCCAGGCGTTTTTGACATATTTCAAAAACCAATCGGCATCATCAACTATAGTCACTTCAAGAGCGGGTTGATTGTCTAATGTAGCATCACGCGAAATGAATTTTTGTGGCACAAGAAACACTTCTTCTGATGTGCGCAATTGGGAAATTCCAACTAAAAATAAACAACTAAAAAAAGCAGTAATTACATATTTCATTTTAGATTCTTTTTCATTATAAAATCATTCATCCAATACCCACCACCTATATCAAAATCTTTTTCCTCTTCTACTACAAATCCCTGTTTCAAGTAAAAAGCCACATTGGGATTATGTCGGTTTACCGTTAGACGTATACAATCTGAATTGTTGTCTATTGCGGCCAACTCAACTTGCCTAATCATTTGCTTTCCAATTCCTTTTCCATGCAATTCAGGGTGAAGATATAACTTATGCAAGAATGTCTCATGCCCTTTAATCTCAAATGCCAAAAAGCCGCAATCTTTATCATTTTCACTCACCAATAAGAATATGACGCCATTCAGAACATCTTGCTTCAGCTTTTCCAATGTGTACATCCAACGCAGCATGTATTCTATTTGATTTTCCGAAATCATGTTGCTGTAGACCAAAGGCCAAATCTCATGCGCCAGCCTTTGAATACAAGCTAAATCTGCTATTTCGGCCTTGCGAATTTCAATGCTCATCCGTGCATGGTTTCTGATTTACCGTACTTGAACATCAAATCAGCTTCGAATGCAAGAAATTCTTTCCATCGGGAATCAACATCTATATCTCCACCATATTTCTTTGCAAATTTGATGAATGTGGCATAATGCTCTGCTTCACTTTCCATGAGGTTGCGATAAAAAATTTTGAGTCCTTCATCTTCAATGTTTTCTGACAGCAATTTGAATCGTTCACAAGAACGCGCTTCGATCATAGCTGCAAAAAGCATTTGATTCACAAATTGCTCCTTTTTCCCTCCACCGGGTTTCAAAATGAACGAAGCTAGATCAGAGACATATTCATCTTTTCGTTCACGGCCAAGTTTCAAACCGCGTTTTAAGAGCTCTTGGTGCACCATTCGAAAATGTTCCATTTCTTCAATTGAAATTCGTGTGCATTCCTCAACTAAATCAGGATACTCCGGGAATCGAACAATACAACTTATGGCGCTACTTGCTGCTTTCTGTTCGCAATAGGCGTGATCTGTTAAAATCTCTTCTATGTTCGACTGAACCAATTTTACCCACCGGGGGTCGGTAGGTAATTTTAATCCAAGCATTACTTTTTGAGCCGAAGATTCCATGATCCAAAAATAACTTGTTTTTCGGATTTACTGCATTGTTTCTCGTTACCTTCGACGTGAAATATGTCAAGAAAAAAAAAGAACAAATTCGGTAGCTTCAAGCGCGACTTGCGCAATGATATTTTGCAAGTACTTCAGGTATCTCCAAAAAAAGCTATCAATCACAAACAAATTGCGGCCTCACTAGGAATATCGGACTCAGGTGTGCGAACGCTCATTTTTGAAATACTCATTGAAGAAGTTGCAAATGGCCATGTTCTGGAAGTGGAGCGGGGTAAATTTTTACCCGCTAAAGTTGACACTCAATCCATGGAAGGCGTTATTGATATTAGTCGTTATGGTCGCGGATATGTATCCATTCCTGGATTCGATGATGACATTGAAATTGAAAAAGGTCGAATTGGATTTGCCCTACAAGGTGACACTGTAGAAATAGAAGTTTTCAAGAGAGGTAGGAAGTTATCTGGTCGCGTTATTCGTGTAGCTCAGCGCTGTCGTGAACGTTATGTAGGGACCATTCAACTGTATAAGGAGCATGCATTTTTCCTTCCGTCAGATAAAAAAATTCATGTCGATTTCTTCATACCGAAACATGATTTGAACGGCGCGCATCAAGATGATAAAGTGGTTGTTGAAATTGTGAAGTGGGAAAATCCGGAACACAAGCCTTTCGCGAAAGTCATTGAAGTGCTTGGTCAGCCGGGAAGTCACCAGGTAGAAATGAACGCTATCATTTATGAATATGATTTACCCACTGCTTTTCCTGAGGCTGTTCATTTAGAATCTGAAGCCATATCAACAGCCATTTCTGAGGAAGAAATCGGAAAACGCAAAGATTTTCGTAAAACAACAACATTTACTATTGACCCTTACGACGCCAAAGATTTTGATGACGCGTTGTCTTTTGAAAAATTAGAGAACGGCCATTTAAACATAGGAGTCCACATAGCAGATGTAAGTCACTATGTGCAGCCGAATACATTACTTGAAAAAGAAGCCTTAAAAAGAGCTACAAGTGTTTATTTGGTTGACAGAACCATACCCATGTTGCCTGAAAAGCTCTCAAATGAATTGTGCTCCTTACGTCCGAATGAAGATAAGTTGTGTTTTTCGGCAGTTTTCGAAATGAATGGTGAAGGGGAAATCATTCACAAGTGGTTTGGTCGAACAATCATACATTCAGATCACCGATTCACATACGAAGAAGCGCAAGAAATCATTGAAGGAAAACAAGGCCCCTTTGAAGATGAGATACGCACCTTGAATGAACTAGCCAATAAATTAAGAGCAAAACGATTTAAAAAAGGAAGTATTGATTTTGATTCTGACGAAGTGAAATTCAAGCTTGATGAAACCGGTAAACCAACAGGAGTATTCATTAAAAAGATGAAAGATTCCAATCAGCTCATTGAAGATTTCATGCTTCTAGCTAACCGAGAAGTGGCTGCATACATTGGAAAGAAAACGGGTGAAATGCAACGTCCTTTCGTTTATCGAATACATGACACTCCAAGTCCAGAAAAAATAAACCAACTTCGAACCTTCATCGGACACCTCGGTTACAAACTTCCTAAAGCACGCGAGATTGATCATCAAAACACCATTAAAGCGCTGCTTGACCAAGTGAAAGATCAGCCGGAAGAGTCAAGTGTGCGTATCATGGCAATTCGGGCCATGGCAAAAGCCGAATATAGCACACACAACATTGGGCATTTCGGTTTAGCTTTCGATTACTACACACATTTTACCTCACCCATTCGGCGCTATCCAGATGTTATGGTGCATCGCCTTCTGCAACATTATCTTGATCAAGGAAAGCCCGTTAGCGAGAGCGAACTTGAACTCAAATGCAAACACTCTTCCATGCAAGAGAAAAAAGCTGCAGAGGCTGAGCGCGCGAGCATTCGATACAAACAGGTTGAATATTTGTTAGCACGAAAAGGAGAGACTTTTGAGGCCCGTGTGTCTGGCATGAATAAGTGGTCCCTATTTGCAGAGACTTTAGATACGCGGTGTGAAGGTGCTATTCCAATTGAGAGTATTTCCGGAGACAGATTTGAATTTATTTCAGAGCAATATGTTTTAAGGGGAATGAGAAGAAGAGAAGAAATACATCTCGGCGACCGAATACTTGTTCGGGTTAAAGATGGAAATTTAGAAGATCGTATCATTGTCTTCGAAAAAATTGAATCATGATCTTTACAGATTGCCCATTCCAAGAATTACTTCCGGTTTTAGATTCAATACCCTGGTTTGATGCGCGGAGTGAAAACGAGTACATACAGGGACACATTCCTGGAGCTATTAATTTACCCATTCTCAATAATGAACATCGGCATTTGGTTGGAATCTGTTACAAAGAAAAGGGAAAAGAAAAAGCAATTCAATTGGGTTTTGAATTGGCCACACCACATTTTCCAATGTTAATTGAAAAGGCTCAAAAATATGGAAACAAAGCTGTTGTTTATTGTTGGCGAGGTGGACTTCGAAGCCAGTTTCTTTCAGAACTGCTAGCCAAAAATGGAATTACAGTCATTCGAATTGCGGGGGGATACAAAACATACAGAAACTGGTGCATTGAATACTTTCAATCTGAAAACCGAATGATCATTCTATCGGGAAAAACAGGGACAAATAAGACCATGTGGATTGAATCATTATGGGAAAGTGGTGAACCCACAATTCATTTAGAAAAACTAGCCAATCACAAAGGAAGCACCTACGGCGGAATTGGACAACCCCCCCAACCCACTCAGGAACAATTCGAGAATGATTTGGGATTGGCGCTTTATAAAACGAAAGGCGAAAGGTATTGGATAGAAAATGAAAGTAGATTCATTGGAAAAGTTCGAATTCCAGATGCTTTATTCAATCAATTTCCTGCACAACCTCACATTCAAATAGAGCTTGATTTGGAAAACCGAGTGACCGTTATTTATGACCAATATGCCACCTTACCCAAAGATGAGCTCATTGAGAAAACAAAAGCCATTGCGAAACGCATGGGTTTCGAGCAAAATCAACAAGCTATAGCATTTCTTGAGGATGGACAGATGACTGAATGGATAAAGTGTATGCTGGAGTATTATGATAAAACGTATTTACACAGCAAAATGAGATCAAAAATATCGGGTGAAATTCACACATTGAACATCGTTGACTCGACCAATGTGAATGATTTTATTTCATTGAAAAAACAAATTGAACATGAATTTAACTGAGTACAGCCGCGCCTCTGGATGTGGGTGTAAAATTGCACCTGCTGATTTACAAGAAATACTTCAAGATTGTGGTTTCGACCACTCGAATCCTTTGCTTTTGGTGGGAAGCGGGAGCAATGACGACGCCGCTGTTTACGACTTAGGGAATAATCGGGCATTGATTTTTACTACAGATTTTTTCATGCCCATGGTCAATGACCCTTTTGAATTTGGAAAAATTGCCGCTGCGAATGCTTTGTCTGATGTTTATGCGATGGGAGGCAAGCCTTTTCTGGCGCTTGCTATTCTTGGATGGCCCATTGAACAACTCCCGAAATCAGTTGCTTCGGAGGTCATGAAAGGGGCTGAATTTGTTTGCAAAGAAGCCAATGTAACCATTGGAGGTGGTCACTCTGTAAATAGCAAAGAACCTTTCTTTGGTTTAGCTGTAAATGGGATGGTTGAAAAATCGAATATTAAAAAAAATAACATTCTTACGGAAGGACTTCAACTTGGACTCACGAAACCCTTAGGTTTCGGTATTGGAACTTCCATGCTTCGCAGAGGGTTGCTTGATGATGCCGAGATTCTAGAACTTCAAAATTGGATGTCGAAATTAAATAGCCATGGACATGCGTTAGGTGAACTTCATGCAGTAAAAAGCATGACTGACATCACCGGCTTTGGTATTCTGGGGCATTTGTTGGAAATGGCTACATCATTTGACGGAAGCATATTCTTAGATTACAATTCCATTCCTATTCTTGACTCAGCAAGAAGAGGCGCAAGTCAATTTATATTTCCAGATAATACCACCAAGAACTTCAATTTCGTGAAAGAGGACTGTACTGCTCTTAGCGGAGAGCAAATGCTTACGTTATGTGATCCCCAAACCAGTGGGGGGCTACTTTTCAGTTATGAAAAACAAAGTAAAAACGAAATAGAAACAATACTAGGAACAGAGGGATTGTCTTGGCATGTCATTGGAGAAACCCGAGCACATTCTGAGAAAAAGCTTCATGTCTATTGATCCCAATGGAATTGTAGTGTTGAAACTCTTGTTCAACAAAAATTCAGTCTAAATTTGTAAAAAATTACATCTATGTATCCAGCAGAATTAGTAGCACCTATGCGTGCAGAATTGACACAACTTGGCTTCAATGAGGCCACCTCTATAGACCAAGTAGATTCATTGGTAAATCAGTCAGGAACTGTATTGGTTGTATTGAATTCCGTATGCGGATGTGCTGCAGGCAGCATGCGTCCGGGGGTTCGCAAAGCACTCGAAACAGCACAAAAAAAACCAAGTCATTTGGTAACGTGTTTCGCTGGTGTGGACAGAGAAGCTGTTGAACAAGCAAGAAAATACATGCTTCCCTATCCCCCATCTTCTCCAAGTATTGCACTTTTCAAAGATGGTCAGTTACAGCACATGGTAGAACGTCATCACATTGAAGGCCGCACAGCAGACATGATTGCCACACATTTGAATGCCATGTTCGAAGAGTTTTGTTAGGCGAAAATTTGACTAAATAATTCTTCAACTTTTGAAACTTCAACCACCTCAATATCAGAGGTGGTTTTTTGTTTGTGAAAAGCCGAAATATAAATCTTTTCGAATCCCAATTTCGCTGCTTCCTGAATGCGCTGCTCTAAACGAGCAATGGGTCTAATTTCACCACTTAAGCCCACTTCGCCGCAAAAGCACGCATTTCTTGGAACCGCAATGTCTTCATTACTTGAGAGAATGGCTGTTATAACAGCCAAATCCAAAGCTGGGTCTTCAATTTTAATTCCTCCTGCAATGTTCAGGAACACGTCTTTCATTCCCAACCGAAAACCGCATCTTTTCTCCAAGACGGCCAGAAGCATATTCATTCGGCGTAAATCATAACCCGTTGTACTGCGTTGCGGTGTACCATAGACAGCAGTGCTTACCAATGCTTGAATTTCCATAAGCATAGGCCTCCCGCCTTCCATAGCAGCGGCAATAGCCGATCCACTCAATTGTGCAGTAGATGAATCTATGAGAATATCGCTTGGGTTCTCTACGGCTCGCAGACCTGCACCCATCATTTCATAAATTCCCAATTCATTCGTGGAACCAAATCTATTCTTATGGCTGCGAAGAATTCGATAAATGTGGTGACGGTCTCCTTCGAACTGCAAAACCACATCTACCATATGCTCGAGCACTTTAGGTCCAGCTAGACTTCCATCTTTGGTAATGTGACCTATAAGGAATACCGGTGTGTGTGTCTCTTTTGCGAATTTCATCAATTGTAACGTACATTCCCGCACTTGCGAAACACTGCCAGGTGCACTTTCAATGTGCTCGCTTTGTAAAGTTTGTATCGAATCAATGATGGCAACTTGAGGTCGCATGGCTTCGAGTTGACCTATGATTTGTTCGCACGAAGTTTCCATGAGAACATGACATCTCGGATTATCATAGCTCAGCCTCTTGGCGCGCATTTGAATTTGTTCTTCGCTTTCCTCGCCGCTCACGTATAACACGGAAAAATTCAATTGCATCAATGCCAATTGCAATAGCAATGTAGATTTTCCTATTCCCGGCTCTCCGCCAAAAAGTATTAATGAACCAGGAACAAGCCCACCGCCTAAAACACGATTTAATTCTAAATCCAATAGCGGAGCACGCTGACGATCTTCGATTTCGATTTCAGAAATGGTTTTAGGTGTAGCCTTTAAACGAATACTCGATCTCGTATCGGTAGATTTCCCGACTACTTCTTCAACATATGAATTCCATTCCTGACAAGACGGACATTTACCAATCCATTTGGGGCTTTGCGCACCGCAAGATTGACAGAAAAATACAGATTTTGTTTTCGCCATTCTTCAAATTTGCGAATAACCGCTGTAACAAAATGGAAATGTTTATAATTAACTATTCCGCAAAAAGTTGAATTTTTCCTTTTGCTTGATGCCTAGCACCTTCCTTATCTTGATATTCAAGAAACCAGAAATAAGATCCTGGCTGCTGCAATTCATTGTTCAACTTTCCATCCCAAACAGATGAATGCGTACTTTCAAAAACCACTTTACCTGTTGATGATGTAATTGTGAAATGGCTGAACGAATTAATATTCATAGAACCCTCCAGCACATCGAAAGAGTCATTCTTTCCGTCAAAGCCCGGAGCAAAAGCGTTCACAGCATTTAATTGCGCCGGTTTGTAAACTTTTACTTTTTGTAATTCCGTCTTTCTTTCTCCCAATACCTCAACCATTAAACTTACTTCGTACTCCCCTTCTTCGTCAAATTGAATAGCCACCGCTTGATCATGCGATTCAAAACCATTGCTTACACTCCAGTGATACTGATCTGCCCCATCTTGTGCAGCGAAAAGGAAGTAACGCAATTCATTTTGATTCGTAGGAACACAAGTGAAATGCGCTGTAAGTTCCACGTTTTGATGAGATGATTGAACAATGGTCTCACGATTCTCGACCACTTGTTTATTCTCAATATTTCGAGAATTGGAATGAATTAAATCTTCCATTTCATCTGAAAGTTGAAACTCTCTCTCCTGAAATACAAATGAGCTATTTTCTAATTCATTGGAATGAGTTACACGTGATTCTTGCTCACTAACATGATTTGTAACGTCATTGTTGGTCGAATGTTCAATCTCTTTAGTAAGGGTTTCAATTGTATTGGTCGAACTTTTATTTTCTTCCTGCTGCAATTCAGTATTTTGTTGCGAAACGGGCGTAGAAAAAGAATCGTCATTGAATATAAAGAACGTAACTACTGAAACTGCCGCTACTCCAGCAACAACAGCTGCCAATTTTGAAAGCGCTGACCAGCCTGCATTGTGTGATGCAGGAAGCTGTTTCGCGAGATTATTCCACACATGATCGGCATTTACCTCATGGTGTTCAAACTTCGATTGAAGCAGCTCTTCTAGGTTTAACTTACTGTTATCTTTCATCTATTCTTTTCAGCAACCAATTCTTGGCCTTTAAATATTGTGTTTTCGAAGTGCTTTCATTTATCCCCAGTTGGTCTGAAATCTCTTTATGACCAAAACCCTCTATGGCGAATAAATTAAACACCGTTCTATAACCCGTGGGCATTTCCGAAATTATTTTTAATAAATCGTCTGCCTGCAACTTCTCAAGCTGAGATTCCTGATTGTCATGAACAGCATATGCTGTATCAATAGAAATCTCATTTTGTTTTTTAATTCTTGATTTCAATTGTGTTAGAGAGGTGTTCACCACAACTCTTCTCATCCATCCCCCCAAAGGACCATCGCCCTTCCATTGATTCAAACTTTTAAATATTTTAATGAAACTCTCCTGAAGAACATCCTCAGCCTCTTCTCTACTGCCCATATATCGCAGGGCAATAGCAAATAGCTTCCCTGAATAAAGCTTGAAAAGTTTCTCTTGGGCATTGGGTTTTCCCGCCATACACTCTTCAACCAATTCCTTTTCAGTCATAGTCACATCATGAGTATGATTATAGACTTATAGAAAAAGTTGCCTGAGGCATATGTACTTATCTTAGAAGTGTTACTGTACCCTCCAAAACCTCTAGTCGACGGTCTGACAAATGTTCAACTTCAATTCGCCAAACAAACGAATCTGATTTTGGATAATACTCTCCGCCTCTGATGTTGCCTATCCAAGCCTCTCCGAGGTTATTTGTCTCAAACATAAGTGTTCCCCATCTATCATAGATAACGAAACGGTAATTTTCTGGATTTGCACCGTTTACGACTGGTAAAAACACATCATTTTTACCATCATTATTTGGCGAGAAGGCATTCGGCACCCAAATCTGTAAAATAGACTCGATGAGAATATCATAACAAATGGAATTTGTACAGCCGTGAATGTTGGTTGTTTCCAAGCAAACCGGATACACAGCTAGGTCCACATCAGGGAAGGTCCACATTGGATTTGGCTCTGTGCTGCTTCCAAACGTTGCAAAAGTCCAATCATAGGAGTCGCCATTAACGGACAGGTTAGAGAACTGAACTTCGGTTTCAAGCACGTTGACTGGGTCAGGTGTCCACGCAAAATCAGCTACTGGATAATCCCACACATTAATTGGGGCTGCCAATGATGTAAAACTTGAACATCCGTCGGGTGACATTACATAAAGCGAAGGGGTATAAGATCCTACCTCGTCATAAGTATACGTTTGAGGACTACAATCTGCTATTGTTGTTCCATCTCCCATGGTCCAAATACAATTACCTATCAAATTCGGATCAGTTGTATTATTGAATTGAACTGTAACGGGATAGCATCCCTCCTGAGCACTCACCGTAAACGTTACTTCAGGTACTTCAAAGACTGTAATCAACAAAGTATCAGAAGCGGGTGCATTACATCCATCATCGGCATAAACATATACTCCGGTAGATACAGGAGGACAAATGGTGTTTGTCAATCCATCAGGACCAAGGGTTGTTCCACCCACAGGTGTTCCAATTTCGTACCATTGAATGGTTAAGTTGTTATTTCCTCCAGACACAGCGGCAGTCATGTCTACACATTCTCCTTCACATATTTCTTCTAATAACGTCCCATTTTGAATTTGCAATGAGATGGCATCACTCATATCAAGTGAGACAGATTCAATTGTGCCCAGGCAGCCGAGACCATCTATTACTTGAGCATAAATGGTAATATCTTGATTGATGTTGTAGTTAAAAGTCGATCCAGTTCCTAGCACACATGCAGGAATATTATTACAATCAGCCCAAGTTATTGTTAAGTTGGAATCTCCTCCTGAAGCAGTGGCTGTGAGTGGCACCAGTTGACCAAAGCAGAATAAATTAGGTTGTGCATCAACCGTGAGAATAATTTCTGCTGATTGCTCGGTAAGTACTAAGTTCAAACTATCAAATACACACCCTTGTGCATCGGTAATTTGAACGTTATAGGTACCTGCGCTGAGGTTGTTAAAGATTCCTGAGGCCTGAGCTCCAATTCCCACTCCTGTCAATGCATTGAAAACATTGAATGACGTGGCATTAACATCTTGAATTTCTAAAGATCCATTTGCATCTTGGAAACATAGCGGTTGAGTAAGAATAACATTATCAATTGGATTGTCTGGCAGTTCTGTAATAACAATGGTATTGCTGAATGTGCATCCGAGAATATCTGTTAAAGTATAATCGTATGTCGCCGGACATAAATTCGCAAGTGTGAGTCCAACCAATGTTGGGTCTGACCAAACAACTTGATAACTCGGCACACCACCGTTGGGCGTTAAATCTATTTCTCCAGTGCAAGTGGCATAGCAAACCGTTGTTACATTGGCTTCATTTACGTTCAATTGATCCGCTGCATAAACCGTGAAAGAGCTTGTATTTACGCAACCTATTGCGTCAATTCCAGTCACAACATAGGTGACAGAACCAACTGGAGATACTGAAATAACATCAAGGTTATCTGCCGTGGTAATTGTGGGATCTGTTGCCCATTGATAATCTTGAGCACCTGTGGCGGTTAAATCTGTAGATTGGCCAAAGCAAATCGAGTCTTGCAGTGTAGTAATGGAAATGTTTGGAAGTGGATTTACAATTACTTCTGAAATGGCCGTGGTAACTGCGTCACAACCGTTACCCGAAAGTGTCACAGTGGCGTAATAATAAGTAGTGCCATCGGGAGTATTAACTGGCGTTAAAGTATTCGAAACCTCTGTGAGTAATGTGCCACCAATTGTTGAATTCGATGCATTGGAAAACCATTCAATGATCGGATTTCCGAATCCATCCGCATATGTGAATGACAAATCAGTAGACGCGTCATTTACACAAAGCGTTTGTGTTGTTAATGGTTGCGTTAAGATACTTGGATCTGAGACAAAAGTATTCGTGCTCGCAGTTGAAGTTACAGCATCGCAACCCAATCCATTCAAACTAGCAACAACGTAGTAGAAATAGTCACCTGGCACATTGGAAGTTGGTGGCGTATAGGTTGCATTTGTTTCTCCCAAAATAAGGGTACCCCCGGTATTCTGAGGATTTGAATTAGAGTACCATTGATAAGAAACAACACCTGTACCATTTGCAACAGCAGTCTGTAACTGGGTAGGGGTTCCTCCAACGCACAAGGAATCTAAAGTCAATGGTTGAGTGGAAATGATTGGATCTGCCACTACCACAATTTCAGAAGCCGCGGTGGTAGTTGCATTACAACTTAGACCAGACAAGCTAACAGTTAAATAATAGTATTGCGAACCTACAGCATTTCCGCTTGGGGTATAAGAATCGTTCGTTGCTCCTGGAATCAACACTCCACCCGTGGTGGTATTTGTGGCATTGGAATACCACTGATATGACGGCGTTCCGGTTCCATTGGAATAAGCACCGGTCAATGCATTTGGAATTCCATCTAAACAAATGGTTTGAGTGGAAAGAGGTTGCGTTGAAATGGAAGGCTGAGGAACAACAATTACTTCTGAAGTTGCCGTAGTTGTTGAATTACAACCCGAACCACTAAAATTGACAACACAGTAATAATAGGTTGTACCTGTAGCTGATGCCGGAGGTACAAACGTAGCATTTGTTTCATTCAAAATTGCGTTCCCGCCAGTATTACCACTATTCGTATTACTATACCATTGATAGATAGGGGTGCCTGTACCATTCAACGTTGAAAGTGCGAGGGCCGGAATACTTGCACCTATACACACAGAATTGGTTGTTAATGGCTGTGTATTTATAGATGGATCGCTCACAACGATTACCTGAGTTGTACTTGAGTTTACACTTCCACAACCTGCACCAGTTAGTGATATCGTTGCATAGTAAAAATAATTTCCAACGGTATTTAAAGCAGGCGGAGAAAACGTATTTAATGTTGCCCCTACAATGGCCGCTCCACCCGTATTCGAATTAGTTGAATTGGAATACCACTGATATGTTGCAGTTCCAGATCCACCTGTATACGCAACTGAAAATGCTGGTGGCGTTCCTCCCACACATATAGTTCCACCCGCAATGGGTTGAGTTGAAATGGTTGGAAGATTGTTCACTATAACTTCAACCGCTGAACTTGTAACGGATCCACAACCAGCCCCGGACAACGAAACAACGCAATAATAATAAAATGTTCCTGCTGTATTGGTGGGTGGTGTGTATGTGGCATTGGTTGCTCCTGCAATAGCTGTTCCTCCAACATTGGTTGCATTGACATTTGAATACCATTGATAGGTTGGAGTCCCTGTTCCATTGGTATAAGCTACACTTAAATTAGTAGGAGTTCCGTTGATACAAAGTGTTTGCGTTGCTAAAGGTTGTGTAGAAACTGTTGGGGCTGTTACAACGGTTACTTGTGAGGCGATTGTTGTAAGTGTTGAACAACCAGGACCCGTTTGCGTAATAACACAATACACATATGCCGTTCCAACAACTGCCGTTATTGGATTTAATGAGGAAGCGCTTCCAGATGGTATTCCCCCTGTTGTTGAGTTAGTCAAGTTGGTAAACCATGCATAAGAAAAATTACCCGTTCCACCGGTAAGCACAGGTGTCAAGGCCGTTGCAATACCATTTTGACATACCGTTATACATGCCAAAATTTGGGTAGTGATTGTGGGGTCTGCTACAACTGTTACTTGAGCCACCGCAGAAGTTGTTGATCCGCAACCAGATCCACTCAATGTGGCAATACCATAATAGTAATAGCTGCCAGCGGCATTTAATACAGGTGGCACGTAGGTAGCTGCTGTTGCGCCCGCAATTACAGTTCCGCCGGAAGTTGAGTTCAATGTATTTGAATACCATTGATAGGTTGGTGTTCCTGTCCCGTTGCTGTATGCTAGAGTAAGACTTGAAGGTGCACCGCCAACACAGATGGTTTGAGTTGCCGTTGGTTGGGTTGTTACTGTGGGCAGAGCTACTGCAATTACAGCAGCAGTATTCGAAGTAATACTTGAACAACCTCCGCCTGTAAATGAGATTTGGCAATAGTAATAAGTGGTAACAGCCGCCACTGCAGTTGGCGTATAGTTTGCATTTGTTGCACCCGCAATAAGCACTCCACCGGTATTTGAATTGGTTGAATTAGAGTACCATTGATAAGATGGAATTCCAGTTCCATTGGTGTATGCCACTGTTAACGGAGAAACCACTCCGCCAGCACAAATTGTTTGAGTAGTCAGTGGTTGAGTCGAAACACTTGGTCCCTGTGTAACTACAACTGTTGCGACGCTTGATGTGGCTGTATTGCAACCCGTTCCTGAAAGTGTTACAATACAATAATAGTATTGTGTTCCAACTGCGTCGGTAGCTGGCGTATAACTGGCATTCACAGCTCCTGCTATCAGCGTACCACCTGTAGTGCTATTGGATGAGTTCGAGTACCATTGAT
>Ga0194116_10002232_pt1 | contig 25554 bp, 25 predicted proteins | sample TA2MahsurfametaG_4_FD_148617 | JGI IMG/M metagenome (GOLD analysis project Ga0194116, IMG submission 148617) | Freshwater microbial communities from Lake Tanganyika, Tanzania - TA2015008 Mahale S9 surface | ecosystem: Environmental > Aquatic > Freshwater > Lake | place: Tanzania: Lake...
TGATTCAGACAAAAAATGGGAACCACGGATCGCACGGAATTCACGGATGGAAGAAACCGATCCACATCCGCGTTCATCGGCGTTCATCCGTGGTTCCCTTTTCCCGGAGATGAGTCGGACAAGCGGCCGCTCGTCCCTACCGTGGTGGAAGGCGGCCTCGCGTGACAGCATCTTCTGGTCAAGCGCCTTTCGGGGCGCTAGGTTCCGGGCATGGAGGATCGGATCGCCAGCGATGCCCGCCGGGTGATGCTCGCCAAGGTGCGTCAGGCGCGGAGGATGACCGAGGAAGCGCGGGTGCTTGCCGGTCCGCAGCTGTTTGCGCGCGCGTGCGAGCTCATGAAGGAAGGTCTGCGGCACGACCACCCGGGGCTGGATGACGATGCAATCCATCAAAAGCTGCTTCAATGCCTGAGAATCCACAGCAGACTGGATCACAAACGCCGCCTCCCGCGATGAAGCATGGAGAGGATGCGGTTGGTGCGCTGCTGGATGTGCTCAATGCACTCGGCATCGAATACATGGTGGTGGGATCCTTTTCATCGAATCGCTACGGAGTGCCCCGGGCGACGAATGACGCGGATTTCGTGTTGAGGGTGATTGCGCCGCAGAAGGAACAGCTGTACGCTGCGCTTTCATCATCCTTCAGGGTCGATCCACAGGCGAGCTTCGAGATGGTCACCGGCACCTGGCGGCAGATCATTGAGATCCCTGAAATCCCGTTCACCATCGAGTTGTTCGAGCTGAGTCGGGATCCTCACGATCAGAGCCGTTTTGCGCGACGCACGAGACTCACCTTGCTTTCACGCGACGCCTGGCTGCCGACGCCGGAGGATGTCGTCATTCAGAAGATCCGCTGGTCGCACGCGGCCAAGCGCTCCAAGGATTTCGATGATGCGGTGGCCGTGATGGCGGTCCAGGGGGGGGCGAGCCTCGACTGGTCCTACATCGAGCGTTGGTGCGGTGAGCACGGGACGTTGGAGCGACTTGCCGAGGCAAAGGCCGAGGCGGCCCAGGTGTGGGAGATGAATGATGCTGGATGAGTGAAGGAACAGCCTGTCGGATCGGGGCTTTTGTGTCTGTGCTTGTCGATGCGCGATCGGGGTGGTGAACCACTGATTGAGACTGATGTTGACTGATTTCACGGAATGAGATCGGGGTTGGTTGTGGATGCAAAGCCGATGCGCGAGAGTCTTCGCAAAACGGTAGGGCTGGTCAACTCGACCGGCCGTGACTCACGAAGAACGGGAACCACGGATCGCACAGAGTTCACAGATGGAAGAAACCGATCCATATCCGCGTTCATCCGCGTTCATCCGTGGTTCCTCTTTCAGGAGAGATAAGTCGGACAAGCGGGGTCGTTCGTCCCCACCGTGGTGGAAAGCGGCTGCAATCCGTCACGCTTCGCTGCCGAAGCGCTCAGCGAGGATGGTTTTGCGGAAGCCGAAAATCCATTCGAGTTTGCGACGGACGAAGATGGCGTGGGCGATCGAGCCGAGCGGACCGAAGGGCAGTGCGTAGTGGACGGTGTCGGTCATGAGCACGCCGCGGTCGCCGGGTTCGAACGTGTGGCGGTGGTGCCAGAAGCGGTAGGGACCGAAGCGTTGCTCGTCGATGAACGAGCGTCCTTCGTCGACGCATTTGATTTCCGTGACCCAGGGCACCCAGACGCACGGCAGGATCTTCACGCGGTACGTGATGATCTGGCCCTCGTGCATCTTCGGCAGATTCGGGCTGGTGATTTGAAACCCGAGGTCGGGCGGCGTGATCGCATCGAGATTGGCGGGCGAGGAAAAGAACGCCCATGCCTCGTCGATGGAAATCGGAAGATGCTGGCGTTGTTCGAGTCGATGGATCTGCATGGGAAACGGTGTGGGGTTGGAAGAGTTTCAAGTTTCAAGTGTGAAGTTTCAAGTGGAAGAGGTGGCGGGCGATCGTTGATCGGGAAAGAGGAGGGTGCTGGGTGAAGCCAATCCGGGTGGGGCGATTTCAAGGCGCGTGGGCGTCTCGCCCACTCCAACATGAACACAGGCAGCTTGTTGCGGCTTGGAGTGGCGGCTTGAAGCCGCCATGGTCGGCGAAGACGGCTTGAAGCCGTCGTCATGCGGCTGGAAAGCCGCATCTGCGATTCATGGCAGCCCGGAGGCAGCCACTCCGTAGCGCCGGATGCGGGAAATGCGCACGTCCGGTTCGGAAGGGGGAGTGGCGAAAGCCAATGTGCCGTTCCTACCTCGATCCGGTTGCGCGCGGATCTTCCCCTTCCCTGACAACCGATCACCGATAACCAATGACCCCTCGTGCTCCGCGCGTTTCTTCCTCTTCCCCGATAACCAATCTCCAATCCCGAATCTCTCTTCTCTTTGCGTCAGACGCCCGGCGAGACGCCGTGCGGGGCCGGCAGGATGCCGACGCTCCCCAGCTCCGCGCGTTTCTTGCTCTTCCCCAATCTCCAATCTCCAATCCCGAATCTCCTTTCCTCTTTTCCTTCGCGATTCCGGGGATGGCGCGGTAGCCTCCGCCCGTGGACGATCGATCCGACAACGATCGCTGGCAGGTGGATGGAAAATGGTTCCGTTGCGACGGGCGGCGCATTCGTCCACGGATGGTGACCTACGGTCCGTTTCCTCCCGAGCGGCCCCGCGATCTCGAGTCGGATCTGCGGCGGATGGCGTCGGCTGGATTTGACGCGGTGCGGTTGTATGAGATGCCGGACGCGCGGTGGTTGGATGTGGCGTTGCGGCACGGGTTGCGCGTGTTCGCCGGGTTGCAGTGGGCGCAGCATGCCGACTTCATTGGTAGGCCGCGATGGCACAGCGCGGCGATGGTCGGTTTGGCCTCAGCGCTGCGCGAAACCGGTGATCATCCGGCGCTGGCGGGTGTGTACGTCGGCAATGAAATCCCCGCGGATCTGGTGCGCTGGATGGGTCCGCCGCGGGTGCGTGCGGCGATTGAGGAGCTGATCGCGCTCGGTCGCTCGCTGGCCCCGCATCTCCTCTTCGCTTACGCGAATTACCCGAGCACCGAGTATCTCGAACCGGAAAACGCAGATTTCACCGCATTCAACATTTATCTCGAAGAGCCGGAGCGATTCCGCAGCTACCTGCGCCGGCTGCATCACATCGCCGGCGATCGTCCGCTGGTGGTGTCGGAATTCGGGATGGACTCGCGCCGCAACGGGCCGGAGCGTCAGGCGCAAGCTCTGGCATGGGCGAGACGCATTGCCGCGGAGGAGGCCTGCGCGGGATCCACCGCCTACGCGTGGAGCGACGCGTGGTGGAATGACGATGAGGAAGTCCTCGATTGGGACTTCGGCCTCACCGATCGCGAGGGTCGGGAAAAACCCGCGTTGGCGGTGATGGCGGCGGCGGATCCGCCGCTGATCGCGAATGACGCGATCCGTTTTTCGGTGATTGTCTGCACGCGCGACGGACATGAGCGCATCGGCCGTTGTCTGCGCGCGATCGCCGCACTGCGTGGCGCACGTTTTGAAACGATCGTGGTCGATGATGGATCGACCGATGGCACGGCCGACCGGGTGGCTCGTCATTTTCCCGGGGTGCGCCTGTTGCGGCTCGAGGCCTGCGGGCTGAGCGCGGCGCGCAACGCCGGTGCCGCCGCAGCGCGCGGTGAGGTGCTGGTCTTCACCGATGACGATTGCGAGCCGGACCCCGACTGGTTGTTGTGGCTGGCGCGCATTCACGCTGATGGGCGCTTTGCCGCGGCGGGAGGACCGAACCTGCCGCCTTCGCCGCAGACGTGGCAGCAGGCAGTGGTGGCGTCCGCGCCGGGTGCGCCGAGCCACGTGATGATCGACGACGACGAGGCCGAGCATCTTCCGGGCTGCAACCTGAGTGTGTGCAAGCAGGCCTTCGATGCGGTGGGCGGATTCGATCCGGTATTCGAAACCGCCGGGGACGATGTCGATTTCTGCTGGCGACTGCGCGCAGCGGGGTATCGGCTCGGGTTTGCGGCAGGGGCGGTGGTCTGGCATCATCGCAGGCCGACCATCGCGGCGTTTTTGCGACAGCAGGCGGGATATGGTCGCGCCGAACGCTTGCTCGTTGCCAAGCATCCGCAACGCTTCAGCGAGTCGGGATCGATCCGCTGGCTCGGATTTGTCTATGGTGGCGGACCGATCCGCGCCGGGCAGGGTTCGATCCTTTATCACGGTGAGATGGGATTGGCCGGGTACCAATCGGTGTGCAACCGCATGCTGCCGTTGCGCGGGCTCGATGCACGCTTCGCAGGATGGCGCTCGCGACTTGCGCTCGCCTGGCTGACCTTCCTCGCGCCGCAGGTGAGGTCGTGGGCGCGTCAACGCCGGATCTGGATCGGCCGACCGCACGTCGATGACGTTCCATCCGATGACGAAGTGGTCATCGAACGCAGCCTTGCGGGAAATCGCGAGGAACACCTGCAAAAGCTGATCGCCAAAGGCTGGAAGCCATGCGGGCCCACCGAGTCATGGGATTTGCGCAAGCCCGGCATCCGCCTGCTGCTGGCCAACGAGCACAGCGGTGCCGGACACCGGCAGACATTGGTCCGCGTCTCCTGCGCCGAGGCCCATCTCCGCCACCTCGATCAACTCGTCCCGTGGAAGGGTGACATCATCCGCATTCCCGCGAAAGCCCCCGAGAGAATGCGACGCAAATCGCGGCGGAGGAGGTGAGGGAGTTTCAAGTTTCAAGAGTGAAGAGTGATTGGTGATCGGTTATTGGTTATTGGTTATTGGGGAAGAGGAAGAAACGCGCGCAACCGGATCGAGGTAGGAACGGCACATTGGCTTTCGCCACTCCCCCTTCCGAACCGAACGTGCGCATTTCCCGCATCCGGCGCAACGGAGTGGCTGCCTCCGGGCTGCCATGAATCGCAGATGCGGCTTTCGAGCCGCATGACGACGGCTTCCCGCCGCCACTCCACGCCGCAACAAGCCGCCTGTGTTCAGGTTGGAGTGGGCGAGACGCCCGCGCTTGTGATCACCCATGCCGCCGGGGGGACTCGAACCCCCACGGTCCTTGCGGACCAACGGATTTTAAGTCCGTGGCGTCTACCATTCCGCCACGGCGGCGAGATCGGGATTTGTGACCGCCCGGTTGGCTAGCCAACCCGATCTCCGCGGCCGCGTCCAGTCCGAGATCATCAATCATTTCAAAATGGCTTCGATTGCCTCCCGCCAATCCTTGAAAAATCGAAAAATCTAGCCATTTTCAGGCTGTTTGTCTCGATTTTTTAAAAAATGATTTGAGATCGGGGCAGTGTTGCGCCAGCTTGGTTGCGGATCCTTTTTGTATCCTTCAGGGCGAATCGGATTCTGTATTCATGCTGTTTTGTTTGGAGTCGCAACGCGGCACGCCGGTGATCCCGGCGTGCCGTTTTTTTAGCCGGGGTGCCACGTCTCAGGCGTCGGCGAGCAATGTGCCGTCGCGGATCACCAGCGTGCGGTCGCCTGCCGTGGCAAGGCCGAGGTCGTGGGTGACGACCACCAGCGTCATGCCGGACTCCTGCGCAAGGCGCGTCAGAAGATCAATTACGGCGGCGCCGTTCTGCGAGTCGAGGTTGCCGGTGGGTTCGTCGGCGAAGAGGACTTTGGGTTGATTGACGATTGCCCGTGCGATCGCCGCGCGTTGCTGTTCGCCGCCGGACAGCTCGGCGGGCAGGTGCTGCGCGCGATGGGCGAGGCCGACCCATTCCAATGCGCGCATCGCGGCTTCGGTGGTGTCGAGGCCGGCGACGGCACCCGGTACCGCGACGTTTTCCAGTGCGGTGAGTTCGGGCAGCAGGTGATAGTTCTGGAACACGTAACCGATGTGGCGGTTGCGAAACTGCGCCTGACCCCGACGTGGCAGCGCGTAGAGGTCGGTGCCGTCGATGCGGACCGTGCCCCGCTCCGGGCGCTCGAGTCCGGCCAGCGTGTAGAGCAGGGTGGTTTTGCCTGCGCCGCTCGGGCCGCAAAGAAAAACGGTTTCGCCACGACGGATCGTCAGGTCGATGCCGTGGAGGACTTCGACGCTGTGCCGACCGATGCGGTAGCTGCGGTGGAGATCCACCGTTTGGATGATGATGTCCTGCAAACCCGAGGAGCTTGTCGGCCCGGCGGTCAGGGTGCAAGCGCCGGTCGCATTTGAGATTGCCAGCGCCAGGCCGTTGCGCTGCAATTCACGGGTCATGATCACTCCCACCAACGTGCTCTCGAGCGGCATCGAAATCACCGGCACCATCCGGTTTTCCAGCGACATGATCATCGACGGCAAAGTCGAAGGCGAAATCACCTCGGAAAAAGGGCGCGTGACGGTGGGGGAGAACGCCGTGGTCAAGGGCGATGTCACCGCGGGTGAGGTCAAGGTCTATGGCCGGATCGAGGGGCGCATCGTCTCCGAGCGCTGCGAACTCAGGGCGAGGTCCAAGGTCGAGGGCGACATCAAGTCCAAGGTCTTTTCAATGGAGGAAGGTGCGCAGTTGTCCGGGCGTACCGAGATCGGCGGGTAATGTGAAAATGACTGATTTCCAAGCAACGCCGCGGCAAATCCGGCTAGGAAATCGTTGGTGAAAAGCCATGGAATTTGGGCGAAAACACCCGCAAAGCAATTTTTGCACTCCCGGCCCAATTTTGTGCGGGACAACCTGCCCTTTTGGGTGTTGAATCTCTCTCATGCCCCCACAAAAACAACTACCAAAAAAGGTATCCGCTCCGATCCGGATGGACCCAACGCTCATGGAACAGGTGAAACTGGCGGCCTCGCGCACCAGTCTCTCCCAAGCCGACATCATGCGGCTCTGTCTCTCCATGGGCCTTGAAGACCTCCGTCGTCTCGACTTCCAAATCGCCGCGACTCTTTCCGGCGAAGCTCAGCGCCGCAGGCGCAAGTGAGCACCGGCTCCGGGGATTGTTTTCCCGGAACCTTGTTTGATCCCAAGACATGCGGGCCGATCTTCGGTCCGCATGTCTTTTTTTAGATACAATTTTTTGAGTAGGTGTTGAGTAGGTGCAGGTGGATGCACGCTCGGCGGACTGGATCCGGATTGCCCCATCTCGTGGGCATCGCTGACTTACGGCCGATCGACGCGCCGTTCCCACACTCTGACAATTTGTCTGTCCCTATATCATCATGCGCATTCCTTCATGTCTTGAGCATCGCTGTCGCTGACTGGCGGCCGGGGATCGCGCACACTGACTGACTATTTGTCTGTCCCTATGTGCACCTGCGAAAGGCCCGGGCATGCGTCAACCACCTGAGGGCGTACAAAAATTCGAGTAATTGCTTCGATTCTTGATAAAAGGACTGTCCCTTTATCGTGATCGACCGTTCGGCTTGGCGCTTAGGCCGCCGTCGGCAGAGGAGGGCTTCGTCCAAACAATTTGTCTGTCCCTATGTAATCTTCCGGTCGGATCGGCGTCTGGAATTCTGCCTTGTCGCTCCCGCGGGCCGTGGGCACGATCCGCCCCCGCCCATGGCCGCCCCGCAAAGCACCATTGCATTAGTTTACGACTACGACCAGACCTTGAGTCCGCGCTACATGCAGGACGACGTGCTTTTTCCGGAGTTCGGGATCGATCCGGACCAGTTCTGGAAAAAGTGCAACGATCTGGTGAAGGCGGGTCAGTGGGACGGCGAGCTGGCCTACATGAAGTGCCTGCTGGACTACCTCGGCATGGACAACGTGACGAACGAGCGCCTGACGGGCCTGGGGCGCGGTTTGCGGTTTTTCCCCGGGCTGCCGGAGTTGTTCGACGCGTTGCCCAAGGCGGCGCTGACCCCGGAGCACGAGGTGGCGGGCATCAAGGTCGAGCACTACATCATTTCCTCCGGACTGAAGGCCTTGTTGGAAGGGTCGCGGCTGCAACCGCATGTGCGGGCGATGTTCGGATGTGAGTTCGGTGCCGATGCGGATGGCCGGATCAGTTTTCCCAAGCGGGTGATTTCCCATACGACCAAGACGCAGTTCCTCTTCCGGATCAACAAAGGCATGCTGCGTTATGACCAGGATGTGAACGACCACATGCCGCCCGACCAGCGGCCGATCCCGTTTGAAAACATGATCTATGTGGGCGACGGGCCGACCGATGTGCCTTGTTTCACGGTGATGAACCGCAATGGCGGTCACGGCATCGCGGTGTACAATCCGGAGGATCCGAGCGGTCGGTCGTTCCGAAAGTGTTTCCAGCTTTCGACCCACGCCGGCCGGGTGCGCCACATCGCGCCGGCCGATTACCGCGAGGGGTCGCATCTCTGGCTGCTGCTGCGCGAAATGGTGAGTGAAATCGCCGACCGGATCCTGCGGGTGCGGATCGAGGAGCGGGAAAGCGCGACCGTGGCCGCGCCGGGTTTCTGAGGGATCGCGGATTTTTGTAGGAAATTTCTTGCCCGTCCTCCGCCCCCTCCCTAAACACCCGCGCACCTGCTGTTTTTCACGCTGTTTTCCAGCATGATCCGCCGCCCGTTCATCCTCCCGATCGCCGCCTGCCTGGCCTCGCTTGCGCCCATGCACGCCCAAGCCGCTGGCGGCCATGCCCTGCCGCTCAACGCCCAGCCGCTCGGCGGCTTCGTCACCAACTCGATGGTGATGATCTGGATCGCCGTCGGTCTGATCGTGCTGTTCTGTCGTGCCGCCACCCGGCGCATGTCGCTCGTCCCCGAAGGTTTGCAGAACTTCGCCGAGTGGGCGGTCGAGTCGCTCTACGATTTCCTCGGCGGGCTGATGGGCGAGCACCTCGTCAAGCGTGTCTTCTGGTTTTTCGGCTCGGTGTTTTTCTTCATCCTGACGGTCAACTACCTCGCGCTCGTGCCGGGTGTGGGCACGATGGGATGGGAATCCGCAAAAGGATTCACTCCGTGGCTGCGCGGAGGAAACGCGGACATCAACATGACCGCGGCGATGGCGCTGACCTTCGCGCTGCTGTGGTTCTACTGGGCGATCACCGAAAACGGCTTCAAGGCGTTCATCGCGCACATCTTCGCGCCGAAGGGTAGCTTCCACGGCATCATGCTCGCGATGATGGTGCCGATCTTCCTGTTCGTCGGCGTGCTCGAGCTGATCTCCATCGGCATCCGTCCGGTGGCGCTGTCGTTCCGTTTGTTCGGCAACATCTACGGCGGCGAGCAGACGCTCGAGAAGCTCATGACGCTCGTGCCCGAGAAGCTCGCGTTCCTACCGGCACTGCCGTTCTATTTCATGGAGCTGCTCGTCGGCTTCGTCCAGGCGCTCGTCTTCACCCTGCTCTGCGCGATTTTCCTCAAACTCATCTGTGATCACGGCGAGGAGCATCACTGAACCCGAACCCCTTCCGCCGTCCGACCATGGCAAGCCTGTGGGGACGGCAGAAACCCCGAACCAACAACCAACACACGAACATGACCAAAGCATTCGCAGTCGCACTGGCCGCCCTCGGCGGTGGCATCGGCATCGGTCTTCTCGGCTCCAAAGCCGCGGAAGCCACCGGCCGCAACCCGGGAGCCGCCACGCCGGTTCTCGTGATCTCGATCATCCTTGCGGCGCTCATCGAGGGCATCTTCATCCTGACCGCCTTCGCCGTGCAGTTCAACTGATCCGCTGATTCCGTCGCGTGCGTCCACTCCGGGCGCGCGCGGCACATCCGCCCACCACCGATCCCTCCGTTGTCATGATGACCGTCCTTGCCGCCGCCGACACCGCCGCGAAATCCGGCCTTGCCGAAACCTTCGGCCTGCACACCCCGTTCTTCATCGCGCAGGTGGTCAATTTTTTTCTGGTCATCTTCGTGCTGAAGAAGTTCGCCTTCGGTCCGATCCAGAACATGCTCGAGCAACGCCGCCTGCGGATCGCCGAGGGCGAGGAGAAGCTCAAGCGCATCGAGCGCCAGCTCGCCGAGTCCGAGCAAACGACCGCCGCCGCCATCGCCAAGGCCAACGAAGAGGCGATCCGCCTCATCGAAGAGGCCAGACAGGGCGCGCAGGCATTCAGCGAACAGAAGGCGCAGGAAGCGATCGCGCAGGCCCAGCACATCCTCGCCAAGGCGGACGCCGCCGCCCAGGCCGAACGCGAGCGCCTCGCCGCCGAGATTCGCCGCGATTTCGGCCGCCTCGTGGTCGCCACCGCATCCCAAGCCACCGGCGGCGTGCTCACCGAGGAACAGCACAAGCGCCTGCACGACGACGCGCTCGCCAAGATCGCCTGATCCGTCTCCCAAGCGCTCCCGCCTCCGCCGCGATGAAGATTTCAAAAACCGCCGCCGCCACTGCCCGCAGGCTCTTCGGCCTGTGCCAGGCCGGTGGCCGCCTCGACGAGGCGAAGTTGAGCCAAGTCGCGGCCCGCCTGGCGGAGTCGCGGCCGCGCGACTGTGCCGCGATCCTCGGTGCCCTGCACAAGCTGGTGCGCCTCGACGAGCAACGCCGCAAGGTGACCGTCGAAAGCGCCGGCGACCTCGACGAGGCGACGCGCCGCCGTGTGGCCGACAGCCTCGCCGGCCAGTACGGCACCGGTCTTGCCATCGACTATCGCAGCAACCCGTCGTTGATCGGCGGCCTGCGCGTCCGCGTGGGCGACGACGTGCTCGACTCATCCGTCCAAGGCCGCCTCGACCGGCTCGCCGCCGCCTTCCGTGCCTGATCCTCCTTTTCCATCTGCAATCCGAGTACCGCAACCCGACCCCCCCTTCCCCATGAGCAGCATCCTCCAGGAAATCGAACAACACATCGCCGGCGTCACTTCGTCGGTGGAGAAAACCAACGTCGGCACCGTGCGCCAGGTGGGTGACGGCGTCGCCAAGGTCGAAGGACTTTCCGACGTCATGCTCAACGAGATGATCGAGTTCGACGGCGGCGTCACCGGCATGGCCCTCAACCTCGAGGAAAGCGAGGTCGGCGTCGTGCTCCTCGGCGATTACACCGAGGTCAAGGAGGGCTCGCAGTGCCGCACCACCGGCAAGCTTCTCTCCATTCCAGTGGGCGAGTCGGTGCTGGGCCGCGTGGTCAACGCGCTTGGTCAGCCGATCGACGGCAAGGGCGCGATCACCGCGGCCGCGCAGTATCCGATGGAGAAGATCGCGCCGGGCATCATCAAGCGGAAGTCCGTCTCGGTGCCGGTGCAGACCGGCATCATGGCGGTCGACGCGATGATCCCGATCGGCCGCGGCCAGCGCGAGCTGATCATCGGCGACCGCGCCACCGGCAAGACGACCATCGCGGTGGACACGATCATTTCGCAGGCCCAGCAGAACAAGGCGGCCGAGCAGGGCAAACTGCAGAACCACAAGCCGTTGTACTGCATCTTCGTCGCGATCGGCCAGAAGCTCTCCAACATCGCGCGAATCCACAAGACGCTCGAGGATGCCGGTGCGATGGAGTACACGACAATCGTCTCCGCCTCGGCCTCCGATGCCGCGGCGATGCAGTTCCTCGCGCCGTACGCCGGCTGCGCGCTCGCCGAGTACCTCATGGACAAGGGTCAGGACGTGCTGATCGTGTTCGACGATCTCTCGAAGCACGCGGTGGCCTACCGCCAGGTGTCGCTCATCCTGCGCCGTCCCTCGGGCCGCGAAGCCTATCCGGGCGACGTGTTCTACCTCCACTCGCGCCTGCTCGAACGCTCCGCGCGCCTCTCGGAAGCCGCCGGTGGCGGATCGCTCACCGCGCTGCCGATCATCGAGACCCAGGCCGGCGACGTCTCGGCCTACATCCCGACCAACGTGATCTCGATCACCGACGGCCAGATCTACCTGGAAACCGACCTGTTCTACCAAGGCATCCGGCCGGCGATCTCGGTGGGTCTTTCCGTGTCGCGCGTCGGCTCCGCCGCGCAGACCAAGACGATCAAATCGGTGGCGGGCACGACCAAGCTCGACCTCGCCCAGTACCGCGAGCTGCAGGCGTTCGCGCAGTTCGGTTCCGACCTCGACGCCTCGACCAAGAAGAAGCTCGATCGCGGTGCGCGCATCGTCGAGCTGTTCAAGCAGAACCAGTACAACCCGCTGGGCATGGAAATGGAGTCCGTGTTCCTCTTCGCCATGCAGCAAGGCTCCTTCGACGACGTCGAGGTCAAGGACGTGAAGCGCTTCCAAGCTGCGCTCGGCGAGTTCCTGACCACCCGCAAGGGAGAGCTACTCGATCGCATCCGCAACGAGAAGCCCGACCTCAAGAAAGACACCGCGATGGTCGATGCCGTGAAACAGGCGATCGACGACTTCAAGAAGAGCTGGAAGTGAGTTATCTGTTATCGGTTAATAGTTATCAGTAAAATACCCTTCGTCCCGATCGCCCGATTCAATATCCTGATAACCGACAACCGATAACCAAAAACCTTTCACGCAGTAAAAAATGGCCAACCTCCGCGACATCCGCCGCCGCATCAAGTCGGTCAAAAACACCGCGCAGATCACCCGCGCGATGCAGCTGGTCGCCGCGGCGAAGATGAAGAAGGCGCAGGACCAGGCGCTCGCCGGCCGCGAGTATGCCCGCCACCTCACCCAGGTGCTCGCCGACATCCGCGCGAACTTCGGCGAGGAGTCGCACCCGCTGCTTGAACGCCGCAACGGCGGACGTGAGCTCGTCCTCGTCATCTCCACCGACAAGGGGCTGTGCGGTCCGCTCAACACCAACCTCGCCAAGGCGATCCGCAGCGGATGTTCGCCGGACGCGGACTTCGTCACGGTCGGCCGCAAGCTGCGCATCTGGTGCGAGAAGCTCGGCCGCAAGGTGGTCGCCGACTTCAACGTCAAGGATCCGGTCCCGTTCCAACAGGTCCGGCCGATCGCCAAATTCGTGACGCGCCAGTTCCTCGACGGCCACTACGACAAGGTGTCGATCGCCTTCACGGATTTCGTCAACACGCTGCGCCAGGAACCGCAGGTGGTGACGTTGCTGCCGGTCAGCGCCGAAGCCGCGACCGAAGAGGCCGGCACCGCATCCGCCGATGCCGCGTCCCGTGATTTCCTGTTCGAGCCGGATCCCGCGGAAGTCCTCGGCGCGATCCTGCCGCTTTTCATCAACTACGAGGTCTACCAAGCGCACGTCGAGTCGCGCGCGTCCGAGCACTCGGCGCGGATGGTCGCGATGAAGTCGGCTACCGACAACGCGAAGAAGTTCATCAAGGAACTCACCCTCGAATACAACAAGCTGCGCCAAGGCGCGATCACCGCCGAACTCCTCGAAATCACCACCGCCATGAAGGCGATGGAGTGAGGTGCCGCGGTCATTCATCATCAGCAAACACCGCCACCCGGCCTCCTCGCCATCCACGGATCCATTTCAACAGAACACCGACAACTCGCCAACCCCATGAGCAACACCGGAACCATCGTCCAGATCATCGGCGCCGTCATCGACGCCGACTTCTCCAAAGCCGCCAGGCTGCCCGAGATCTACAACGCGCTCGAAATCCAGTACCCGCTCAACGGTGTCGACACCAAGCTCGTGCTCGAAGTCCAGCAACACCTGGGTGACGGCTGGGTCCGGGCGGTTGCGATGTCGACCACCGACGGTCTCAAGCGCGGCATGTCGCTTCTGGACACCGGCAAGCCGATCGCCGTGCCCGTGGGCAACCAGGTGCTCGGACGCATCTTCAACGTCACCGGCGATCTCGTCGACGAGAATGGTCCGCTGCCCGACGCGAACCTGCGCTCGCCGATCCACCGGCCGGCACCGACGCTCACCGAGCAGTCCGCCGCGGCCGAGGTGCTGCCCACCGGCATCAAGGTGATCGACCTGATCTGCCCGCTGCTCAAGGGCGGCAAGGGCGGCATGTTCGGCGGTGCGGGCGTGGGCAAGACCGTCGTGATCATGGAGCTCATCAACAACATCGCCAAGGCGCACGGCGGATTCTCCGTGTTCGCCGGTGTGGGCGAGCGCACCCGCGAGGGCAACGATCTCTACTGGGAGATGATCGAGTCGGGCGTCATCGCGACCGAAAAAGATGAAAGCGGTCATCCCAAGCGTCATGCCAACGGCACGCCGGTGCTCGCCGACGGCTCGAAAGTGGCGCTGTGTTACGGCCAGATGAACGAACCGCCGGGCGCGCGTCTGCGCGTTGCGCTCTCCGCGCTGACGATGGCCGAGCACTTCCGCGACGAGGCGAATCAGGACGTGCTGTTGTTCGTCGACAACATCTTCCGGTTCTCACAGGCCGGATCAGAGGTGTCCGCGCTGCTTGGCCGCACGCCGTCGGCGGTGGGCTACCAGCCGACCCTTTCCGAGGAAATGGCCGCGCTCCAAGAGCGCATCACCTCGACCAACAAAGGGTCGATCACTTCGATCCAGGCGGTGTACGTGCCGGCCGACGACCTCACCGACCCCGCGCCCGCCAACACGTTCGCGCACTTGGACGCGACGGTGGTGCTCGAGCGATCCCTTGCCGAGCAGGCGTTATTCCCCGCGGTCGATCCGCTCGCCTCGACCTCCAAGGCGCTCGCGCCGGACATCGTCGGCGAGGAGCACTATCGCGTCGCCCGCGGTGTCCAACAGGTGCTGCAGCGCTACAAGGACTTGCAGGACATCATCGCGATCCTCGGCATGGACGAGCTGTCCGACGAGGACAAGCTCACCGTGTTCCGCGCACGCAAGATCCAGCGCTTCCTCACCCAGCCGTTCCACGTCGCGGAGGTCTTCACCAACGTGCCCGGCGCACTGGTTTCGATCGAGGACACCGTCAAGGGATTCGCCGAGATCCTCGACGGCAAGTGGGACGACGTGCCCGAAGGTAACTTCTACATGAAAGGCGACATCGACTCGGTCTCGAGGGACTGAGGCGGTTGCCGAATGTTGAATGTTGGATTTCCAGTCAGGGCCCGCATTCATCATTCAACATTCATCATCCAACATTTCCAATCATGCCGTTGCACCTCGACATCGTCACTCCGGAGAAAAAAGTGTTTTCCGATTCGGTCGACAACGTCCGCCTTCCCGGTGTGGACGGCGAGCTGGGTGTGCTGCCGCAGCACGCCGGGTTGGTGACCGCGCTCAAGCCCGGCGAGCTGCGCTACCTGCACCACGGCCAAGTGGTGACGCTGGCGGTGGGATCTGGGTTTGCCGAGATCACGCAGGACAAGGTGGTCGTCCTCACCGACATGGCGATGGGCGAGGCCGAGATCGACGAGCAGAGCACCGAGGAGGCGATCCGCCGCGCGCAGGAGAAACTCAAGACCGTGTCGCACAGCATGGATGCCGAGGAGGTCGCCTACCTCGAAGGACTGATTTCGCGCTCTTCGGCGGCACTGCACTTCAAGCGCAAGTACCGTCATTGATCGTATCCCTGGGCCGTCCCGGCACTTGATGCCCGCGTCGCCGCGCCGCCGGACTTGCGCGCGCGTCGCTCCCGTTCTACATCTATGGCACGACCCATGGCCGAGCCACCTTTTGTTTATCAAGCCCCGTTTCCGTTGGGGCCCGACGAGACCGAGTACGAGTGCATCGGCATCGAAGGCGTGTCATCGGCCGAATTCGAGGGCAGACCCATCCTCAAGGTCGAGCCTGCCGCGCTCACCCGGCTCGCGGCCGAGGCGATCAAGGCGATCAACTTCACGCTGCGGCCGGCGCACCTCGCCCAGGTCGCGGCGATTCTCGACGACCCCGAGGCTTCGGAAAACGACCGCATGGTCGCGCTGATGTTGTTGCGCAACGCGGAGATCGCCTCCCACGGGATCCTGCCATTCTGCCAGGACACCGGCACGGCGACGATTTTCGGCAAGAAGGGGCAGCAGGTCTGGACCGGTGTCGATGATGCCGAACACCTGTCGAAGGGGATTTACGAAACCTACATCCGCGAGAATCTCCGGTACTCGCAAACCGCGCCGCTGACGATGTACGACGAGGTCAACACGCGGACGAATCTCCCGGCGCAGATCGATCTGCTGGCCTGCCAGGGCGACGAGTATCATTTCCTGTTCGTCAGCAAGGGCGGCGGCTCGGCGAACAAGTCGTTTTTGTTCCAGGAAACCAAGGCGTTGCTCAATCCCGCGCGCCTGCGGGAGTTCTGTTTCGAGAAAATGCGCGCGATCGGCACCTCGGCGTGTCCGCCGTACCACCTTGTCTTCGTGATCGGCGGCACTTCGGCGGAACACTGCCTCAAGACGGTGAAGCTCGCGTCGACGCGCTATCTCGACACGCTGCCCGACTCGGGCAACGAACACGGCCGCGCGTTCCGCGACCGCGCGCTCGAGCAGGACCTGCTGGCGCTGGCCCGCGAGGTGGGCATCGGCGCGCAGTTCGGCGGCAAGTACTTTGCGCTCGATGTGCGCGTGATCCGGTTGCCCCGCCACGGCGCGTCGTGCCCGGTGGGCGTCGGGGTGTCGTGCTCGGCCGACCGCCAGGCCAAGGCGAAGATCACGCGCGACGGGTTGTTCATCGAAAAGATGGAGAAGAACCCGGGACGCTTCATTCCCGAACGTTACCGCGACTGGAAATTCAAAGGCGTGCCGGTGGACCTCGATCTCGGCATGGAGGAGACGCTCAAGACCCTCGACAAGTATCCGGTGACCACCGCGCTCTCGCTCAGCGGCACGATCATCGTCGCTCGCGACAGCGCCCATGCGAAGCTGCGCGAGATCCTCGAGACCGAGGGCGAGCTGCCCGATTACTTCAAACGCCATCCCGTGTATTACGCCGGACCGGCGAAAACACCGGCCGGCATGGCCTCGGGCTCGTTCGGTCCGACCACGGCGGGCCGCATGGACGGCTACGTCGATCTGTTCCAGTCGCACGGCGGGTCGATGGTGATGCTGGCCAAGGGCAACCGCTCGAAGGCGGTCACCGAAGCCTGCCACAAACACGGCGGATTCTACCTCGGATCGGCCGGCGGTCCGGCGGCGCTGCTCGCCCAAGACCACATCCGCTCGCAGGAGGTCGTCGCGTTTCCCGAACTCGGCATGGAGGCCGTGTGGAAGATCACCGTGGAGAATTTCCCCGCGTTCATCCTCGTCGACAACAAAGGCAACGATTTCTTCACCAGCCTCAACACCTGTCCGGTGTGCACTTGAGGCACGCCGCGCCACCGCGCCGCCGCCATCCATGAACGAACGCCTCTCGCGCGACGAGCAATCGCGGTACTCGCGGCACCTGATGCTGCCGGAAGTCGGCGAGGGCGGTCAGCTGCGTCTGCGCCGCTCATCGGTGCTGCTCGTCGGTGCCGGCGCACTCGGATCCCCCGCGGCGCTTTATCTCGCCGCCGCCGGTGTCGGCCGCATCGGCATCGCCGATCCCGACACGGTCGACCTCTCGAACCTGCACCGGCAGATTCTCCACGGTTCGTCATGGGTCGGCCGATCCAAGCTCGACAGCGCGGCCGCGCGCCTGTGCGAAACCAACCCGCACGTCGCGATCGAGCCGCACCCGGTCCGCCTCACGCCCGACAACACGCTCGACCTCGTCGCGCGCTACGATGTGATCCTCGACGGCTCCGACAATTTTCCCACACGCTTTTTGGCCAACGACGCAGCGTTTTTCCTGCGCAAGCCGCTCGTCCACGGCGCGATCCATCGCTTCGAAGGCCAGTCCGCCGTCTTCGATCCGCACCGCGGCGGGCCCTGCTACCGATGTCTGCTGCCACGGCTTCCCGCCCCCGGAAGCGTGCCGTCCTGTGCGGAAGCCGGCGTGCTCGGCGTGCTGCCGGGCATCATCGGATCGATCGGCGCGATGGAGGTGATCAAGCTCCTGCTTGGCATCGGCACACCGCCACTTGGGAAACTCACGGTCTACGACGCACTCGCGAGCCGCTTCCGCAGCCTGGTCATCCAACGCGATCCGCAATGCGCTCTCTGCGGGGATCGCCCGAGAATCCACAGCATCGACAATCCGGAAACCCGCGCCAACGCGTGCTGTGCGGATGCCACAGGAGATCTGCCCTCCGTGACGATCGATGCCCTCGCGCGCCGCCTTGCCGCGGGATTCGACGGGGTGCTCGTCGATGTGCGCGAACCCGCGGAACATGCCGCCGCGCGCATCGTCGGCGCGACACTGGCTCCGCTCGCCACCCTCGCCGCACACATCGACAACTGGCCGAGGGATCGCGAGATCCTGGTACATTGCAAATCCGGCGCTCGCTCGGCCCGAGCCTGCCGACTCCTGCTTGATCACGGGTTTTCCCGCGTCCTCAATGTCGATGGCGGCATCGACGCTTGGATCGAGGCGGGGCACGCGGTGGAGTGCGCACCGACGGAGAAATCCGCAGTGACGCCGGAATGAAACGCCGGGAAAGCGCGGATCACGGGCGATCCCGCGCCATTCGCGCCTTGTCGCGGGTGTCTGCGGGTGCTTGGATCCGCGGTCGCATCCCATGGCCAGCAAAGACGTCACCGATCCCGCCCGCATGGAGAAAATCGTTTCCCTGTGCAAACGGCGGGGGTTCATCTTCCAGTCCGGCGAACTCTACGGCGGGCTCAACGGCGTGTGGGACTACGGTCCGCTCGGCGTCGAACTCAAGCGAAACCTCAAGGAACACTGGTGGCGCCGCACCGTGCAGGAACGCGATGATGTCCTGGGCATGGACGGCGCGATTCTCACCATGGAGCAGGTGCTCACGGCATCCGGTCATGTCGGTGGATTCAGCGATCCGATGGTGGATTGCAAAACTTGCAAAGGCCGCTTCCGCGCGGACAACCTCGAGGCGTCGCAATGCAAGGAGAAACCGAGCGTCTGCCCGGGACAGTCGCCGAAATGCGAACTCACTGAGCCGCGCCAGTTCAATCTGATGCTGCAGACGAACTTCGGCGCCACCGGCGAGCAAACCGCTTACCTGCGTCCCGAGACCGCGCAGTCGATTTTCGTGCAGTACCGCAATGTACTGGATTCAAGCCGGGTGAAACTGCCCTTCGGCATCGCGCAGATCGGCAAATCATTCCGCAACGAGATCAATCCGCGCAACTTCACCTTCCGCTCGCGCGAGTTCGAGCAGATGGAGGTCGAGTATTTCTGCCATCCGGACGACGGCCTGCGCCTCACCGACGAGTGGCTCGAGGCGCGGCTCGCGTTTTACGAGGAAATCGGCATTCCGCGCGACAAGCTGCATGTGCTCGACGTGCCCGACGGCGAGCGCGCGTTCTATTCGAAAAAAACCTACGACATCGAGTACGCGTTCCCGTTCGGCGTGCAGGAACTCGAAGGCGTGGCCTATCGCACCGATTACGACCTCGGCGTGCACCAGAAGGGCTCCGGCAAGCCGCTAGAATACTTCGATGAGGAAACCCGCGCGCGCTTTCTGCCACACGTCGTCGAGCCCTCCGCCGGCTGCGACCGCACCGTGCTCGCGCTCATCTGCGAGGCATTCGACGAGGAAACCGTCACCGACGACAAGGGCGCGCAAGAGGTCCGCACCGTGCTGCGATTCAAGCCGACAATGGCCCCGGTGAAGGTTGGCATCTTCCCTCTGCTTAAGAAGAATGCCGACCAGGTCCGCATCGCCCGCGACATTCAGAAGACGCTGCAGGCCTGGATGAATGTCTTCTACGACGACTCGGCCGCCGTCGGCCGCCGCTACCGCCGACAGGACGAGGTGGGCACGCCGTTCTGCATCACCGTGGACTTCGACACGCTCGGTGAAAACGGACCGGAGCTCCGCGATACCGTGACGGTCCGCCACCGCGATTCGATGGCGCAGGAACGCGTGCGGATCGACGCACTACTGCCCTGGCTGCTGGAGCGGGTCCGGTGAGGGGCGTTTTCGTTGTTTCGTTGATTGATCATGCCCGCCCGTATCTCTTGCTGACAAATCCGCCCGCAGCGGTTAGCCAACAGCCATGCGCACGCTCATCAAGCACGTCCTTCGCCGCGACACGCCCGGCGACGACCTGCACGTCGCCGGTTGGGTCCGCACCCGGCGGGACTCGAAGACGTTCTCGTTCCTCGAACTCAACGACGGCACTTGCCTGGCCAACCTGCAGGTCGTCGCCGACGCGGGCATCCCCGGTGCGGCCGATCTCGCGCGCATGACCACCGGCGCATCGGTCGAGGTGCGCGGTCGGCTCGTGCCGTCGCCCGCGTCCGGCCAGCAGTGGGAGCTGCAGGCCTCTTCGCTGCGCCTGCTCGGGTGCGCGCCCGACGATTATCCACTGCAGAAGAAGGGACACAGCACCGAATTCCTGCGCGGCATCGCCCATCTGCGCCCGCGCACCAATCTCTATGGTGCCGTGTTCCGCACGCGCAGCCGCATGGCCTATGCGATCCACCGGTTTTTCCAGGAGCGCGACTTCATCTACGTCCACACGCCGATCATCACCGCGAGCGACTGCGAGGGCGCGGGCGAGATGTTCCGCGTCACCACGCTGCCCGCCGACAAGGCGGCACGCGATGCCGAGGATTTCTTCGGCAAACGCGCGTTCCTCACCGTTTCGGGTCAGCTCGAGGGCGAGGCCTTCGCCTGTGCGCTTTCCAACATTTACACCTTCGGCCCGACGTTTCGCGCGGAAAACTCGAACACGTCACGCCACGCCGCCGAGTTCTGGATGATCGAGCCTGAAGTCGCCTTCTGCGATCTCGAAAGCGACATGGATCTCGCGGAATCGATGGTCCGTTTTCTTGTCACCGAGATGCTCGAACACCATGAGGGCGATCTCGAAGTGTTCGCGAAGTTCGTCGACAAGGAGCTGCGCGCGCGACTCGAATTCGTCGCCGGTCGGCCGTTCGAACGGATTCCCTACACCGAGGCCGTCCGGCTGGTGCAAGGAAGCGGCGTGAAATTCGAGTATCCCTGCGAATACGGACTCAACCTCCAGTCCGAGCACGAACGCTGGCTTACCGAAGTCCATTTCAAACAACCGGTCACGGTCTTCAATTATCCCAAGGAGATCAAACCGTTCTACATGCGCCTCAACGACGACGGCCGCACGGTGACCGCCATGGACGTGCTCGTGCCCGGTATCGGCGAGATCATCGGCGGCAGCCAGCGCGAGGAACGCCTCGACGTGCTGCTCGCCAATTTCGAGCACCACGGGCTCGATGCCGCGAATTACGGCTGGTACGCGGATCTGCGGAAATACGGCAGCGTGCCGCATGCGGGCTTCGGCCTCGGCTTCGAGCGCCTCCTCATGTTCGTCACCGGCATGGGCAACATCCGCGACGTCATCCCCTTCGCCCGCACCCCGGGACATTGTGAGTTTTGAAACCACGCGCACCGATGACCACCGATCCGTTTCTCCACGCCGCCATCGACGAAGCTCGCATCGGGATGGAAGAGGGCGGCATCCCGATCGGCAGCGTGATCGTCCACGGCGGACGCATTCTCGGTCGCGGCCACAACCGTAGGGTGCAACGCGGAAGTACGGTGCTGCATGGCGAAATGGATGCGCTCGAGAACGCGGGGAGGCTGACCGCTGCCATCTACCGCGAGTGCGTGCTCTACACGACGCTCTCTCCATGCGCGATGTGCAGTGGCGCGATCCTGCTGTACGGCATTCCGAAGGTGATCGTGGGGGAAAACCGCACGTTCATGGGTGAGGAGGACTTGCTGCGTTCGCGCGGCGTGCGGGTGGAGGTGGCCGACGACCCGCAGTGCGTCGAGATGATGCGGCGATTCATCGCGGAGCATCCGGACCTCTGGAACGAGGACATCGGCGAGTGAGGCCGGATCAAGGGGCCATCCGTGCGGAGTGGTCATGCTGCCTGACATCACGGCCAAGCCGGTGCCGTCCGCTCGTTGCGGACCATCACGATTGCTCGTCGGCGGTGGCCTTGATGTCGTCGAGGGCGGCGATGAAATCGCCCAGGATCTCCGCCGGGACCATGATCGTGTCACGGTTGCCGCCGACGTCTTCGGTGATCTTGACGACCATCCCGCGCGCGTTGCGCTTGAGGTCGAGGAAGAAGACCTTGCGGTCGGCCAGGATTTTTTCGGTATGCAACAGGTCGCTGTCCACAAGCACCTCCGGGTGGTTTTTTCCAAAAAGGATTGAAAGGATGCAGGGCTATCCGGTGTGGGGGTGTCAATGCGAAAGACGCATCGATCGTGAGAAATCGAGGGGAAATTCGAATCCGCTCCACTTCGTGCGGATCCCGGTGGCCATCGTCACCGCGGCTTAGCTGGTTTGATATGCCTTCAACATCCGTGACCCATCCCGGGCCACGGTGATTTCCAGCCATTGGGTGTGGGGAGGAAACAACTTGGGGAAGCGATCGGCCCACTCCGCCACAATGATACCATTGGCATCCAGGTACTCGTCCCACCCGAGGGCGAGAATCTCCTGCGGACTGTCCACCCGGTAAAAATCGAAGTGGAAGGCCGGAAGTCGCCCCCCGGGGTATTCATGCACGAGGCCGAAGGTCGGGCTGGTGACCTCGACCGGGGAGCCGAGGCCTTTCAAGAAACCGCGGGTCCAGTGGGTCTTACCTGCTCCGAGATCGCCCACCAGCGCGAAGACCGACCCAGCTGCCGCGGATCTGCCATGGCTTTGGCCCATGGCGCTCAATTCCTCCGGTGTCCGGGCGATTTCCTCCACAAAGCCAATGAATCATGGATCGGCCGCCACAGCATTCCAAATCCCGCACTTACATAGTGACAGACATTTTGTGTGGATTTTCCTTGGCGACTGGGCTTGGATGTGGAAGATGGGGTTGCATGAGACGCGCGCGTTGGCTGGCACCATGGAAGGACTCGCTGGAAAAACCCGCGATCTACCACTGCATCTCGCGGGTGGTGGATCGCCGCTTTGTGTTTGGCGAGGAGGAGCGCGAGAAATTCCGGGCGTTTCTGCGCCTCCAGGAACACTTTTCGGGCTGCCGGGTGCTGACGTACTGCGTGATGTCCAACCACTTCCACCTGCTGTTGGAAGTGCCGCCGATGCCCGAGGAGGGCGTTAGTGACGCGGAGCTGCTGCGGCGGCTCTCGGTCCTTTATGGAGAAGCGGTCGTGGTGGAGGTGGCCAAGGCACTCAAGGAGGCGCACGCGATGGGCAACGCCGCGCGCCTTGAGGAAATCCGTGGGCGCTACACCTACCGGATGCACGATTTGAGCGAGTTCATGAAGGCGCTGCTCATCCGGTTCACGCGCTGGTTCAACCGTCGGCACGACCGCAGCGGCACCTTGTGGGAGGAGCGCTTCAAAAGCGTGATCGTGGAAAGCGGGACGGCGGCGCGCACGATGGCGGCGTACATCGATCTCAATCCGGTCAGGGCGGGAATGGTGGAGGATGCGGCCGGATACCGATGGAGCGGCTACGGCGAGGCGGTGGGAGGAGGCGGGCGAGGCAATGGCAAAAGAGCGAGGGAAGGGCTGGTGCGCGCCTGCATGAGCCACCACGGAGCGGGTTTTGAGGCGGAGCGATGGAAAGAGGTGTCGAAGATCTACCGGTGCGCACTTGGCATCGGGCTGCAGCGGAGGGCGGGGCAGGCGCAGGCGGCAATGTTGCGGTCCAAAACGACCGGGAATCAGCCAAGGTTGGCGCAGAGGGTTGTAGAGCAAGACGAATCCGGGTCGGCGCTGCGTGAGCTTGGCATGGCGGCGATGCTGAGGCATCGGGTGAGGTATTTCACGGATGGGGCGGTGATTGGCAGCCGGGCGTTTGTGGACGAGGTGTTTATGAGTGCGCGGGATCGGTTTACGGCGCGGCGGCGCGATGGGGCGCGTCCGCTGCGGGGCCATGGTGAGGCGGCCGCCGGAGTGTTGTGGAGCATGCGTGCGTTGCGGCTGCGGGTGTGAACGAATGCTGTGGTATCCTGAAACAACGGGTGATCGGGCGACGGAGTGATGGGGTTGGAAGTTCGGAGTGGGGTGCTCGTGATGACCTGCATGGCACCTGAAGTAGGGCCCGAAGTGGCCATGGGCTGAATGCGAGGCAGACGAGTGGCGGATGAGCGAGGGATTCAAGGGTGTCGGCGAGGGTGTCGGCGGGCATAGGCCGCGGGCGGATCGGCAAAGTAACAGCCGTTTACCGGCAATGAATCAGCGTGAAGCACGTGCCAACGTCTCGAACGGACTGCCGATGGGTTGGTGGCAAGGAACTAAAACCCAACAAGTCCCTGAAATCCCTGAGATATTACCCTAGGGAACCCGGACCACACCATCGTAATCAGACATAGTGATCACATAGTGACTGATCACATAGTGACAGACATTTTGTAATGGACATTTTGTAATGACAGACATTTTGTAATGGTGAGCACGAAAAACGCCGACCCGCGGGTGTGCGGAGTCGGCGTGTTGTGAGGGGGATGATGGGAAAGCGGTTGGCTCAGGGCAACAGATTGACCGCGCGCGACTGTTTGATTGCGTTGGTGATTTTGCGGTGGAGTTTTGCCGAGACGCCGGTGACGCGGCGTGGCAGGATCTTGCCAGTCTCGGACGTGAAGCGGCTGAGGAGTTCGGGATTGGTGCACACCACTTGATCGGCGGGGATATCGTGGCGGCGGCGCGGCATTTGCCGGTTCGCCTTGCGGAAATTGATGCGTCGCTGGACGGTTTTGGGCTCGGACATGGCGGGGATCAGCGGAGTTCGCGGTGGAGGGTGCGGCGCTTGAGGAATGGATTGAACTTCACCTTCTCAAGGCGGCCGGGAGTGCGCAGGCTTTTCTTGTTGCGGGTGGTGACGTAGCGCGACGTCGGTTTGCCCTCGGCCTTGGCCTCGGTGCATTCAAGGATGATGATCTCGCGTGGCATGGGAAAGAAATCGGGGGCGCGGATGATGGGTCAATCGTCGTCCTCGTCAAGCGAAACCGATTCGGAATCGTCATCCTCGGAGTAATTGCCACCACTGAAGCCGACTTCGTTGGAGGAGCGGAACCTCCGGTTTCCGTAGTCTTTTTCCCATTGAGCTTGGCATTCCACGGTGAGACGGGCGAAGGGGATGGCTTCGAGTCTGGCTTGGGGGATTTTCTTGTGGGAGATTTCGCAGATGCCATAACTTCCCGCCTGGATGCGGCGCAGCGCTTGTTCGATTTCGTAGAGGGCGTCCTGTTCCTTGGCGAGCACCGAGAGGGCGAAATCGCGGTCGTACGCATCGCTGCCGGCGTCCCCTTGGTGTTGACCGCTGCCCGAGGCTTCGGATCCCTCCGGTGCGTTGCGGATGGTGTCGCGCGAGATGCCGGACATGGAGTCGACGAGCGAGTCGCGCAGGTCGAGGAGTTTTTGACGTTGCTTTAGAATGAAGGCCGGGCTGTGGCTGCCGCCTTTGGGGGTTGGCGGGACTTTGGCAGTGGATGCTTCCGGTTTGCGGGCGACGGTTTTGGGTGTCGTGGCCTTGGCGGTGGTTTTTGCCTGTTTTGCCGGCGGTTTAGCAGGGGATTGTTTTTTCGAAACCGGAGGCTTGGTCGAGGCTTTTTTGGGCGGTAAAGGTTTCTTAGCGGCTGCTGCGATCGGTTTTTTCGCGCCGCCTTTTTTTGCGGCGGCTGTTTTTACTGCGGGTTTGGAGCCTTTGGTTGGAGCCGGGGGCCGGGCGACCGGTTTTTTCGCGGCTGGTTTTTTCGCCGCGGGTTTCGCGGCTGGATGCTTTGGTTTCGGCTTGGCGGCGGTTTTTTTCGCCGGGGTTGATTTGGCAGCGGGCTTGGCCTTGGGCTTCGCCGTTTTGGATTTCGGTTGAGGCTTGTGTTTTTTGGCGGCCATGGCGCGGGGAGGGGAAGAAATGGAAAGCGAATGATCGACCTTGGCGGTTTCCTGGGGGGGGCGGGGGCA
>Ga0194116_10002233_pt1 | contig 25549 bp, 19 predicted proteins | sample TA2MahsurfametaG_4_FD_148617 | JGI IMG/M metagenome (GOLD analysis project Ga0194116, IMG submission 148617) | Freshwater microbial communities from Lake Tanganyika, Tanzania - TA2015008 Mahale S9 surface | ecosystem: Environmental > Aquatic > Freshwater > Lake | place: Tanzania: Lake...
CGCATCGAGAAGATCATCGGCGGGAATTGGCTCCGCCTCTTCGGGGAGACGTGGCGGTGATGTCGCGTCGGGGGTAATCGCTCCGGTTGCGTGAGCCGTCGCACCTCCGCACTGGCCGCTGGCCTCGTGGCGCGTAGGTTCAGCGGTATGAACCGACTCGCCGCCTTCCTCCTCCTCGCCCCGTGGTGCCTGCAGGCGCAGGCCCAACCCGTCCCGGTCACCGATGCCATCCCGGGCTGGAAATGGACGATGGACAGCATCACGACCACCGTGAACGCCGTCCGTGCGGGCCGCAATCTGAACCCGCGTCAGTGGCCGGGGGGCAAAAAGGTCGCCGTCCTGCTCTCGTTCGACGTCGACAACGAGACGGTCACCATCCGCTACGGCGAGACCTCGGTCGGTGCGCTCTCGATGGGGCAGTATGGGGCGCGGGTCGGGCTCGAGCGCGTGGTCCGGCTCCTCGATGCCCGTCGGATCCCCGCGAGCTTCTTCATCCCCTCGGTGAGTCTGGCACTCCATCCGGAGATGGGTCCGCTGATCGCCCGGAGCGGCCGTCACGAGTTCGCGGTACACGGGTGGGTCCACGAGATGAACGCGACGCTGCCCGATTCAGTGGAACGTGCCCTGTTGAAGCGGGCGGTCGACGACTTGACGCGGATGACGGGCACAAAGCCGGTCGGGTATCGCGCGCCGTCCTGGAATTTCTCGCCGAACACGCTCTCCATCCTGCGCGATATGGGGTTCCGCTACGAGAGCTCTTTGATGGCGGATGAGCGTCCGTATGAACTCGAGCAGCGCGGTGAGCGGACGGGGATCGTCGAGCTGCCGGTGGAGTGGATCCTCGACGACGCACCGCTCTTCGACCCACGCGGCGAACGCTACAGCCCGCCGCGCGAGGTGGCGCAGGTCTGGATGCTTCGCTTCACGTTCTCGCACTGGTCATCTCTCAACAGTTCAGGTGCATAACATTGTTCAGCAGGTGCATCGCCGCTGTCGTTTGAAAGCAAATGTTCACGCTTGGCGCAAGTATTTCACTTCGTCGCTTTTGGAGAATGGTTTCGACGTCATCACTACAAGCAAATTCACCCGCCATCGCAGCATCAACACACTGAGTGTCTACTATGACAGGGTGAATCTCGCTGCGCGCCTGGATGACTTTCAGAATGTTTTCTCATTTTAAGATATCTCTTATTTCCACGTGGTGACACACGACCTGGTTCTGAAGGAACTCGCATAAGTCTTTATTCTTCGCGGGGTGATTGTCACTTCACCGCCTTTCAGGTTCCTGCGATTGTGAGACAATAGCGCCTATTCGCATTCGATATACTAGCGTGAGACTACCACCTCACGCTGGCGTGTTCGGTTAGTGCGCATTTTCTGCTACATTCAGTCTGCAACCCAACCACCTTTGCATTCGGAAAGAGAAAGGGGTGCTGCGCCGGCGCAGCACCCCTTTTTCGTGGTAGCAGCAATCACATTATAACATTCCTAAGCTGCCTTCTCTTAGCTTTCTTATTCTATCTCAAGCAGGCGCTTACAACTCGCTCCATTGCTTTTACATCTAATGTGAGCGCAATGCTTGACCCACGTCTGATGCTCCCGCCGCTCACACCGGGCGGGCCGCCGAGCGGGATCCCACGGCGGCTCAACCTCACGGTGGCGGAGAAGGCCGGGTTGGTGGCGTTCCTGCGGACGCTGACCGACGACGCGCTCGCGGCGGATCTGCGGTTCAGCGACCCGTTCCGGCGGTGAGCGCGCTGTGCGGAGGGCGTGTCTTCACGCCCTCCGCCGCACCGTCACTGCACGCACTGCCCCTTCGGATCGGGCGTCGGCTTGTCGACCACCGGGCGCGCCGGCAGGTCCGCCACCGCTCGCGCGAGATCGTAGGCGTAACGTGAGACCTTTGACAGCTTCGCGAAGTCGATGAACTCGACCTCGTCGGTGACCTGGTGATAGTCCGCGTGCCCGCCGGTGCTCATGAAGACGATCGGGATGCCGTAGCGCGCGTACATATAGTGATCCGAGCGGCAGTAGTACTGCTCCGGGTGGCCCGCCACGTCGTACTGGTAGTCAAACGCCCACCCGTACCCCTTCTCGCGGCTCACCTGCTCGACGAGGTCGCCCAGCTGTGTGGAGAGGCGGCGTGACCCGATGAGCTGCGCGTAGTTGGGACCGCCGCCGGGCTCCTCGCCCGGCCCACCGCGACCGATCATATCGAAATTGAGATTCGCGACGATGCTGTCGCGGGTGACCGTCGGATGGTCGGTGTACCACTCCGACCCGAAGAGGCCGAGTTCTTCACCGGCGTGCCAGACGAAGAGCATCGAGCGCTTCGGCTTCGTGCGCGCGGTCGCGAAGGCGCGCGCGACCTCGAGGACGCCCATCGACCCGGAGCCGTCATCATCGGCGCCGTTGAAGATGGAATCGCGCCGCGGGGTCGGATGGATGCGCCGGATGGAATCCATATTCACGCGGATCGAAGCGAAGATCTCCGGCGTGATCTCCCCCTTGTTGGCGAGCTGCTTGGTGCGCAACTCGAGGTTGAAGGCGCGGAGCGAGTCACGGTCGACCGGCTCGCCGACCCCGACGTGATCGCTGTGCGCGCCGATCGCGACGTACTGGCCGCGTCGCGCCCGGTCGCTTCCGGTGAGCTTCGCGACGACGTTCCAGCTCTCGGCCGGCACATTCCGGAAGCCGAAGTTCCCGCGGATCCCGGCAGCCGTCTGGCCGGGCGTCGCGGCTGTCAGACTCGCGACACCGAGGAGCTTGGCCGCGTGCGCGCGGGAGAGATGCAGGTATGCCGGGAGCTCTGGGCCCTGTTCCGCCTCGCCGGCGTCGAGTGACATCCCCGAGGCGGTCAGCTGGGCGATCAGCTGGGGATCGAGGAGGTCGAAGTTGGCGATGACGATCCCCGCGGCGGGGAAGAAGCGACGGATCGCCTCGAGGCGGACGACGGAGCTGTTCTCCTCCGTCACGCCGATGACCACCGTCTTCCCGGCGACGGCGGCGCCGCCCTCGAGGAGGGTCGGCGTACCCCAGAGGCCGGCATAGACCACCGGGGCGCCGTCGATGCTGCGTGGCCGGCCGCCGTTATCACGCGGGAGGTAGTCGGTGAACGGTCGCAGGGACTCGCCGGCGACGGTGAGCGTGGCGCGCGTGGTGTCGAGGCTCCGGGTTGCGAGCGGGACGCGCTGCAGGAAGGTGCCGTTCTCCCCGGCGGGCTCGAGCCCCATCGCCGTCAGCTCCCGGACGATGTAGTCGAGCGCCTTGCGGTGTTCTGGGGTACCGGTGAGGCGACCGCGCATCGAGTCGGCGGTGTAGGCCTCGAGCCGGGTGCGGAGTGCGGCGGGTGTCATCGGGGCCGCGGTCGGCACTCCGGCGCGGCCCTGGGCGCCGAGGGGACCACCGAGTGGGGCCGCGGCGATGGTGAGCGCGACGAGCGCGACGACAGACGGGACGGAGCGATGGAACGAGACGGGCATCACGGCCTCTGGGAAGTGAGCATGCTGGCGGAAGATATCCCCCGCGCGCAGGATTCCTCCATCGTACGCTCACCCCCCGCCCGAGGTTTCTCCCGATGACGGCACATCCCCCATCCCTTCGGAGCCGTCTCCTCGCCGAGTGCCTCGGCACGGCGCTCCTCGTCACCTTCGGCTGTGGCGCGGTGATGGTCGATGGCCTCCGCGAGGGCGCGCTCGGCCTCCTTGGGATCGCCATCACCTGGGCCTCGCTCGTCGCGATCCTCGTTTACACCTTCGGGCACGTCTCCGGCACACAGATCAACCCGGCGGTGACCCTCGCCCTCTGGTCCACGGGGCGTCTGCCGTCGCGCGAGGTGGCGCCGCATCTCATCGCGCAGATCCTCGGAGCCAGCGCTGGGAGCGCGCTCACCATCTGGCTGTTGGGCCGCGACGCCGGGGTCGCGATGACGATGCTCTCGGTCGACCCGATCCGCGGTTTCGTCGTCGAGTTTCTCGCCTCCTTCCTCGTGATGGCGACGGTGTTCGGCGCCGGCGTGGATGAACGGACGCCGCGCGGCTTCGCCGCGCTCGCGGTGGGGCTCACGGTCGGGCTCTGTGTGCTGGTGGCCGGGCCGCTGACAGGGGCCTCGATGAACCCCGCCCGGTCGTTCGGGCCGGCGTTGCTGGCCGGGGATTGGACGAACCACTGGGTCTACTGGGTGGCGCCGATCGCCGGGATGCGGGCGGCGGCGTTCGTGCTGCCGCGGCTCGGGGTGACGTCAACCAAGACGGCCGAAGACGCGTAGGTTAGGGGCCTATGCCCCTGATCTCTTTCGCTCTCGCACTGGTCCTCGCGCTCGGCGGGACCCCCCTCACCGCCCAAGCGCCCTCGTATCCCACCGCGTGGGATCCGGCGCTCCTCAACCGCCCCGACGTGAAGGCCGCGCTCGGCCACCTCGAGCGGGAGTTTCCGCAGCAGGTCGAGGAATGGATCCGCATCGCGCAGATGGTGGGGAAGTCGACGCAGGAGCAGGCGCGCGGCGCCTACGTGAAGGCGGAGATGACGCGGGCGGGGCTGCAGGTCCGCGTCGACTCCGTGGGGAACGTCACCGGGGTCCGGAAGGGCACCGGCGGTGGCCCGACAATCGTCTTCGCGGCGCATATGGACATCGTGCACGCCGTCGAGACGAACCTCGCCGTGCGGCGCGACGGCGACACGCTCCGCGCCCCCGGGATCTTCGACAACAGCTCCTCCGTGGCGAATATGCTCGCCGCCATCCGCGCACTCAACGCCGCGAAGGTGGTCACCAAGGGGGACCTCGTCTTCGTCGCGACGGTGCAGGAAGAGCTTGGGCTGCGCGGGATGCAGTACTGGTTCGATCACAATCCCAAGCCTGACCTCCTGATCGCGATGGACGGCGGGCTCGGCCCAGTGAGCTATGGCGCGCTCGGCATCTACTGGACGCGCTATCGGTACACGTCGGACGGATCCCACACGTTGCAGTCGCGCGGGAAGCCAACCCCAGTACTCGCGATGGCCGACGCGGTGCAGCGCATCTATCAACTGCAGCCCCCCGCGCTCCCGAACGGCGCGGTCATCAATGTGGGGCAGGTGCACGGCGGCGTGATCTTCAACGGGATCCCGCAGGACCTCTACTTCACGGTCGACCTCCGCTCGTCCGATCCGGTGCTCCTCGATTCCCTCGATCGGCAGATCGGACGGATCGCGCAGGAAGCGGCGGACCGGGCGCGCGTCGGCCTCACAGTCGAGATCGAGCAAAAGAACCGCGCCGGCGGGACGGAGCGGATGCTCGCCGACGCGCGGCGGCACCCGCTCGTGCAGACGGCGATTGACATCCAGCAGCAACTCGGGGTGCGCTTCGGGATGCCCGGTGCCCAGCAGGCACTGGCTACCGGGAGCACGGATGCGAACATCGGCGTGGTGGCGGGGGTGCCGAGCATCGCCATCGGACGCTCGTATGGCGGAGACCAGCACACCCTGAGTGAGTGGGCGCATTGGCCAAGCGCGCTGCAGGGGACGAAGCTGACGCTGCTGCTGGCGACGACGTTCGGCGATGGGATCCGCCCTGTGCGCGCGTTCGTGCCGTGAGGGGCGCCCTCTTCTTCCTCTTGCTCGCGTCACCGGTGCTGGGCCAGGGCAGCGGGCAGGACGCCGCCCCTGCGGGCCCCGCGGCGCTATCGGCGTATGTGAACCCCGAGCTCGCACCCCGGCCCTCGATGCATCCGACCAAGGTGACGCGTCCGCCGACGATTGATGCTGTGCTCGATGAGGCGGAGTGGGCGCGCGCCGAGGTGCTGACGGACTTCCGGCAGCAGCTGCCGAACACCGGGATGCCGGCGACCTTCAAGACGGTGGTGCGCGTCCTCTATGACGACGATCACCTGTATGTGGCGGCCGAGAACTTCGACCCGGAGCCGTCACGCGCCATCAGCGCGGGGCTCGAGCGGGACTTTCAGACGCCGGACAGCGACATCTTCGGGCTCGCGCTCGACACGTTCCACGACCGTCGCAACGCCTTCATGTTCGCGATCAACCCGATGGGGGGGATCCGCGACGAGCAGGTGTTCAACGACTCCCGCACGGTGGTCGAGGCGTGGGAGGGGATCATCACGCTCCGCACGCGGATGACCGATTCGTCGTGGATCGCCGAGCTCTCGATCCCGATGCGCACGCTGCGATTCGACGGCGCGCTCCCGGTGCAGGATTGGGGGGTGAACTTCATCCGTCGTGTGCGTCGGGTGAACGAGACGTCGTATTGGGCGCCGCTGGAGCGGCAGTACCGGTTGCATCGGATGTCGAAGGCGGGGACGATGGCGGGGCTCGAGGGGATCCGGCCGGGTCGGAACCTTCAGCTGAAGCCGTACCTCGTCGGCAATGACTCGCGCGGCGCACAGGTGCCGGCGAGTGCACTCGGCACCGCACAGGATGCCGGGCTCGACCTGAAGTACGGTCTCACCCCGTCGATGACGCTCGATCTCACCTACAACACTGACTTCTCGCAGGTGGAGGTGGACCAGGAACAGGTGAACCTCACCCGCTTCTCCCTCTTCTTCCCGGAGCGGCGCGAGTTCTTCATCGAGAACGCGGGCTCCTTCATGTTCGGGGACAGCGAGGAGCGGAACTATCGGATGGGGGCGGGGCCGCGCGACTTCACCTTCTTCAACTCACGGCAGATCGGCCTCACGGCGGACGGCCGCCCGATCCCGATCGTCGGCGGTGGGCGGGTCTCCGGGCGTGCCGGCGCGTGGGAGCTCGGGCTGCTCGATATGCAGACGCAGGCCTCGTCCGCGCTGCCCGCCGAGAACTTCAGCGTGATGCGTGTGAAGCGGCAGGTCTCGGACGCCTCGGATGTTGGCGTGCTGGTCCAGCGTCGTGCGGCGACCGATGGCTCGGGGGATGAGAACCTGAGCTACGGGTTCGACGCGAACCTGCGGCCGAGCAGCGCGCTGATCCTGAATTCGTATTTCGCGGCGAGTGACGGCCCTGGGGCTGGCTCCGACGGGTACACGGCGCGCCTCTCGGCGGCGTACCGCGACGCCTTCTGGAACACCGGCGCGATGTGGAAGCGCGTCTCCGAGGACTTCGACCCCGGGATCGGGTTCGTCCGCCGGGCCGATATGAACCAGTACTACGCTACCCTCGGTGTGCACGCGCGGCCGAAGTGGCGCGGGATCCAGGAGATCGCCCCATACGTGGAGCTCGACCACATCGCCGACCTGCGCGGGGCGCTCGCGACACGGACGGTGCAGGCGGGGCTCGACCTCCTCTTCCAGCCCGACGGTAACGTGAAAATGGAGGTGCAGGACCAGTTCGACCGGCTCGACGCGCCGTTCACGGTGGTGCCGGGATACGCGGTTCCGACCGGGAGCTATTCGTGGCGTGAGGCGGAGGTGAGTTACACGACGGGTCGCGCGCGGCGCCTGTACGGCACTGCGTCGTACGCGACTGGTGGGTTCTACGATGGCACGCGGCGGGCGGCGGGGACGACGGTGACGTGGCGTCCCCGGTACGATCTCCTGCTCGAGCTCAACTACACGCGCAACGACCTCTCGCTCGCGAGCGGCGATGTGCTCGCCGACATCGGCCGGGTGCGGGTGCGCTATGCGTGGTCGACGAAACTCTTCGGGAGCGCGTTCGTGCAGTACAACGCGCAGTCGGCGACGTGGGTGACGAATGCGCGGCTCAACTACCGGTATGCGCCCCTAAGCGACGTCTTCCTCGTCTACACCGATCGGCGCAATGCTGAGACCGGCATCCTCGGCGAGCGGACGCTCGCGCTCAAGTTCACCCGGATGTTGGCGTTCTGAGTCGTCCGAGCGCGACGGTAAGTTCACTCGTAGCGTGCGATGCCTTCGGCCCGCGTACTACCAAGTGCTGAGACGATTTCGTCAAAAGACAGCTGTCCACTGAGCTCACGCGCACCAATTTGCCCACTGAGTAGCCGAAAAAAGAACGCAGTGAGTGTTTCCGGCGTGATCGGCACAGGCGATCCGTCAGGGCCGGCCCCGAGCTCGTAGGTTCGGATGATCTGGCTGCCGAGACTCCCGGCCGTGAGGAGGAAGTGGTTCTGCAGGGCGTCGAGGTCGAGCAGGTCGGCGGTGAGCACCTTGGCGGCGATCGAGTAGCTGCGCACCACCTGCGCATTCCCGGCCTCGTCCACCAGGTCGGTCCGCTGCTCCTCGCGGTCCACGTGCATCCGCACCCACCCCGTGTTCTCGCGCTCGGGCGTGCCACGCATGAGCGCCGCGAGGTCGGCGAGGGCGAAGTTGCGCACGCGGGTGCCGGGCAGCGCCGAGATCGGCTCCACGGAGAAGCCGGCCGGCAACAGCAGGATGAGCTCCTGCGCGAGCCGGACGGCGGGGGCGTGGAAGGTGCCGACCACGCAGTTGGTCATCGCGAGCGACTTGGACGCGAAGACGCCGCCGAGCACGACGCAGTCCTCGAGGGTGACGTCGTCGCCGAAGACGTTGGCGGCGACGAACGCGTGCTTGAGCGTGACGTTGGCGGCGTTGATGTCGGCGCCGAAGATCACGCCGCCGGTCGTCGGGAGGCAGGAGACGGTGCCGGCGGTGCCGACGGCCTTCTCGAAGCGCACGAGCTCGTTGCAGTCGCTCTGGACGTGGATCTCGCGCTGCGCGTAGACCGCACCCTGCACGGTGAGCGGGCCGCCGGAGACGAGCAGGCCGCGGGCGAAGAGTGCGCCCTCCACGACGGCCTCGCCGTCCACGCGGACATCACGGTCCATCTCGGCGTACGAGCGGGGGAGGAGGGGCCCCTTCACCACGTTGTTGCGCAGGACGACCTGCGGGCCATCGAACCTGAGTTCCTGGAGCGAGGTCATGCGGGGCCTCCGGCGGGGGCGGTGACGGATTGGGCGGCGAGCAGGGTGCGCGCGACGCGCAGCTGGCGTTCGGAGAGACCGGCGGCGGCGAGGCGATCCTCGGCGCGGGCACGGATGGCGGTCCAGTCGGCCGGCGCGGGGGCGGTCCACGTGCCGGCGGCGTCGAGCAGACGGTCGGCGGCCTGCCGGATCGCGGGCGCGGCCGTCGTCGCGGCGAGTGCGGGCGGGAGCTCCACGCGCCGCGCGGCCGCGCCGGCGTCCGTCTCGGCGACGAGCACGGGGACGGCGACGGTGACGCGCCCCTCGGGACGGGCGCCGGCCCGGACACTCTCGCCGATGCCGCCGCGCAGGGCGTCGCCGGCGGCGATGAGACGCCGCGCCGAGCCGATCAGGTCGCGTGCGCGCACGCGGAAGGTGTGGCCGACGAGGGCGGCGCGCGACGCCGCCTCCTCCTGCGCGCCCACGGTGGACTGCAGCGCCGGGCGCGCACGCTCGCCCAGCGGCACGCGCGCCGACGTCTCGTCCTGGAGCGCGAACGCGACATCGTCGAGCCGTCGCACCCGCAGCCGGAGTTCGGCGTCGAGGTCGGAGAAGAGCTTGGTGTAGCGCGCCTGGATGCGCTTGAAGTCGAGGAGCATCTGTGCGCGCAGCGCATCGCACCGTTCCGAGAAGGCCTGTAGCTCGGCGAGCCGTGCGGCCATGACGGTGGAGAGCTCCACCATCTGCTGCTCGATCTCGCTGCTCACGAGCCGGCGGAAGCCGGTGGTGAGGGCGGCTCCCACCTCCGCGGCGCTCGCCTGCTTGCTGGCGATCTGCGCCGCCTCGGTGGCGACGACGCTCCCGGTGACGGCGTCAACGTGGTGCCCGAGGGACTTGACCTCGCCCTGGAACGGGTCGTCGACGATCGCGATGTTGACGTTGACCGTCTCGCTCCAGCTCACGGTCCCGCCCTTCTCGCTGGCGGGATACGACACCGACCCCGAGATGACGGTGGAGAAGCTGCGATAGTAGGTCACGACGCGCGCTCCTCGGCGGCCACCTGCCACTGCTGCGCCTTCAGGAGGCCGTCGAGCATGGTCCGCACGCGCGGCGACAGGTCGAGGCGCGCGGCGCGCTCGGCGGCGCGCGCGAGCACGCGGGCGCGCTCCTCGGTGGCAACGGGGGCACCGGGCGTCGCCGCGAGGCGATCGCGGATCGCCGCCAGGCGCTCGCCGTTGCCGTCGATGGGCCGGGGGGCCGCGAGCTGGAGCCCTGCGAGCGGCCCCGAGTCCACGTCGGCGTAGCGCACCGGCACATACACCACCTGCCGCGCGGCGATGCCACCGGGGCGGACCACGTCGCGGACCTGACGCCGGAGATGCTCGCCCTTCTCGATGATCGCGCTGGAGGCGCCGATCATCGCGCGCGACGAGGCGCGGGTGCGGGCCATCGACACGGCCTGGCTGAGCGCGAGGCTCTCGCCCTGATGCGTGATGGGGAGCACCCCCATCGCGGCCATGCGGTCGGTGAGGCGCCGCGACTGGGCGCCGGCCGCGTCGAAGACGCCGCGGTCGAGCTCGGCGACGCGCTGCGCCATGGTCTGGTCGAGCGCGAGGAAGAGCTGGGTGTAGCGCGCCTTGATCCGATGGAAGTCCGACTCCATCTGACCCTGCAGGCGGGTGAGGAACTCCCCCAGCTGCGCGAGCTGCGCGAGCTTGGAGTCCACGATCGCCTTGGCGCGCGCGCTCTTCTGCGAGAGCTGCGAGACGATGAGCGTGTGGAACCCGCCGTCGATGGCGCGGCAGACCGAGGCGGAGGCCGCCTGCTCGGCCGCGATAGTCGCGGCCTGCATGGCGATCACCGCGGCGGTGGTGGCATCGACGTGGGCCCGCACCCGTTCGATGCTGTCGGCCATCGGCTGCGTGTCAACGATGCAATCAATGGAAGCCATGGGCGGTCCTCAGGCGGCGGGCGGAGCGGCGGGGGTCCCCGCCGGGGCCAGGCTCTCGCGCGCGAACGCCTCCAGGTCGAACCGCAGCGTGTCCTGCACCATCGGATCGAGCTGAGGGGCGGGCGGGAGCTCCGCCGTGGAGGCGAAGAGCGGATTCACCGAGAGGAGCGGGCGCCGCCGCTCCTCGAGCGCGTCGACCGTGTGCATCGCCTCGGCGAAGCGGCGCGCCGGGCCGTCGCGCAACGACGCGTCGTAGTACTCGATGAAGCCGAACTCGCGCGCCCGCTCGGTGATCTCCTCCTTGAGCCGCTCCGCGAAGTCGTTGAACTCCGCCTGCTGCCGCGTGAACGACTCCATCTTGGCGCGATACGCCACGAGCGAGGCGGCGTCGATGCCGTCCGCCGAGACCTCCGCCGACCCCTCGCCCGAGCGCATCGACTGGCGCGTCTTCTCGAACGCTTCGTACTGGTTGTACGACGCGATGAACTCGGTGAGGCTCCCCTGCATCAGGTTGATGAGGTTGCTCCCCTCGGCACGGTTGCGGCCGTAGAAGTCGTCGGTGTCGCGGTGCCACTGGTTGAGGTAGTCGAGCTTCTGGTCCTTGATGTTCTCGTAGATCCGGAGGCGCTCCAGACGCGTCTCCTGCATGAGCTGCTCGACGATGGGCGCGAGCACCTCCTCGTGGATCTGGTGCACGCCGAAGGGGAAGCTCGTGCGGCGGCCGTCCTCGGCCACCCAGTTGCCTGAGAGCACGTCGTAGCGCACGCGCGAACTCTGCTTGAGCGCGAAGGGACGGTAGCCCTGGACCGACGCCTGGTAGTCGAAGCTCTCGCCGCGGATGCGCTCGATCTCCTCGGCCTCGAGCTGCGGCGAGTAGTGGTTGTACGACGCCTTGAGCGTGGCGAAGAGCCCGCGGTTGCCGTATTCAGCGAGCGTGGTGGTGGAGGCGATCTTGGACTTGGTGATCACCTGCACCGTGGCGGCCAGGCGGTGCATCAGCGTCCGGAGGAACTCCTCGAACTGCGCCGTCTCGCCCTCCATCGCCCGCCGCTGCGCGTTGAGCGCGGTGAAGGCGGCGATCCCCGCGTCGTGCGCGTCGGTGGGGAAGACGTCCAGTCGCGCCCCCGCCGCCGGCTCGGTGGTGCCGTGCTCGTCGAGCGCGCGCGCGAGCGGACCCGCCGGATCGAGCACCGGGAGCGCGACCGTCTCCGTGCGCAGGTCGTTCAGCAGGTAGGTCGCGTCGCGCATGCTGCGGTCCATCGTGCCCAGGTAGTCGTAGAGCGGCACGTTCTGGATGGAGCGCGAGAGGTCGGAGGTGTCCACGTCCTCCACCGCCTGCGAGCCCTCGACGATCGGCAGCGCCCCCACCATCCCCTCCAGCGCGGAGATGCTCGAGACGAACATCGACGGGTCCTTCACGCTGTTGAGGCTGAACTGGCGCTCGGCGGTGCTCCCCGAGTGGTCCACGATGAAGTGCCCGCCCTCGAGCGGGACCTGCGAGGCGACGGGGACCCACGCCACGCCGAGGCGTCGGACCTTGTAGTCACGCCGCAGGTCCGTGTGCTCCTGCTTGAAGACCTTCCTGTAGCGCCAGTTGGTCCTGGCGACCTCCGCCGCCGCCTGCGCCGCCTGCCGCGCGTTCCAGGCCCAGATGGCCGCGCCCACGCCCAGCGCGCCGATGGCGGGGACCGAGAAGAAGGCGACCACGACCAGCAGGACGCCGGCGATGAACCCGACCTTCGCCTGCTGCTCCTTCTCCGTCTGCGTGCGCTCGGCCTGCGTGGCCTGCTCCTCGCGCACCCGCATCTCCTGCTCGAGGCGTTCCTCCTCGGCGACGATCCGTCGGGCGGCGTCGGCGAGGTGATCGACGAGGACCCGTGCCTGATCGTCGTGGATGTCGAGCGAATCGGGCAGGACCTTGGGGCTCATGGCAGGAACTCCGCGTGATCACCGGTGTGACGGAGCGCCTCGCGCTCCCGGATGGCGTCCTCGACGCGCTGCATCGCCTCGGCGGTGGGCAGGGCGATGAACTGCTCGACGGAGGCGCGGAGCGCGGTCTCGAGGGCAGGCGCCCCCGGCGCCACCACGGGCCGCAGGTATCGGATGTCCTCCACCGCGCGCTCCCACCGCGCCTCCATCGCCGGCTGGTCGGCGAGCCGCAGCCGGACCGCCGGCGCCTGCTGCTCGAGCCAGCCGTGGAGCGCGTCCATCCGCTGCAGGTGCGGGGCCTCGTCGCCCTGCACCACCGCCGCGTGCGCATCGACCCGCCGTCCCACCTGCGCGGAGAGGGCAAGGAGTCCGAGCGCGACGAGCTGGACCGCAAGGGACCACTGGAACGGCCAGCCCAAGCGCCAGGCCGCGACTAGGCCGCCGAGCGCGATCGTGGTGTAGAGCGCGTCGACCACGATGGAGATGCCGAGCGAGCCGATGCGGCGGGCGATCGCGCCGGTGGGGCGCCCGATGAGGCCGAAGATGTTCGCGTTGACCACCAGCACGGTGAGGAGTACGGCCACCGTGAGCCAGTCGGACGGCGTGAGTTGCATCAGGACCCCGCGCGTTGGCCGCAGTTGGGACAGAAGGCGACCCCCGGCTTCATGGGGGTGTTGCATCGCTTGCACGCATCCGACGCGGCCGGCATTGCGGCGGATGCGCGGAGGTTCGTGCCGCAGCTCACGCAGCGGCTCGCACCCTCGCGGTTGTCCGCCTGGCAGGTGGGGCAGGGGGAGTAGACGTCGCCGCAGTGCGGGCAGAAGCGCGAGCTATTGGCGTACTTCCGCGAGCAGTTGGAGCAGAAGACCTCACGCACCGGCGCACCGCCGCCGGCCGCCATGCCGGCCGGCGGCATCCCCGCGCCCGGAGGCGCCGTCTGCCCGCCCGGCGGGGTGGGCGGCTGCAGCAGGCCGGGTCCGAGGTTGCCCCCGAGTCCGCCGGTGATCATGAGCGCGCCGAGGATGCCGCTGTCGCCCGGCCTGGTGAGCGCCTCGCGCGCCACCTCGAAAGCCTGCCCCTGCTGCCAGGTGTAGCCGCCGATGGTCTGCGCGCTCTGTCGCGCCATCGCCTCGAGGATGTGCTTGCCGTCGGGCGTGCGCGCATCGATGTCCACCTGCGTTACGTAGAGCGCGACGAGCCGGAGGCCGTAGTCCTCCCAGAACGGTGCCATCCCATGCGTGAGCGCAGTGGAGAATCGCTCGAGGTACGCGCCGATGGTCTTGACGCCGATCCGCTCCGACTGCATCGCCTGCAGAAGGAGACTCTTGGTCCTGGAGACGAGCGCGCCGCGGAAGTGGTCTGTGAGCATCGCTTCCGTGTACTCGGTGGCCGTGCCCACCAGCTTCACCAGAAAGCGCTCCGCATCCTCCACCTTGAGGCCGTACCGTCCCTCGGCCATGAGCGGGACCATCGTCTGATAATCCGGGTCGTGGTACCGCATATTGTCCGTCGCCCACTCGAGATCGAGGGGCATGACGCGATTGACGTACCAGACCTCGGCGGTGAAGGGGTTGCGGCCACCGAAGGGGATGCCGAAGAGACTGCGAAGGAGCGGCAGGTTCTCGGTGTTTAGCGTGTGCTTGCCGGGGCCGAAGCGGCCGACGATGCGCCCCTTGCTGAAGAGCACCGCCTCCTGCGATTCGGCAACAATCAGCTGGGTGTAGGTGCTGAGGTTCGTCTCAGGGAAGCGCCAAGCGTAGATGGGCTTGGCTCCGGGATTCCACTGGACAACGTCAATGAGCGCCATATGTGGTACTCTCCCCAGAAATGAGGGTGCCGCTGCCGTTGATAATTACAGCTTCACAATTAGATAAAACTCGGCAAAGCGTTGACGGCAAGGGCGGTATTCAAAGTCTCCAATCGGGCGAGAATTACCGCTGGAGGGCGAACACGAACGGCTGCTGCACCAACTGCTTCACCTTCCGCCCGCCGACCTCGGCGGGCATGAACCGCATCGCGGGCAGGGCCGCCCAGAGCGACGCCGCGAACAGCTCGTGCGACGTGCGGATCACCTTGTACGAGCTGATGTCGACGCGCCCGCTGGTGTCCACGACAAACTGGGCGAGGACCTCGCCCTCGACGCCGGCCGAGCGGAGGATGTCGGGGTACCGTGGCGCCCCCGACCCCGGGATTGGCGCGACCGGCTTCTCGACCTGGAAGTCGAAGTAGGCCTGGTCCGCGTTCGGGGCGCCGCCGCTCCCTACCACGCCAGAGTTCACGCCGCCAGCGACATCGCGGCCGGGGACGTCTGCCTCATTGGTGACCTTCGCGGTTGAGCCACCCACCGGGTTTACGTCCGGAATATCGACCGGCGCCGTGGTTCTTTGGACTGTGATATCGCCCTCAGCGGTAGAAATCCGCCACACGTCTGCACTGGGCACATAAGCAGCGTAGAACACGGCGGACTGTCGCTGCAATTGACCATCTTCGCCGGTGATGACGACACTGCACTCTGCCCCGATTGCTCTTTCCATAGTGCCCGGTACAAATCCATTGGCGCCGCACTCGACGTTATACGAAGGTGTTTCATCGACAAGCCCCTGTAAAGAGACAACGAGAGAATTGCCTTTGGTTGTGCCGGCTTGCAACACTACATGACGCCGATGGGTCCTACCGTCGATATCGCTCCAGTTGGAATCTGAGATAAACTGACCAATCCAAGGATTCTCGACCATAACGGGAACATTTAGAAATGCAGAATCCGCTGCTCTCGCCGTTGCATCAGCTATCCGGTGCGCCTCAACAACCGACAAAGCAGTTGAGGGGGAAAGGAAGGCACTCAACCTCTGTCGCACGCGTCGATCAGCAAAAAGAAGCGAGACAAACAGAAGTATCACGAAGCCAATCTGACCCTTCCTGAGCGGCATATCCACACCTCAAAAGCGACGAGTTGACACGGGCCATTCGCGGTAACGCACTCTTTCGGCTAGAAAAATAGCTGACGACTCGATGTCCGCCGGAGCTCGAGCGCGACGAGGACACCGAGTACGGTGATCGAGACGGCGGAGATGGCGCACCAAGGGCAGAAGGTGCGCAGCACGATCCACTCTGCGTACTTGAGTCGGACGGTGAAGAGGATCGCCGGGTAGACGAGCGCGGCGAGCGCGAGGGCAGGTCCGCGGGCGTCGACGCGGGTCTCGTGCAGCCCCCAGAGCGCGACCGCGAGGATGAGCGTGTAGCCGACTGCGCCGATCAGAGCGACATCGATGCCGAGGAACCAGCTCCAGCTGCTGAACTGCACCACCGCGCACCCGCCGGCTCCGCCGCAGCTTAGCTCGCCGGCGAGGCCGAGCTTCCAGAGATGCAGATAGGTCGCGACGAGCGCGTTGACGAGCGCGATGAGGGCGGTAGCCTGCCGGAGCCGCATAGCGGTGGGGTTCCCGAGGCCCGCGCTAGAACCAGAAGTCCTCGAGGCGCGGGTTGACGATGGTGTTGTAGATCGACCCGAAGGTGAAGTTCAGGCCGACGCTCCCGGTCAGGCGGAAGGCCGTCGCGAGCGCACGCTGCCGGGTGAGGACCTCGTCCTCAGAGGCACCGCCCCTTGGAAGATAGAGCTGGTCGTTCACCTTTGCCGCCTCGCCGCGCAGCTCAAGGGAGAGTCCGCGGGAGAGGCGGATGTTGGTGCGGCCGTTGAAGGCGAGGCTGAAGCGGTTGTCCGCCATCAGGAAGCGGTTGTACCGGAGGGCGGCGTCGATGGAGCCCCACGGCTGCCGCGATTCGCCGGCGAGCATCACCCGGGCAAGCGGTCGTGTCTCCGCCGTCTCGCCGTAAATCGTCGCTTCGATATACTCGTAGCGCCGGAGACCGAGCCCTGTGGCGAGGACGAGCTGGCGACTCGTCGCCTCGGCCCACGGGAAGAGGTTGTACTCCGCGGAGATGTCGGCGAGCTGATACAGATCGATGTTGCGGAACTCCGAGTAGCCGCCGCCGAGTCCACTTCCGATCGACCAGTGGTCGGTGATGCTCCGGACCACCCGGGCGATCGCGTCGCCGTTGCGGCGGATATACTCCCGCGACGTGGTATCCGTGACCTTAAAGCGGTTGTACCGGTACTCGTTCTGGAAGTAGAAGATGACCTTCCAGTCCTCGGTGATGCGCGAGGCGGTGATATTGCCGGTGACTTCGTAATTGCTCGCCCGGCTCTCCGCGCCGCCGCCGCCGTTGAGGCGTGTGCGGTAGACCCAGAGGTTCCACGGGTCCTGCACCTCGGTCATCTTCGGTGCCGCCGGCGCGTTCGCGGGCGCGGTGTAGGTGACCGCGAAGCGTTCTTGCCCCGGGAGTCGTGTGACGTACGAGATGAGCCCAAGCTTGAAGAGCCGGGCGAGCTCGCGTCGTCGCACGTCGTCGGTGGTGTTCGGGGGGAGTGTGGTTACGAGCGTGTCTGCGCGGCCCTCGAAGCGCCGATGCCCGTACAGCGTGACAGTGTATTCGCCGCCGCCGGAGGCGGTGCCGAGCCGTGTCACGAGGAGATGCGCGTCGGCGTCGAGGCGGTCCTGCGTCCAGAGGACGAACGGAAGCTCGGTGATGAAGAAGTTCCGGTCGCAGCCGAAGGTCTGGCAGTCGAGGAAGACGCGGACCCGGGTGTCGACGACGCCCTGGGCCTCGCTCGTGCGGAGGGACGGGGACAGGAGGAGCAGGACCGCGGCCAGGACGGCGCGGCGCAGGAGGCGGGGCATATGGGTCACGGAAGGGTTACGCGCGGCGGTCGCGGGACGCTGGCCGCTCGTGAAAGCTAAGTGGCTGGGCGATGCCGCCGGCGGATCGGCGGGCCGACCCGCGCGCAGCGGTCCGAGTCAGCGATGTCGCCGGAGCCCGAGCGCGAGCAGGCGTTGCAGCAGCTCGGGATACGGGATCCCGGCGTGCGCGGCGGATTCGGCGAACTCCTCACCGCGGGCGATGTCGGGATTGGGGTTCGCCTCGAGGAACCAGGCGCGCCCCTCGGCGTCGAGCCGGAAGTCGAGCCGGGCATAGCCGCTCAGCTCGAGGATGCGATAGATGCGCTTGGCGTCGCGGAGGAGTCGGTCGGTGACCTCCGCTGGCAGGTCGGTCGCAGGGCGGATCGCCACCGCGTGCCGGGACTGGTACGCGGGGTCGTGCTTGAGGCGCTCTGTCGCGATCAGCGGCTCGCCGGGCGTCGTGGGGCGCGCGGTGAGCTCCCACGGCGCGAAGGTGCGGAGCCGGTCGTCGCCGAGGAGGCTCACGTAGAGCTCCCGGCCATCCACGAAACGCTCCACGATGGCGTCGGTGCGGACCCGCTCGTGGATGAATCGCACCCGCGCCGCCAACTCATCGTCACCCGCCACGATGGACGCCTTCGAGATCCCGATCGAGGCGTCGGCGGTGAGCGATTTCACGATGAGCGGGAAGGTGAGATCACGCGGCCGCCGCGCGCGCCGGCCGCGCGGGACGACGGCGAACTCCGGCACCCGCAGGCGATGATAGGTGAGGAGCTTCTTCGCGAGCGCCTTCCCGCGCGCGAGCACGAGGCCGCGCGGATTGCAGCCGGTGTACGGCACCTGTAGCAGCTCGAGGAGGCTGACGACGTTGTGGTCGTACATCGTCTCCCCGTGAAACTCCTCGAGGAGATTGAAGACGATGTCGGGGGCGAAGCTCTCGACGGCTTCGCGGATCGGTCCAAGGTCCCATTGCACCCCGAGGACGCGCACCTCGTGGCCGAGGGCGCGCAGGCCGTCGCGCACGTCGGCTTCGGTCTTGATCTCGAAGCCGGCACGCGAGTCCCGTGCGACGGCGCCGTCGGGAGGGACGAGGTCGGGGTGCGTGAGGAGCAGGACGCGGAGGCGTTTCATCGACGTCTCCGGCGCGCGGGGTACCTCACCCCCGAACCGCCCGCACGACCGCCTCCGCCGTGATGCCGTACTCCCGATAGAGCGTCGGGGCCGGCGCGCTCGCGCCGAAGGTCGAGATCCCGATGATCGTCCCGGTCTCGCCGACCCAGCGGTGCCAGCTCATCGGGTGCGCGGCCTCGATCGCCACGCGCCGGACCCCGGTGGGGAGCACCGATGTCTGGTATGCTGCGTCCTGTGCCGCGAAGAGCTCCATCGAGCACATCGAGACGACGCGCGTGGCGATGCCGCCCGCGGCGAGTTCGGTCTGTGCCTGCAGCGCGATCTCGACTTCCGAGCCGCTCGCGAGGATCACCGCCGCCGGCGTCGTGCCCGCCGGAGCATCCTTGAGCACGTAGGCGCCCTTGGTGGCGTCGATCGCCGGTGCGTGCGTCGTGCGGTCGATGCAGGCGAGCTTCTGCCGGGTGAGGATGATCGCGCTCGGGCCGTCGCGGTGCATCAGCGCGATGCGCCACGCCTCGGCCACCTCGTTCGCGTCCGCGGGGCGGAGGACGAGGAGGTTCGGGATGCAGCGCAGCGAGGTCAGATGCTCGATCGGCTGGTGCGTCGGGCCGTCCTCGCCGAGGCCGATGGAGTCGTGCGTGAAGACGTAGATCACGCGCTGTTTCATCAGGGCGGCGAGCCGGATCGCCGGGCGCATATAGTCGGCGAAGACGAGGAAGGTGCCGCCGTACGGGATCACGCCGCCGTGCAACGCCATCCCGTTCATGATCGCGCCCATCCCGTGCTCGCGGATGCCGTAGCGGAAGTTCCGCCCGGTGCGGTCCTCGGCCGAGAAGATCGACCCACCCTTCACGTCGGTGAGGTTGGAGCCGGTGAGGTCGGCGGAGCCCCCGAGCAGTTCGGGGAGCGCCGGGGCGACCGCGTTGAGCACCGTGCCGCTCGCCGCGCGGCTCGCGACGTTCCCGCTCGTCGCGTCGAACTTCGGCAGCGTCTTCTCCCACCCGGTGGGGAGGTCGCCGTGCCAGCGACGGCCGAGTTCCTTGGCCGCGACGGGCTGCGCCTTGGTGAAGGCCATGAAGCGGTCCATCCACGCCTTCTGCAGCGCGACGCCTCGCGCCTTCGTCTCGCGCCAATGCGCGAGCGCCTCCTCCGGCACGTGAAAGGGCTCGGTGCTCGGCCAGCCGTACGCCTGCTTGGTGAGAAGGATCTCGTCCTTCCCGAGGGGCTCGCCGTGGGCCTTCGCCGTGTCGGCGCGGTTGGGGGAGCCATAGCCGATAATCGTCTTGGTGCAGATGAGCGTCGGACGCGTGGTGTCGGCCTTGGCCTCGGCGATCACGCGGTCGATCGCGTCCTGATCGTTCACATCGGCGAGATGGAGCACCTGCCACCCGTAGGCGGCAAAGCGCGCGGCGACGTCGTCACGAGAGGCGAGGGAGACGCGGCCGTCGATGGTGATGTCGTTGTCGTCCCAGAAGCCGATGAGCTTGCTGAGGCGCTGGTGGCCCGCGTAGGAGGCGGCCTCGTGCGAGATCCCCTCCATCAGGCAGCCGTCGCCGGCGATGAACCAGGTGTAGTGGTCGATCGGCGTGTGCCCGTCGCGGTTGAAGGTCGCGGCGAGCTGCGCTTCCGCGACCGCCATCCCGACCGCGTTGCCGATCCCTTGCCCGAGCGGCCCCGTGGTGGTCTCGACGCCGGCGGTGTGCCCGACCTCGGGATGCCCCGGCGTCTTGGAGCCCCACTGCCGGAACGCCTTGAGGTCGTCGAGGGTGAGGTCGTAGCCGCTGAGGAAGAGCGTCGAGTAGAGGAGCATCGACGCGTGGCCGGCGGAGAGGACGACGCGGTCGCGGTCGGGCCAGTGCGGGTCGGCCGGGTTGTGCTTCACGTGCCGCGTGTAGAGGGCGTACGCGAGCGGCGCGAGCGCCATCGGCGTGCCGGGATGGCCGGACTCCGCCTGCTGCACCGCATCCATCGAGAGGGTGCGGACGGTGTTGATCGCGAGCGTGACGCTGGAGGCTGAAGGCATAAGGCGGGAAGCGATGGAGAAGGCGCGCGGGAGAGGGGCGGGTGCGGCGGTCAGGCCGTGGTGGCGCTTCGGCGGGCGAGCAACCGCTCTGCGATGAGCGTCACCACCGCCATGATCGTTTCCTGCGGGTTGACGCCGGGCGCGGTCGGGAGGAGGGAGCCGTCCGCGACGAAGACGCCGGGGGCGTCCCAGACCTCTCCGTGCGGATCGACGCCGCTGGTGCGGCGGTCGGCGCCGAGGCGGGCGGTGCCGTTCACGTGGGCGGAGAAGAGCGCCAGCTGGTTGGCGCCCATCGGTCGGCCACGCAGTCGGTCGACCTCGCCCGCGTGCCGGAGCGTGATCGACGGCGATTGCCCGGAGTGGACCTCGCGGGCGCCGGCGGCGAAGTGGAGCCGCGCCGCCCCGACCATCCCCGTCTCGAGGTGTCGCGCGTCGGCGTCGCTGAGCGCATAGCGGATGGAGAGCGAGCCGTCGCGACGCACGCGCACATCACCGTCCGACTGCCCGCGCCGCGCGCCATCGCGCGCGAGGATCACGAGCGCGGCGAGCTGGTTGAAGCCGAGCATCATCTCGCGATGGGCGGCCCCGAAGCCGGGCGCGGCCGGCGCGCCGATGCCGGGATGCAGCGGCGGCGACTCGATCCAGACACCGTAGCCGTGCGCGTCGAGGCGATGGAACTCGTCGCACATCGTGGTCATCGGGATCCCGCCCGCGCCGTAGATCTCGCGGTCGTACACTCCGAAGATCCCGGTGGTCGGGTGCAGGCGCAGGAAGCGTCCCGTGCCGCCGCCGCCCATCCGTGAGCGCTGCAGCAGCGCCGGCGTCTCGATCGCGCCCCCGGCCACGATCACGATCGGGGCGATGGCGGTGCCGGCGCGGCCCGTGGTGGTCTCGGTGAAGTGGACGCGCTTGGTCGGGAAGCGGCCGCCGCGTTCCGTGAGCTCGATCCGCGCGACGCGCGCGTGCGGGAGGAGCCGTGCGCCCGCGGCGTGTGCCCGCGGGAGGAAGGTCTGCAGCCCGCCCTGCTTGGCGCCGGTGCGACACCCGGCGCCGCAGAAGCCGGTGCGCACGCAGTCCTTGGCGTTAATCGCGACGGCGCGCGCCGACCAGCCGAGCGCCGCCGCCCCGTCGAGGATGACGCGGTTCGCCGGGGAGTGCGCGTCGTCGGGGACGACGCGCGCGTGCACCTCGGACTCGATCCGGTCGAAGTAGGGCGCCAGTTCCGCGGCCCCCATCCCCTCGGTGCCGTGGTCGGTGCGCCACTCCTCGAGCACCCAGTCCGGGGTGCGGAGCATCACCATCCAGTTGATGTTCGTCCCGCCCCCGACGCCGACCCCCTGGACGATCGAGAGACCGACGTCGTCGGTGGTGCGCTGCGCGCCCTCCGCGTAGAGGTCGCGGAGCGCGTCCGCGTCGTGTTCGGCGAAGTCGCGGCCGTCACGGAGCGCTCCGGCCTCGAGGATGAGCACATCGAGTCCCGCCTCGGCGAGCCGCGCCGCCATCACCGCGCCTCCGGCTCCCGTGCCGATCACGATCGCGTCGGCGCGGAGGACGCTGCCGTCGAGCGCGAGCGGGGCGATGGTGGTACGGAAGGGCGGGGGATGATGCGCGCTCGCGGGGTCGGCGGCGCGGCGCACCGGTTCGGCGTCAGTGGGGTGGCCGTCGAGCGCGCCCTCCCATCCCACCGCCGGCTGGCGGAGGTGGTACGGCCCGCGGTACCCGATCTCGCCCTGTGCCTCGGGGGTGAGGTACTCGGTGAGGATCACGAGGCGCCGGACCGCCTGCGCGATACTCCGGAACGCCGCGACGGAGGAACCGAGCCAGCGCGTGAGATGGTGGTCCTGGTCGGCGTCGCGCTGGTCGACGAAGGGGCGCGGGAGGAGGCCGACCGTGAGGGCGCTCGCCCGCGCGCCGAGGATGGTGAGGGCGAGGGCGACCTCGCCGCGCTGCCGCGGCGCGAGGGTGGCGATCCGGGCGACGAGCGCCTCGACGAGCCGTGCGCCGCGTGCGGCGTCCTCGAAGGCGTGTGGGACGATGCGACGCGCGGCGGCGGCGAGGGTCCGGCGCTGTGCGTCGGTCAGGGCGGCCACGGGCGTCGAAGGCACACGGGAAAGAAAGCCGTCCCCGTCGACGGCGTCCACCACGGGGGGCATACTTCGTAGTGATGACCTCCGGGCCCTCCCCTCTCTCCCCTTCGGACCTCGCCGGCGCCGGTGTCGCGATCTGGCGGACCGCCGGCCTCCGTCACGTCGCGGCCGACGCCGCGCTCGATCTCCTCGTGATGGCCGGCCTGGCCGCGACCCGATGACCGATCCGCTCCGCTCTCATCTCGACGACCCTGAGCTGCTGCGCCGGGCCGTCGCGCTCTTGCGGGTCGCCGTCTATGTGGCCTCGCCGCGCGGTGATATCCTCGACGCGAATCCCGCCTTCCTCCGGTTGCTCGGTGTCCGTCGTCTCGACGACCTATGCACGTATGGCGTGCACGAGATGATTGTCGACCCCGAGGTCTTCCACGCTGAACGTGAGGCGGTGGACCGCGACGGCGCGGTGAGCAACTGGGAGCTCCATCTCGTCCGTCCGGACGGTGGCCTCCTGACCGTGCTCGAGAGCTGCCATCGCCTGGTTGGGGCCGACGGGGAGGTCCGGTATCTCGGCACGATGGTCGACATCACCGCGCGCAAGGCGCAGGAGGAGCTGCTCCGCGCCGACAGCCTGCGGGACCCTCTCACCGGCTGCTTCAACCGGCGGCATCTCGCCGCGCTCGGTGAGGCGTGCGAGGCGGCGGAGACGACGTGGGGCTGCATCTATGTCGACGTCGATCGCTTCAAGCAGTACAACGAGCGGCACGGCCATCAGATGGGGGACAACGTGCTCATCCGGATGAGCCGCTTCCTGATGCGGCAGGTCCGCGCCGAGGAGCCGGTGTTCCGCGTGGGGGGCGACGAGTTCATCGTGCTGCTGCGCGGCGCCACGCGCGAGCAGACCGAGCGGGTCGCGATGCGTCTCCGCGACGTCGCGCTCCGCACCGCACCGGTTCCCTTCTCGCTCGGCTGGGCCGCGAGGGAAGGAGCGGAGACCGTCGCCCAGACCATCAACCGCGCCGATCGCCAGCTCCTCGCGGTGAAGGTGGAGTCGCGTGGCGCCGAGCGCGGTTCAGCGTCCCTGCCCGAGATGCCGTAGAATCAATCGGTCGTTCGTCCTTCCCCCTTCAGGAGATTTGTTTCGTGTCTCATCGTCTTCCCTCCGCCGTCCGCCTGCGCGGCCTTTGGTGCGCGCTCGCCCTCGGCGCCGTCGCGCTCGAGGCGCAGGTGCCCTCCGCGGCGCTCACCGCCGTGCGCTGGCGTGAACTCGGCCCCGCGCGCGGCGGTCGGTCCGTCGCCGTTGCCGGTTCCACCAACCGTCCCCTTGAGTACTGGATGGGTACCACCGGTGGCGGCGTCTGGAAGACCACCGATGGCGGCGTGAACTGGCAGCCGATGACCGACCGGTATTTCGGCGGCACGATCGGTGCGATTGGCGTCGCGGAGTCGAATCCCGACGTGGTGTACGTGGGCGGTGGTGAGACCGACATCCGCGGCAACACCTCGCACGGCGACGGCCTCTGGAAGACGACCGATGGCGGCCGCACCTGGACCCTGATGGGGCTGGCGGAGACGCGGCACATCGGGCGCGTGCGGGTGCATCCGACGAACCCTGACGTCGTCTACGTCGGCGCGCTTGGCCACGCCTTCGGTAACAACCCGGAGCGCGGCGTCTTCAAGACCGAGGATGGCGGGAAGAGCTGGAAGAAGATCCTGTATCGGAATGATTCGACGGGTGTCTGGGACCTGATCATGGACCCGAGCGACCCGAACACGCTCTACGCGACCTTCTGGCACGCGTATCGGCGGCCGTGGATGCTGAACTCCGGCGGCCCCGGGAGCGGCATCATGAAGACCACCGACGGCGGCGTCACCTGGCGTGAGCTCACGAACAACCCCGGCCTGCCGAAGGGCGTGCTCGGGAAGATCGGGATCGCCGTCTCGCCGGCGAACCCGCGTCGCGTCTGGGCGCAGATCGAGGCCGATTCCGGCGGCACGTACCGGTCTGACGATGGCGGCGCGACCTGGCAGTTCCTCAACGGCGACCGCAACCTGCGCCAGCGCGCCTGGTACTACTCGCGCCTTGTCGCCGACCCGAAGGACACGAACGTCGTCTACGGCCTCAATGTGTCGTTCTTCCGCTCGACCGACGGCGGGAAGACGTGGCGCCAGCAGATCAGCGTGCCGCACGGCGACAACCACGATATGTGGATCGCGCCGAACGATCCACTCCGGATGATCGAGGGGAACGACGGCGGCGCGAACGTCTCGTTCAACGGCGGGCAGACGTGGAGCGAGCAGGACTTCGCGACCGCGCAGTTCTATCACGTCTCCACGACGAACCACTTCCCGTACAAAGTCTGCGGCGCGCAGCAGGACAACTCGACGCTTTGCGGTCCGAGCCGGCAGGCAGGCGGCATCTCGATCGGTGACTGGGACGATGCGGGGGGTGGTGAGTCGGGGTATGTGACCGCCGATCCGACGAACCCGGACATCGTCTACGCCGGGAGCTACTCCGGGTATCTCACGCGCAAGGATATGCGCACTGGGCTCGAGCGGAACATCAACGCGTGGCCCGACAATCCGATGGGATGGTCGTCGGAGGACATCAAGTACAAGTTCCAGTGGACCTTCCCGATCGTAATCTCGATGCACGATCCCAAGGTCCTCTTCGCTGGCGGCTCGAGCCTCTTCCGCTCGACGAATCAGGGGCAGTCGTTCGAGATCATCTCTCCACCGCTCGCCCGCAACGATCCGCGCACGCTTGGCGCCTCCGGCGGCCCGATCACCAAGGACCAGACGGGCGTCGAGACCTACGGCACGATCTTCACGCTCGCCGAGTCGTTCCAGAGCCCGAATGTGCTCTGGGTCGGCACGGACGACGGCTTTGTGCAG
>Ga0194116_10002243_pt1 | contig 25485 bp, 25 predicted proteins | sample TA2MahsurfametaG_4_FD_148617 | JGI IMG/M metagenome (GOLD analysis project Ga0194116, IMG submission 148617) | Freshwater microbial communities from Lake Tanganyika, Tanzania - TA2015008 Mahale S9 surface | ecosystem: Environmental > Aquatic > Freshwater > Lake | place: Tanzania: Lake...
CGCTGAGGGAGTCGGCTGCGGTCACACCCCTGCGGGTACGCTTTTCCCATGGAGACCGGCAATGGACGGCGGCCTGCGACCTCTTGCGTCCCATCCGCCGACAGGCCTTGCGCCCCATGGGACAACTCGACGAACAAACTTCGCGTGAGATTCTGAGGACGTTTTTGCGAATCCTGCCGGATTAAGGACCCCAGGAAGCGCGGAGGTCTTTGAGGAGCGCGTCGGCGGCGTCGACGCGGATGAGGCCGAGGCGGGGATATTCGAGGTCGAGAATCACGTAAATGGCCAAGGTGAAAGTGAGAACGAAAAGGAGGACGTGAAACCAGCTACGGCGCGCGGCGGTGGACATTTGATAACCGGCCAGCATGGCCGCGATCAGGGACAGGACTCCCAGCATGACATAGACGATACGAGGAGGATGAAACTGGGTGGCGGCCACGCGGGTGGTGGTGATATCGATCATGGCGTTGAGGGCGGGAATCAGTTGGATGGAGGCGTAGGCGGTGCCGGTCTTTTGGGCGGCGGCGACGGACTGTTCCCAGATGGTGCCTTGAAGTTGCTGGGAGCGATCGTACTCCGCCATGGCCGCCTTTACGTCCGGCAGCACAGCGTAGGTGTGGATGCGGGAGTCGAGATACTCCTTGAACATGTTGCGCAGGGCATCGCGATCCTCGGAGCGCAGGAGGTCGAGACGCAGGTAAGCGGTCCCGATGTGGTTGGTTTCCTCGACGATCAGGTCCCGGCGGTGGTCGAAGCGTTCGGCGGCTCCGAAGAAGGTGAAGCCGATGAGCAGCCCGAGCAAGGCGAGGATAGGGGCGTCAATCATTCCCACAAATTCCTTGATGGAGCCGCGACCGATCTTTTGGTGCCAGCGCCCCATCCGATAGCCGATCTCCATAGAAAGGAGCAGGGCGAGGGCAACGCCGAGGAAGACGGGGAAAGAAAGAAGGGAGGAGGCGTCGGGGGTAAAGAAGGTGACGGAAATCATTCGTGGAAAAATTAAGTTGAAGATTAAGTCGGAGGCGAGCGAGGCAGCCTAGGAAGTGGCAACCAGGTGGCCGCGGGAGAAGGAGACGAGGGATTGGTCGGAAGGCTCGTGCCATTGGACGGTGGGTTGGATCTCGGCCTTAAGATTGCGGCCGGCGAGAAGGGCGTGAAGAACGCCGACCCCGTCAAAGTAGAAGCCGTTGGAGTTGGAGGAGAGGTGTTGGAAAAAAGCGGGGAGGGTTTCCGTGGAGGCGACGCTCCAAAGGTGTTTTTCCCAGGAGGCCACGAGGCGACGGACTTTTTCATCCGCTTCGAACGGGTGTTGGAAGCGAGGTCCAACGTGACAACCGTCGATGCTGGCGACCCAGGCGGTATCGGGGTCGTCGGCCCCCGGGAGGCTGGCGAGCGCCTTGGCAAAAACAGTTGCGGGATCAGACTCAGACGGGGGAACGCCCTTTTCCACAAAGTCCTGAAGACCGCTGCAGAGGATGGGAAGAATCGTAAAGGAGCGGTCGGGAAAGAAGAGATCGCGGAGGACCTGCAGCCAGACGACCACAAATTCAATGGAGTGCTCTCCCTGGAAGGCCTTGGCATCACGGACGAGCGGGAAAGGGCAGCGGGCGGCAAGGGCGTTGTGAAATGAGTGGTCGGGCTCTACTTCGCCGAGTGGGGTTTTGAACCCGGCGGGTAGGCAGGCGAACTCGTCGCGGGAGCGGTGGCCGACGCCGAGAATGATAATGCGAGAGGGAAACCAGCTCGCATCCCGCCACTGGGCGTACGTTTCGGCGTAGAGGCCGAGGTTCACCCGAAAATCGATATGGGGAACGATGGGGCAACGAAGCTCGCCATGGCGGATCTTGGCGGGACGGATTTTTTGGAGGGCAGCTCCGAAGTGTTCCCGCGCCTGGGCGGGATCGGCCGGATAACAGGCCCCGGCGCAGCGCGCGGTGAGCTGGGCGGGGGCGGAGGTCAGGCCTTCGGCAGGAGAGCCTCGACGGCTTTCCAGTCCACGAAGTTGAGGAACTCGTCGATGTAGGCGCCGCGGTTGGTGAGGAAGTCCGCGTAGTAGGCGTGCTCGTAGACGTCCAAGCCGAGGACAGGGGTCACGCCCCAGACAGGGTAGGTGTTTTGGGCATCCCCAATATAGTTGAAGAGTCTCTTGGTGCCATGATCCAAGCCGGTCCAGGCCCAACCGCGGGCAGCGATACCGGTGGCCTTGAGGTCCTTCTTGTAGTTGTCGAACGAACCGAAGTCTTTGTCGATCTGCTGGGCGATGCGGCCAGCGGGCTTGCCATCGCCGCCGAGAATCGAGAAGTAGAGCTCGTGGTTCTTCAGGCCGCCGATGGCGAAGGTGAAATCCACCTTGAGGGCGCGGACGGTGGAGTAAATCTGGTTGGCGATGGCGGGGTTGGCGGGATCAGGAACGCCGAGCTTCTCGAGTTCGGCGAGGATGCCGTTGCTCTTGTTGACGTAGCCGGTGTAGAGCTTGAGGTGTTCCTCGTGGGTTTTGTCAGAAATTTTTCCGGTTTTCCCCTTCACTTTGGCGAGAAGGGCTTCCTGTTGATTCGGATAGTTATGGGCCATAATGATTGACTATCGTTCAGAAGGTTTGCGGCGTCAATCTGTGTGGGGCGAGGAGAGAGGAAAGATCGCCAATGGGTGAGGCATGTCAGATCCCCGCGATCCAACGGTGTTGCTAGGTTTGGGCAACGGGGAAGGCGATGCCGGGTGAGACGAAATTTTGGATTCAGGCATCCGGGATGCGCACGCCGACGGCAAATACTGGTCGTCCGCCATTGACGCGGGTCAGGTGGCCCTGAGTTCCCATATCCTCAAGGAGGAGGGCGACTTCCGTGCTCAGGGTGCGTTCCGTCTGGTCGCTGGCCGTGATGGTCCACGAACCGGACAGGATGAAGAACCACTGCCGGTAGGGTGTCGGGTGCCATGGCCCTTTCCAGTCCGCTTTAAAATGAACCACGGCAAAACCAGAGGCAGGCATCAGGTCAGACGCCTCCAAGGGTGTGGTGGGAGGGGCAAAGTCACGGGTGGTGAGGGGAAGGGTGCAATCCTCAAAATGCGAACGACCGGCGGAATCGACAAAAAGACGGACATATTTTAGAGGAATCACCATTGAGAAAATTCTTACCTTTACTGGGCGGTGTCAACAGCGGCACGAGCAGCGGCGGATACCACGGCAGGTGAGATCTTCGCCTTTTCGGCGAGTTTCCGGCAGTCGGCATCCTCGGGGTGAATCTGGACGAGTTGTTTGCCGAGATAGCCGAGTTTGAGTCGGACGGGGCCGTGGGGGGTCTGGACGGTTTTTTCCTCACGGCGAAGAGTGCGGCGTTCGATCCGTTCCAGGCGGAGGCCAAAGGCGGTGGTTTCGCGGAGGACAAGGGAGGCGAGTTTTTCGGCGTCGGCGGGGAGGGCAAGAACGGTCAGGAGATGTCCGGGCCGGCCCTTTTTCATGACGAGCGGGGAAACGGCGGCGTCGAGAGCGCCTTCGGCCATCAGGCGGTCGATGGCATGAGCGAGCTGTTCTCCGGTGATGTCGTCCAGGTGGGTGCGGATTTCGAAGACGGTGTCGGTAGCGTTTCCTGAAACCGAGGAGATGTGGCCTAGAAACGCCCTCAGGACATTGGGGCGGTCGGGAAGGTCGCGGGTGCCCAGTCCGTAGCCGATCAAGTCGGCTGAAAAAGATTCAAGAGGGCCAAACCTAGTGACAACGTGGGCCAAGATCGCCGCGCCGGTGGGGGTGGTAAGTTCATGGGGAACATCCAACTGGCGGATGGGGATTCCGCGCAGGATTTCGGCGGTGGCGGGGGCGGGGAGGGGAAAGTTCCCGTGGGCGCATTGGACGGTGCCCGTGCCGTCGACCGGGACGGAGGCGGTGATCTCCGTTACCTTGAGGTGGTGGATGCCTGCGGCGGCGCAAACGAGGTCGACAATCGAGTCGACGGCACCGACTTCGTGGAAGTGGACGGTTTCGACCGGCACGCCATGAAGTTTGGCTTCGGCCTCGGCCACGCGCTGGAACATGCCGAGAGACGAGTCGCGTACTTCCGGGGCTAACTTGGACTTCTGCAGGAGATCACGGATTTCTGCCCAGTTCCGGCCATGGTGGTGGCCGTGACTCTGGTGATGGTGGTGGCCGGGTTCCTCGACCAGGAAGCGGAGACCGGCGAGGCCGCCTCGGACCGCCTGTTCGGTTTTGAGGACGACCTTTTCGGTGAGGTGCAGGGAGGACACGGCCTCTTGAAAGACGGCAAGGGGTACGCCCAAATGAAGGAGGGAGGCACAGAACATGTCGCCGCTGATGCCAGACGGGCAGTCGAGATGGAGATGGGTCGCCGCCATGGGAAGAGGATAGATTGACGCAACCCCACCCTGTTTACAAAAGAAGATATGAGCCCTCAGGATCGCCAAAAGAAGGAAGCCGCCCGGGCGGCGTTGGCGGAGGTTCCCAAGGGTTGCTGGCTGGGGGTGGGGACGGGATCGACCACCGACTATTTCATCCAACTTCTGCCCAAGCGTTGGGTGAAGGGGGCGGTGGCGAGTTCCGAGGCCACCGCAAAAGCGCTCAAGAGGCGTGGCATTCCGGTGGTACCCATGATTCCTTCCCGGAAGCTGGCGGTTTATGTGGATGGGGCGGACGAGGCGGATCCCCGGTTGCGGTTGATCAAGGGCGGAGGCGGGGCGTTGACCCGGGAAAAAATTGTGGCCATGGCCTCGCGAAAATTTGTGTGCATTGCCGACGGGTCAAAATGGGTGAAACGGTTAGGCCGGTTTCCGGTTCCGCTGGAGGTGGTGCCCATCGCGCGGCAACAGGTGGCGGCAGCCGTCCGGAAAATGGGAGGTCGACCGGTCTGGCGCAAAGGGTTCCTCACTGACAATGGTGGGGAAGTTCTGGACGTGCACGGACTGCGGATTGCCGATCCGGCAAAAATGGAAAAGCGGCTGGAGGCGATTCCCGGGGTGGTGTGCGCGGGAATCTTTGGAAAGAGGAAAGCGAATCTGTTGCTGTTGGGGACGCGAAATGGGGTAAGGCGGCTCAGAGCCGGCTCAAAAACTCGGTAGTCAGCTGGCGGTAGCTGGCAGCGGCGGCACCGGAGTTATCGTATTCATAGATGGTCTTGCCGTGGCTGGGGGCCTCCGCGAGCCGGACGGAGCGGGGAATGATGGTCTGGAATACCTGGTTGCCCAGATGCTGCCGCAGATCGTCACTGACCTGCTGGCTGAGCCGGGTCCGGGCGTCGTACATCGTGAGGAGGATGCCGAGGATGGAGAGGTCTGGATTCAGGCCGCCTGCACGGATTTTTTCGATGAGGTTGAGAATTTTGCCGACACCCTCGAGGGCGAAGTACTCGCACTGAACGGGAACAAGGATTTTTTCGGCGGCGACGAGGGCACTGGTCATGAGGAGGCCGACGCTGGGCGGGCAGTCGAGCACCACCAGATCGAACGCGGGATCCTGTTTGAGCGGGGCCAAGGCTTCGCGGACGCGGAGGAGGGGATTTTCCAGGCTGGCCAGCTCGATCTCGGCTCCGGCGAGGTCGAGTTCCGAAATTAATACCTGGAGGTTGGCTTGGCGGGCGGGCTGGAGCATTTCCACGGCGCGGGCTTGGCCAAGCAGCACGGGGTAAAGACTGCGGCCAGGGATGGTTTCCAGTCCGAGGCCGCTGGTGGCGTTGGCTTGGGGATCGAGGTCGACGAGGAGGACGCGGCGGCCGGCTTCCGCCACACCGGCAGCCAGATGGATGGCGGTGGTGGTCTTGCCAACCCCTCCCTTTTGGTTCACCACGGCCACGATGCGCATGGGACAAGAAACGACGCTGGAGGTGGGAATGTCGAGAGGTTTCGGGTGAGGTTCCCTTGACCCTCCTCAACAGTTTTTCTATTTTCCAGTTTCACCCCTATGATCGCCGTCGAAAATTTATCCAAGCGCTATGCGGGGGGGGAGGTGGTTAAGGGCATTTCTTTTTCCGTGGCCAAAGGGGAGGTGGTGGGTTTTCTCGGGCCAAACGGGGCGGGGAAGTCAACCACGATGCGGATGATCACAGGGTACTTGCCCGCGACGGACGGCAAGATCGAGGTGGCCGGGGCCCATTTGCCGGAGCAGAGCCTGCGGGTCCGCCAGCGGATCGGTTACATGCCGGAGAATGTGCCGCTGTATCCCGAGATGAGGGTGGGAGAGTTCCTCGAGTACCGGGGTCGGCTCAAGCGGGTCGGGCGGGGCGAAATAGCCCGTCGCCTGGACCTGGTGCTGGACCAATGCGGGCTGGCGGAAGTGCGTCACAAAATTATCGGGACCCTTTCCAAGGGGTACCGGCAAAGGGTTGGCCTGGCCGATGCGCTCATTCACAACCCGCCCCTGTTGATTCTGGATGAGCCGACGGCCGGATTGGATCCGCATCAAATCCGTTCCTTCCGGGAATTGATCAAGGAGTTGGGCCAAGACCGGACGATCGTGCTTTCCACCCACATTCTTTCCGAGGTGGAGATGGTGTGCGGCCGCGCGATCATCATCAACCGGGGGCGGATCGAGGCCTCGGACACCTTGGCTAATTTGGAAAAACGGGTTCAGGCGGGGGCGCTCCAGATCGAGGTGAAGGCCGACCCGGCGACGGTGCTGGAGAAGTTGAGAGCTTTGTCCGAGGTAAGCGTGGCGACGGAGATCAGCCAGGCGGGCGACTGGGTCGCGGTCGAGGTGGTGGCGGTGCCCGGCAAGGATATCCGGGGCGAGGTGGATCAGCTCATCAAGCGGGAGAACTGGCCTTTGCGGGATTTCCGCCGGGAGAAGGCCCGCCTCGAAGACGTGTTTGTGGAGCTCACCCAAGAGTAAAGGCATGACGCGGGCTTTCTGGATTTTGTGGAAAAGAGAGGCGGGAGCGTTGCTCCTTTCGCCGATCGCGTGGGTGTTGCTGACCTGCATGGCGCTGGTCAGCGGATTCAGTTTCAGCCAGTGCGTTGCGTACCTGGGGCAAGGGGTGCGGGAGTTCACGGTGATGCAGATCTATTTCTATATTTTCCATTTTTGGTTCCTGCTGATCATCCTGGTGCCGGTGCTGACGATGCGCCTGTTTTCGGAGGAGTACAAAACCGGCACGATTGAGATGCTGCTCACGGCGCCGGTGCGGGACGGGGACGTGATCTTGTCAAAGTTCTTCGGGGCGCTGACGTTCTACCTGATCCTCTGGGTGCCCTCCCTGCTGGGACTGGCGATTTTTCAGGCGTGGACGGGCCAAACGGTGCCGGTGGCCTGGGCCCCGCTGGCCCTCTCCTACCTGATGGTGGCTCTGGTGGGGATGTTTTACCTCGCGATCGGAATTTTTGGGTCCGTGCTCAGCCGCAATCAGGCGGTGGCGGCGATGATTTCCTTCACGATCATTGCCCTGTTGTTTTTTGCCGGATTCCTCAGCTATTTGGTGCGGGATCCGGGCTGGAGGGAGGCGCTGACCTACGTGTTCACGCTGGAACAAATGAGGTCCTTTAGTGCGGGGATCTTTGATTCCCGCCCGGTGGTTTTTTACCTGAGCGGGACGGTCTTTTTTCTGATCCTGACCCAGCGAGTGATGGCGGGACGCCGACTTAAAGGATAAGCGGATGGGTACGCCTCCCCCTCTTTCCCAGCTCCGCAAAACCCGCCGGGCCCAGGCGCGGAATCACTGGCTGTTTCTGCCCATTCTGGTGGCGCTGTTGTTTGGCACCAACTTCATCGGGTGGCGGCACTACGTGCGCGGGGATTTTTCGCTCAACCGCTTTCAGCAACTTTCCACCCAGTCGCTGAACCTGCTGAAAGCGCTGCCCGGCAACCTGGCGATCACGGCTTTTTTGGCTCCGGAGGGGGATGCCACGGGGAGCCTGATCCAGGAGGACGTGCTGAAACTACTGGAGGAGTACAAGTATCGCGCGGGTGGAAAAATCCAAGTGACAGTGGTGCAGCCATTTTTGGATTTGCAGGGGGCGCAGAAGCTGGCGGAAAAGTTCAAACTCACCAGCAATGAGAACGTGGTGATTCTGGAATATGGGGAGCGGTCCCGGGTGCTGAAGGTGGCGGAGATGGCGGTGATCGACCCTGGGATGATGATGGCAGGCGGGGCGGCGCGGGTGAAGTCGTTCAACGCCGAGGAAAAAATTTCCTCGGCCATCAGCGAGTTGGTGCAGGGAAGGTCCTCGAAGGTGTATGTGGCGGCAGGGCATGGGGAGTACAACCTGGTTTCGGCTGACCGGGATCCAGCCGGGTATTCGCTGCTGGCGGCGCGGTTGGGGTCACAAAACCTCGAACTGGTTCCGTGGAAGCCCGGAGAGGTGGAAGGGGTGCCGGCGGACGCGGATGCGGTGTTGGTGGCGGGCCCCAAGTTCCCGTGGCCGGCGGCGGCGGTAGCCTCGCTCAAGGCCTACCTGGCCAAGCCTGGACGGCTGGTCCTAGCGCTGGATCCCGGCAGTCCGACCGGCTTGGAAACCCTGCTGGAAGAGGCGGGGATGGTTTTCGACAGCAACAAGATTTTTCGGAAAGTCGCGGTGTTGAGCACAGCGGGACTGGCGCAAGGCATCAACGAGGAGACGGTGGGGACGCGCTTTTCCATGCAACCAGCGATCCAGTGGATTGAGAATGTGGGGGGTTCGTTGCGGTTTGGTCCTGCCCGGTCCCTGACCCTGAAGCCGCAGCCCGCCGGGGCCACGACCCGGGCGGAAATGCTGGTGGAAACCTCGGACCGTTATTGGGCCAAGACCTGGCCGCTGGGGGCCGGTAAAAAAACCGATTTTGTGGAGGGAGAGGACCGGAAGGGTCCCTTCACGGTCGCGGCGGTGGTCGATGGTTCGGCTCCCGGGGACAAAGGCCAGGAGGCTCCATCCCTGCGGGTGGTGGCGATTGGTTCCGCTTCGGCCTTTGCCAACCAGAACCTTTCCCCGCTCGAAGTGGACTTCATGGTCAATGCACTGCAATGGGTGTTGGGGCGGCAGGATTCGCTGGGAATTTCGCCGAAGGCACCGATGGACTTTGCGGTGGCGCTGAATGACGGGCAACAACGGGGCATTGTCCTCTCTGTCTTTCTGGGCATTCCGCTGCTGACGGCGGGGATGGGGGTGTTGGTCTGGTGGCGGCGGCGGAGCTAGGTTTCGGATGAGCACGCGTGGGTTGTTGGTGGCGGCCGGTCTCCTGCTGGTGATGCTGGGGGCGCTCAGCTTTCTACAAAAAAAGACGCCGGGAACGGAGCGGGGCAAGCAGGAATCCAAGCGCGTGACGCTGTTGCCGGTGCGGGAGGCGGATCGGATCGAGCTCACCACGGCGAAGGGAGCGTTGGTTTTCCAAAAACCCAAGGATGGGGAGTGGCAGATCGCCAAACCGGTGGAGACGGGTGCCGACGGAACCACCGTGGGCCAACTCCTTTCCGAGGTTCAGTTTGTGGAGAGGATGCAGACCCTGCCGAAAGAGGCCAACACGGAGGTCAACCGCCAGACCTTCGGTCTGGGGCAACCCAGCCGAACCCTGAAAGTGGCGACGCCGGAAGGGGAGCTGTCGGTGGAGATAGGCCGGGAGACGCCGATTGCCGGTGGTATCTTTGCGCGGGTCAGGCAACCCCGGCGCGGGGAGGAGCTGGTGGTGGTGCAGAATCAACTGGCGGAGGCGATGGACAAGGACCTGACGGCTTGGCGGGAAAAGCGGGTGTTTCCCTTGGTGATTCCGGAGGTGGAGGACTTCCGTTTGCGGCAGGGGGCGACGGAGGTGGAGATTCAAAAAACGGCGGAGGGGGCTTGGATCATCCGCAAGCCGGTGGAGGCACCCGCGGACCCTGGGGCCCTGAATAGCGTCTTGGGGGAGGTTTCGGCGTTGCGGGCGACGGATTTCGTCGCGGATTCCAAGGCGGATCCGGCCCTGTATGGCCTGACCGCGCCGGCGCAGTCTTTTGAGATCCGCACGAAGGCCACGAATCGCATTTTACAGATCGGCCAAGTCAATCCGCAGGACACCAACCAAGTCTTCGCGCGGATGGCCGACCGACCGTTTGTCTTCACCCTTCCCCGGGGGGCGCTGGAGCAGTTGGGGAAATTACCGGAACGGGTGCGGGATCGGCGATTGGCGACGTTTCCAGCGCCCAGCCTGATCGGGCAGATCGAGTTCGGGGGGCGGGGTGGGGAGTACCGGCTGGAAAAGCAGGGAGACGGCTGGGTGGCCGCTTGGGGCGGGAAGAGCCGGGCAGCGGATCCTGCCCGGGTGGACCGATGGCTGGACGCAGTGTTGAATTCGCGGGCCAATCGATTTCTGGCGACGGAAGATCCGGCCAAGCTGGGTTTTGCGAAGCCGAGGGTGACAGCCACGCTGTCTTGGCCCGTCCCCTCCACCAACGGCACCACGATGAAGACCGAGACCCTGAGCTTTGGTGAAGAAACCAAGGATGAGGTCTATGTGCAGAATTCGGCGATCACCGGAACCATGGCGACCACGGTGGCCTTGATCCGGGAAACGCCGGAGAATGCAATGGGCTGGCTGGAGCGGAGGTTGTTGCCGAAGGGTTTCGGGTCTGTACGCGGGCTGATCTGGTCGTCGGGCGGACAGCGCAGGGAGTACCGGGCCGGTGAGGATGGCCGTTGGCGGGCGGCCGGGCCGGAAGCGGATATTCCGGAGGCGGCTGGGTACGCCACTAGGATTTTGGATTTGGAGGTGATTCGCTGGACGGGGGCCCCGGGCAAAAAGGAGTTCGGCAAGCCGGAGGTGGAGTTGGTGGTGGAGGGAGAGGGGAACAAGCGTACCCAGGTCACGCTGGGTCGGCCGCTGGCGGACGGAACCGCGCCGATCCGCCGGGAGGGCGGCGAATTTGCCGGGCTGGTGACGCGGCAGCAAGTGGAGTGGTTGAAGCGCGATCCCGGTTTATCCCCCTCGGCGACGCCCCCGGCGCCATCCGGAAGGTGACGGGGCCGGGCTTTCCGTTAGGCTGAAAGCATGGCCGACGGTGAAGATTCGCGCTCCAAGCGTGAGCGACTGCGCCCCCGTTTGTATGGCGTGGCCATCTATCTGGTCGCGGGGATCCTGTTGTTGCAGGTGATTTTTTGTCTCTCCGTTTTTGTGCTCCGCCCGTATGCAAAATCCAAGACCCCGGAAGGCATTCTGCGGCAGGAGCGGGTGCTGGCCACGGACGATCTGATGGGATCCATTTTCCGGTCCTTTGGGCAGGGTAAGAAGGACGAGGTGCAACCCCGGTCGGAAACCAACTCACTCCCGCAACCCTAAGCCATGCCGGAAAAGAGATCATTTTCGTGGGTTTGGGCGGCGGGTGTTTTGGTGGCGGTGCAGGTGGTGGTGCTGGCCGGGCTTTGGCAGTTGCGGCAAAGGGAAAGCCATCCGGCCGGCGGCTGGGATTTGGATCCGCAAGCGGCCCAGCGGGAGGCGGCCCAACAGCGGGACTCCCAGGAGGCCTTGAACAATCTGCCGCTGCCCACGGGCGCATCCCGATTGACGGTGGCGGGGGTGCAGTCGGCGGCCCCCGGCGGCGAGGATCTGCTCGCGCAAGCGCGGGAGTTGCAGTCCCAGGGGCAGCTGGAATTGGCCGACAAACTCCTGACCCAGGCCCGGCAAAAGGAGCCACAGAACCAGCGAATCCAGGTGGCGGCCGCGCTTTTGGCGGAGGCTCGTGAGGACACGTCCGGGGCGTTGGCCCGATGGCGTGAGTTGATCCGGGCGAGTGAGCCTGGTGGAGCGGTCCGCAAGCTGGCCCTGGCCCGGGCTCATCTCGTGGAGGAGCGAATCCGGCTGGAGCAGGTGGCGCGCCTGCGGGAGGAGACGCTGGCCAAGCAACCGAGAAAGCTGGCCCTCACCGGGACGGAGGAGCGGTCCACCGGGGGCGGGGGGAAAAAAGTTGGGTGGCGGGTCCGGGCGGTGGAGGGTTCCGGGAATCTGGATCCCGCGAAAGTGTTGGTGCGGGTGTCTTTTTTCGAGCGGGGAGCGGACGGGGTGCTGCGGCCGGGTCAAGCGGCTCTTCCCCTGTGGGAACCCGGTCCGCCGCGCAAGCCAAATGACGGGGAGCGGTCGGTCGTGGCGGAGAGCCGGCCGACTGCGGGCGGCAAGTATGCAGGGTATGTGTGGCAACTTTATTACGGTGACGAACTGCAGGATGAGCGGATCAGTCCAGCATCCCTGCGCGGGGTCTTGCGTGAAAAACCACGGAGCTGACGGGGCTCGAACCCGCAACCCCCGCCGTGACAGGGCGGTGCTCTAACCAGTTGAGCTACAGCTCCAGCTGATCAAAATCATAGCGATGGCCGAAACAAGACCAAGTCGGGATTTGCCAGCGCCAGTGGTGGTGGTGGGAAGCGGGATCGCCGGGTTGAGTTTTGCCCTCAAAGCCACGAGGCATGCGCCCGTGTTGCTGCTCACGAAAAAAAATGCGGTGGAGTCGAACACGAATTATGCCCAAGGGGGCATTGCCTGCGTGACCTCGGCGGAGGATTCCTATGAATTGCATGTGCGGGACACGCTGGAGGCGGGGGCGGGGCTTTGCCATGAGGAGGTAGTCCGGCAGGTGGTGGAGGAAGGGCCGGCGCGGGTGGCTGAACTGGTGGAGTTGGGGGTAAAATTCACGGAGCGGGAGGAAGGGGGTGGAGGACCCGACTTGGGCAAAGAAGGGGGGCACACCAAGCGGAGGGTTCTGCATGCGGGGGACATCACCGGAAAGGAACTGGAGAGGGCCTTGCTGTCGGCGGTCCGATCCCATCCGCGGATCACGGTGCGGGAAAACATGGTGGCGATCGACCTGATCACCACCAAAAAACTCAAGCGGAGGGGTCCGAACCGGGTAGTGGGTCTTTACGCTTTGAATGCGAATCGTAACCAGGTGGAAGCAGTGGCGGCGGCCGCGGTGGTGTTGGCCACCGGCGGGTGTGGGAAATGTTACCTGTATACGACCAACCCGGCGATTGCCACGGGGGACGGGGTGGCCATGGCCTATCGGGCGGGGGGGGCAGTGGCGAATCTGGAGTTTGTGCAGTTCCATCCGACCTGCCTGTTTCATCCGGACGCGCAGACTTTTTTGATTTCAGAAGCCCTACGCGGGGAGGGGGCCCGGGTGGTGAATGCCCGAGGGGAGGATTTCACCAAGGAAACCGATCCCCGGGGCTCGCTGGCTCCGCGGGACATCGTGGCGCGGGCGATCGACGGGGAGATGAAGGAAAGCGGGGCGCCCTGCGTTTACCTGGACATACGGTCGCGGGGCGCGGAGTTTCTCGCCCAGCGTTTTCCGGAGATCACCGGAACCTTAAGAAAGCTGGGGATCGATCCCGTCCAGCAACCGATTCCGGTGGTGCCGGCGGCTCACTATCAGTGCGGCGGAGTGAAAGCCAAACTGGATGGACGGACCAGCCTGGCAGGTCTGCTGGCCTTGGGAGAGGTGGCTTGCACGGGTTTGCACGGGGCCAACCGGCTCGCCAGCAATTCCCTGCTCGAGGCGCTGGTGATGGCCCATGAGGCCGCCGAAAAGTTGCCGGAGTCCCTGGCCGCTGCCCCGAAGGGCGACCGGTTGCCGCTCTGGAAGGAGGGCCAAGCCCATGATGCGGACGAGCTCGTGGTGATCACCCACAACTGGCGCGAGATCCGGCAGTTGATGTGGGATTACGTGGGCATCGCTCGGACGACGAAACGGCTGCGGCGGGCCAAATCACGGCTACGTTTGTTGTTGCAGGAGGTTGAGGAGTTCTATTGGGACTTTCGAGTGACGCCGGATTTGCTGGAGCTACGCAACCTGGCACTTTGTTCGGCTTTGATTGTGGAGTCGGCCCTACGCCGGCGGGAGAGCCGGGGTCTCCATGCCAACGCGGACTATCCGGGGTTGGCAAAAATCGCAAACGATACGGTAATCAAAGCGGGCGAATTGTGAACTAAGCCGAGCGGGCGGTTTGCCACCAAGCGAGGAGGGAAAGGACGGCCCAGAGGGAGCGGCGGTGGTCGGATTGGCCGGACAGATGTTCCTCCGTCATGCGACGGACGGCAGCAGGGTCGAGAATACCGGTAGAGGCGACGAGAGAGGATTGGGAAAGATCAAGCGCCCAGGATTTCAGGTCTTGGTGGAGCCAGGCGGCGACCGGCATGGCGAAGCCGGCCTTTTTGCGTCGTAGAATGGATTTGGGAAGATCACGGAGGAGAGCCTCGCGCAGGATAATCTTGGTCTGGCGTCCGCGAAGTTTGTAGTCGGAGCGGAGCGAAAAGGCGTGGGTGACGAGATCGACGTCCAGGAAGGGAACTCGCACTTCCAAGGAGTGGGCCATGGAGGCGCGGTCGACTTTCATGAGGACACACTCCTGCAAGTAGAGCTTGGTGCAGAGGTAAAAGAGGCGTTCTAAGCCGCCGGAGAGGCCGCTGCGTTGGGCCAACCGGGTGACATCCTCAAAAGGATTGGCGCGGTGGAGTTGGTTCCTGGCATCGGCGGAGAGAAGGTCCCGGCGCTCCGGGTTGCCGCAGGCTCCCATCCAAAGGAGGAAACGAATTTCCGGAGGAAGCCCGAGACCTTTGATGAATTGGGCCAACAGGAATGGGAGACTTTTGTAGTTGTGGGAGACCGGTAACCGCTGGATGACATGGTTGATGGCGTCACGGAGGGCGACGGGGAGAAAAGAAAGGCGTTCCAGCAACAGATGGGCCTGGAAGCTGGGGTAGCCGGCAAAGAGTTCGTCCCCGCCATCCCCGCCGAGGACGGTTTTGACCTTCGTGGCGGCCAGACGGGATAAGAACCAGGTCGGGACGAGCGAGGCATCGCCTAAGGGTTCGTCGAGGCCGGAGTAAATCTTGGGGAGGGCGGAGACGACTTCCGAGGGAGAAAGAGTTTGGTGGTGGTGCTCGGTGCCCACCCGACGGGCCACCTGCTCGGCAAAAGGAAGCTCGTTGTAGGAGGCTTCGGAGAAGCCGATGGAAAAGGAGTGAAGTTTTTTCCCGGCCAAGGGAGCGGCCAAGGCGGCGATGGCGCTAGAGTCGATGCCGCCGCTCAACAGGATACCGACCTCCACATCGCTGCGGAGCTGGTAGCGAACCGCCTCTTGCAGAAGTTCGCGGGTCTTTTCTGCAGATTCGTCGAAGGTGCCGGCTCCGACGGGATTATCCTCGATCGGCAGATCCCAAAAATAGTCCGTGCGGCGACCCGCGGGGGACCAGACCAAGGCTTGCCCCGGTTCCAGCTTGCGGACGCCGGCGTAGGCCGTGGAAGGAGCGGGGATGTAACCGAAAGCCAGGTACTTATTGATGGAAGCAGAATCCAGGCCTGGCCGAAGGCCGGGATATTTCAGCAGGGAGCGGAGTTCCGAGGCAAAGATCAATTCGCCCCGGTGATTGGAGAAGTAAAGGGGTTTGATGCCGAGGGGGTCGCGGGCGAGCGTGAGGCGCTTTTCCCGAGCATCCCAAATGGCGAAGGCAAACATACCGTTAAGACGGCGCAGGCAGTCGGGGCCGTCCTCGGCCCAGGACTGGAGGAGAACCTCCGTGTCGGACTGGGTGCGGAAGACGGCACCGCGGGTCTCGAGATCCCGGCGAAGCTCCAGGTAGTTGTAGATTTCACCGTTGAAAACCAGGTGCCAGCGGCCGTCGGCGGAGGACATGGGTTGGGCGCCCCCGGCAAGATCGAGGATACTCAAGCGGCGGTGGCCGAGGCGGATGGCGGCATCGGCATAGGCGCCTTCGGCATCCGGACCGCGGTGGGTCAAAGCGCAGGTCATCGCCGCCAGCGCCTTCTCCGGAGAGTCCGGCTGGTAACGAAGCGTGGTGAAACCGGCGATGCCGCACATCGTTTGAGGTTCGAGGACAAGGGACGAGGTTTCAAGCGGCTTGGTGGGTGAGGCGGAAGGTTTAGGTGGAAGGCGACTTGGAAGCATGGGCGCTACAGGCATAGTCGGCGGATGCGCGGCGGAGTTTCCAGGTTGGATCGGTGGGGGTTGGCAGTGTTTGCGGCGGCGGTGGTATTTCCTTTTATGGGGTCTTTTGGGCTGTTGGAACCGGATGAGGGAAGATTTGCCCAGATCGGGAGGGAAATGGCGGCCAACGGAAACTTTCTGGTGCCGCACCTCAATGGGATTGAGCAGTTTTACAAGCCTCCGCTGGTGTACTGGCTGAATGCGGTTTTTTACAAGTTGATGGGGGTTTCGGAGTGGACGGCCCGGTTGCCCTCGGCCCTGGCTTTTTTCGGGGTCATCTGGCTCACCGGATGGATGGGATGGCAGCTAGCGGGTCGGGCCGTGGGATGGTGTGCGGCCTTGATGCTGGCGTCGATGGTGGAGCCGTATGCCCTAGGCCGTCAGATCACTTTGGACATGACGCTGACCTTTTGGATTACGGCGGCGTTGGCCTGTTTGGTGCAAAGGGCGACGGGAACCGGCAAACGCAGGGCGGGTTTCCTTTTCTTTTTGTGCATGGGGCTGGGCTTTTTGGCCAAGGGTCCGATGGCGTGGGTGGTGCCGGGGGTGGCTGGCCTGGCTTGGACCTGGGCCGCGCAAAGGAAGGGCCAGCGTTTGGGGTTGCCTTGGACCCTGGGTTTGGGGCTGACGGTCGGAGTGTCGTTGAGCTGGTTTGTGGCGGTCAGTCTGAAATTTCCGGAGTTATGGGGATATTTTGTGGGTTACGAACTGATGGATCGTTTTACCAGCACCACGCACGGCCGGTCCAAGCCGTGGTGGTTTTTTATTCCGATCGTGCTGGTGGGCACGATTCCTTGGACAGGTTTTCTACCGGGGCTGGCCGCGCGGGCTTGGCACAAGTTCCGTCACGCAGAGTTTACGCCCCCGCAGTGGGCGCTCGGCGCGGCGGTGGTGATTCCGTTTTTGGCGGTGAGCTCGAGTGGTTCCAAGCTGCTGACTTACATTCTGCCGATTTTTCCGCCGCTGGCGCTGGCCTTGGCGTGGTGGCTGAATCGCCTTGGAGGGGAAGGATGGAAAAAAGCCGGTTGGGGTGTGGCCTTGGGTCTTTTGCTGGCCTGGGGACCGGGGCTGGCCTCGGTGCAGTGGTTTTGGGATGAGGCCAAGGAGGCGGCGCCGTCCTTTCCGTATTTGGGGGCGGCCACGGTCTTGGCGCTAGGCCTTTTGATCCACTGGGGAAGCTGGTTGCGCAGGCAAGAGGTGGTTTGGAAAGTAGCTTTGGTGGCGGGTGTGGCGCTGGTGTTGTGGCATGGGGCCTGCCTCCAGATGGGCCGGATTAATGACCTGCTGGGCCGGCAGGCGAGCGTGCGGAGCCTGGCCGAATTGACCCACGAGCATGATTCGGACCGGATTTTTATTTATCGGGCACGGGCGGCGGGCTTTTTGTTCACGCTGGACCGCCGTTGCTGGATCAACCCGGCGGATGCCGACGTGGTGGTTTTTCCCAGCGGCGAGGCCAAGGGAAGGTTTTTTGAAAAGCCAAACGATCTGATTCGGGGGCTAGGGGCCGGGCAAAGGGCGGAGGGAATCACCCTGCGGCATGTTTTTCAATCGGATTTTGATCCGGACCGGTGGCAAGTGGTGGGTCGGGCGGGAAGTTTTCTGCTGGTGCGGGCGTATGGGGAGTGAGTGCCGGTGGAGGGGATCGAACCCACACGCCCTTGCGGGCAACGGATTTTGAGTCCGTCGCGTCTGCCAGTTCCGCCACACCGGCTTCGAACCGAATAGAATCCTCCCAGCGTGGGCTTCCGACAAGGGGTTTTCCCGCGAGGGGAATCAGCTACGATTGGTTATGGCGAAGCGATGGCTACCACCTCTGGCGGCCGCCGGTCTCTTGGGGCTGCTGATTTGGATTCTCAATCCCCCGCAACCAGAAATTTCATCCGAGGAAACCACCTCGAAAAATGGCGAATCCTCCGCGAGGTTTGTCGGCGAACCGCGGGCGACTTCCTCGCAGTCGACCAGCAGAAAATCGCAGACCCCTCCGGTGGCTGACCTTGAGACCGGAGCGGGAAAGGAAATTCCTGGCGAGAAAATTTTGATTTTCCGGGATGAGGCGGCCTACCGGAGGTTTCTTTCGTCGATGCCCGGCGGCGATCTGCTCGGCAAAATTGACAGGCTTCGGGCCATCCGGATCCGGGACGGCGACTGGCTGCGTTCCCAGATCCAGAATTCTGGAAGCGTGCAAGCGCCCAACTACTACATCGAGGCACCCCGGGTACCTTTGGATTTCAAGGAGAAGGGAGACGCCCTTTATGAGGGGGTAGGAGCCAAAAGCCTGGAGTTGATGGGGGCGGGCGAGGTGGCTGGGGACTGGGGCAAAGCTGTGGTGGTGGCCGTGATGGATACCGGCCTTTCCGCCCCGACCGCCGGGGGAATGGATGAGGGTCATGGCACGGCGATGGCCTCTTTGATTGGGGGTGCTTCCCGCCCGGCCCGCGGGGCGGCGCCTGGGGCCAAGCTGCTCGACTTTCCGGTGCTGGGGAAAGACGGGATCGGGGACGCATTTTCCCTGGCGGAGGCGATTTTCGAAGCGGTGGATCAAGGTGCCCGCGTGATCAACATGAGCCTGGGATCATCGGGGGACAGTGCGGTGGTGCGTGAGGCGGTGGCCTACGCGCTTTCCAAAAATGTGGCCTTGGTAGCGGCGGCGGGAAACGAATCGGTGAATCGGGTCAACTATCCCGCCGCTTATCAGGGGGTGGTGGCGGTGGCGTCCGTGGACGCCTCCCGTCAGCACCTTTATTTTTCCAACCGTGGTCCGCAGGTGGCCGTGGCCGCGCCGGGCTATGAGGTGGTGGCGGCCTGGCCGGGACAAAAATACGTCGAGGTGAGTGGAACTTCCGGTGCCACGGCCCTGGTTAGCGGAGTGATCGCCGCTCTCTTGGCTAAGGAGCCGGGGTTGACTGGGGCCCAGGCAGCCCAATTGATCGCAGAATATGCCGACGACATCGGTGGGCCGGGCCGGGATGAGGAGACCGGTCGCGGATTGGTGAACCTGCAGCGGGTGCTGGAGCGGAACGAGCGGGGGATCGTGGATGTGGCGGTGGCGGGCGTAACCCTGCAGGAGGAGGGCAGCCTGGGCCGAGTAACCGCGGGAATACAAAATCGGGGCACGGAGACGGTCAACTCCCCGATTTTAGAGATCACGATCGGGAATGAGCGGAGAAAATTTTATTTCGGGTCGCTGGCGCCCGGGCAGACGGCAGCGGAAAGCCTCCGCTTCGACCTGAAGCAAGCACAGCGGGAGGGAGGGATCGGGGCGGGGGCGGCGGCAAGTGTTCGCGGAGATCAACGGGGTGGGAACGATTTGTGGTCGGGGTATTTTCGAATTTCCAAGGAAAAGTAAGCAGGTAAATTGCGGTCATGGATACCGAGGACATTTCCTATGTGATGCGGTGCATTGTGGTCATCGCCGTGCTCCTGGGGGTGGCTGGCCTGGTGTTTACTTTCAATGTGCTTTTGGAAACGCCGCAGTTTACGAATTTGCTGAGAACGCTGGGCTGGCATTAAAGCTGGGCCGCGCCGGTGTGCGCCTCCCCGGATAACCGTTTTTGGGAGATTTAGCTGGAGGGACGGCGACGCGAGGAGGTGTCCGCAAGGTTTTCCTCGTCCTCGAGTTCCTGACGCCATTTGCGGCTGATGTGGGGCCGAATGAATCCATAGATCAAATAGCCCGTGAAAAGAACCGCCAGCGAGTAGCGGTAGGTCTGCACGATCAGGGCCAGCAGGGCCACGATGAGGAGCATGCGCGGAACCGGTCGCTGGGTTCGCCAATCGATGGTCTTGAAGCTGGGGTAGCGGGCCTTGCTGAACATCATGAAACTGAGGAAGAGGAGCAGGCCGGCGAGGAGGTATTTCCAGTCGCCGATGACCCGGTCGGATTCGTAGTACTGAAGGAGGAGCAGCGTGACGGAGGCGACGAGGCCGGCGGCCGCAGGGATGGGGAAGCCGGTGAAGTCCTTGGCACGGTTGGCTGGGTCGGGTTGGGCGGTGAGCGAATTAAAACGGGCCAGACGCATGGCCCCGCAGACAAGATAAATGAACGCAATCATCCAGCCGATACGGGCGGGAAGCTCGGCCAGCACGATCTTGAAGACGAGCAAGGCCGGGGCGATGCCGAAGGAAATGACATCGGCAAGGGAATCAAACTCCCGGCCAAAGGCGCTTTCTTGGCCGCCGAGGCGGGCGAGGCGGCCGTCAAGCATGTCGAAAATCAAGGCCCCCAGAATCCAGAGCAGGCTGGTTTCGTAGGGGGCGATCCAGTTGCCGTTTTCCGCCGCCTGCATGAGGCTGCCTTGGATGATCTGGAGAACGGCCATGAAGCCGCAGAATAGGTTTCCCGCCGTCATGAGACTGGGGAGGAGATAAGCCGCACTTTTGGGCGACGGCAGTTTGGCGCGAATTTTTAGGCGGGCCATGTGGCGAGAACGGTTTCGCCTCCTTTCACCCTTTGGCCAACCTGGACCTGAACTGAGCAGGCCGAGGGAACATAAAGATCGGTGCGGGAGCCGAAGCGGATCATCCCGATCCGCTCGCCGCGGTGGACCCAATCCTGCGGATTTTTCCAGGCGACGATGCGGCGGGCAATGAGGCCGGCGATCTGCCGAACCAAGACGGGACCACGGGGGCTTTGCAAAAGCCAGGTCTGGTTTTCATTGCGGAGATCGACTTCGAGATGGCGGGCATCCAGGAACTCTCCGGCGGAGTAATGGGTTTTTGCGATTTGGGCGTCGCAGGGACTGCGGTTGACATGGACATCCAGGACGGAGAGGAAGATGCCCACGCGGCGGAGTTTGCCCAAGCCGAAGCAGGGGTCATCGGACTCATCCACGCAGATCACCTTGCCATCCGCAGGGCTGACCAGAGCGAGGGGGTCTGCCGGCGGGGTGCGGTGGGGGTCGCGGAAGAAGAGGAGGAGGCCTGCCAGCAGGAGGGCGGCCAGACCGGAGGGGATCCACCAGCCGAGCCAGAGACAGGCGCCCAGGAGCACGGCGGCGCCGATCAGGAAGGGTCTTGCTTCGGTCAACGGCATCGTGGATTTTTAGGGGAGAGGCGTTGTTGTTGAAAGCCGTTAACGATGAGGGTTGGGGCTCCGGATACCCGGTCACGTACTCCCGTTCCCTGACTTTTGTCCTGACCCACGATTGCCCGTGGCACTGTTCCTACTGTGGGTTTCGGACCGATGCGGAGGGTCTGTTGTCCGAGGCCAAGCTTGAGAAGCTTTTAGCCGAGGCGGCGGGGCAAGGGGCCAAGGAAGCCCTCCTGATTTCGGGGGAGCGGCCGGACAGCCTGCCCCCCATCCGCGGGGAACTGGAGCGACGGGGGTTTTCCGATTTTTGGGACTTTGCCAACCATGTGGCGGACCGATGTGCAGAGGCCGGATTTTTCCCCCATGGGAACTTTGGCCGGATGGGGGAAGGGGAGTTGGCGCGGATTCGGCCCCATTTCGTCTCCATGGGAATGATGTTGGAGAGTGCCGAGGATCATTTGCAGATGGCACCGGAGAAAAAGGCAGCGGGAAGGGTGGCGGGAATTAAGGCGGCCGGACGGGCTGGAGTTGCATTCACCAGCGGAATTTTGGTGGGGTGGGGTGAGTCCCAAACCTCACGGCTGAAGTCGCTGGAGACATTGGCGGAACTGCATGCCGAACATGGGCAATTGCAGGAGATTTTAATCCAGCGTTACGTACCCAACGAAGGATCCCGTTGGCCGGTGGGGAAAGCACCGACTTTGGCTGAGTATGAGGAAATGATGATGCGGTGGAAGGAGTGGGCGCCCGGAGTCGCCATTCAGATTCCGCCCAACCTGGAGCCGCGCTGGCCAGAGCTTCTGCCTTGGCTCGATGACCTAGGGGGAATTTCCTGGGCCAAGGACGAGGTGAACCCGACGAGTCCTTGGGAAAGAGTTGAATTCTATGTGGAGAAATGCCGAGATGCCGGCCGGGAGTTGGTGGAGCGGCTGCCGATTTATGAATCTCATATCAGCGAACGTTGGCTGGCACCGGCCTGGTTGCCGCGAGGGTTGGCTTTTCGGGCCGAGGTGACGGCATGAAGGATTTCTGGAGGCTGCCGCTGGCTGAATTGACCGAGCGGGCCCGGGAGGCCGTCCAAGCCGTCCACGGGAACACCGTGACCTACGTGGTCAACCGCAACGCCAATTTCACGCGGGTCTGCCAAGTGGGCTGTGCGTTCTGCGGGTTTGGGCGAAGGCCGGGAACGGTCGGTGCCACCTCCGACACGATTGACCAGGTGGTGGCACGGGTGGCTAAGACCCCTTGGGTGACGGAGGTTTGTCTGCAAGGCGGGATCGATCCCAATTTGTCGCCCGATTATTACTTCGACCTGGTGCGGGCGCTGCGCTCCGCGTTCCCGAGGGTGCATCTGCACGCTTTTTCCCCGATGGAAATTGATTCGCTGTGCGAAAAGGCGGGCCAGGAGCCGGAGGAGATGGTGGTGCGGCTGCGGGCGGCCGGGGTGGGCAGCATTCCGGGGACCGCGGCGGAAGTTCTCGTGAACCGGGTGAGGAGAAAGATTTCCCGCAATAAGTTGCCGGCGGAACGTTGGATCCGGGTTGTCCGGGCCGCCCATTTGGCGGGGCTACGCTCCAGCGCAACGATCATGTTCGGGCACGTGGAGACCTGGGATGACATCCGGGCCCACTTCGAAGTGCTGCGCCGGATTCAGGGGGAGACCGGGGGATTCACCGAGTTCGTGCCGTTAGCTTTCGTGCCTTACGAAAACCGGCTTGGGAAAATGCTGGCCCAACGTCATGGGGGCATGGCGCGACTTGAGATGCGAATCCGGCGTCGGGCCCGAAGGTTGTATCCGTTGGCCCGGCTGAGTTTGGGGGACTTAATTCCGAATCTGCAGACCAGCTGGGTGAAGCTGGGGGTGGAAGGGGCGGCCGAATCGCTGGATTGGGGCTGCAATGATTTCGGGGGCACCCTGTATGAGGAATCGATCACGCGTTCGAGCGGGGGAAGGCATGGGGAGCGGCTGGAGCCCGAAGCGATCGAGGCGGCCATCCGTCGGGCTGGGCGGATTCCACGGCGCCGGACCACCCTGTACGGGGTTGTGAAAAACCCGTTTTCGCTCGGAAAAAAGAGTTGTCAGCCGTCCCCGGAAGGGCATTTTGCCCTCTGATTCGACAACGAAACCCAAACCAAGGAGACAGAACCCATCATGGCTAGAAAACCCAATGCAGCATTCATGAAACCCGTCCAGCCGGACGCCGTCCTCGCCGCCATCGTCGGAAGCAAGCCGCTTCCCCGGACCGAGCTAACGAAGAAACTGTGGGCGCACATCAAAAAGAAGGGCCTGCAGGACAAGAAAAACAGGCGGATGATCCACGCGGACGAGTTGCTCAAGCCCCTTTTCGGCGGAAAAAGCTCCGCCAACATGTTTGAGCTGACCAAATACGCCAGCAAACACGTTAAATAAGCCTTCCTTTCCGGGGTAGCGGAACCTGTTCCGCCGCCTTGGCAAGGCGAGCTTGAGATACCCCGTCGGGCACGCCCCCGGCGGGGTATTTTTTTGTCTGGTGATTCGTTAGAATTTCCGTTAGAGTTTCTAACTTATGGATCTAACAAAATTGACTGCTAAAGAGTTCGGCCGGATCGTTAAACTTCTGCGCCGAAAAGAAAGCCTGGAGAAGAAACTAGGCCAGGTGGAGCGTTCGGTGGCTAAAGTGGTGGGTGTTGGTGCCTCCATGGTGGCGCGGCGGGCCCGCCGGATTGCATCGGGCCGGAGCCGGATCGGCCGCCGGGGTCGTCCCAAGGGTCGCCGTTCGACCGGGCGCAAATTCGGTCGGCGGGGTGGTTTACGCAACGTCGTCCTCAAGCAGTTGAAGCGGGCTGGAAAGGCCGGGCTTAAGATCAAAGATCTGGCTGGCAAACTGAACATTCAGCGCCAGCGCTTGGATACCTGGTTTTACCAGAACATAAAAAAGGTCCGGGGTTTGAAGAAGGTTGGGCCGGGCCACTACCACCTGCGCGGATAAACGGCGGACGAGGTAGGATTCGAACCTACGAGCGCCTTGCGGCGCCTGCGGTTTTCAAGACCGCCGCGTTCAACCACTCCGCCACTCGTCCCTGCCCTACTCTTTAGAGGAAAGCCGCCCCCATGGCGAGTTCAGGTCCCTTGCGTCTGACCGTGATCGGGGCGGGTTTTTTGGGCCGAGTGGTGGCGGAAGAAGCCCAGCGAGGGGGGTGGCAGGTCTGGCCGGTGGTTCGGTCCCAAGAGTCCGCAGGATCTTTGCAGCCGGACTTTCCCAATGCGGTGGCGGCGGATGCGGTCTTGCCGGAGTTCTGGGATCGGCAGGCACCGGCCTGCGAAGGGATGGTATGGTCGATGGCTCCTTCCCGGGCGAGGCCTGAGGACGACTTCCTAGCCATGCATCGACAGGGAGCGGTGCGGGCTGCCCGGTGGGCTCGCCTCCGCCGAATTCCCTATGTCTACATATCCTCCACCTCGGTTTATGCGGAGGATGGAGGAGCGTGGGTGGATGAAGAAGCTCCCGTGGCGACAAAAGAGGCGCGGTCGCAAGCCATGGTGGAGGCTGAGCAGGCCTGTCGAGAGGCCGGGGGTAGCGTGCTGCGCTGCGCGGGGCTATATGGAAGAGCCCGGGTGTTGAAAACGGACGACGAAGGTCCCGAGCGTTGGCTGAACCTGATCCATGTCGAAGATGCGGCACGGGCGGTCGCGATCGCCCTGAGGAATCCCGGTCTGGTTCTTAATGTCTGTGAAAATGAGCCGAGGCGTCGCGGAAGGCCGGATGGCCAGTGGCCGGAAGGCATGCGGCGAGCCCGACGCAACAAGCGGGTGAGCAATGCCCGGCTGCGAGCCTTGGGATGGAGGACGATGGCGGTTATCCCGGACGAGAACTTAAAGCCGGCTTAAGTCAGAGATTCCAACCGCGCGAAAGAACCAGATTGGTTCCGGTCACCGAGTCGGCTTCCGGAGAAAGCAGGTAACGAACCGCGCAATAAATTTCGCCAAAGGTTACGGCCCTTCCCCCGGGTAGGGAGCGGGGCGGGGGGAGGTCGATGCTGTTTTCCAGGTAACCCGGCGAAATGCAGTTCACGGTGATTCGGCGGGGGGCCAGTTGGGCGGCAAAGGAACGGGTGAGTAAAAGAACCCCCACTTTGCCGACATGATAGCCCGGGGCCATTTTTCGGGCGGTCAGCCTTTCGCAGGCCGAATCGCCAAGATTCACGATCCTGCCGCCGGATTTTGGAAAAAGTGACAACGCCGCCTGGGTGCAAAGAAACGTGGCGGTGGCCGTGCTCTCCAGCCCCTGCTGCCAGTCGCTCGCCCGGGAACCTAGCCATGGCACCGGTTGATAGGTGCCGGCGTTGTTGATGAGGACGTCGAGACGGCCGAACTTTTGGCGAATCTTCCGAAAGAGGCTTTCGACCTGGGCGGGTCGGGCCAAATCAGCCCGCATCGCCTCGGCCAGGCCTCCTTCGCGGCGGATAGTTTGGTCAAGGGATACCGCGCGGCTGCGACCGCTGCGGTAGTGAATGACCACCGCATAGCCATCCCGGGCCAACTCCGTGGCGAGGAAGGCCCCGAGGCCGCGGGAGGCTCCGGTAATGAGGGCGACGGGGCG
>Ga0194116_10002245_pt1 | contig 25473 bp, 2 predicted proteins | sample TA2MahsurfametaG_4_FD_148617 | JGI IMG/M metagenome (GOLD analysis project Ga0194116, IMG submission 148617) | Freshwater microbial communities from Lake Tanganyika, Tanzania - TA2015008 Mahale S9 surface | ecosystem: Environmental > Aquatic > Freshwater > Lake | place: Tanzania: Lake Tanganyika...
CGTTACGGTGCCCCCAGAAGTTACGGTCGCCACCGCGGTGTTGCTGCTGCTGTAACTGAACGCACCGCTGCTGTCACTCGTAGGCGCAGTCAGGTTGAATGACGCATCCCCGAAGTTCTTCGCAGGGAGAGATAACGCACCAATCGTAGGCGTAATTCCAGAAATAATCAACGTTCCTGACACATCTCTACTTGTATAACTTCGCGTCTCTCCTTGTCTTGCAGTAATGACCGTTGATCCACTACTTAATATATTTACGGTCCCATCATACGTTGAAACAGTAGCAACACTCGGATTACTGCTGGTATATGTAAGCGGATTGTAACGTAGAGTATATGTTCCACCCGAAACATCCAATACACCAGTAACAGTATTACTGGTCTGACTTGCAGTTATTATACTTTGTCCATTTACACCTTTAATCATCAAGATCGTACCGCAAATATCCGCAACCGCTGAATTACTGCTGGTGTATGAGAGCTCGTTCGTTGTTGGAATACTATATACTCGAACATGCCCACGATTATCAGCACTCGTGACGGTGCTGGTCATGGGACCATCATTTTTATGAGCACCCACAATAAGTTTTGTTCCATCCGATGATATCCTTACACTCGTTCCACTTTCATCGCCAGCATACTCTCCATCGATATCATTGCCGATACGGTCCCATCCAGCTGGTCCAAATCCAGAAAGAGCCTGGTTTGTCTGCGCAACCAATTTATTTGGATTATATCGAAAAACTCGAACATGCCCGAAATTAGAATTTTGTCCAGCTGAAATTCCATCAGTTTGCGGTATTAATGTGTATGTGGTTGCGTTATAACCCGTTAAACGTCCAGTATATGTTGTATTAGGGTAATTTGATGTGGCTGTGAATATAAAGGTTCCGACCGATCCTTGTCCGGCAAACGCAGGGACACTAAAACTCTGACCGTTTGTTGCTCTCTTGGCATTCAACCAATAGCCGGCAAAGTAGCTGAATTGCTTGGCGATTTCATTCGCGGCTGTAATAGATGTGTAGAACTGTTCATCCGGACCCCATGCTAAGCGATTTGTTGTTGAATCAGCCATTAATAAAGGAATGAAAGATCGCCAATTACTTCCACCGGTTCTCAAATAAAACGCATCAGGCAACACATTTAATAAATCACTTTCGTTACTTCCAGCACCACACGCGACGATGTTGCCATCCGCCGAAAGTGATACTGATATTCCTAAGTAATCTATGAACGCTTCGCCATCGATATCTTCACCAAGACGGTTCCAACCTCTCGGGCCAAAATTCGCAAGACTTTGGTTCATTTGTGCGGTCGTTTTGTTGGCATTATATCGATATACGCGAACGTTGCCTCTGTCTTGACCATTATCCGCAGACAAACTGTTGGCATCATTTCCTACTGCTCCTATTGCCACGGTTGTTCCATCTGCCGAAAGAGCGACACTCCAACCTGAATATTCGATATTTCCCTCACCATCGATATCAGCACCCAAACGCGTCCATCCAATCGGACCAAATGACAAGTCGTTTTGATTCGTTACTGCCACGGTTTTGCTTGGTGTATATTTATAAACACGCACATGACCACTATCTGCTAATAAATTTCCTGAACCGTCATTGTATCGTGCGCCTATTGCGACGATAGTACCATCCGCAGATAACGCGACACTATAACCACTTTCATCCGTTCCAGCCTCACCATCGATATCTTTGCCAAGACGCGTCCATCCAACAGGACCAAACGATATGTCAGCATCATTTGTGATGAGTCCTTTCCCTGGCGTGTATTTGAATACACGGACATGACCCGCAGCAGAAGCGGTGCCATCGTTGTGTGTTGCACCAATCGCTACGACAGTTCCATCCGCCGAAAGTGATACCGCCCTCCCCAAATAGTCTGCGATGGCTTCACCGTCAATATCATCACCAAGACGGTTCCAACCTCTCGGGCCAAAATTCGCAAGACTCTGGTTCATCTGCGCGCTTGTCTTATTCACGTTATATCGATAGACGCGCACACTACCTTTATCGTGATTGTTATTAACAGAAGTACTTGTCCCGTCATTTCCATGAGCACCAATCGCAACGGTCATTCCATCTGCGGAAATAGCTATGTCAAAACCCGAATATTCGATATTTCCTTCACCGTCAATATCCGCCCCCATACGTGTCCATCCAATCGGACCAAACGAGAGATCATTCTGATCCGTTACTGCCACGGTTTTGCTTGGTGTATATTTATAAACACGCACATGACCACTATCTGCTAATAAATTTCCTGAACCGTCATTTTTTCTTGCCCCGATCGCAACAATCGTTCCATCTGCTGACATCGCGACATTATATCCACTTTCATCCCCTGCTGCCTCGCCATCAATATCTCCACCTAGTTTTGTCCATGCTGAACCCATAATCAAAGCATTAATATCGGAAGGAGGCACCATAACAGTCGCGGTTTGGGTAATGACAGAAGTCGTAGTAACGTTTGATGTTGGAGCAGTCAGATTGAATGAAGCGTCACCAAATGTCTTAGACGGTAATGTGAATGCGCCGATAGTAGGAGCGGTTTTCGTTACTGTTAATGTTGCGGTGGTTGATAATGCGGCGTATATCGGGGTTGCTTCTTGGGTTGCGGTGATTGTCGTTGTTCCAGCACCGACCACATTTACGTCATAGACCGGACGGATTGAAACACCACTTACCCAATTTGAAGACGAGCCAGATAGAGTAAAACCGCCAAACATTATTCCAGTATAACCGCCGCTTAGGTCATTATTTTCGACACGAATAACGTCGGTATTTGTTCCACTCGCAACACCTTGATTGAACCGGTTATATGCGACGAGTCCGCTTTCATTCCCAACCAACATACGGCGATAATTTTGGTTGATTTCAGTAGCTGAGCGGGCCACATTCCAAATACGTAACTCACACACGGCACCATTAAAGAAATTAACGGATTCTGAATAGCTTGGTTTTCCAAATACGAATGTTCCCAGGTTAAATGTATTGGCTGCGTATTGAGCATAGACAGAATAATTGGTACTTGTTCGATTGATACCATCAATATAAATTGCTGCTGTTCCGCTTGAACCGCTCGTATATGCCCATGTAACTGCGATGTGATGCCACGCGTTGTCATTTACAGCGACGGTCGAATAAATCCAATTACATCCAAACCCAACAAACGCAGGAATACCATTTCCATCGATATAAAGTGATTTTTCACCACTCACCCACGTTGTGTCGCTGTTCTGACAGTTCAAAAGACCCATACTTGTCCCGGTTGTTTTCACCCAACATTCGATCGTAAAACTGGATTTTCCAAGTTCGACGATATTTGCCCCGAAATCAACATAATTTGTTGTGCCGTTGAATTTTAGCGCGTTTATCGTTATTGCTGGGTTTATGGTTGCCACCGACGTATTACTGCTCGTAAATGAAAAAGCGCCGATGCTGTTTGAAACCGGACTGTCGAATGCAAACGAATGATTGTTGGTTTTTGTCATATTCGCGAATGATGTTGAAAAGGTTGGTGTCGCTTTATTCACAGTCAAACTCGCGGTTTGGGCTCCACTACTGTAATCCAGCAAACTGGCTTGTGTGGCAGTAACGGTTGCGGGCGTTCCATCGGTGCTTGATAAAAATGATACCACCCGCTGATTCGTCGGGACGCTGACATTCACATATGAAATGGTTCCGGGAAAATTCTCGACTGAATAGTTTTGCCAACCACCAATCGTGACAGGACCTTTCCCGATTACATTCGCGCCAACACTGAATGAACCGCTGTAAGATGAATCCGCGACAATACTTCCAATTTCAGACGCAGTAAGAACCTTACTGTAAATCCGGAATTCATCCAATAGAGAACCATTCCCCATAAAAAACTGCGCCGAACCTTCATTGGCACCAGCACCAATACGTAAATTGGTAACTGTATTATTCGCATATGTTCTTGTTCCGGCGTTATATAAATTCCCGTCTATGTATAATGCATACGCACCAGTAGATTTTGTCATCGTAATCACAACATGTACCCAGTGTGTTATTGTTCCTCCGAAATTAGTATACACAGAACCTCCGCTGGTGGTTGTACCCGTACCTGTAATAAATTCCAAATTGTTACTTGGGCCGATGTAAATAAACCAACCCGTAAAAACTCCGGCACTGACATTTCGACAAGACGCAATCGCCTGATGAACTCCGTTGCTATTTACCGGTTTCACCCAGAAAGAAAGCGTAAAATTATCGGGCGAAAACCTGCCATCATTCGAAACTTGGAAATAATTGCTCAGGTTGAATCGCGCAGCAGCTGTTCCTCGTTTATAGTCACTAGTATTGTATGATACGCTGCTCACATTTGTAAGATGATTGTTATTTACAGAGCTATCAGTGGCTGTCGAATCAAAATTATATAACGCAACCAAGTTACTTATCGAGAGACTGCTGTTGAATGTATTTGCCACATTACGAAGAGTGAGTGTAATCGTTCCTGAACTTTGTGCTGCGGTTAATACATAAGGTGTATTTATATTCACAGTAATTGACGCTGGCTCGGCGGTTGTACCCATCCACGACCAGTGGATTCTACTAGGATTATTCGCAGAAACCCACAACCCCCATCCGCGAAAAGTATTAACGTTATTATACATATCACCAACCAACGCTCTCCATGTCCCAGCCCCCCCTGTCACCGTAAAACTTATGTCAATCTGCCAACTCGAGAGAGATGCGATCTCCGGAAAATCATACACCGATAAAGTTGGAATACTAATCGCACCCGATGTCGCGTAGATGGTCTTTGTCGTCGCTGCGCCATTTGCCACCGTCGCAATAGACGTCGGACTCACCGCATATGTAAAATCGCCCAAACTATTTGAACTGGGGTCAATCATCGAAAATGAAACGTCGGCGTTATACGTGCCGTTATTTGGACCTAATGTCAGCGTGGAAATTCGTGGCTGGAAATTGAGATTGCTTACGATCCAACTACCAGAGGGTGTAGCTCCCATATTTGTAAGTGTGCCCCACCCGCGATTAATTGTGCTGTCGTTGGCTTTTGAATACGACCCCCATCCACTTCCATAGCCTTGATTCAATTTCCAATATCCTAATAATCCACTTTCATTCCCAGTCAAACGCTGTTGGTAATTCGCCGCAATTTCGGCGGCCGAACGCACGACATTCCAGATACGCACATCCGATATCGAACCGCGGAACTGACGGTCGGTTTGATTTCCAGGTGAAAGCCCAGCATCATCACTTCCAAACGTTAAACGCATCGTTGTATTATTGGAAAGTAATCCATAACTTGCATTCGTTCCACTATTTACGAGCACACCATCAACATATACAGATGATACACCGGTGACAGAGTTATATGTAGCAGCCGCATGATGCCAAAGCATATCTTTATACGTAGATGGACTGGTAACTTGAAACAATGTACCAGAAGTGTTTGTAAGCGCAAATGTTACAGCAGCAGTTCCACCAACTCCTAGCAAAAACTGAGCATGAGAAGCAAAACCACCAGTATTATATCGCGCGACTAATGTCGCACTACCTTTTTGATTATTTGTATCTGCTGTTTTAAACCAACATTCAACCGTCATCGTTGTTCGAAATTGCGTCGAATATGTCCACGCAGGAATTCCAATATTCACCGCGTCATCCACACCGTCGAAATTAAGCACAGTCGATGTCAAGTTTGTAACCGCTCGTGCGATATTTGATCCGGTTGTTATCGCATTCGTCGTCGTAGCACTTATCAAATACGCATTCGCGAAATTGGTATTTGTGAGATTCGCGTTTGTAAAGTTACACCCAGTCAAATCGGCGCCTCTGAAATTCACGCCCGATAAATCCACCCCCGAAAAATCCGTATAAGTAATATTATCGAAATGCGTGAATGCGTTCAGCGCGGTTCCAGTATTGCTCGTTCGGAGAGAATACCCGTTGTTGATTAAAAATCCGATATTTGGGATTGTAACCGTGCTATTTGACCACCGAGCCGAGTTATAATTCTGGATTGTTGTATGGAGAGCATTCGCACTTCGGTCGTTGAATGTCCCGCCGTTGTCTGTGCATAAATAATTCGCGACGAGTCCGGTAGAATTCGCAGGGACGATTCGGTTACGATTCATTAGAATTTCGGTCGCGGTTCTCGCCACATTCCAGAGACGAATATCGTATAAAACGGAGTCGGTTTTTTGACGATTACACTGACAAGTATCAGGACTTTGCCAACCAATCGCAAATGTGCTGTTATTTGAATATAAACTTGCTGAACTTGTAAAAGTTTGTCGTGCGATACCATTTACATAAAAAGTGAATGTAGAACCCGACCTTGTAATAGCTAAGTGTGACCATTGTGCAACAGGAACAACTGCTGATTCTGCATATAACCAACCTGTACCCGAATTATAAAATGATAAACCAACAGGATTAGAAATATTTAGATTTCTAATTTGAAATGTATAGTTATAGTTACCCATATCTACAATCGTCCCGTTCGTCCGACTGGCAGTTTCATAATACCACGTTTCTATCGTAAAGTTACTTGTCCCCGCCGCAATTTTAAGCCGTGCGTCGTAGGCTCTCGTCGCATACATACTGTCATTCCAACGTAACGCGTTGAATCTGGTATCAATATATGTGGCAAGAACATACTTCCATTCGTATATTTTATCGGTGAAATACACCGTCGTAAGACTCACATTATCGGTTTCAAGCACCCAGTTGGCTTCGTCGTCGTCGATCCCAGCCGACCCCGACTCCGACCCAGTGTTATCGAGAGATGCTCGTATCTTGATATTCTCTCGAACAGCAAGTGTATCAATCACGTATTTCCAATCTGGATTGGCATATAATGCGCATGCCATAAGGTCAAGCGTCGTCATTTGATGTGTTGTTTTCAGACTTTGAATAAACGCCGTGAATGACGCCCATGAAACCAGACCCGAATCTCTCGACGCGACGTCTTGGACAATTGCCGGTGATATGCTTTCGTCACCTAATCCAATAAACTTATATCCGATTTCAGGTTCTACTGTGTGTTGAATGATACCCACACAATCAAACGTGGGAAGCCCGCCGCCGACGCTAATCTCTCCAACATTTTGTCCTAATTCATAAAACGCATCTAAATCGCTGACGAACACCATCGGACGTTTCTTATAATTCAACACAACGGTCTCTGTAGCTGGTTCGGTCGAACCATGTGGCACAGATTCGGTGGTTTCGGCTATTTTTGCCCTCTGAAAAAAAACAGGTTTCTCTATCGTAATATTCGTGCTTTCTCTATAAAATGGCCATACCCCCCCATTTCCACCAGATGCATCACTCATCGTATATTCGAGGTATTCGTTTTCAAGCACGCCCGGATCAAGCATGAGTTCATTTGTATCAAAATCATCACAAGGCGTGCAGTGGTTGCCGGATGCGTCCATCCTCGTGGGCAACGTGGGCGGGACATAATGAAAATGATCTAAGATGTATCGATTATTGCCGCTTAAAAAACGGAGCTTCGAGAGAATTGTCGTGGATGTATCATAAAAGGAATTGAATACGAGACCATATGTGTGTTCATTCATGGAGTTGATGATTACATCGATGTCTTTTATACGATGGTCGATGAGGAGGAGCTTTTTCGGTGTTGCCGTCGAACCCGCCTCCGCAACCGGAGCAGTATATAACAAACCGTTGTAACTCTCAATCGCATCCGTAAAATACGTGCTTTTTAAATTCACACCGGTATGTGATTCGAGAAACCAGTCGCCACCCAACGCCGCCGCACCAGTATCATCGGTTGAAGCCCGAACCGTCACACCAGTAAGAACGGTCAGGCGGTCAATGACACATTTCCAATCCAGATTTGAATACAAGGCACATGCCATCATATCGAAATTCATGATACCATAGGTAGTCCGTAACTTCGTGATGAAAATTGAAATACTATTCCATGACTGAAAATCGGGATCATGTGTCGCTACCTCATGAATAATGGGTTTCTTACGGTCAGATAACCGCCCGAACATTTCGTAAATAGGTCGCCGATCGTTATGCTGAACTAATCCAATACTTGTGATTGCTGGAATACCGAATGCCGCGATTTGGTCTTCGATGTTTTTGATTAATTTGGTGGAATGTGTTGGTCGAGAGGGTGCATCAAACACTATATGATGGACACCAGGCTTCTTTGCGTTAATGATATCTTGATAATTTGAAACCCGACTATCGATGAGAAGTAGATATACCGGCGGTGATGCTACCGGTAAAGGTGTATTATATGGTTCCGTCATATTCGACAGTTTCGATATATATATAATCAATATAATCAAATTATATATATTATTTTTACGTTTTATTTTCAGAGACTTGATGTTTCTTTTATGTTCATTTCAGTCCATGTCGTTCCATTTCATTATACATTCGCACTAAAACCGTATTCCTTCTCTCCGTTTGCTTCTCCAATCACGACACTCGACAGTGTGAATTCGACGGTTCCAGCCGCTGCTGTGCTATCGCTTTCAACGGAAATCGTTGTGATGACTTCGCCGTCCGCAAAACTGCCGCTTCCAACGTTCGAATAGGTAAGTGCCGCATTTGTTGCCCCCACCGTCGCAGGCTCTCGAACATACGAATTGAAGTTCATGTAAAAGGAATACACCGTACCATTCGTGAGAGAATTCGGCGCGGATATTGTATATTTGCGCGACGAACCCGCCTGTGTTGTCACCACGAGAAACGCCAACGACGTTTTATTGAACACCCTTAGATTCATGCGAATGTAACGAAGGTCGGCTACCGTCGATGAACCAGCGGCGTTGGGCGGAAGCACCCATTTCACGCGGTCGCGCACAGCCGGAGCCAGATTGACCCATGTCGTCGAATTCGCATAATACCACCCGTTATATCCATACCGTGCGGTGGGGATAGGCGCGGGCGGCGAATACACATTATAGACACTCGATGAAGCAGCAGTGGGCGCGTATGTCGTAACAGCTGTCGAATATGGATACGAATTGGGATACATCTCGCTGTCACCTATCACCGTATTTGTGTTGTCCGATGATGTATTCACCGTATTTTTAAGCACCATCTTTATCAAATAAGTGCGCGACGGAATTATTGTTACTCCGGTTACGATATTTTGTCCAGGAGCTGCTGTTATTGTCATCTTGAAATTTATACTGTCATTTTCATGTAATGGTAACTGACGTAAGCCAGAGCCAGAAATATCGGCGCCGTTATTGTAAAATCGTGATGGTTCGCTAGCAGCAATTTGCCGGAACAACTCGCGGGACAAGTTCGTATTTCCTGATGCGTCATTTGTCAAATACTTATTTCCTGATGCGTCATAGCCCATGTTCTGATTCGCAGATGTCGTTGATATTTCCGAGAGAATCGTATTGATGTTATTCTGGACGGTCTCTCCCAAATACGTCATATTCTCTTGTAATTCTTGCTCATTCTGGAATAAATCCACACCATAGTGCGTATTGAACAAACGAAGAGCAATATAACGGATAAAATCATGCTTCACCAGAGATTTATTGGCGGAATAACCTGCTCCACTACCAAGCATTCCTGCGCTTTCTGTTTTATTCATCATCGCATGAGATGGGTTGATGTGTAATTCGGTGGGCATCGTTCGGTGAAATACGTAGTATCTGATATCACTTGCGTCGAGATTATTTACATCGAATGAATCGGTCTGATATTGGAATAGGTTTGTCATATCTGAGAGACGGACATAAAACACGGCGGTGGCGTCTGTGTTTTCCACAGAGATAGAAGATGCGTCGAGAGAAGCCAACGTTGAGAGTGTGAATGTTTGGTTCAGACCTGGAAGTGAGAGATCCACCAATTTATTTACAAAAAGAGTGTTACTTATTATACTCGCGGTTTCATGTGTTTCAGTCGCGACCTGCGATGCGGTGAACCTTACGTAACCACACGAATTCGCAACTGGCGTGATGATACCTGATGAAGAGTCGATTGTCGCAATATTCGTATTACTGGATGAATACACGATAGGTGCCGAACTATTGCTTGTCGGTAATGTTATTGGCGAAAATGCGGCGTCGGTGTTTATCTTATAGGATGGAACGATGAATGATGAAGACGAGAGCGTGTTCTGCGAATTCACGATGATGGTGAGCGAACCGGCCAATAATCTGATGGCTTTGACTCCGTAACTCGTATTTTCAACAACCGCGCCGGTGGCAAAATTACGCACAGTCGAACCACTGATATAATACTTGACACCTTCGATTTGGAAATATTCGTTTTCACCGATAGGGAAGTAGAAATTGGAGAAATTTGCGATATCGAGCGTGATATCAGTAATGGTGTCGCTGCTCACGAGAGATGTTGTTGGAAGCATGACTTTGATTGTAGCGTTGGCGATACCGGGAACATCGCGCACGGCTGAACCCGCAGATAGAATGGGCAGGAGCACATTTCCGGCGACTTGGCTCACTTGGATTTCTCCTCTCGGGCGATTATCCGTGTTTTTCAATAGCTGGAGCTTCTGTGGGACTGTGAAGCTGACATTTGTCAAATCGACGCCACTTATGTTGGCGTTCGTCATATTTGCGTTTGTGAAATCAGCGTTCGAGAGATTGGCGTTTCGTAGATCGGCGTTGATAAAAGACGCACCTGACGCATCCATCCGTGCGAGGGTGGAACCTGATAAATTCGCATTATTAAAGATGGACGAACGAACATTCGCACCTGAAAGGTCGGTTTGTCGTAAAATCGCTGATGTAAAATCGGTTCCGGTGATTATTGCGCCTCTCATGGTCGCACCAGATAAATCCGCAGATGTCATATTGGAACTTGTAATCGTAGCGCCATTCAAGTTGGCATTCGTAAGCTGCCCCAAAGTAAAGTTGGTATTGCTTACAGTAGCATTCGCGAGAAATGCGGAGGCCAACTGCGCAGATGACATATTCGCACCGGAAATGGCCGCACCGCTGAAGTTGCTATTGTTGAGTCGGCCGGATGAGAAGTTTGTATTTGTGATATTCGTATTGGCGAGAGATGCACCGCTGAGATCCACATTCGCGAAACTTTGTGTATTTGTCAGGGTCGCGCCTTGAAGTGTCGTTGTTGCTGATGTCACCGTAATCGTGGCGGTGATGTTTGATGGCGCTTCGTGTAACGTTCCTTGCGCTTGGGAAGCCACGATGACCGCAGAACCTGGCGCTAATAAGGTGATAAGACCGGATGTTGGATGGATAGTTAAAACGTTGGAAGAAGGGTCTTGGAGCGCATAAGTCACTGCGCCGTCGCTTGCGCTAGAAGCTGTCACAGAAAATGGCGCGACAGTTACATTACGCGTGAGTGACGAGAGACCGGTGAGCGTCGTTGTTCCACGCGCGATATTCAGCGTCCATGAAACCGAAGCAGCGTTATATTGCGCGGTTTGAGCACGGGTTGCCATGAGTATGGTTGAACCTACCGCGACAATCGTGACCAATCCAGTTGAAGCATCGATGGTGGCAAACGACGGATCAGACGACGCAAACGAAAACGCGCCGTTGCTTTCATTCGTGGCTGTTACGCTGAAGTTGGCATCGCCGTAGGCTTTGGAGATGGTGTCGGCAGCCGGCGTATCACGCGATAATGCGGCGGTTTTACGCGCAACCGTCAGTGTATTACTGGTGTTTGTATCCGCGGTATATAATGCCGATTCTGCCTGGGATGCTGTGAATGTCACGGTTCCTTGCCCGATGACCGTAATTGCGCTATTGCCGCTGCCGTCGCTTGTCACGGTCGCCACCGCCTCGTCGCTGGACGTATAGGTTATCGCACCTGTGCTTGAACTGATGGGTTTCGTAGTGATAGCGAATGCGGCATCGCCATAGGTTTTATTCGTTGGAACAACGAAGGATGACGCCGAAAATCCAGACATGCCCTTATTGACAGTCACGACGACACTGCCGCTTGCGTCGGTGAAATTCGCGCTTGCGGCTTGCGTGATGGAGAGAGTTGCCGTTCCGACACCGTTGATACGGACAAGCGTTGCGTCCAACATGAAAGCAACCGCACTATTATTACTTGTAATAGTGAATACGTTGCCGCCACTTGTGTCGGTGTTTGTGGATGTTATAACCGGACGGAAGGATGCGTTGCCATAGGATTTGGTAATGGCCGCCGCGGTGATGACTGGTCGTGCCGCCGACACGACGAGGGTTGCAGATATATCGAGTTGTCCGCGGCTGGCGGTTGCTGCTTGTGACGCGGTGATGACACTTAAACCTGCACCAACAACGGTGACGGTTCGCCCACCAGCACCCGAAAGTGTTGCCACGTCTGTGTTACTGCTTGTGAATGTGAAACCGACCGTGTTATCGGTGGTGTCAGGATCCGTCAGGTTAAATGACGCGTCGCCGTAGGTTTTCGCAGGGACGGAGAAGTTGCTGAGAGATGCTGAAACCACCAAGGAGGCACTCACGCTACCGGTGGTGTAATTCCCACTTTCTGCTTGGGTCGCGGTGATGGTGGTGCTTCCTACTCCGACAATAGTGACCACCCCGCCCACACTTGTCACTGTTGCCACAGCAGTATTGCTGCTTGTGTAAGTAAAAGCGCCGCTGCTGTTACTCGTGGGAGAAGTGAGATTAAACGCTGCGTCACCAAAGTTCTTCGCAGGGACGGTCAAGGTGCTAATCGTAGGCGCAATAGGTGAAACAACCAATACGGCACTAACATCTCTCGTCGTATAATTGGTCGTGGCGGCCTGTGTTGCTGTAATAGTTGTTGAACCAGCTCCAATAATAATAACTGTATCTCCACCTTGTCCACTATTTGCACCACTATCAGTTATATATATTGTTCCTTGCATTGAAGAATGATGCTGACAAGAATAATATAAAGTAGATGGTGCATCTAATGGAACATTAAATATAATTGAACCTGTTGCAGTCCCATTATTTGTAACTCCTGTATTATATTGATTTGTTGTTCCTGTTTCTTTTACTGTTTTAATCCAGAAAGGATGACCTGATGCATTGATATTAAAACTATAGGTAAAACCGCGTATTAAATTAATATTTGGATTTGTATTTGATGTATTTCCAACAATTATATATGTACCATTATAATCAGTAATATTAATATTCATAATTAAATTTGCAACAGCTGTATTACTACTAGTATAAGTAAATGAACCTCCACTATTAGAGGTTGGTGCTGTTAAATTAAATGATGCATTACCAAAATTTTTAGCAGGTATTGTTAAAGTTCCTATAGTAGGTGCTATGGGATTAACTGTAAAAGTAGCTGTTATTGTACCTGATGTATAATTTGTTGTTGATGCTTGTGTTGCGGTAATAGTTGATGAACCACCTCCAACTATAGTAACAGTGGAACCAGATATTGTGGCGACAGCTGTATTACTACTAGTATAACTAAATGATCCTCCACTGTTAGATGTAGGTGCTGTTAAACTAAATGCTGCATCACCAAAATTCTTAGTTGCTACGGTAAAATTAGATAATGTTGGTGAATTTGAATTTACTGTTAGAGTAGCTGTTATAGTACCTGATGAAAAACTACCTGATGCAGCTTGTGTTGCGGTAATAGTTGATGAACCAGCACCAACTATGGTAACTGTTGAACCAGATATAGTAGCAACAGCTGTATTACTACTAGTATAACTAAATGCACCTCCACTGTTAGAAGTAGGTGCTGTTAAACTAAATGCTGCATCACCAAAATTCTTAGCTGCTATTGTAAAGTTGCTCAATGTAGGTGCTATATTACCTACTGTTAAAGTAGCTGTTTTTGTTCCTACATCGAAATCAATTAAACTCTCTTGAGTAGCTGTTATAGTTGCAGGTGTTCCACTTGTATTAGCTAATAAAGTAACAAGACGTTGATTTGTAGGTACTTTAACATTTACATTAGAAATAGTACCAGGAAAAATTTCACTACCATTAGAACGCCAACCACCTATTGTTACAGGACCTTTTCCAATTGTATTTACTCCAATACTAAAAGACGAACTATATGATGATTCTGATACTAGACTATTTATTTCTGAATCAGATAAAACTTTATTATAAAATCTAAAATCATCAATTAATGTTCCATTAGCAACAAAATAATTAGCTACTGATTCATTAGCACCAGCACCAATACGTAAATTTGTAGTTGTGTTATTAGCATATGATCTTGTGGTAGAAGTTAATAGAGAACCATTAATATATAATAATAAAGCTCCACTTGATTTATTTAAAGTAAAAGAAAGATGAATCCAAGTATTTAAAGTACCAAATCCAGTAAATAAATTAACATCTGCACCACTCCAACTAGTACCATTACCAGTCCAAATATTTAAATCATTAGAATATATATAAATCATCCATCCAGAATTATTAGGACTAGGACTATTACGACAAGAAGCAAGTGCTTGATAAACTCCAGTAGCAGATACAGGTTTGACCCAAAAAGCAACAGTTAAATTATCAGGTGAAAATCTTCCATCATTAGAAACTTCAAAATAATTAGTACCACTAAATGATGCAGCAGCAGAACCTCGTTTATAATCAGATGTATTAAATGTTACTGTGTTAACATTTGTTAGATTATTATTATTATTAGAAGATGAATCAATACTATTACTATCAAAATTATATGCTGCTACTAAATTACTAATTGATGAAACTAAACTTGCTATTTCAGATGAAGATAATACTTTATTATAAAATCTAAAATCATCAATTAGAGTACCACTTCTTACAATTAAATCTGCAGATGATTCATTTACACCTGCACCAATACGCATATTTGATCCAGTATTATTTACATAATTTCTTGCAGTATTCAAATATAAAGATCCATTTATATATATAATACATGTTCCAGATGATTTATTTAATGTAATTGCAATATGTACCCATGTATTTTGTAATAATCCTCCAAAATTATTATATATTGCTCCTCCATCAAATCCACTAGGTGCTCCAGTAAAAAATTCTAAATTATTATTTGGCGCAATATATATTATCCATCCTGATAAAACATTACTATTAACAATATTACGACACGAAGCTAATGTTTGATGTATTCCTGATGTTGCCTTTGCTTTTACCCAAAAAGCAATTGTAAAATTATCTGGTGAAAATCTTCCATCATTTGCTATTTCAAAATAGTTACTACCATTAAATGATGCAGCTCCAGAACCACGTTTATAATCTGATGTATTAAATGTTACTGAACTTACATTTGTGAGATTATTATTATTACCAGAACTATCATTAGAATTACTATCAAAACTATATGAAGATACTAAATTACTAATTGAAGAAACAAGAGTTGTATCATGTGTTCCTGAAAGATTTTGTAATGTTAATGTAATAGTTCCTGTACTACTTTTAACAACATTTAAATTATATGGTGTGTTTAATCTTACTATTGTTTGAGCTGGTTCAAATGTGTTACCAATAAATGACCAATGAATTTTTTGTGGTGTTGCTGCTGATACCCATATACCCCAACCTCGGTTTGAAATTTCATTATACATATCACCAATTAATGCACGCCATGAACCAACACCACTTGTAACTGTAAAACCAATATTAATTTCCCAGTCTGCTAGAGAAGCAATTTCTGGAAAATCAAATAAAGATAATGATGGAATGGTAATTGAACCACTATTTGAATAAACTGTTTTAGTTGTTGCTGTACCATTAGTTATAGTAGCTATTGATGAATTATTTATAGCATATGTAAAATTACCAAAACTGTTTGATAATGGATCAATAAATGTAAATGAGGAATCTGTTAAACTATATACACCATTTTTAGAACCTAATGTTATATCTGATATACGTGGTAAGAACGCAAGAGTTGATAATGTCCAATTACTAGAAGGTGAAGCAAAATTTGTTAAAGTACCATTTGCACGATTACTTGTACTATCTAATGCTACTGTATAAGACCCCCATCCAGTTCCTTGTCCTTGGTTTAATTTCCAATAACCTAATAAACCAGATTCATTTCCAATTAAACGTTGTCGATAATTATTTGATATTTCAGATGCTGTTCTAACTGTAGACCAAATACGAATATCTGATAATGAACCACGAAATTGTCTATCTGTTGTACCATAAATAATAGCATGATCATCACTACCAAAAATTAATTTAATAGTAGAATTATTAGATAATAAACCAAAACTAGCATTAATATCAGTTTTTACAGCAACACCATCAATATATATAATTTTAGTTCCAGTTGCTGAATTATATGTACCAGCAAAGTGATGCCATTGTGTATCTTTATAACTTAATGGTGTAAAGTGATAAAATCCAGTATCAGTCGTATTAGTTAAGCCGAATCCAATTTCTCCAGTGGGCGTCATTTGAATAGAAAATTGTGAAGTTGATGAAATATTTCCTGAAATATTACGACCTACTAATACTGGATATGTTTTTTGATTATTAGTATCTGATGTTTTAAACCAAAATTCTACAGTCATTGTTGTTCTAAATTGTGTAGAATATGTCCATGGTGGAACACCTACATTAACAGCATCATTATCACCATCTAATGTAAGAATTGATGAGAAATTTTTTAAAGTGACTGTTAATGTAGCAGTAGTTGTTCCTAAATCATATATTCCATCTTCTTCTTGAATTGCAGTTATTGTTGCTACACCAGCGCCAGTAATTGTAACATCTTTATTAGGACGTAATGTTAAACCATCTGTCCAGTTAGAAGTAGAACTAACTAAAGAAAAATTATATAATGTGCCTGCATAACCACCTGATAACATATTATTAGTAGCGGTTGTTAAACCAGAATTAGATGCATTAGCTGTTCCTTGATTAAGACGATTATAAGATACTAATCCTGTTTCGTCACCATTTAATACTCTTCTATAATTTTGATATATTTGACTAGCTGTTCGTGCTACAGACCAAATGCGTAATTCACACATAGAACCACTAAAATAATTAACAGCTTCAGAATAATTAGGAACACCAACAATAAATCTACCAGTATTATTATTATTTGCTTGATATAGTAAATTGTTTAATTTATTAGTTCTATCTTTACCATCTATATAAATATAACCAGTAGTAGTTGAATAAGACCATACAACAGCAATATGATGCCAATTATTATCATCAACAGCTTGAGTTGATAAAATAAAATTATTACCAAATCCAACAAATGCAGGCTTACCACTTTTATCTAAATAAAATGATTTTTCACCAGATTCCCATGTATTATCACTATCTTGACAATTTAAAATACCTGCATGAGAAACAGTTGTTTTAATCCAACATTCAATTGTAAAATTAGCCTGACCTAATTCTGTAATATTTGAAACTAAATCAATATAATTATTTGTTCCATTAAAATTTAATGCATTAACAAATAAATCTGGATTTATAGTTGCAATAGCTGGAGTCTCATTAGAAATACTATATTTATCTTTACTATAAATAGTAACACCAGTAACATAATTTGAAGTAGAACCAGTTAAAGCAAAGTTACTTAATGTACCATTATAACCATTACTTGTAGAATCTGTAAGAGTTGTTAATCCAGCATTATTACCACCAGCTGTTCCTTGATTAAATTTAAAATATACTTGAAGACCAGTTGAATTTGATAAAACTTCTCTATTATAATTGTCTCTAATTTGTTTTTCTGTTCTTGCAATTGACCAAATTCTAAATTCAGATAAAATAAAACTACTATAATTATTATTAGCTTGTGAATTTGCTCCAAAACTTAAACCATCACATGGAGTCATATTTCCAGAACCTGTATCAGCTGAATTAAAAACAATATTATTATTGATATAAATTTTATTATATCCATTATCATTTTTAACTACTGCTACATAAGTCCATGTATTTAATGGAACAGAAGATGTAGATATAATATTTGCCCATATACCAGAAGTTTTTAACCAAGAACTAATACGACCATCAGCTAAAATATCAAGACCAGAATTATCATTTATAACAACAACACTACAAGGATAAGTTGTTAAAAAAATCCAACCTTCAAGTGTTAGTTGATTTGTATTTAATGATGGATATGAATTTAAAATAATGGAGTCATTAACACCATCAAATCTTAATGCATTACGAGTATATTTAACTTTTCCTCCATAAGTTCCAGTTGTTAATGTGAATGCTCCAGAACTATTAGATTCAGGTAAAGTTAAAGTGAATTGAGGATCATTTGTATATTTAGATACACTAGGGAATGAAGTAAAAGTTGGTGCTGTTCCTGTTATTTCTAATAATGTAGTAGTAATTGTAGATGATTGTCTTGATGCAATATCTGTTGAACCTGCTTTTTTAGGTATTATAATATCACCATAAACTTCTGCTACACTAGTTATACTACTAGTATGTGAATAATTATCAGTTGAACTTAATGAATATACTTGATATAAACCAGTACTATTATTATTTTGACCACTTGTTATAAATCTTGTTCCATCACCGGAAACAGCACATGATAAACCAAGCCACATATTTGCAGATTGTCCAGCAATTTCATTGCCAATCATTATCCATAACTTTGGGGAATTCATGAAATAATAGGATAAATAAGTCATACTACTATCTGTTAAATCATATGTTGTTACACCATTTCTAGATGAACCAAAATACTTATATTGAAAGCGCTCCATCTTTAAATATATTTCTTTAGTTTCACCATTTGCTATAACACCGGCATGAACTGCCGCAGCTGCTATATTTGAATTAGCTGTATAAAGATTTGTACCCAATACAATACCACCTGAACTATTTCCTGTAATTGTCATTCTATAAATAGTAGTATCACTAAAACTATATCCAGTCATATTAGTTGGTGGAGATGCTATAAGTGTAGTAGCATAAGATGTTAATTTATAAACACGGAGAGCACCATTATTTGATAACCCTCTATCAGCATCATATGCACCAACAACTAATATCTGACCATCACTAGATAATGAAACACATGTTCCTGATAATTGCCAATCACCATATTCTTTAATATGTTGTCCTACTAATTGATAATCATTATTAAAAGAATTCCATTGTAATGTTTTAGTAATACCACCATAAGACGCAAAATTATTATTACCACATGCAATAACATTACCATCTGCTGATAAAGATAAAGCGGATGCAAATCTATATACAGTATCCCACGATACATTTAATTGCCCATAAATAGTTCTACCTCTTTGAACCCATGTTGAAGAGCTACTATTCCATTTAAAAACACGAACTTGACCATTATCAGTTCCATTAACATCTGAATTTACAGCTGCTCCAGCTAATACAGTTCCATCAGTAGATAAATCTATCACTGCACCAAAATTATCACCAGCACCTTCACCATCAATATCTACACCCATTCTAGTCCATCCAACTGGACCAAAATTAGCATTTGCTTGATCTGTAATTTCAGATAATTTACTAGGGTCATATCTATAGACTCTTATATTACCACGATTATCAGTTGAAGAACCAGATGTTCCATCATTATTTGGACAACCTAGTGCGATTATTTGTCCATTACCTGACAAACCAATTGTAGTATTATTATCACCAACAAATTCATTATAAATAAATCCACCTACTCGTGACCAACCAACAGGACCATATGATGCACTATTAACATTTGTATCTTCTACTGTTTTATTAGAATCATAAACAAATACCCCAGTAAAGCCTTTATTAGATACAGCTGAATCATTATAAGTTAATGCAATATAATTACCATCAGCTGATAATTTAGAATGTCCAATTGTATCATTATTATTTATACCATAAAAAGTTCCACCACGTTGTACCCATGAAGAACCATTCCATGTATATATTTTAATAAAACCTCTATCAGTTCCAGCAACATCACTACCTGAAGATCCAACAGCTATTACATTACCATCTTTAGAAATAGAAACATGATATAAATAATCATTAGTATTTGCTCCATATACAGTTGAGCCTAATTGAGTCCATGTAGGACCATAAGTAGTTGTAGCACCAGAAGGTGGTGTTAAATAAAATGCTGATGAATTACTTTTAGTTAAAGTTGTAGTTCTTATTGCAGCTGCAATAGTTGAACCTGTTGTAGTAGCACCAGTTAAAGTAGCACCAATTAAATAAGTTCCATCTAAAATAGCATTTGTTAAATTAGCATTTGTTAAATTAGCTCCATTTAAAATAGCATTAGATAAATTTGCATTAGTAAAATTACAACCAGTTAAATTAGCATTAGTAAAATTAACTCCAGCTAAATTTACATTAGAAAAATCAGTATTTGTTATATTATCAAAATGTGTAACTGCATTTAATGCAGTATTATTATAATTAGTTAATGAATAATTATTGTTAATAAGGAAACCAATATTAGGTATAGGTACTAAACTATTTGTCCAATTTCCTGAATTATAGTTTTGAATTGTTGTATTTAATGCATTTGATGTTCTATCATTAAAAGTTCCACTGTTATCTGTACATAAATAGTTAGCAACTAATCCTGAAGAATTTGCTGGAACTATTCTATTACGATTCATTAAAATTTCTGATGCTGTTCTTGCTACATTCCATAAACGAATATCATATAACGAGGTATCGGATTTCATTCTATTACATTGACAACTATCAGGACTTTGCCAACCTATCGCAAAAGTACTATTATTTGAATATAAACTTTCTGAATTTGTAAAAGTTTGTTTTGCTACCCCATTAACATAAAATGTAAATGTAGAACCAGACCTTGTAATAGCTAAGTGTGACCATTGTGCAACAGGAACAACAGCTGATTCTGCATATAACCAGTTACCACCTCCATTATAATTTTTATTTGTAAATGATAAACCAACAGGACTACCTAAATTAAGATTTCTAATTTGAAATGTATAGTTATAATCACCCATATCTACAATTGTGCAATTATATCTAGCTGCAGTTTCATAATACCATGTTTCGATAGTAAAATTATTTGTTCCTGCAGCTATCTTTAATCGTTCATCATATCCTCTTGTAGCATACATACTATCATTAAATCTAAGAGCATAAAATCTATTATCAATATAAGTTGCTAACACATATTGCCAATTATTAATATAATTAGTAAAATATACATCTGTTAGATTAGTATTATTTGTTTCTAAAATCCAGTTACCATTATAATTTGGTGAACCTGTATTATCATTAGAAGCTCTGATAGTAATGTTTTCTTTTTTTTCTAAATTATCAATAATATATTTCCAATCAGGATTAGCATATAATGCACAAGCCATTAAATCTAAAGTAGTTATTTGATAAATTGTTTTTAAACTTTGAACAAATGAAGAAAAAGATGCCCATGATAATAAATTTTGATCAGTGACTTTCACATCTTCAATAATAGCAGTTTCATTAACAGTATTAACTAATTTATATCCTAAATAAGGTTGAACAGTGTGTTGAATAATACCTACACATTCAAATGTTATATTAGTAACTTGACCAGAAGTTTGAGCTAATTGATAAATAGCATCTAAATCGGTAATTTTAACAAAAGGTCTTTGTCTATAATAAATTGTTGAATTTATTTCTACTTTTTTTGCTCTTTGAAAGAATATAGGTTTTTGAATAGTAATACTAGTGCTATCATTGTGAAAATCCCATAAACTAGTTGTTGGATCATTTTGATGTGCTAAATATTCTGATTGAAGAGTAGCATGAGATAATACTAAATCATCAATTGAAAATTCATCACAAGTAGTACAATGATTTCCTTCCGAATCTTTTCTAACAGGTAATTCTGGTTCTTCATAAAAAAAGTTATCTAATATATATCTATTTGATCCATTTAAAAATCTAATTTTTGATAAAAGAGTATCATAAGTATCATAAAAATAATTAAAAACAATACAGTACGTGTTTTCATTCATAGAATTAATAATTGTTTCAATGTCTCTTATACGATTATCAATTAATAAAAGTTTCTTTGTGTTACTAACAGAATTTAATTCTTGAATTACAGGTGTTTGTAGATTTACTAAATACGAATCTCTCAAATTAATTCCTTTATGTGTTTCAAAAAATGAATATTCAACTTGACTAGAATTAATTGAACTTCTAATTGGTAATTGTAATTGAGTTTCTAAATTATCAATCACATACTTCCAATTTAAATCAGAATAAAGAGTAAATGCTAATAAATCTAAATTAGTAAATGAAAATTCTGTTTTTAAAGAATTAATAAAATCTATAAATTCATTCCAAGAGCTTAAAGAAGAATCATCTGTTTCAACTGATGAAAGTAAACATTTTTTTTCTTTTGTTGTAATTTGATAAAATTGTGAATTAGAATAATTTTGAAGAATACAAACTGAATTATATTGTAATTGATTCTTTTGTCTTATCATTAGTTTAATATCATTAAAAGTATGTTCATTTGAATTAAAATAAATAAAATCAGATTTATTCAAATCAATAAAAGTGGTAATACTTGGAAAATAATTAAAATTAGTATCAATTAATAAAATATTTCGTCTATCTGAATTAGAGTCTACCATTAATATTTATTATAATTATATTATAAAATAATTTTATTTAATTTATAAAATAAGTTTGCGTATTTATATAAATCTAACTAAAAGTTGTACCTCTTTGAATCCAGGATGTTCCATTCCATGCATATATTTTAGCTGTACCTGTATTACTTAAACCAACAGCTATTACAGTACCATCTGACGAAATAGAAACTTCTTGTCCAAAAAATTCATTAGTTTGGGTTCCATTAATTGCACTACCTAAAGATGTTAAAGAAAATGTAGGTGTATCAAATCCCAAAGTTGTACTAGATGTTCCTCCACCCCCACCAGATGCTGTAGATGAAATTGTGTAATTACCATTACTATTTTGAACTGTAATATTAGAACCTGCTATAATATCTTTTACATTCCATCCTGATAAAATAGAATTACCATTTACTGTTAGTGATCCTTTTATAATAGTATTACCTGATACATTTAATGTTGATCCTGTGGTTACATCACCTAATAGTGTTGATGTATTAACAACATTCAATGAAGACCCAGCTGTAACAGCACCCGATAGTGTTGATGTATTAACAACATTCAACGAAGACCCAGCTGTAACCGCACCAGATAGTGTTGATGTATTAACAACATTTAATGAAGACCCAGCTGTAACAGCACCCGATAGTGTTGATGTATTAACAACATTTAATGAAGACCTAGCTGTAACAGCACCAGATAGTGTTGATGTATTAACAACATTAAATGAAGACCCAGCTGTAACAGCACCTGATAATGAAGTAGTTCCTGTTACTGATAAACCTTGTCTAGCAATGATAATACCACGTTTAACAATATTTAATGACATTATATACTACTATAAAATATATTATTAAATAAATTTTATAATATATTTAAGCATCTCTTGTAGGTATCCAATTAGATCCATCCCATACAATTAAAATAGTAGTATGTGGATAAATAAAAGTTGATGTAGGTGAAATCATATAAGATTCAGTTTCAGAAAATTCAATTGTAAATTCTGACTTATTTACTATAATTGAAGTTGCACCTGTAACTGTTGAACTTGATAATTTAATTCCTGTAACATCAGAAGATGGATTTAAAAAAGCTAATCCATTTGTTAAATTAATCAAACCATTTGATACTAAATTAAAACTATTTGCAGGTTTTAAAGTTATTTTATTTATTTGTAATGTTTCATTAATAGTTGTATTGTTTAATGTTGATGTTCCACTTATATTTAAATTAGATGTTGCTGTAATATTACCTTTAATATTAACTGTTGACATTGATGTTAATGCATTTTCAATAATTGTATTTCCACTAATATTTAAATTTGATATAGCTGTTGTTGGACCTTGTAATAATGTATTACCAGATACATTTAATGTTGAAATAGCAGTAATAGGACCATTTAATCTTGAATTACCACTAATAATTAAATTACCATTAACTATAGCATTATTAACTATATTAAGTGTTGATGAAGTTGTTGTTGGTCCTTGTAAAATTGTATTACCTGATACATTCAAAGTAGAAACTGCCGTTACTGAACCTAAAAATGTACTATTACCAGATATATTAAGATTTGATGTCATAGTAACATTTGGGTTAAATGTCATTTCAGTATCAATTATTGAAGAACCAAATATAGTATTTCCACTTATTTTAAGTAAACCATTAAAAAAATTTTTGGTTTCAAAATTTACTTCTCTCGCATCTTCTGGAGGTTTTAATAAATATCCTGTACCAGTACTATTTACTTTAAAATATGCTTTTCCATCATCATCATAATCTCTTATTTGAAAACCTGAATTACGAGCAGTTCCTGATCCTGTTGACCCTTTATTTAAAGTTATCAACTTATCATTAATTTGCAAATCAGTTGTTAAAATATTATTAGATGTACCTGCAATATTAATAATATCTCCTATACCACCTATATTAATTGTAGTTACACCACCACCATTTGTACCTATATTTACTGTTTGAATTCCTGTACCATTTCCTAAATTAATTACTGAAGCATTAGAAGAACCTATATTTAATGTTCCTCCTGCTGCTATATTATCTAAACTTTGTCCATAAATATATCCTTCAATTATTGTGTTTCCACTAATATTTAAATTCGAAGTTGCTGTAATATTACCCTTAATATTAACGGTTGACATTGATGTCATCGCATTTATTAAAGTTGTAGTACCAGATACATTTAAAGTTGATACAGCTGTTACTGATCCTAACAAACTTGTATTACCAGATACATTTAAAGTTGATACAGCTGTTACTGATCCTAACAAACTTGTATTACCAGATACATTTAAAGTTGATACAGCTGTTACTGATCCTAATAAACTTGAATTACCAGATACATTTAAAGTTGATACAGCTGTTACTGATCCCAATAAACTTGTATTACCAGATACATTTAAAGTTGATACAGCTGTTACTGATCCCAATAAACTTGTATTACCAGATACATTTAAATTTTCTTTTATTTTTGTGTCATTAATTATATTAATAGATGATAAAAATGTAGTTGGACCTTGCATTAAAGTATTTCCTGAAATATTCAATGTTGACATAAGAGTAACAGCTCCTAATAATGTACTTTTTCCTGAAACATTTAATGATGACATATTTGTTACAGAACCTAATAATAAAGTTGTTCCAGAAACATTTAAAGTTGATACAACTGTTGAAGGACCAAATAATGTAGTATTACCAGAAATATTTAAAGTTGAAACAGTAGTAACGGGACCTAATAATGTACTATTTCCAGATACATTTAATGATGACATATTTGTAACAGAACCTAATAATAAAGTTGTTCCAGAAACATTTAAAGTTGATACAACTGTTGAAGGACCAAATAATGTAGTATTACCAGAAATATTTAAAGTTGAAACAGTAGTAACGGGACCTAATAATGTAC
>Ga0194116_10002247_pt1 | contig 25464 bp, 23 predicted proteins | sample TA2MahsurfametaG_4_FD_148617 | JGI IMG/M metagenome (GOLD analysis project Ga0194116, IMG submission 148617) | Freshwater microbial communities from Lake Tanganyika, Tanzania - TA2015008 Mahale S9 surface | ecosystem: Environmental > Aquatic > Freshwater > Lake | place: Tanzania: Lake...
CGAACTGATCGCCGGCGTCGTAGGTGGCCATGTCGGGCACGTAGAGGCTGTTGGCGCTGCTGCGGCCCACCACGGTGGCGTTGCCCTTGTGCAGCTTCACCTTCACGCTGCCGTTCACCGTGCGCTGGGTGCGCTCAATGAAGCCATCGAGAGCGTCCTTCAGCGGGCCATACCAGAGACCCTGATACACCTGATCAGCCCACTGCTGCTCCAGCTGGCGCTTGCTGCGCAGTACATCGGCGGCGAGGGTGAGGCTCTCCAGCTCCTGGTGCGCCTTGATCAAGAGCAGCAGGCCGGGGGTTTCGTAGATCTCGCGGCTCTTGATGCCCACCACCCGGTTCTCGATCATGTCGAGCCGGCCGAAGCCATGGCTGCCGGCCAGTGCATTAGCGCGGCGGATCAGGCTCACCGGATCGAGCTGCACCCCATCGATGCTCACGGGATTGCCGTTCTCAAAACCGATCTCCACCACCTGAGGCTGATCGGGTGCCGCATCCACGCTCACGGTGAGGGCGTAGATCTCCTCGGGCGGCTCCACGTTGGGATCCTCCAGGGGGCCGGCCTCGATCGAGCGGCCCAGCAGGTTGAGGTCGATCGAATAGGGCGACTTCTTGCTCACGGGCGAGGGGATGCCGCAGCGCTCGCCGTAGGCGATGGTTTCCTCGCGGCTCATGCCCCATTCCCGCGCCGGGGTGAGCACCTTCAGATCGGGGGCAAGGGCGCCGATGGCCACATCGAAGCGCACCTGGTCGTTGCCCTTGCCAGTACAGCCGTGGGCCACCGCATCAGCACCCACCTCACGGGCGATCTCCACCAGGCGGCGGGCGATCAGCGGCCGCGCCAGGGCTGTGGAGAGGGGATAACGACCCTCATACAGCGCGTTGGCCCGGATCGCCGGGAAAGCGAACTCCTGAATGAAGGGCTCGATCAGGTCGCCCACGATCGACTGGCTGGCGCCGGAATCGAGCGCTTTCTGGCGGATCGGCTCGAGCTCATCGCCCTGGCCCAGGTCGGCGGCGAAGGTGATCACCTCCTCCACACCCCACTCGTTCTTGAGATAGGGAATGCAGACGCTGGTGTCCACACCACCGGAATACGCCAATACAGCCTTCTTGGCCCTGCCCATCAACGCTCTCCTTGCGCGCAATCGATCGATTCTCCACTGTCGCGGTGGCGCAGCATCCGCACGATCAGCAGGGCCGCCATCAACGCGGGCGGCAGCAGCACCAACAGCAGAGCCAGCCAGGCCCCCAGACCCGGTGCCGCCTCGGCCCAGCCCTGCTGCAACAAGGGCACAGGCCAGCGCCAGCCGGCAGCCACCAGCAGAGCGCTGAGGGCGAGCGCCAGCAACCAGGGCCCCAGCAGGGATCGCCAAGCAGGGTGAGCCAGTGACGCCTCGGCGGGGGACTCCGATAGGATGGCGGATTGGTCCACGCTGGGGTGCAAGCCCAGCCGACAGTCGTCCGCGCCATAGCAGCCCTAGCCGTCAGCCATGAGCAGCAACCTCAGCACGAGCCTCAGCCAGCTGGATGGGATCAACCCATCCCTCACCCGCTACGGCCGCAATGAGCCCGCACCGGTGCTGCCCCTGCGGGAAGAGCCCGATCTGCTGAGCTGGCTGGAGAGCAGCGGCCGTTTGGTGGCGGATGAGGAAACCGCCAGCACCGATGTGAGCACCGTGGAAGAGGAGGAGCTCTCGGCGCTGATGGGCGAGAAAGAGGACTACAACGCCGCTGACGAGCAGAGCGAGGAAGACTGGGAGGACTGATCCCGCCGGTCTCTTGATCTCCACCACCAGGCTGATCGCCTCGATGCCCAGCAACAGCCGCTCCTTAGCGCTGTTGCTGGGTTTGTTATTGCTAGCCGCCGCGGCTGCCACCGACTGGATCTGCCGGGCCCCGCAGCTGGCCATCCCGCTGCTGATCAGCGCTGTGGTGAGCGCCCTGCTCTGCTGGTGGGGAGTGCCGCAGCTGCGGCGCCTCAAGCTCGGGCAGGTGATCCGGGAGGAAGGGCCCCAGGCCCACCAGAGCAAGGCGGGCACGCCCACCATGGGAGGCCTGCTGGTGGTGCCCGTGGGGGTGATCGTGGGGGGGCTGGTGGCGCCGGCGGATCAGCGCCTGCTGGCGGTGGCCGCCCTCACCCTCGCCGCCATGGCCATCGGCGGCATCGACGACTGGCGCAGCCTCACCAAACGCCACAACACCGGCCTCAGCCCACGCGGCAAGTTGCTGCTGCAGACCCTCAGCGCCGCCGCCTTCCTGGCCTGGGCGGCCTGGGATCAGCAGATGGCCAGCTTCATCGCCCTGCCCCTGGGCTGGGTGCTGCCCCTTGGCCTGTTGATCTGGCCGCTGGGGCTGTTCGTGGTTCTGGCGGAGAGCAACGCCACCAACCTCACCGATGGCCTCGATGGCCTCGCGGCCGGCTGCGGCGCGATCGTGTTCAGCGGCCTGGGGGTGCAGCTGATGCTGCGGGGCCACGAAGGCGATCCCGCTCTGGCCGGGTTCTGCGCCGCCATGGCGGGCTGCTGGCTGGGCTTTCTGCTGTTCAACCGCCACCCGGCCCGCGTGTTCATGGGTGACACCGGCTCCCTGGCGATGGGATCGGCCCTGGCGGCGGTGGCACTGCTCAGCAACAGCCTCTGGCCGCTGCTGGTGATGGGCGGGGTGTTCCTGGCCGAATCGCTGTCGGTGATTGCGCAGGTGTGGGTGTTCAAGGCCACCAAGAACCCCGCCACTGGCCAGGGCCGGCGGGTGTTGCGGATGGCGCCGCTGCATCACCACTTCGAGCTCGGCGGCGCCAGCGAGCAGCAGGTGGTGGTGGGGTTCTGGCTGATCAGCCTGATACTGGTTGGTGCGGGACTGGTGTTGCTCCCCTGATGGCGTATTTCACCTGGAAGGAAGCGGGCCTCACCGCAGACTGCGCCAGCCTCGAGGCGATGGCGGCACGCTTCGAGGAGGCGGCCGCACTGATGCGCCGCATGGCGAAGGAAGGCTTCGTGCTGGAGCGCCACAGCGACGGCCAACACATCACCCACAGCGATGCCACGGTGTTCGCGGCCTACGGCTTCATCGATGAACAGTCGCCGGTGCGGCAGCTCGATCTGATCGACCTCTAATCGTCTCGCTCTGCGTGCTGCAACTCGGGCGCCTCAGCCGGGCCGGCGCAGATAGCCCACCAGCCACACCACGATGAAGGCCAGGGCCGAGAGCCCCAGATACACCAGGGTCCAACGCTGCAGGCTCTCAATGCTCAGGCCGTTGAGCAGGCCATCGGCCGCATCACCGGCAGTGGCGTAGCCCAATAACAACAGCCGGGCCAACGGGAGGGACAGCAGCACAGGGGGGCGCCGGGGCAGGATCGGGGCAGTCTCTCGCCTCAGCCGCGGCCATGGCCAGCCCCACCTTTCCGCGCACCGTGATGCTGCTGGGCAGCGGTGAGCTGGGGAAAGAGGTGGCGATCGCCGCCCAGCGGCTGGGCTGCCGGGTGATCGCCGTGGATCGCTACCCCGGCGCACCAGCCATGCAGGTGGCGGATCAGGCAGAGGTGGTGGCGATGACCGACCCCGAAGCGCTGAAGGCGGTGGTGCGGACGCACCAGCCCGATGTGGTGATCCCGGAGATCGAAGCGCTGGCGGTGGATGCCCTGGCGGAGCTGGAAGCCGAGGGGATCACGGTGATCCCCACAGCCCGGGCCACGGCGGTGACCATGAACCGCGATCGCATCCGCGACCTAGCCGCAACGGAGCTGGGCCTGCGCACGGCCCGCTTCGCCTACGCCGCCAGCGCCGAGGAGCTGGCGGCCGCCGCCGCCCCCCTGGGTTGGCCGGTGGTGGTGAAACCGGTGATGAGCTCCTCCGGCAAGGGCCAGAGCGTGGTGGATGGGCCCGACGGCATCGCCGCCGCGTGGGACGCAGCCATGGCCGGCGCCCGCGGCAGCGGCGCTCGGGTGATCGTGGAGGAGTTTCTGCGTTTCGAGCAGGAGATCACGCTGCTCACCGTGAAGCAGTGGGAGGGGCCCACCCTGTTCTGCCCGCCGATCGGGCACCTGCAGGAGCGGGGCGACTACCAATGCAGCTGGCAGCCGGCCCACCTCGACTGGGATCAACTGGCGGCCGCCCAGAGCATGGCCCGCCGCGTCACCGACAACCTCGGTGGCGCCGGCCTGTTCGGCGTGGAGTTTTTCGTGTGCCACAGCGCCGATGGCAGCAGCGAGGTGGTGTTCTCCGAGCTCTCACCCCGCCCGCACGACACCGGCCTGGTGACGCTGGCCGGCCAGAACCTGAGCGAATTCGAGCTGCACCTGCGGGCCGTGCTCGGCCTGCCCATCCCCGAAATCCGCTCCACCGGACCGGCCGCCAGCCGGGTGATTCTCGCCCAACAGGCCTGTGAGAGCGTGCGGTTCACGGGCCTGGAGCAGGCCTTAGCCGAGGTGGATGTACAGGTGCTGCTGTTTGGCAAACCCGATGCCCGGCCCCACCGGCGCATGGGGGTGGCGCTGGCCAGCGGCGCCAGCCTCGAGGAAGCCCAGGCACGGGCGGATCAGGCAGCCGCGGCCATTGCGGTGATTCCCGGCGGCTGAGCCAGCTGACTGAGAGGCCGAAACGCCCCTGGCAACAAGGGATGTCAGGCGATACGGTGCGCCCACGCACACCGTCCATGTCGCAGGCTCAGCCCAATCCCGCTCCCCGCCGCCGCAGCCAGGGCCGGCAGCGGACGCCGCTGCAACCTGTGGAGCGGCAGGAGCGCCGCCCGCGGCGGGGCCAACCCGCGAAACCCAGCGTCACCCCCCTCGACGAGCGCCGCCAGCCGCGCAAGGTGCGCCGAGGCCTCCCGCGTCTGCCGCTGTTCATGGCCGGTCTCGGCCTGGGTTATGGCCTGAATGGCCCGCTCCCCCACATGGCCACAGCCCTGCTGGCGGGGCTGCATGGCCCCAGCGGCGTGATCAGCTCCCTGGTGACACCAGCCGGCATGGGCGATCGCCGCATCGTGGTGATGGGCACCGACCACGTGAGCACCAACACCGATGTGATGTTCACCGTGAATCTCAAGGATGGGCGCACGGAGCTCACCCAGGTGCCCCGCGACACCTTCATCGATTCCTCCCAATACGGGGTGATGAAAGCCAACGCCCTCTACAGCAGCGGCGGGCCGGCGATGGTGAAGCAGGAGCTGAGCAAGCTGCTCTCGGCCCGGGTGGATCGCTACCTGGTGATCAACCTCGATGCGGTGCAACGCCTCGCCGATGCCGTCGGCGGTGTGGAGGTGGATGTGCCGAAGCGGATGTACTACGTGGACAACAGCCAGGGCCTCTACATCGACCTCTATCCCGGTCGCCAGTTGCTCAAGGGCAAGGAGCTGGAGGGTTTCCTGCGCTTCCGCCACGATGAGCTGGGTGACATCGGCCGGATGGAGCGCCAGAAGCTGGTACTGCGGGAGGTGTTCCGCAAACTGGCCAATCCCGCCATGGCGGCCCGCATCCCCGAGCTGATGGGCCTGGCGGGCAAGGATCTGCTCACGGATCTCTCCCCGGTGGACATGGGCACCCTGATGACGGCCATGGCCACCACCAAGCTGAACTCAAGCCGCCTCTCCGGCACGCCCTACTGGCATGAGGACATCAGCTACTGGATGCCCGATCTCAACCCAAACCGCGCCCAATACCGCAGTCAGGAGCAGGCTCCCCCGCTCTGAGCGGCCACAGGGGTGCCGCGGCGTGAGGCGAAGAACACCTTGGTGGGGCGGCGCAGCGGCTGAACGGTGCGCCGCCGCTCCACCACCGGACAACAGCGCTGGGCCAGGCCGAGATAGGCGCCCACATGGGCATCCCAGCTGTAGTTGCGGCTCACGGCCTCAACGCCGTTGTCGCGCCAGAGGCGCCAGCGGCCCGGGTCGGCAGCGGCAGCTTCCAGAGCGTGTTGCAGCGCATCGAGATCGGTCACATCCACCAACGCGCCGTTGCCGCAGCGGCGCAGGATGTCGCAGGGACCGCCGTCATCGGTGGCCACCAGCGGCAAACCGCAGGCTGCTGCCTCCAGCAGGGTGAGCCCGAAGGGTTCAGTAAGCGCTGGGTTCACAAACACACCACCGCGGCGCGCTGCCCAGCGGTAGAGCGCCGGGATGTCCTCGCCGCGGTGCTGCTTCGGATAGGCCACCCGGCCATAGAGATCAAAACGATCCACCAGCTCAAAGATCTCCTGGAACTGGTCGCGCTGCTGCTTCTCCATAGTGCGGGGATCCTCTCGGCAGCCGAGCACCAGCACCAGGTTGTGGCGCTCCCGCAGCAAGGCTGAGCGGCCGTAGGCCTCCACCAGCGCGGGCACGTTCTTGCGGCGCACCGCCCGGCAGATGCAGAGCAGCGGCGGCTTGGCGGGGTCCCGCAGAAACGGACGCATCAGCTCGACCACGGCCGCCTCCTCGCCGGGCAGCTCGCGGGGATGGAAGCGGCGGGCATCCACCCCCGGGGGAACCACCACCGCCCGATCGGGGCGGAAGCGGTTGTAACGGCTGTATTGGAGCTCCGCTTCCTGCTGGGTACTGGTGATCACCAGGGAGGCCTGGGCCAGGGTTCGCTCCTCCGCATCGATGCGGCGGCTGATCGCATAGCTCTGCTCGATCTGATCGTGGGCCATGCCTGCGGCCAGCAGGCGGCGCTGCTTCTCTCGGCCCAGGGAGTGGCCGGTGAACAGCAAAGGAATACCCAACCGCTGCGACACCAGAGCACCCACGTAGCCCGCATCGGCGTAGTGGGCGTGGATCCACTCGGGCTTGCGCAGCTGGGCGGCGATCTGGGCCACCACGGCATCGGCCAGCTCATCGAGGTGCGGCCACAGCTGCTCCTTACGCAGGTAGCGGCGCGGCCCGCACGGCAGCCGCAGGATGCAGGCCCCATCCCCGAGCTCCTCGCGCGGCTGGCCGTAATCCGGAGACACCCGCTTGTCGTGAATCTGGCGGGTGATCACCTCCACCCGATCCACCTCAGGACGGGCCGCGAGGCTGCGGATCAGTTCGAGCACGTAGGTGGTCTGGCCGCCGGTGTCGGCGTCTCGCCCCAGCTCCAAGGCATGGCCTCGAAACAGGCCATGCAGATGAAGATGCAGGAGGTAAACACCCATCCGCAAGGCCGGCGGTTAACGCACCCTTAGCGAGATTTTCAAGAGCTGGCCGTCAGAACTGCAGAAACAATCCCGAATCCGGGCAGAACCGCTGACCCAACAATCAGGCCTTACCCACCAACTTCTGACGCAGACCCTTGATGCGATCGCGCAGATTGGCCGCCTCTTCGAAGTCGAGGTTCTTGGCGGCAGTCTTCATCTTGTCTTCCAGTTGCTGGATCAACTCCGGCAGCGCATCCAGGGGCACTTCGTTGTGCTCGGCCTGTTCAGTGGCCTGCTCCAGCTGATCGTCGCTGAGGCGTCGCGACATCTCCAGAAACGCCAGGATCGAATTGCCGGCTCGTTTGCCCGCGGGTGTGGGCGTGATGCCGTGCTTCTCGTTGTAAGTCTGCTGAATGGCGCGGCGCCGTTCGGTTTCGGAGATGGCCTTGGCCATGGAATCGGTGAGGTTGTCGGCGTAGAGAAGGGCCACACCCTCGATGTGGCGAGCGGCGCGGCCGATGGTCTGGATCAGGGAGCGCTCGGCCCGTAGGAAACCCTCCTTGTCGGCATCAAGGATCGCCACCAGCGACACCTCTGGCAGGTCGAGACCCTCCCGCAGCAGGTTCACCCCCACCAGCACGTCGTATTCCCCATTGCGGAGGTCCTGGATGATTTCGATCCGCTCCAGGGAATGGATTTCGGAGTGGAGATAACGAACCCGCACACCGTTCTCCGCCAGATAGTCGGTGAGGTCTTCGGCCATGCGCTTGGTGAGCGTGGTCACCAGCACCCGCTCCTGCTTCTCCGCCCGGGTGCGGATCTCGCCGAGCAGATCATCCACCTGGCCATCGGTGGGACGCACCTCCACGATCGGATCGAGGACGCCGGTGGGGCGGATCACCTGCTCCACCACCTGGCCGTGGCTCTGGCGCATCTCCCAGTCGCCGGGGGTGGCGCTCACAAAGATGGTCTGCCGCGCCTTCTCCCAGAACTCCTCCCCCTTGAGCGGCCGGTTGTCGGCGGCGGAAGGAAGCCGGAAGCCGTGCTCAATCAGCACCTGCTTGCGCGACTGATCGCCGTTGTACATCGCCTGCAGCTGCGAGCAGGTGACGTGGCTTTCATCCACCACCAGCAGCCAGTCGTCGGGGAAATAATCGATCAGGCATTCCGGCGGTGTGCCCGCCGGTCGGCCAGCCAGGTGACGGGCGTAGTTCTCCACGCCGTTGCAGTAGCCCACCTGCTCGAGCATCTCCAGGTCGTAGGTGGTGCGCTGCTCCAGGCGCTGGGCCTCCAGCAACCGACCCTGTTCGTTGAGCACATCCAGCCGCTGCCGCAGCTCCTGCCTGATCTCCTCGATCGCACCTTCCAGCCGCTCCTTCGGCGTCACAAAGTGCTTGGCCGGGTAGATGTTGATGCTCTCCAGGCTCTGCAGGATTTCACCGGTGGTGGGATCCACATAGCGGATCGCCTCCACCTCATCGCCGAACAGCTCGATTCGCACGAGCCGATCTTCATAGGCGGGGCCGATCTCCAGTACATCGCCGCGCACACGGAAGCGGCCGCGGGAGATCTCCAGATCGTTGCGGGAATACTGATTGTTCACCAGCTCCCGCAGCGAGCCGCGCAGATTGAGCGTTTCACCCACCTCAAACTTCACCGCTGCCTTGAGGTATTCACTCGGAATCCCCAGGCCATAAATGCAGCTGATTGAGGCCACCACGATCACATCGCGACGCTCGAACAGGGAGCGCGTCGCCGAGTGGCGCAGCATGTCGATCTCTTCGTTGATCGAGGCTGTCTTGGCGATGTAGGTGTCGGAGACGGGCACATACGCCTCCGGTTGGTAGTAGTCGTAGTAGGAGATGAAATATTCAACGGCATTGTTGGGGAAGAACTCCCGCAACTCATTGCACAACTGCGCCGCCAGCGTCTTGTTATGGGCGAGCACCAGGGCCGGCCGCCCCGTCTGGGCGATCACATTGGCGATCGTGAACGTTTTGCCAGTGCCGGTGGCGCCCAGCAGGGTCTGATAACGCTCACCACCCTCAACGCCCGCCACCAGCCCGGCGATCGCCGTCGGCTGATCACCCTTAGGGCTGTAGGGGGCGTTGAGCTGATAGGGGCTGGCCATCGGGTCATTCTCGGCCAGGTAGCGGGCCGCCGTGGCGCCCAGCCCAAGAACAACCCAACAACTCAGGCGCGGAATCAGACAGCAGCGCTGACGCCAGTGCCGAGGGCCTCGCGCAGACCGCGCACCACGGCCAACATCGCCAGCGAATCATTCAGCTTGTTCACAGCCGAGCCCACGCCCACACCGGCGGCACCGGCGGCAATCGCCAGGGGCACGGTGACGGACGACAGACCCGAAGCGCACAGCACGGGCACGGTGACGGCACGGCTGATGCTGTGGGCCGCCGCCAGGGTGGGAGCAGCCTTCTCGATCAGGCCGAGGCTGCCGGCGCTGAAGGGCTTGGCGCTGGTGCCGCCTTCGGTCTGGATGATGTCGGCGCCGGCGACCACCAGGTCGGCGGCCAGCTGCTCCTGCTGATCCAGGGGCAGCACGTGGGGCACGGTGACGCTCAGCACAACCTCGGGCAGCAGCTCGCGGGTGCGGCGGGTGATCGCCAGCACTTCGGCGGCATCAAAGATGCGGCCGAGGGGATAGAAGGCGTCGTAGTTGCCGATCTCCACCAAGGCAGCACCGGCCGCCACGGCGGCGGGGAACAGCTCGGGATCCACAGCGCTCACGCAGATCGGGAGGCCGCTCACCTCGGCAGCCAGCTGCACCAGAGCGGGATCACAGGCCACATCAATCAGGTCAGCGCCGCCCATGCCGGCCGCACGGCTGATGCGCTCCACGCTGGCGGCATCGAAGTTGGTGAGGCCGGCGATCACCTTGAGGGCGCGGCGCTCCTCCAGAGCCAGGCGAAGCGAAGCGGGCAGCTGGGCGAGACGCGACATACCAGTGCAGACAGAGTGGAGCGATTCTCCCACGCAGCAATTGGCGCAACGCTGGAGCCGCCACCACCTGCGCCTGCACCGCTGGCTGCTGCAACGGCCGGAGCTGCTGCCCAAGGGGGCGACGCTGCTGCTGGCGGTGTCGGGGGGCCAGGATTCGATGGCGCTGCTGGGGCTCCTCCACGACTTGCAGCGGCTGCATCACTGGCGCCTGCAGCTCTGGCACGGCGACCACCAGCTGCGCAGCAACTCAGGCACGCAGGCCGCCGAGCTGGCCGACTGGGCCTGGCAGCAGGGCCTGGCCCTACAGATCGAGCGCTGGCTCGAGCCACAACCGGATGAAGCCGCCGCACGCCGTTGGCGCTACGCCCGCCTGGAGCGAGCAGCAGGCCTGGTTGGTGCCAGCCATGTGGTCACCGGCCACACCGCCAGCGATCGCGCCGAAACCCTGATGCTGCAACTGGCCCGCGGCAGCCACCGCCGCGGCCTGGCCAGCCTGCGGCCGCAACGGTCGCTCAGCCCGGAGCTCAGCTTGGTGCGGCCCCTGTTGCTATTCAGTCGCAGCGAAACAGGCCAGATCCGCGAGCAGCTGGGGCTGCCCCTCTGGGCTGATGCCAGCAACGCACAACCCCACTACAGCCGCAACCGCCTGCGCCTGGAGGTGTTGCCGGTGCTGGAGCAACTGCACCCAGGCGCCAGCCGGCGCATCAGCGGCGTGGCCGAACGCCTGGCCCAGGAGCAGGACAGCCAGGAGGAGCTGCTGGAGCTGGCGTTAACGGGATTGATGGCGCCGGCTGCCACGCACGAACAGGCACTGCAGCGCCGCGCCCTGATGGCCCTGCAGCCGGCGAATCAGCGCCAGCTGCTGCAGGCCTGGCTGGTCCGCCAAGGGATGGGCAGTCTCCCCGCCGCGCAGCTGCAAACGCTGCTCGCCAGACTGGTGGCCGAGGGCGGGCCCGGCGGGGCCGATCTCGCCGGCAGGGTTCGGATCCAGTGGGATCGCGATCAGCTCTGGCTCGAACGCCCCAACACGCCCTAAACAGGGGAGGCGCACAACGCCCCGGCCCATGCCCAGCCCCGAGGAGCAGGCCTACAGCGCCGTGGAGCGCAGCTACGGCCAGGGCGACTTCTCCCAGGCCCTGGCACTGGCCGAAGCACTGCAACCGCAGTTGCAGCCGCAACGCAGCGATCGGCTCGATCAACGCCTGCAGCTCTTGATCGGCCACATCCATCTCTACGGCCTGGCCCAACCTCAGCAAGCGGAAGCGGCCTATCGCGCCGTGCTCGAGAGCTGCAGCGAACCCAGCTACCGCCAACTGGCCGAGCAAGGCCTGCAGCTCAGCAGCCAGCCGCCGGCTGAAGCCACCACACCGGCCAGCGCCGATCAGCCCGCCACCCCGTGGCTGCAGCAACTGCCCAACCCCGAAGCCGCCGCAGCGCAACCGGTTCCGACGGCCAGCCCGCAGGCAGCAGCCCCATGGCTGGAGACGACCAGCGTCAACCTGGCCATCGCGGCGCCGGAGCCAATCCGGGCACAGCACCAAATCGAGGAAACCAGCACGGGAAAGGAGCCCAGCCCTGAGCCGGAGCGGTTTGAGCCGGAACCAGCCGCGCCACCAGCAGTTGACGCCCTACCCAACCACAACGATCTGGATCGCGGTCTGCTGCTGGTGCGGCTCTCAAGTCAGCGTTTGGAGGCAGCAGCCGCTGGCGGAACCGAGGACGAGCCGATCCCGGAGCCGACGATCACCCCAACAACAACAAAGCCCCCCAGGCTGGGGGGCTTCTGGGCGCGACTCAGCTGGCGGCAGCCGAACGGCGGCGGCGGGTCCGGCCGCTGATCTCCGGCTCTTCCACGCGGGCCGGTGTTGCCGCAGCCGGGGCAGGTGCCGGGGCTGCACCCACGGCCACCAGTTCACGGCGGGGCTGCTGCGAACGCTCAACCCGCTCAGGACGCTCACCGCGACCACCATCGCGGCCGCCATCACGACCACCATCACGACCACCGCCGCGGCCGGCGCGGGGAGCGGGACGGGTGTCGGGCTCGGCATCGGCGCGGCCCTTGTAGGCCGGAGTGCCGCCGGGAGCGGGCTGCACCAGACAGATGATCAACGGCTCCACCTGCAGCTCACGGCGCAGGCGACGCTGAAGACCGATCTCGATCTCACGCTGAACGCCCATCCAATCCACATCGGGAGCCTTGCCGCCGCTGTTGCGCGATAGCTGCTGCCAGCGGTTCTCGAGCACCCAGGTGATCTCGCGCTCGGCCCAGAGGCTGAGTTTGCGCGGGTCGGCGGCCGTCACCACACCGCGCAGATTCACGCGGGGCGGAGCGGCCATCACGCCATCGGTGCTGATCACCGCGAGCATGGTGATCACACCGTCGTCGGCGAGTTGCTGACGCTCCTTGAGCACACGGGCATCCACGATGCCGTTGCGGGAGGCATCGAGCAGCTCGATACCAGCCTTCACCGGCTCACCTTTGTTGATCGAATCGGGGCGGAGTTCCACCACATCGCCGTTATCGATGATGAGGATGTTTTCGGCGGGAACCCCCATAGATTGGGCCGTTTTGCTGTGGCACACGAGCATGCGGTGCTCACCGTGCACCGGCACGAAATACTTCGGCTTGGTGAGCGCCAGCATCAGTTTCTGGTCTTCCTGGAAACCATGGCCCGACACGTGAATGCCTTCACCCTTGCCATACACAACCTTGGCGCCCAGCATCATCAGCCGGTCGATGGTGTTCACCACCGAGATGGTGTTACCGGGAATCGGGCTGGCGGAGAAGATGATCGTGTCGGAGTTCTTCACCTGCACCTGCGGGTGCTCACCGCGTGAGATGCGGCTGAGGGCAGCCAGCGGTTCGCCCTGGCTACCGGTCATCAGCAGCAGGGTTTCACGATCGGGCAGATCACGGATCTGCTTGATCGGCACAAACAGATCGTCGGGGGCGCGCATGTAGCCCAACTCGCGCGCCTTGGCGATCACGTTGAGCATGGAGCGGCCGAGCAGGCCAACCTTGCGGCCGTTCTTGAGGGCTAGCTCCAGAATCATCGCCACCCGGTGAATCGAGCTGGCGAAGGTGGTGATGATCACCCGGCCTTCCGCCTGGGAGATGTGGCGATCCAGGCAAGGGAACACGGAGCGCTCGGGAGGGCAGAAGCCCGGCACCTCGGAGTTGGTGGAATCGCTGAACAGGCACAGCACACCTTGTTCGCCGTAGTGGGCGAGGCGGGCCATGTCGAAGGTTTCACCGTCGACGGGGGTGTGATCGAACTTGAAGTCACCGGTGAAGATCACGGTGCCAACAGGCGTGGTGATGGCCAGCGAAAAGCTGTCGGCCATCGAGTGGGTGTTGCGGATGAACTCAACCGAGAAGTGTTGACCCACCTTCACCACATCGCGCGGAGCGACGGTTTGAAGGATGGTGCGATCCATCACACCGGCTTCTTCCATCTTTCCGGTGAGCATCGCCAGCGCCAGGCGCGGGCCGTGAATCACCGGAATATTGAAATTCTTGAGGTGGTGAGCAATGCCACCGATGTGATCTTCGTGACCATGGGTCACGATCATGCCGCGGATGCGCTTCTGGTTTTCCTTTAGATAGCTGGTATCTGGCATCACAACATTGACGCCGTGCATGCCATCACTGGGGAATGCCAAACCGGCATCCACCAACATGATGTCGTCGCCGTATTCAAAAACGCAGGTGTTCTTGCCGATCTCGTGAAGGCCACCGAGGGGGATGACCCGCAGACAGGGTTGTTTAGCTTGGTTCGTCATTCAGAAAGGAGGGTCCGGCGCAGCCGGAGACAGAACAGAAACATCGAGGGAGCAAGCGCCGTGGCGCGCTCCGGTGGGCCTTGGCGTCAGGTGGGACGCAGGGCTGCCAGAACGGAAGTGAGTCGGTCGCGCACGTCGTTAGAAGCGGAAACGAGAGGAAGCCTTGGGGCACCCACGGGCCAGCCGCTGAGCTCCAGCGCGGCTTTCACGGGGATGGGATTGGTGGTGCAGAACATCGCCCTGCACAAGGGCAAGAGTTGTTCGTGAATGGAGAGGGCGGTGCGCAGGTCGCCGGCCAGGAAGGCCTGCACCATCTGCTGGATCTGATCTCCGGCCACATGGCTGGCCACGCTCACCACACCCACCGCACCCACGGCGAGCATCGGCAGGGTGAGGGCGTCATCGCCGCTATAGATCGCCAGGCGTTCGCCGCAGAGGGCCCGCAGCGCACTCACCTCTTCGGTGGTGCCGCTGGCGGCCTTGAAGCTCACCAGATTGGGGAGATCCATCAGCCGTGCTGTGGTCTCGGGCGTGATGCTGCAACCGGTTCGGCCCGGGATGTTGTAGAGCATCAACGGCAGCTGAGGCGCAGCAGCAGCCACCGCCCGGAAATGGGCCTCGAGCCCCTCCTGGGGCGGCTTGTTGTAGTAGGGCACCACCACCAAGGCGCCATCGGCGCCCAGGGCGGCGGCTTCAGCAATCGCTTCCACCGCCTCGGCGGTGCAGTTGCTGCCGGTGCCCGCCAGCAGGCTGGCGCGACCCCCCACGGCTGCCTTCACAGCCGAGAAGAGTTGATGCTGCTCATCCCAGCTGAGGGTGGGCGATTCGCCGGTGGTGCCGCACAGCACCAAGCCATCGGAGCCGTGCTCCACCAGATGGCTGGCCAGGCGCGCCGCCATCTCAAGATCCACCGCGCCATCGGGGCGGTAGGGGGTGACCAGCGCCGTAACCACCCGCCCGAAGGGCGCCGGCGATGGAGCTCCAGGTGTGAACGCTGCGGCAGCCATGGCGGTCAAGCTGCAACCTCGGCTGCAGCCGGATCACACAGCAGTTCAGCGATCTGAATCGCGTTGAGCGCTGCACCCTTACGGATCTGATCACCGCAGAGCCAGATCTCCAAGGCGTTGGGCTCGCTGAGGTCCTGGCGGATCCGGCCCACGGCCACGGGATCGCGGCCGGTGACATCGGTGGGCATCGGGAAGCGGTTGGTGTCGAAGTCTTCGATCAACTCCACACCAGGCGCCGCCGCGAGCAGCTGCCTCGCTTCCTCCACGGGGAAGGGCTCGTGGAATTCGATGTTGATGGCTTCGGAATGGGCCCGCAGCACCGGCACCCGCACGCAGGTGGCCGAGACACGCAGATCAGGCAAGCCCATGATCTTGCGGGTTTCGTTGAGCATCTTCAGCTCCTCTTCGCAGTAGCCGTTGTCCTGCAGGGGCGAGTTGTGTAGAAAGAGGTTGAAGGCCAGGGAGTAGGGCAGCACGCTGCTCTCCGGGGTGCCGCCCGCAAGCACGGTGCGACTGAGGCTGGCGAGTTCCTCCATCGCACGGGCACCGGCGCCGCTGGCGGATTGATAGGTGCTCACCACCACCCGGCGCAGCGGCCGGCGGGCCGCCAGCGGCGCCAGGGCCAGGGTCATCAGAATGGTGGTGCAGTTGGGGTTGGCGATCACACCGTTGTGGTGGAACGCAGCCTGGGGGTTCACCTCAGGCACCACCAGGGGCACATCCGCATCCATGCGGAAGGCGCTGGAGTTGTCGATCACCACCGCACCGGCCGCAGCCGCCACCGGCGCCCACTGCTTCGACACCGAGCCGCCGGCCGAGGCGAGCACCACATCCACGCCGTTGAACGCCTCAGCGCTCACCGGTTCGATCGTGAGGGTCTGCCCGTTCCACTCCACGGTCTGGCCAGCGGAGCGGGGGGAGGCCAGCAGCGTGAGCCGACCCACCGGAAACTGCCGCTCAGCCAGCAATAGCAACAGCTCCTGACCCACGGCGCCGCTGGCACCGAGCACGGCCACGTGCAGAGGGCGTTGGGGAAGAGGGCGAATGGAGCGGGTCAACGTGTGGACGAAAGGAGTGCGGTGTAGCTCTGCAACAACCGGCGCAAAAGCCCGCTGGGGCCTTCGCTCAGGAATCTTCAGGTCGCTTGTTCTTGCTGCCGAGCATACGTCGGCAGGGCTGGCCAGGCGACCCAACGCGGGGAGCTGTCACAGGCCACTTCCTAGGATCGTGGGCTGCCTTGTTGCCGATCCATGAGTCCTGCCGCCGCCACCGCTAGCCAATCCGCGCTCAAGGTGAGCACCAGCCCTCGCCCCGGCAGCCGGATGGCGGTGGAGATCGGTGTTCCTGCTGGCCTCACCCAGAGCAGCCACGAGCAGGCGGTGGAGAAGCTCAGCCGCACCCTCAAGCTGCCCGGCTTCCGCAAGGGCAAGGTGCCCCGCGCCGTGCTCGTGCAGCAGATCGGCGCCGTGCGGATCCACGCCACCGCCCTGGAAGACCTGGTGGACAGCGTTTTCCGCGATGCCCTGAAGCAGGCCGAGATCCCGGCCATCGGTCAGCCCAGCGTGGATGGCGGCTTTGAGGCCCTGCTCGAGCGTTTTGAGCCCGGCAAGGAGCTCAGCCTCACCCTTGAAATGGATGTGGAGCCCACCCCCAGCCTCAAGAGCACCAAGGGGCTCAAGGCGGAAGCCGAGAGCGTGAACTTCGATGCCGCCCGCGTCGACGAACTGATCGAGCAATCCCGCCGTCAGCTGGCCACCCTGGTGCCGGTGGAGAAGCGTGCCGCCGCGAGCGGCGATGTGGCCGTGATCAACTTCGCCGGCACCTACACCGACAACGGTGAGGCGATCAGCGGCGGCAGCGGCGAGGCCATGGAGGTGGAACTGGAAGACGGCCGCATGATCCCCGGCTTCGTGGAAGGGATCATCGGCATGAAGCCCGGTGACAGCAAAACCGTGGCCTGCCAATTCCCCGACGAGTACCCCCAGGAGGATGCCGCCGGCCGCAAAGCCAGCTTCGAGATCACCCTCACCGAGCTGAAGGCCCGCGAACTGCCGGCCCTCGACGACGCCTTCGCCCAGCAGGCCAGCGACAAGCAGACCCTGGCTGAACTGCGCGCCGACCTGGAGGAGCGCCTCAAGGAGGACGCCGAGCGCCGCAACCAGTCGAACCGCCACGACGCCCTGCTGGCGGCCCTGGTGGAGCAACTCGAGGTGGAACTGCCCGAAACCCTGGTGCAGGAGGAGATCATCTCGCTGCTGGAGCAGACCGCAGGCCAGCTCGCCCAGCAGGGCATGGACGTGAAGAAGCTGTTCACCCCTCAACTGATCCAGAGCCTGCGCGAAACCTCCCGCCCCGAGGCGGAGGAGCGCCTCAAGCGCAGCCTGGCCCTCAAGGCCCTGGCCAGCGCCGAAAAGATCGAGGTGGCTGCCGATGAGATCGACGCCAAGGTGAAGGAGCTGAGCCGCGGCTTCAGCGACAGCGCCCGCATCGATCCCGCACGCTTGCATCAGGCCGTGCAGGAAGACCTGATGCGCGAGAAGCTGATGGGGTGGCTGGAGAGCAACTCCACCATCACCGAGAAGGCCCCGGAAGCCCCTGCCGAAGCCTGATCCCCATAGATTGGCGGGACTGATCTAAGTCCGGCCGCGTGATCAACGCCAGCACTCCCCATCCCATCGAGAACCGCTGGCAGGGGATCCGCCCGGAAGCCACCATCGCCATGGGGAGCGCACCAGCTCCCGTGGCGGCTCCGGGGGTGCTGCCCACCGTTGTTGAACAGTCCGGCCGGGGTGAGCGGGCCTTCGATATCTATTCACGCCTGCTGCGCGAGCGGATCATCTTCCTGGGCACCGGCATCGACGATCAGGTGGCCGATGCCCTGGTGGCGCAGCTGCTGTTCCTCGAAGCCGAGGATCCCGAGAAGGACATTCAGATCTACATCAACTCACCGGGCGGCTCGGTGACCGCTGGCCTGGCGATCTACGACACCATGCAGCAGGTGTCGCCCGATGTGGTGACCATCTGCTACGGCCTGGCGGCCTCCATGGGCGCCTTCCTGCTCTCCGGCGGCGCCAAGGGCAAGCGCCTGGCGCTGCCGAACGCGCGGATCATGATCCACCAACCCCTCGGCGGCGCCCAGGGCCAGGCCGTGGATATCGAGATCCAGGCCAAGGAAATCCTCTACCTCAAGGACACCCTCAACGGCCTGATGGCGGAGCACACGGGCCAGCCCCTGGAGAAAATCGCCGAAGACACCGACCGCGACTACTTCCTTTCCCCGGCAGAAGCGGTTCAATACGGCCTGATCGACCGCGTCGTCACCGACGACGCCCCGGTTTGATCCTTAAGGACGGCTGACGAAACACCGGATCGGATTGATCCTGGGTTTCGGGCATGCAGCCCATCCACCCGGACGCTCCCGCCGCCCCCGCCCGATGCCCAAGTTCGACGCCCACCTGAAGTGCTCGTTCTGCGGCAAGTCACAGGATCAGGTGCGCAAGCTGATCGCCGGCCCCGGCGTTTACATCTGCGACGAGTGCATCGATCTCTGCAACGAGATCCTGGATGAAGAACTGGTGGAGGGCCAGGGCGGCAGCGTTCGCCAGAGCTCCGAAACCAAGGGCAAGGCGCCCGCCAAAAAGAGCAGCAAACCCGTTCCCACCCTGGCGGAGATCCCCAAACCCAGGGAGATCAAAGCCCACCTCGATGCCCAGGTGGTGGGCCAGGAGGAGGCCAAGAAGGTGCTGTCGGTGGCCGTTTACAACCACTACAAACGCCTGGCCTGGCAGGGCGATGGCAAGGGCGAGAGCAACGAAACCGCCACGCGCCTGCACAAGAGCAACATCCTGCTGATCGGTCCCACCGGCTGCGGCAAAACGCTGCTGGCGCAAACGCTGGCCGAGTTGCTCGACGTGCCCTTCGCCGTGGCCGATGCCACCACCCTCACCGAAGCGGGCTACGTGGGTGAGGACGTGGAGAACATCCTGCTGAGGCTGCTGCAGAAATCCGACCTGGATGTGGAGCAAGCCCAGCGCGGCATCATTTACATCGACGAGATCGACAAGATCGCCCGCAAAAGCGAGAACCCCTCGATCACCCGCGATGTGTCGGGGGAGGGGGTGCAGCAGGCGCTGCTGAAGCTGCTGGAGGGCACCGTGGCCAACGTGCCTCCCCAGGGGGGCCGCAAACATCCTTACCAGGACTGCATTCAGATCGACACCAGCCAGATCCTGTTCATCTGCGGTGGCGCCTTCGTGGGCCTCGACGAGGTGGTGCAGCGGCGCATGGGTCGCAATTCGATCGGTTTCATCCCCGAGGGAGGCCGCAGCCGCAACCGCCAGAGCAAAGACCAACAGGCCGCCCATGTGCTGCGGCACCTGGAACCCGACGACCTGGTGAAGTACGGCCTGATCCCGGAATTCATCGGCCGCCTGCCGGTGAACGCCGTGCTCGAGCCCCTCGACAGCCACGCCCTCGAGGCGATCCTCACCGAACCGCGCGATGCCCTGGTGAAGCAGTTCCAGACGCTGCTGAGCATGGATGACGTGCGGCTCGACTTCGAGCCCGGCGCCGTGGAGGCGATCGCTGCCGAAGCCCACCGCCGCAAAACCGGCGCCCGTGCCCTGCGGGGCATCGTGGAAGAGCTGATGCTCGATCTGATGTACGACCTGCCGTCAGACAAGAGCACCAAGAGCTTCACCGTGACCCGCCAGCTGGTGGAGGAGCGCACCAAGGCCAAGGTGCTGCCCCTGCCCGGCAGCGAGCAGGTGCAACAGGAAACCGCCTGAGCGAGGGCGGCGATGGCCGCAGCTGATCACCTGCAGGTGCCGCGCCAGCACGGCCTGTTCAACCACCACGGCATCGATCTGGGCGATGGCACCGTGGCCCACTACCTCGAGGGCCGCGAAATCCTGCGCAGCCCCGTGGCGGAGTTCAGCCGCGGCCAGCCCCTGAGCGTGGTGGCCTATCCCGACGGGGCCTGCTCCGCGCCGCGGCTGACCCTCCGGCGGGCGATGGGCCGCCTCGGAGAGCAGAACTACAACCTGCTGTTCAACAACTGCGAGCACTTCGCCCACTGGTGCAAAACCGGCCGGCACCGCAGCGAACAGGTGGAGAACTGGCTGCACACCGGCAGCCTCGGGGCGCTGGCCCTGGGCCAGTTCGTGCCGGCTGCGGTGCTCACCGGCGCTCGCGTGCTGCTGCGCCAGGGCCTGCGGCTCAACGACACCCAGCTGGAGCAGGGCAAGGCCCTGGCCCGACGCAGCCTCGAACAGCTGGATGGGCTGCGGCTGAAGCTGCAACGGCGGCTGGAGCAGGAGCTCACCCAAGCGGAGCAGCGCTGGAGCCAAGGGGAGCAGCAGAACCAGGGATTCGAAACGCTGCGGCTGGCGGCCCAGAAGCTGGCGGATCAGCTCAGTGAGGTGGAGGAACTGGAAGGGCGACTGGAGCGCATGCTCGAGGAAGGCCAGTAGCCTCCAGCCATGCCGGCTGCCTACCAACCCCTCCACCACAAATACCGCCCGCAGCGCTTCGATCAGCTGGTGGGGCAGGAGGCGATCGCAGCCACCCTCGGCAATGCGCTGCGGTCGGGGCGGATCGCGCCGGCCTATCTGTTCAGCGGCCCGCGCGGCACCGGCAAAACCTCCAGCGCCCGCATCCTGGCGCGCTCCCTCAACTGCATCGGCTCCGATGGCCCCACGCCGGAGCCCTGCGGCTCCTGTGAGCTCTGCACCTCGATCGCCAACGGCAACGCCCTCGATGTGATCGAGATCGACGCCGCCTCCAACACCGGCGTTGACAACATCCGTGAGCTGATCGAACGCTCCCGCTTCGCGCCCGTTCAGGCCCGCTGGAAGGTGTATGTGGTGGACGAGTGCCACATGCTCTCCACGGCGGCATTCAACGCCTTGCTCAAGACCCTGGAGGAGCCGCCACCGCGGGTGGTGTTCGTGCTGGCCACCACCGACCCCCAGCGGGTGTTGCCCACAATCCTCAGCCGCTGCCAACGCTTCGATTTCCGGCGCATCCCCCTCGATGCCTTGGAGCGGCACCTGAGCTGGATCGCCGAGCAGGAAGAGATCGGCATCACCGCCGAGGCCCTGCACGTGGTGGCCCAACGGGCCCAGGGCGGCCTGCGCGACGCCGAAAGCCTGCTGGATCAGCTCAGCCTGCTGCCGGCGCCAGTGGAGCCCCAGGCGGTGTGGGAGCTGCAGGGGGCTGTGCCCGAACAGGAGCTGCTGCAACTGGCCGAATCCCTGGCCGCCGGCGAACCCCTCGGCTTGATCGAAGCGATCCGCACCCTGCTGGAGCGGGGCCGCGAACCCTCGGCTGTGCTGCAGGGTCTGGCCGGCCTGCTGCGGGATCTGGTGCTGGCGGGCGTGGCCCCCGACCGGCTCGAGCTCACCAGCTTTTCGCCGCAGTTCCGCGCCGGCCTGCCGGATCTGGCCCGGCGCATCGGCAAGGCCCCGCTGCTGCGCTGGCAGGCCCAGCTCAAGGGCAGCGAGCAACAGTTGCGCCACAGCGTGCAGCCGCGCCTGTGGCTGGAGGTGCTGCTGCTGGGCCTCCTGGCCGAACCCCAAGCCCAGAGCGCGGCACCGGTGATGCCTGCAGCCGTGGCGGTAGCGGTGGCCGCACCGGCACCACCACCTGCGGCAGCACAGCCACTCCCCCCACAACCCGCCGCACCAGCGGCTCCCGCGCCGCAACCGCAATCGCAGCCTCACCCTGAGGTGGTCGCAGCCGAGCCCGCCGCAGCTCCCAGCCGAGCCGGCGACGACCTCGGTGAGCTTTGGCAGCAGATCCTGGCCGGGCTGGAACTACCCTCCACGCGGATGTTGCTCTCGCAGCAGGCCGTGCTGGCGCGCCTGGATCAGCAGCGGGCCGTGGTGCAGGTGGCGGGCAACTGGATGGCCATGGTGCAGAGCCGCCTGCCACTACTGGAGAAAGCGGTGGGCTCCGCCCTCGGCAGCCCCCGCCAGGTGGTGCTGGAAGCAGGCGGCGGCCCCCAACCCTCAAACGAACCACCCACCGCCGCCCCACCAGCGCCAGTTGCGGTGGCTGCGGCTGCGGCTCCAATGCCGATAGCTGCAGCGCCTGCCACACCACCAGCCGCGCCCACCCCTCAGGCGAGCCAACCGGAACCCAAGCCAACCTCGCCGGCAGCGATCGAAGCGCCACCCCCAGCCCCAGCCGCTGTAGCAGCGCCCCCGGCCCAACCAGCCGTGATCGACGATCAGGCCAAACGCCTGGCCGAGTTCTTCAACGGCGAGGTGATCGACCTGGACGGTCCCCTGCCAGAACTGGAAGCCCCCGAGGCCGGCAGCCAGGCCGCCGCCTGAAGCGCTTCAGAGCACCTGGGTCGACAGATCCGCCTCTTCAGCGGTGAGGGCATGGCCGGCGCCCACATGCAGGGTCTTGGCCCACACCAGCCGCTTGGGCAGCAGCGCCATGCGCAGGCTGGTGAAGGGAATCACCACAAACCAATGGCCCAGGTAAGCGATGCCCAGAGCCAGGTTAAGGGGGTTCACACCGGGCAGGGCCGGACCTTCATTGCGGCGGCTGCAGCCCACCAGGATGGCCCCGCCGGAAAGGCCGAAGGCCACGAAGGAGAGCGGCCACAGCAAGGGAGCGGTGCCGGTGAGGGCGCTGGTGATCAGATCGGCCACCGCCATCACCGGCAGGGCGTATTGCAGCAGGAAGAAGCCGGTGAGATCGAGCTTCTGGGCAGCGGTGGTGGCGGGGCCGGTGAGCTGGGGCCAATAGTCGAAGAAGCGCTGCAGGCCGCCCTCAGCCCAGCGCTGGCGTTGACGCCACAGGCCCATCAGACCGGTGACCGCCTCCTCCTGGATCGGCGGATCCCAGAGCAGCGCCACCGGCTGGCCCTCCACCAGCAGGCGGAAGCTGAGGTCGAGGTCATCGGTCACCGTGGCCTCGTTGAAGCCGTCGCAAGTGAGCACCGCCTGGCGCTGCAGCAACTGACCATTGCCGCGCAGCTCCACCACGCCACCGCTACGAAGTCGCCCCTGCTGAATCACGGCATCGAGGGCCATCTCCATGGCCTGGGCGCGGGTGAGCAGGTTGTGATCGGCATTCACCACCGCCTTGCGCAGCTGCACCGCCGACCAGGCCCCCTGCTCCGCAAAGCTCACCAGGCGTTTGAGTCCGTCCGGCTGGAACTGGGCATCGGCATCGAGCACCAGCAACCAGCGCCCCTGCAGCTGGGGAAGGAGCGTGTTGAGCGCGCCCGACTTGCCGCCCCCCGCATCGCGTTCACGCCGCAGCACCTGCAGCTGCGGAAAGCGGTTCTGGCAGCTTTCGAGCACGGCAGGTGTTTGGTCCTGACTGCCGTCATCAATCACCCACAGCCGCAGCTGCTCCTCGGGATAACTGAGCTGCGCCAGCCGCTCCACCAGTCGGCCGATCACGGCCTCCTCATCCCGGGCCGCCACCACCAAATCCACGGCCGGCCAGCCGCTCAGCGGCTCGGCCACGGCTCCCGGCTCTGAGGCTTGGGGTGGGGTGGTGGCTGCGTGCTGGCCCCGGTTCAACAGCGGCAGAAACACCGTGCGCGCCGCATAAGCGCCCAGCAGCAGGGTGAGCGCCAGCGACGGCCAGAGGGCACGGCTGCCCTCCAGAGCATGGGGGGCAGCCCCGGCGGCGCAGCAGCTGATCAGAAACAGCGCGGCCGGCGGTCGGCGGGCTCCTGTGGATGTGCCCCCGGCGGCCATGGCATGTTCCAGGTCTAGGGGACTTTAAAGGTCCTTGATCGGCACAAGCCTGGCGCCCGGGTAGTAACGCTTCAGGATCTGCTCGAGGCTCCAGCCACGCCCGGCCAGGTCGATGGCGCCAGCCTGGGAGAGACCCGCCCCATGGCCGAAGCCTCCACCCTGCACCGTCCAGGTGCCGCCGCCGGCCGGAGCCAACACAAACAAGGTGCTCGGCAGCTGGCGGTAGGTGCGGCGAATCGCATCGCGCTCCAGCACCACCTGGCCGCTGGGCCCGGCAATGGCCAGCTTCACCACCCGCCCACTGGGGCCGCGTTCCAGCACCACCGGTTTAAGCGGTGCGCCAAGACCCGCCGCCCGAGCCCCGAGGCCCTCGCGCAGGGCTGCCTGGCTGAGCTGGCGGCGCCAGCGGAACAGCGGATGGGAGGCCCCCACCACCCCAGCGCGCAACGCCAGCAGCTGCATGAGCTCGGCTGGGCTGGTGATCGGCACGCTCAAGCCCTGGGGTGCAGGGGTCCGCAGATCCAGCGCCGGCTCGAGATAGCTGAGCTCGGGCAGGGGCCAGGCTTCGTCTTCATCGGCGCTGACACCGCCATTGCTGGCGTGATACACCGCATGGATCGGCGCCCCCTGCGAAGCGAGCACCCGGCCGCTGGTGGTGCGGATCGCCTGGCGCACGACCGTCCCGGCCTGCCGGGGGTCGGCGTACACCTGGCATTGGGTGTCAGCGCAGAGGTGGTAGCCATCCACCGCGAACCGGTGTTGATTGCGCAGGGCCCAGGTGCGAGCCAGCACGGCCTGGGCCGCCAGAGCCGCAGCGGGTGAGCCAGCACCGATCTCATGGGGCACCACCCCCTGCAGATAGCGCTCCATGGGCACCTGCTCCACCAGGGTCCAGCTGCCGTAGGCATCGGCCTGCAGCCGGAAGGGCCCCGCAAACACGCCACCCTCGAAACGCAGCCCTTGGGGCGCGGTGATCTGAATCGGCCCTGTTAAGCGGCGCCAGCCCGCCGCCAGCTGGAGCTGCGGCACCAGGTGCTGCACCAGGCGCTGCTGCACCAGCCGCACGGCCACCCCAGGCGGCGGCGTGGCGCCGGGCGGTGCCCACACCTCCCAGTCGCGGGGATGGGCCACCTCCGCCTCCACACCCTGCCGGCGCCAAGCCAGCGCCACCTGCTCGGCGCGCTCGAAGCTGGCCAACGGACCCACCACCGCGCGACGGATCTCCAGAGGTTTCGCGAGGGGCTGCTCCTGCCAGCGGAACTGGAGGCGCTCCGCCCGCACCCGCACCCCCTGGGCATCCGCCAGCTGCAGGGGAGCGCCGGCCCCCTGCAGCAGCAGCGGCGCGGCGCCGAGATGGGCCGCCAGCGACACCCAGAGCACAGGCTGCGCGCGATCGATCGGCGGTGGTGCCGGCACCGGCAAACGAATCAACGCTTCGGCGTCAGCCCCCTGGCAGCCCCCGAGCAACACCCCTAGCCCAAGGGCGGCGGACAGCACTCGGGGCGTGTGCATCGCGGGGGTTGGCGCTGGCTCGACCCTAGGGGGAGTTGGCGGAGGGCACTCCCAGGTCGTACTCTCCTTGTTTGTGCACGAGCGTGTAGACAATGCCGAAGCTCAAGACCCGCAAAGCAGCCGCCAAGCGGTTCAAAGCCACCGGCAGCGGAAAGTTCATGCGCCGCCACGCTTTCCGCAATCACCTGCTCGACCACAAGAGCCCGAAGCGCAAGCGTTTCCTCGGCACCATGGCCGTGGTTGACGAGCGCGACGCGGACAACGTGCGCGCCATGCTCCCCTACAGCTGAATCGCCCGGCTGACCCGCTGTATCACCGTTTTCTGAGAACCATCGATGGCACGCGTTAAGAGGGGCAATGTCGCCCGTAAGCGCCGCAACAA
>Ga0194116_10002248_pt1 | contig 25456 bp, 27 predicted proteins | sample TA2MahsurfametaG_4_FD_148617 | JGI IMG/M metagenome (GOLD analysis project Ga0194116, IMG submission 148617) | Freshwater microbial communities from Lake Tanganyika, Tanzania - TA2015008 Mahale S9 surface | ecosystem: Environmental > Aquatic > Freshwater > Lake | place: Tanzania: Lake...
GCCGCAGGGTGGACCTGGTGGCCCGCCACCGCAGGGTGGACCTGGTGGCCCGCCACCGCAGGGTGGACCTGGTGGCCCGCCGCCGCAGGGTGGGCCAAGTGGTCCGAAGGGGCCTCCTCCGCAGGGTGGACCTGGTGGCCCTCCGCCGCAGGGTGGACCTGGTGGCCCGAAGGGACCTCCTCCAACTAAGTAAGGGGCTGATCGCTAAGCGATCATTAAGCACATAGCCCCGTCTGCAGTTGAGGCAGGTGATTAAACCGCTGCAGTCGAAGAAACTGCAGCGGTTATTTTTGATTTCTCAGTTGTTTGTTCGCAATGGCGTTCGTTACCACGCGATCGCGCGGCACATCGCCGAGGCGGAGGGCAAGTCTATGCATGTTGCAGCTAGAGTTGATTTATATCCTAGCGGCTATCCGAAATCCGCCGAAATCGGTTGATCCCCAATTGCGGTGTGACGTGGCAGGCTGTCATGCTGAAAGACCGTTAGCAAAAACTCATAGGCTACATTCGACGTAGTATTAATGCAAATATCTTCAGGGTAAACACTGTTGGCGGCAAAAGTGGTTTTCCGCTAGCTTGAGAAATATAAAAACTGGGGATCAACATGAAAAAGACTGTAATCTGCGCTGCTGCATCCTTGGCTCTATTGACTTTAGGTGCGCAAGCTGGAACCGTTGAATTTAAAAACATTTACTCATTGGGTGACTCGCTCTCAGATGTGGGTGTGTATAGCAATGCGGTGATTGGTGGCGCAGCATTGCAGGGAATCACTTTGCCCAACATCCGATATCGGTTCACAGATAACAACCCCGATGGCAGCAGCAAAGTTTGGGTTGAAAATTTAGCCACCCACCTCGGCTTGACCTTGATTCCCAACCGAATTAACCCGCAAGTGGTGGGTGGTGGCGCTTTTGCTGAAGGGGGCACGAGGGTAAGCAACCCTGTGGGCATTGGCTACGCCCCGCAGAACCTAATTACTACGATTCCTCTAACCACTCAGGTAGATCGTCTATTGGAGCTCAGGCCGACGCTCGGTACCAATGATCTGGTCTTTTTGTGGGCTGGGGCCAATGATGGATTTGTGCAGTTTGCAACTATATCTGCTGGGGGCGCGACGCCTACCAATGGCGTTGTAGCTATGGCCACTGAAGCGGGCGTGATGGCGCAACAGGTGCAGCGTTTGCGGCAGGCCGGTGCGAAGTTTGTAGTTGTTGCGCTTCTGCCAGATTTGGCCAATACGCCATTTGGTGCCCTCGTATCTCAAGCAAGTCAACAAGGCGGAGAGTTACTCAGCGCTCTTAGCAGATCATTTAATCAAACGGCGCTAACTGCAGTACCGCAAGCAGGTGCAGTGGTCGTTGATGTAAACAAGTTACTAAGTGACGTCATTGCAAATCCAGTGAAATATGGATTCAATCCAAATGCACTTGGTATGACAGCTTGTGGAGTCAATGTCTCTGCCACAGGACCAAACGACTTTTATAAGTCCTCTCTGCAATGCTTGGGAGTCAACCCAGGCAACTACTTATTTGCAGATGGTGTTCATCCAAGCGCAAAAGCACATGAGCTATTCGGGTTATTTGCTTATTCGGGTTTACAAGCAATAGCCCAAGCAGGTGCGTTAGTTGTAGCTCCAATGGTGGCCATACGGCAGCATGCACAGGCTCTCGAAGTACGTTTAAACCTTGGCGCACTTGCGGATCACACGGGGCAACTTCGGCAGGTAGGTAATGTCCATGCGTATGTGAGTCCTGAGCTTGGTTACTTTGATACGCCTGCTGGTCAAGTAGAGCCAGCGGTTAAAGCCAATACAGTTAAAACAGCCTTTGGCTTGGATCGTATGGTGGCAAAGAATGCACTTGTTGGACTGGCGTTGTCCTACAGTAAGGGGGATACCAAATTCGGTGGGCAATCAGGTAGTCTAAAAACCACTGACACTATTGGCGTCGTGTACACAACTGTCGCGCTGTCACAGAATTGGTATATCAACGCGAGCGTAGGTTATGGCGATATCAAGCACTCAGATTTCACGCGTCAGTTGGTATTGCCAACCACAACCATCTCAGCCAATAGCTCACCAAATGGTTCGTATAACAGCGTACGGATTGGTGCTGGACGGTTGGGCGACTTGGCTGGAGGCAAGGGAGGACCCTACATTAGCCTTACCAATGAAAAAGTTTCAGTCAAGGGGTTTACCGAGTCTGATAGTCCAATGTCATTGAGCTTTGGCGATATGTCATACCGTTCACAGCGTTTAACGGTAGGCGGATCATGGATGCAAACCAAACCTTTAGGTCAATGGAGACTCTTTGGCAGAGCGGCGATTGACCGCGATCTGAAAGCGGGAGACTTAAGAATTCAAATGGGTCCAACAGCTGCATCCCTTGGAAATGTTGACGTGCCAAGACCACAGCGATCATCATGGAATGCAGCATTGGGTTTTGCACTACCGCAACAAGATGCTGGTGTATGGACTGTGCAGCTGGGTATGGGTGGACCAAAAAACAAGCTTGAGGCGCATACTTTGGGAGCTTCCTACAGAAAACAGTTTTAAATTTCTGGGCGAGGATTTTCCTCAGTATCGAGTCCTGTAAGCTCCTACGATGGGAAGCCCGGTCAAAGTTGCAAAAAAGGATCTGGCTGTGACACATTCCTCGCCTATGAGACTCCTACACACCATGCTGCGCGTTGGCGATCTTCAACGCTCGATTGACTTCTACACTCAGGTGCTGGGCATGCAACTGCTGCGACGGTCTGAGAACCCCGAATACAAGTATTCCCTGGCCTTTCTGGGTTTCGAAGGCGGCAATCCTGGTCAGGCCGAAATCGAACTCACCTGGAACTGGGGCGTGGAAAACTACGAAATGGGCACCGCCTATGGCCATATCGCCATTGGGGTAGAAGACGCCTATGCCGCCTGCGAAAAGATTCGCGCCAATGGTGGCAATGTCACCCGAGAGGCTGGCCCGGTAAAAGGGGGCACCACCGTAATCGCATTTGTGACCGACCCCGACGGCTACAAGGTTGAACTCATTCAGCGTCCGGTTTAAGGAGAATTCTTATGGCGGCAAAACCGCCTGGATGCTGCGGAGTCTGCTTGAAGAGTAGCCGCTGAATTACGGCTTAAGCATTTCTCGTGAACTGTCTCGGTTGCTGGGTCTCTGATCTGACCCAGTCTGCATAGGCGCTAAGGGCATCTTCAGCATTCAAGAAAATAAGTTCTGGCGTCTCGTAAGGGTGATTCTCTAAAACGAATTGCTTGACAGGGTCGATTTGTTCGGGAGTGGTCTTGATAATTAGCAGTATCTCCTCTGCCTGCTCAATCGCCCCCCGCCACCAATACTCTGATCGCACTTGTGCAACTCGACTCACACAGGCAGAAAGCCGACTCTCTAACAGACCCTTTGATAGCAGGTCTGCAGTGTCAGGGTCTGGCACTGCGCAGATGGCAATGATTATTTTTTCCATCACCGTAAAAGTTTCCTCAATTTCGGTGTCGCCCATTACAATTAAGGTGAGCGCTTGTGTCGAATTACTGTGGCAGTTTACTTAATTCCCCCCTGGGGGGAATTAAGTAAACTGCCACAGTAATTCCGTAATTCACCGTGGTATCACCCAGTCTTCAAGCTTCAACCCCTTTATGCGCTGGAACTCCCGGATATTATGGGTTACTAGTGTTGCCTGCTCGGCCAGTGCGTGACAAGCGATCCAGAGGTCGTTAGCACCGATGGGGGTGCCGGCGTCCTTCAATCGAGTGAATTGCTCGGCGTAGTGCTGACAAATTGCCGGGCCGGTGGGATAGAGCACCCTAACCTCCCGAGCCAGTGCATCAAGCCGTCGCAATACCTCCAATTTGCGCGTGCTACGCTCGGCGCCCTTGAGCAACTCAGCCCAGGTGATAAAGGACATGCAAACCAGCGAACCATCAGATAAGGCGTCGACTCGATGAGCGATATCGGGCGGCTGGTTCTTGATCAGATAGATCAGCGTGTTGGTGTCCAGCAGATAGATCACAGCCCTTCGCGCTCCTGCATAGGCTGGATGTTTGCTCTATCGGCTTCCAAGGTGGACACGAAGGCACCGTCTGCTTCGCTCACGCCTCGCAGTGCGTCGAGTAAGGCGGCGCCACGCGCAACCTGCAGAGGGTGGATCACTAGATCGCCCCATTCGTTGCGCGAGATGGCTACTCGGTCGGTGTCTAACCGAAACTCGGCCGGGATGCGCACAGCCTGGCTATTGCCGTTGTTAAAAACCCGGGTGGTAAGCGTTTCCATAGCGAACCCATTGTGTGTACGTTAAAGTGTGTATTATCGTACGAGAAGGGTCACATTACAATTCAGCTAACCATCTTGCGGGCCCTTTGGAAAGTGGGTTCCCCGCTGTAGTTTAAATTGAAATTACGGTGACAGTTTACTTAATTCCCCAGGGGGGAATTAAGTAAACTGTCACCGTAATTCAAACCCCTTCGGCCTTGCCCACTGCATCACGTGTCCCGTAAGTTGATGATAAATTCCCTCATCCAGCTTATCTTGTGCCAGGTGGGCGTGGGGTTCATCAGCAACGGAGCATCGCTTTTGAACATCCACTTGATGCCCTTAACAATGGTTGTTGTAACTGCATCGTTTCGCCAATCGCCCACATCTGTATCCGCGTGGCGCCAGCCGGCAGCTGTTCCTGCACTTTAATAAGGTCGGTCAATGGCTGTTCCACCAGTTCATCGCAGAGCCTAAACACTCCCCAATGCACCCCTAAGGCATTGCGGGCGCCAAGATCTTGCGTGATTCGTTGCGCCTCTTCCGGGTTCACATGCTGGGCACGCATAAACCAGCGCGGCTCGTAGCAGCCCACCGGTACCAAGAGCCAGTCAATCGGGGCCCATCGGCGTGCCATGTCCTTGAAAATCGTGCTGTAGCCCGTGTCACCGGTGTAGACGAGATGCAGCTCTTTTGTCTGAAGCCGAAACCCCGCCCAGAGCGTTTGATTGGTATCCCAAAGCGTTCGCCGACTCCAGTGGTGTGCGGGAATCATTTCGACCGTGAGGCTCTCGGTATTGCGCATCGGAAGGTTGAACAGGCGGGTGTCGTACCAGTCCATCGCATATACCGATTCCACGCCCCAGTTGCGCAGGTATCGATCCACCCCCAAGGGAACAATAAAAATCGGCGAGCCGCCAGGCTGCCTGGCTAGGACACGAACAGTACGCGCATCCAGATGGTCGTAATGATTGTGCGAGATGAGCACCAGATCGATTCTCGGAAGGTCTTCAAGCGAGATGGGAGAGGGGTTATAGGCCTGCGGGCCAAACCCTTCGAATGGCGATGCACGGCCACTGAGCACCGGATCAATAAGCACATGCAGCCCATCAATCTGAAGATGCACGCTAGCATGGCCAAGCCAGGTCATACGCCACCCGAGGCTGGTTTGCCCTAAAAGTGTTGGGTCTACAGCCTTTTTAGCCACCGTGTCGAAGGCCTGGGCTAGGCGGGTTCCAAGCAGACGCTCCCACTGCCAGCGCAAGAAATCGGTGAATTCGGGCTTGTCTAGCCCTCCGGGCAGATTTTGAAACCCGCCGACGGTGTGGTGCGGCTTGTCAGGCCGGACATCGACAACCGGGGCTGCACAGCCAAAAAGCCAGGCGCAGGCCAGAAGCAGAGAGGAAAGCCTAAGCTGCGTTATGAGCAACGACCAGTGCTCACGCAACAACGCCACTTCATAACGCCACCGTGAACGAGCGTTTGAAACAGGCTGCAATGACCGAAGCGGCTAGGGGCCAGACTTTGGCTAGAAGGTCATGAGGTCGAAATCGACATTCTCGACGGAAGAATCGGTGACCTCGGGGTCGAAGACAGGGGGTGGCGTTCGCGGCTGATAATGCAGAGCTTTTGCAACATCTACGGGGCCATACTTGAGGGCTGAATGGGTTAGGGTTCCCTGCAAGGCCAGAAACCAGACCACAAGACTTGCAAAGAACATGTGATTTAACCAAACCATCTGGTTTTGCGTCAGCATATGCATCTCCCCTAAAACGAAATACGCTTCCTATGCATCGTAAGACAGAACCTCGGCCGAATCAATCCAAAGACCATTTGGCTCGTATCGCGCTCACCGCGCTGCTGGCCATAGCACTGGGGTTTTTTCTCTCTGGCTTTGCAGTGCAGGCGCCGGCCTCCGAGCGGCGGGTTCATGTTGTGCCGATTGAGGGCATCATCGACCTCGGGCTAGCGCCTCTGGTGCGGCGCGTGCTGGCTGAGGCAGAGCAGACCGGGGCTTCGGCAGTGATTCTCGATATCAATACCTTCGGCGGCCGGGTAGATGCTGCGGTTCAGATTCGCGACAGCCTGCTGTCTGCCAAGGTACCCACCATTGCCTTTGTGAATAAACGCGCGATTTCGGCTGGAGCACTCATCAGCCTGTCCGCCGAAAAGATCGCCATGGGAGGAGGCGCCACGATGGGCGCGGCCGCTCCCGTGCTGGCCGGACAGCCCGGCGCAGAGCAACGGCCTGTTTCAGAGAAGACCGTGTCGTATGTGCGCAAGGAGTTTCGGGCGACCGCAGAGGCCCGGGGTCGGCCTCCTTTGCTTGCTGAGGCCATGGTAGATGCAGATGTGGAGATCTCTGGGGTCTCGGAAAAGGGCAAGCTGCTGACGCTTACGACCGATGAGGCCCTGCGGCTAAAGCTCGTCGATTTCAAGGCCGAAACCCTGCAAGACGTGCTGCAGGAACTAGGGCTGGCCCAGGCACAGTTAATACGTCATACCACCAACTGGGCCGAAGAGGTGGTACGTTTTCTCACCAACCCAGTGGTTGCCTCGCTTCTCATGACGATTGCCATGGTGGGTATCTTGATTGAACTGCGCACGCCCGGCTTCGGCCTGCCGGGCATGGCTGGTCTCGGTAGCCTGGGGCTTTTTCTCTGGGGCCATTCGATTGTCCAGTTGGTGGGATGGGAGGAGCTCATCATCCTGCTGCTAGGCCTGGTTCTCCTGGGTGTTGAACTTATTTTGATTCCAGGCTTTGGTCTGGCTGGGGTGCTGGGCATCAGCGCCATTCTGATTAGCCTGGTGATGAGCCTGCTGGGCGAAGGCGCAGCCCCGACCATGATTCTTTCAACCATTGGTCAGGTGGGGCTGTCTCTTCTTATCGCGATGATCATTATGGTGTTCTTCCTGCGTGCCCTGCCCCGCCTGTCGATTGGTCGTGCGCTGGTCTTAAGAACCGAGCTCTCCACCGACAAGGGATTTGCGAGTGCGCCAGAGTCCGACAGCCATTGGCTTGGAAAAACGGGGCGGTCGATCACCCCTCTTCATCCCGCAGGCATCGCGGATATTGACGGGCACCGGGTAGATGTTGTCTCAGAAGGGGAACCAATCGATGCCGAGCAGGTCATTACCGTGGTGCGTGTCGATGGAAACCGAGTAGTCGTGCGCCGCAACCAGTAACAAAAACACTTACAAAGGATTTCGCAATGGGGCCAGAAATGGGTTTAACCGGGGGCATTGCCTTCCTGGTGTTGTTTTTTCTGTTTATCTCTACCCTGCTCTATCTGGTGCCCATTCCGCTCTGGGTCGCCGCCTGGGCCTCGGGCGCCTATGTGGGTCTCACAACCCTTATTGCCATGCGGCTGCGTCGCGTGCCCCCAAGCACCATTGTTAACGCGCGCATCAGTTCGGTGAAGGCAGGTATCGATATTCCGCTTAACGACCTTGAGGCGCACTTTCTGGCCGGGGGCGATGTCGTGCGCGTGGTCAATGCCATGATCTCGGCCGATAAGGCCAATATTCCGCTTTCGTTTAAACGAGCTGCGGCAATCGACCTCGCGGGGCGCAATGTGCTTGAGGCCGTGCAGATGTCGGTGCTGCCCAAGGTCATCGAAACACCGCGCATTGCGGCGGTGGCCAAAGACGGTATTCAGCTAATTGTGGTCTCGCGGGTTACCGTGCGCACCAATATCGATAGGCTTGTCGGAGGCGCCGGGGAAGAAACCATTATTGCCCGGGTTGGAGAGGGCATGGTGAGCACCATTGGTTCTGCCGAGAATCACAAGAGCGTTCTTGAGAATCCCGACCATATCTCTAAGCACATTCTCAGTAAAGGGCTCGATGCCGGAACCGCCTACGAGATTCTCTCCATCGACATTGCCGACGTGGATGTTGGCGAAAACATTGGTGCAAAGCTGCAGATCGACCAGGCCGATGCCGATAAGCAGATCGCTCAGGCCAAGGCAGAAGAACGCAGAGCCATGGCGGTAGCCCTTGAGCAGGAAATGAAGGCCCGCGTGGTTGAGGCTGAGGCCGAGGTTCCGCGTGCCATGGCGGGGGCGTTTAGATCGGGCAATCTGGGCATCATGGACTATTACCGCATGAAGAACCTGCAGGCTGACACCGATATGCGGGTGTCTATTGCCGGGGTAGAAGAACCAACCGCAAATGCGCCTAGTTCACGGACCACCAAAGGCTAAGGCAAGACCGTGTTTCATTTCAACATAGACCCCGCGATTTTTATTTATCTGCTGTTCATCGCGGCGGTCTTTTTGAATGCCTTGTTTAAAAAAGGCCGACGCCCGCCGCCACGCGAGACAACGCTCCCCCCGCCAAGCGAGCCTGCCCCAGTCGACGCTATTGTCCTGCCTCGGTCTCCTCTGCCCGAGTTGCCCCCAAAGCCGCTGCCCCGGGCCAAGCCCCATCGCTTAGAGGCAGCCAAAACGGGTAAGGGGCTTGCTGCACGGCTTCCACATCAGGCGCCATCTCGCGAGCCCGAACTGCGGGTGGGCATAAACAGGCCAGCGGTTGCACGGGGGTTAAGCGCGGTGCGATTTAGCAGTCGCGACGATCTGCGCCATGCCATCGTTGCGCGACTGGTCATTGGGCCGCCCAAAAGTCTTCAGTAAATCCTTCAATAACGCCTTAGCTAGGGCCCTGGGCTAGGCCTGTGCGAGCGCGGCCTGTAATAATAGGGTGCATGCCCGCCTCCGCCGCCTTTCAACCTGCCCGCTACACTATTTTTGATACCCCGGTTCTCAGCGCCTTTCTGCGCTGGGGATGCCGCAAAACCATGTATGCACTAGGCTGGCGGTTTGCGGGTGAGTTTCCTGTCGAGACCCAAAAGGCAGTGGTTATTGCTGCGCCACACACCAGTAACTGGGACCTCCCCTATGCCTTGATGGCGGCGTTTGCCATGGGCCGCAAGGTGCATTGGCTTGGGAAGATGCAGATCTTTCGTTTTCCGTTTGCGGGAATTATGCGATGGCTTGGAGGTATTGCCGTTGACCGAAGCCGCTCGGGCAATCTCGTAGACGCTGCGGTCCAGTGCTTTCATGACACGACCGGACCGCTTCTTTTGATTGTGCCCCCCGAAGGGACACGCAGCGCAGTGGAAAACTGGAAGACCGGTTTTTACTACATCGCGCTTGGCGCAAAGGTTCCGGTAATCATGGCCTATATGGATCACGGCAGCCGTTGCTGTGGCGCTGGGCAGCTATTCGTTCCTACGGGCAGCATAGAAACCGATATGCCTGAAATTCGCGCCTACTACGCACCGTTTGTCGGCTGGGCGCAGCGCAAGCGCCAGAGTCAGACAAATACGCTGACTAAATCTTAAAACGTCGGCGGGTGAGCCAAAGCGCAAGGCTAAAACCCACAACGGTGTAGCCCAAGAGAACAGCAACGTCCGCAACCCAGTGTGCGGGCCACTGGCCGAGAAAGAAGGGGCGAATAAGCGACACCGCCGCGGTCAGCGGCAGCCAGTCTGAAAACGCCAGTAGCCAGGCGGGCAGTTGGTCACGCGGAAAGTAGACCCCCGACAAAAAGGTCATGGGCGTGAGAAACAAGGTGATGTAGTAGGTAAAAAAATCATAGCCCTTGGCCAGGGCATTAAAAATCAAGGCCAGGCTTGAGAAACACAGGCCCACCAGAAACAATAGGGGCCAGGCCAGAAGCAGCATGGGGCTGCGCGAGATATCAAGCGCCACCATGACAACCAAAATAGCGGTGGCTGTAAACAGCGCCTTAAAGGCAGCCCAGATCATTTCAGCAAAGACAATCTCATCTAGGCTAACCGGTGCATTAAGTATGCCTTCCCAGGTTTTCTGCGGCCCCATGCGCGAATAGGCCGAATACAAGGCCTCAAACGAGGCCGCATTCATGCTGCTCATGCAGATCGACCCACTGGCCAAAAAAAGAATATAAGGAATCGCCTGCCCATCAAGCGTGACCGACCCCACCAGGGCTCCAATGCCGTAGCCAAAGGCAATCAGCACAAACAGAGGCTCTGCGATGTTGCCAATCAGGCTTGGCCAGAAGAGCTTTCGCCAGACCAGAAAGTTGCGCTGAAAGACAGCGGCCCAGCCCCATTGCATATCAAGCACCGCAGGCATCAATGGGTCTCCCGAATCTGTCGGCCCGTGCGCTTGAGAAAAAGGTCTTCGAGGTTGGCAGGCCGATGTAGCACACGCAAGCTAGGGTGCTCTTCAAGGGCGGCGAGCAACGGGTGGGCATCGTGGGTATAGAAGAACAACGAGTCGCCCGACTGCTCGGTGCGCTGAGCCATTGGCGTCAGTGGGGCGAGTAACGAACTAAGCGATTCCGAAGAGGCATCGCTTTCGCGAATCACCTCAACCACATGCGGCTCCACCTCTTGGGCGATCAGCGCGGCTGGCCTGCCAGTAAGAATGGCCTCGCCCTGGTCAACAAGAAGCAGACGATCGCACAGTCGCTCGGCCTCTTCCATAAAGTGGGTGGTTAGCAGAATCGACTTTCCCTGTTTAATCAAAAGCCCGAGCCGTTCCCAGATTAGATGACGGGCCTGGGGGTCTAGGCCGGTGGTGGGCTCATCGAGCAGCAGCAACTCCGGATCGTTGATCAGCGCGCGGGCAAGGCTGAGCCTTCGTTTCATGCCGCCAGAGAGCTCAGAGATCCGCGCAGAGGCCTTATGCCGAAGGGCGGCAAACTCCAAAAGAGTAGGAATGCGCGCCCGCATGACCTCGTTGGATAGGCCAAAGTAACGGCCGTAGGCCAGCAGGTTTTCTTCGCAGCTAAAGTCTGGATCGAGCGTATCGAACTGCCCCACCACGCCAATACGCCTGCGAAACCGGCGGGCCTCTTGTGGCAAGGCAAGCCCCAGGCCCTCTACCGTGCCGGTGTCGGGCTTAGCCAGCCCCAGACAGATTTTGAGTGTGGTGGTCTTACCCGCACCGTTGGGGCCGATCATGCCCAGGCATTCACCAGGCTTAATCTCGAAAGACAGGTCTCTCACCGCATGGTGGGACCCGAAATGCTTATTGATCGCTCGCACAGCAAGCAGGTTTTCGGCCGTCATTGTCTACCAGTCAATGGGTTGTCCTTGATAATCAATAAACCAGGCCTGCGGCCGCGCGGCAAGACCATCAAGGGCTGTGAGCATTCCCGCTACCGAGTCTTGCGCGGCAAGGGTGGCGTGTCCCGCTTGAAAGGGTGCCGAGAGCTTGGAGATGACAGTGCCGGGCTGTAAAGCCGCGAACACCGCCTCAGGGCGGGTGCGATACGACTCTATGGCCGCCGTCTGCAAGAGCATATTGCCGGCCGCTTTAGAGGCACGGTAGCCATACCAGCCTCCTAAATGGTTGTCCGAAATACTACCCACCCGCGCCGAGAGCACGGCAAAAATCGCGCGGCCTTTGGGGGGCAGCAGCGGTATAAAGTGTTTGAGGACCAAGGCTCGGCCGATGGCGTTGATCTCAAATGCCCTGCGCAAGCCTTGAGCCGATACCTGCGAGAGCCGCTTCTCTGGCCCCTGGCCGTCGATGGTGAGCGCCCCGGTGGCATCGACAATCAAGGCAAAACCACTTTGATCGAGAGCGGTTCTGGCCCATTGGGCAGCCGCGGCAATAGAGGCCTCGTCCTCTAAATGAAAGTGCGGCGGTCTGTTGCGGCTTAACCCAACCAACCCCGCACAGCGTTCATCTGCCTCCAATGCCTGTACAAAGGCCGACCCAATGCTGCCAGAGCTACCAATAACAAGAGCACGATAAGGGGCTGAAAGAGACCGCATGATTGCCGCTAGTGTAGACGTTGCGCAGCGCATACCCCTCTATCACTTATTTTCGTGCCTTAAGGTAGCCCTTGTCTGAGCCCGAATTCTGAGAGCAGCGAGCGTGGCCAAATCAGTTACAAGAACCATGTGCATTGTTGCAGGGAACTGAGGGGAAGGTCGGCGTATCCCAGTCCGTGATGTAAGGATTGGCTGGGATTTTTACAGTCGCCCCGTTCACCGTCATATCGCGCGTACGCAGTTGCGGATGATCGATCAGGTCATACACGGAATTGACGGCACCAAAGGCGGTCTGTGCCTCAGAAAGCCGCTCTACTGCCTCAGCATAGGTAAGGCGCGAAAAGATCTGCTGAATCAAATCCTCTAATTCCACGCGGTTCTTTGTACGCGAAGAGTTATTGGTAAACCGTACATCGACAGCAATTTCCGGGGCCCGCAGTGTAATGTGGCAAAACTTCATCCATTCCCGTTCGTTTTGAATCGAAAGCACCAGTTCACGCCCATCCGAACAGGAGAACGCTCCGTAAGGGGCGATACTCGGATGCTTGAGCCCCACACGTTCTGGTGCTCCCTTCCCATAACGAGCCTGAAGATAGGGTACTGCCATGAGTTCCGCCGCAGAGTCGAAAAGAGAGACTTTGATCGCGCTTCCCAGCCCTGTTTTTATCCGCTGAATAAGCGCCTGTTGAATGCCAATGAGCGCATTCATACCGGCAGCAATACCGCAGATGGACACTCCTATTCTTCCCCATGGGCCGGGTGCCCCAGAGACCGCAACGAGACCACTTTCTGCCTGCACGAGCAGATCGTAGGCCTTCCTATCCTTCAAAGGGCCTGATTCACCGTAGCCCGATATGTCGCAGGTGATAAGGCGAGGATGCGCTGCACGAAGCGTGTCGGATCCAAAGCCAAGCCGTGTCGCAGCAACAGGGGCAAGATTTTGAATAAAGATATCGGCCCCTGCAATCAGCGATGTAAGGGTCGACGCGTCCTCAGGGCGCCGCAGATCCAAAGCAACTGACTCTTTGCCACGGTTGATCCAGACAAAATAAGAAGACTGCCCATGTACCGCCGTATCGTAGCCGCGTGCAAAATCTCCCTCAGGCCGTTCAATTTTTACTACACGGGCGCCCGCGTCGGCAAGGCGACTAGAACAGTAGGGCGCCGCGACCGCCTGCTCGAGCGCCACCACGACGATGCCATCTAATGGTCTTCTGATCATCTGCTCGTTACACCCCTAAAGAATGTTTAGATGGCCCAATTTAAACTATCTCCTAGCAGACGGGGCCTAGTGCCTTCAGAGAGGCCCCGAACAGGCTTAGATTGATGCCGTTTTATCGGCCTGTACCGGGCGAGCCGACTGCCCGAACCCTCGCAAGGCATCAAGACGTGGAAAGCAGATCCGCCGGCAAATTCAAAATGAAGTCGTTAAGTGTCTTTGCATCCCGTCCGGGCCGCATATGGTCACGCATCTGTAGCACTGCGCCTTCGGAATCACGCGCTCTTAAAGCCTGCACCACTGCATCGTGCTGATCGAAGGAGGCCTGCAATCGGCCGAGGGCACCGAATGCGTGCCTTCGGTAGACCCCTGTCCGAAAACGCATCCGCATCACTTCCTGCCGAAGGAAGGGGTTTCGTGATCCCTGGTAGATGCGCTCATGAAACTCCAGATTCAGTTCCTGCCAACCCTGGAAGTTCTCCTCCATTGCCACCTTACGACTCTTTTCGTGCAGCGCAAAGAGCTGCTGCCTTTCGTGCGCTGTCATTCGCTCGCAGGCGAGCCGCACAGCAACTGCCTCGAGCTCAGCGAGGAGCTCCCAGAGACTCAGCAACTGCTGCAGATTCATTTTCGCGACAGTGCTGCCTCCCCGGGGCATATTGGAGACCCAGCCCTGAGCCTGGAGCTGTATGAGCGCCTCTCTGATCGGCGTCTTCGAGACGGCGAAGCGCTCGGACAGCGCCCCCTCGTCAATAGGATCGCCAGGCAGTAGATCTCCCTTAGAAATTGCCTCTTCAAGGTGCGAGCGAATCTGATCGCTAACTTTCATCGCGGTTTTATCCCTGCCGTATTAGGGCTAACACTTATATTTGAGAATATTTCTTTACATATTTAGGGTGCCTGAAGATATATTTACACATAATTGAGCTGTATTCCTAGTTTTCTTTGAGATTTTTATGCCGAAGATTCAGGCCTCATCGGCCCTTTCCCGCTTTAAGGTGATAGACCTCTCGCGCGTGCGTGCGGGCCCCAACTGCGTGAGAATTCTTACGGACTTTGGCGCGGATGTCGTGCGGGTAGAGCCTCCGGAGGGGGTCGACCCCAACGAGGCTATGTTCGCAGCAAATCGCTCCGGAGGAGACTTCCAGAACATCAACCGCAATAAACGGTCGTTGACGCTGAACCTTAAAAAAGACGGCGCCCTGGACATTCTCAAGCGCATGCTAGTCAGCGCTGATGTGGTCGTGGAGAACTGGCGGCCTGATGTAAAGCAGCGCCTGGGGCTCGATTACGAGTCAATGAAAGCCATCAACCCGCGCATTATTCTAGCCAGCATCTCAGGCTTCGGACAAGATGGCCCCTATGCCTGGCGACCTGGGTTCGATCAGATCATTCAAGGCATGGGCGGCTTGATGAGCGTCACCGGCGAACCTGAGCACGGGCCGGTAAGAGCGGGCCTCGCTGTAGCAGACCTGAGCGCAGGGCTCTACTGTGCCATCGGCATTCTGGTAGCGCTGATCGAGCGCGAGACCTCGGGCCAAGGCCAGTGGGTACAGAGTTCATTGCTCCACTCCCAGATTGCCATGATGGATTTTCAGATGGCCCGTTATCTGAACGATGACGATATTCCGGTGCAGGTGGGAAATAACCATCCGACAAGTTCCCCGATGGGCCTCTTTGAAGCAAGCGATGGCTGCTTTAACCTCGGCGCCTCAGGCGAAGGAAATTGGAAGCGATTCTGTGAGGTGGTTGAGAAGCCCGAGTGGCTTAAAGACCCAGAGTTCAGCACGGAACCGCTACGGGTCAAAAACCGAGAGCGACTTAATGCGCTATTGGCCGTGGAATTTTCCAAGAAGACCGTGCGCCAGTGGGTATCGCTCTTGAATAAGGCGGGCGTGCCTGCTGGCCCCGTCTACAGCGTCCCTCAGGTCTTCGAAGACGAGCAGGTCAAACATCTCAAGGTCACGGAGACCCTACCCACGCAGTTTGGGAAGGCCATGCATTTCATTACCCAACCGGTGATTCTGAATAGAACGCCCTCTAAAGTGGTCGCCCCAGCGCCCGGATGGGGCGAACACACCGATGAAGTGCTGATAGATCTCGGCTACACGGAGGCCGAAATCCGTGATTTTCATTTGCGGGATGTCGTGTGACGGCGGGCCGCATTGATCTCGTCGTGCAAGATCAGATCGCGCAGGTGACGATCGATGACATCCCACGCCACAACGCGATGTCCTTAGCAATGTGGGATTCGCTCCTTAATGCCTTCGAGTCCATTAGTAAAGCGGCAGATGTGCGCGCCTGCCTGCTCCGGGGTGCAGGCGAAAAATCGTTTGTTTCGGGAGCCAACATTAGCGAGTTTGAGACACAACGTAACTCTGAGGCGGCAGTCACCCACTACAACGAAACGGTTCGCAAGGCCCAGCAGGCGATTATGCGATGTCGCGTTCCAGTAATCGCGGCAATCAGTGGAGTCTGCTATGGAGGAGGGCTTGGTCTGGCGCTGAGCTGCGACCTGCGCTATGCCTCTCCGGAGACTCGATTTCGTATGCCGGCAGCTCGCATGGGTCTGGGGTACGACAGCGACAGCATGCGGGTGATTCTGCAAAACCTCGGGCCCCAGGCCACCGCAGAGCTTTTCTACTCGGCGCGCGTTTATAACGCCATGCAGGCCCAATCTATGGGGATCATCCGAGCAGTCGTGGGCAACGTCTTTGACTACTGCGCTGACTTGGCAAGGGAAATTGCCAGTAACGCCCCCCTTACCATTCAGGCAGCGAAAAAGACCCTCATTGCGCTCTCCGAAGACACCGATATGACGTCAGTGAAAACCGCCATCGACGCCTGTTTCAGAAGTAAAGATTATGCGGAAGGCCGGCTGGCTTTCGCAGAAAAGCGGTCCCCTCATTTTACCGGCCATTAACCAGGAGCACTTCCATGAAAGTTTTGACATCACTGATTGGCCTCGCCCTGTCGGTCTCGACAGGCATGGCCTTGGCGTTGGGTCCCGCCCCCGCGCCCCTGAAGGAAAAAGCCACCCTCACAGTGGGCTATGTGAAGGTGGGGCATCTCTCCCCGATGTTGATGGTGGAAGAGGAACTTAAAAAGATGAATATTGAAGTCAAGCGCGCAGAGTTCGTAAGGTATGCAGATGCCCGTACCGCGCTGCTCTCTAATTCGGTGGATGTATCGGCCGTGGGTGCAGGCGATCTTGCGATCGTGGCCGCCCAAGGAAGTAAAAATCTCATCGGCCTGACTGGCGTTGGCAGTTCGCCAAAGTACCTCGTGGTACGTAAGGGTGTGAAAATCGACGACTGGTCGGACATCAAAGGCAAGAAGATTGCCATCGCCCCCGGGTCTGCTGTCTGGTTCCAATGGGCGATGACCCTCATTGAGAAGAATGTCCCCTACGATTCCTTCACCCCAGTTAATGTGCAGGGTGGCGGTACGGCCTTTGTGCAGGCCATGAAGCGCGGCGATATCGATGCCATGGTTCTCTGGGAGCCGTTTGAGTCGCAGTCCGTTGCAGAAGGCGACTCCTACTTTGCGCAGAAACTCGAATATAGCCAGTCGCGTGCAGTTGGAGCCGAGCTTGGCATGCTGGCAGCTTCTGGGGAAGCCATGGCCCAGAAGAAGGAACTCGTACGTCGTTTCCTCTGGGCATATTTGAAGGCTGAAGACACCCTAAAGAAAAGCAATGACGCGTTTGCTGATGCCTACTCTAAGTACACAGGTCTCCCGATGAATGTTACGAAGGAATCGGCCAAGATCATCAAGCTCGGCGGGGTTCTCAATCGTGATCAGGTCTCGCGTCTCGCCGAAGCCGCGTTCAAGCAAGGGATTGTGCAGAAAGAAGTGACAAAAGAGGCTGCTGCCCTGTACGACGACTCCCTGGTCGTAGAGCTCAGAAGATAATTTCCCCATACCCCTATGGCAACCACTTCTCTCAACAGCCTGCGTCGGATAGTCCTTGGCGTTATCGTGCCGATCATAGTGTTGGTAGTCTGGCAGATTGTGGGGAGCCGGCAGAATATGGCCGGCATCCTGCCGCCACCTACACAGGTTCTTGAGGGCTGGCATGGGTGGATTTTTGGCTCACCGGGCCTAGGGCTCAACCCGTACCTCGGCTCTTGGCTCTCAAATGTGCAGTACTCCTCTATGCGGGTGGCACAAGGATTCTTCCTCGCCGCCCTCATCGGGGTTCCCCTCGGACTTCTTATTGGCTGGAGTCGGCTGATCCAGCAGCTATTTGACCCAGTCATCCAGAGTCTTCGTCCGATTCCTATCACTGCTTGGCTGCCCTTCTCGATTGCCATGTTCGGCATTCGAGACATGGGCGCCATATTCTTGATCTTTCTGGGGGGCTTCTACGCCATCGTGGTAAACACGACCCAAGGTGCGCGTGACGTTGAACGAAATCTGGTGCGCGCGGCCCTCATGATGGGCGCCAGCAAAAGACAACTGCTCTACCGGGTGGTACTCCCGGCAGCAATGCCCTCAATTTTCACCGGTCTTCGGATTGGTTTAGGTATCTCTTGGACAGCGGTCATCGTCTCTGAGATGGTAGCCGTTAAATCCGGCCTGGGATACGTTCTCTGGGATGCCTATTACGTTGGGCGCATGGACATTGTCCTTGCCGACATGGCCTCAATTGGCATCATGGGATTCTTAACCGATCGTCTTATCGTCTTCATTGAACAGAAGGTTTTGGTCTGGCGAATTCTTCAGAGCCATTAAAAGACATGTCCCACATTGCTATAAATAAGCTCTACAAAACCTACCCAGGTAACCCGCCGGTAAAGGCTCTGGAGGACATCGATCTAAAAGTTTCTCCTGGTGAACTGATTGCTTTGCTTGGCCCATCTGGATGCGGGAAGTCCACATTACTTAACCTTGTTGCTGGATTTGAGAAACCGAGCCAGGGCACACTTCTCGTAAACGGGACAGAGGTGCAATCCCCAGGCCCCGACCGAGGCGTTGTCTTCCAAGAGGCGGCTCTATTTCCGTGGCTCAGTGTCTGGGAGAACGTGATTTTTGGTCCTAAAGTGCAAGGCATGGGCAGGGGTGAGTATGAAGACCGTGCGCACCAGATGTTGAAGATCGTAGGGCTAAGCGATTTCAAACACCATCTGCCCGTTCAACTCTCTGGCGGTATGCGCCAGCGCGTGGGAATCGCTCGTATTCTGACCCTAGGCTCCCGCGTGCTTCTTATGGACGAGCCCTTCGGTGCGCTCGATGCACAGACTCGACTAACAATGCAGGAGTTATTACTCTCTGTCTGGCAGCAACTCAAGCCTACGATCATTTTTGTGACCCATGACATCGATGAAGCCATATTCTTGGCAAGCCGCATCTATGTGATGTCGGCGCGTCCCGGCCGCATTCAGACGTCAATCACGGTACCCCTTGGGCGTCCTCGCACGGTCGCCGATACCGCGAGTGAGACATTCTCTGCCCTTAAGCTGCAAATACTGAACCTCATTCGGCACTAAAGACCATGGCAAACCCGCGTATTCCATACTGCTTCTCTGATGAGGGCCCTCCCCTAAAAGCAATGCCTGAGGGGGCCATCATGGTCCACCTGGTGGTGAATGTTGAACACTGGCAGTTTGAGTCCAGCATGCCGCGTACCATCATCACCCCGCCACATGGGAAGGAGACTGTTCCAGACGTTCCCAACTTTAGCTGGGCAGATTACGGAATGCGTGCAGGTCTACCGCGCATTCTGCGGGCTATTGAAGAAAGAGGCCTTCCTGCCTCGACAAGCATCAATGCAGGGGTAATCACCGCCTATCCTCAGGCGGCCCACGCTATGCGGGCCATGGGCATAGAGTTTGTCGGGCATGGGGTACATCAGAAAAGCCTCAATCATAACCAGGGCGAGACTGAAGAGGCGCTGATCGCCAAGAGCCTTGAGATGATCACGAACTTCACGGGGCAGCGCCCCAGAGGATGGCTGAGTCCTGGCCTACGAGAGACCTTCGACACGCCAGAGCTTCTAAGAAAGCAAGGGGTTGAGTACGTCTTTGACTGGGTTGTTGATGACGTACCGCATTGGATGCACACAAATGAAGGGCCCCTATTGGCCCTTCCCTACAACCTAGAGATCAACGACTCCATTGTCTATGCCATAGAGAGGCATACGAGTGATGAGATGTATGAGCGGCTCGTACGTACTCTGGCCCTCTTTGAAGAGGAAGCAAAGCGTCGGCCCCGCGTTCTGGGCATTGGGCTACACCCCCATCTCATCGGTGTACCACATCGATTTGGAAGCTTTCAGAGAATGTTGGATCTGCTCATGAAGTCATCAAATGTCTGTTTTGTTACCGGGGGGCAGATTGCTGATTGGTTCACGGCACAGGTTCCCGCACCGGCCGTCTAAGGCATGGTTGGAAAATCATGAACCTTCAGATCGCTGAAAAGCAGGTCGTTGTTACTGGCGGCTCCAAGGGTATCGGTCTGGCGATCGCGCTGCAGTTCGCTCGTGAAGGAGCCAAGCCCGTGCTGGTATCAAGGAACTGCGAGAATCTCAGCCACGCCCTCTCCACCTTTGCAGCCGAGGCATTACCCGCTCCCCAGATCGCAGAGATCGACCTATCTGCGACCGCTTCCGACCGCACGCTTTTCGACCTGTTTCCCAACGCCGATATTCTGATAAATAACGCTGGAGCGATTCCTGGCGGCAGCATTCATGACGTCTCCGAAGAGGTTTGGCGGTCCGCCTGGGAACTTAAACTCTTTGGCTATATCAACCTAACCCGACGCTATCTCGCTGCGATGGAGGCGCGGGGCCATGGCGTCATCTGCAATATTATTGGGATGGCGGGCGTTGCTCCGCGCTACGAGTACATCTGTGGCTCGGTAGCCAACGGCGCATTAATTGCCCTCACCAATGGCATCGGCGCTGGTAGTGTTCGTAAGGGCGTACGGGTATTTGGAATCAACCCCTCGCCAACGCGGAGCGATCGCATAGAAGGTGTGCTAAAGCAGCAGGCGCTGAGCAAACTCGGGGATGCGAGCCGATGGCAGGAGATGATTCAAAAGCTTCCCTTTGGTCGGCTGGCCGAACCCGATGAGATTGCGGGACTCACCGTTTATTGTTGTTCCCCCCAATGCGGCTATCTCAGCGGTACCGTCTTAAACGTCGACGGCGGACAGTTTTACGCCCCCAACTAAGTTAGAGAGTGATGGATACAGAAAACAATTTTGAGCTTCTGCGCGACGGCGTACGGCAGGTCGTTTCTCAGTTTGATTCCCGATACTGGCAGGAAATTGACGAGGCGCACGCATTTCCCGAAAGGTTTGTCGATGCCCTTACTGACGCAGGTTGGCTATCAGCACTCATTCCAGAGGAGTACGGGGGCTCCAACCTTAGCCTTGTAGAAGCCAGCGTGATCATGGAGGAAATCAATCGCGCAGGTGGCAATTCCGGCGCATGCCACGGGCAGATGTACGTCATGGGATGCCTCGTACGCCATGGTTCCGAGGCCCAGAAAGAGAACCTGCTCCCGCGCATCGCCAGAGGTGAACTGCGCCTTCAGTCTATGGCAGTCACGGAACCCACTACCGGGACAGACACGACGCAACTGAAAACCGTCGCCGTGCGAAAAGGGGATCGCTATGTTGTAAACGGGCAGAAGGTCTGGACATCGCGTCTTCAGCATTCTGACTACATGCTTCTGCTTGCCCGTACCACGCCGTTGGCAGAGGTGAAGAAAAAGTCTGAAGGGCTATCGGTCTTTCTCGTCGACCTTCGGGAGGCCGTGGGACGGTCGATCACCGTGCGACCCATTCGCAACATGGTCAACCATGAAACAAATGAGATTTTCATCGACAATCTGGAGATTCCCGTTGATAACCGCATCGGTGAAGAAGGAAAGGGGCTGAAGTACATCCTGGACGGACTTAATGCCGAGAGAATTCTGATTGCCGCGGAATGTATTGGGGACGGTTATTGGTTCATTGAGAAGGCAAAAGAGTATGCGAACCAGCGGGTGGTATTCGACCGCCCAATTGCCAAGAATCAGGGTATCCAGTTTCCAATAGCGCGCGCCTTTGTGAACGTAGAGGCAGCGAGCCTCATGCGATACGAGGCCGCGCGACTTTTCGATCGCCAGCAGCCCTGTGGCGCGCAGGCAAATATGTCAAAGCTGCTTGCGGCAGATGCCTCCTGGGAGGCCGCAAACGTCTGCCTGCAGACCCATGGCGGCTTTGGCTTTGCTGCAGAGTACGACATCGAGAGAAAATTTCGCGAGACCCGCCTTTATCAGGTCGCTCCGATCTCAACGAACCTCATCCTCTCCTATGTGGGTGAGCATGTGCTGGGTATGCCCAAGTCTTACTAAGCAAGAGATCACTATGGCCTTACCGCAATCCTGGGATACCTTAGAGCTACAGTTTCGAGACGACCATGTGCTCCAGATCACGCTGAACCGGCCGGGCGTCGGCAACGCGATCAATACCCGTATGGGTCAAGAACTTCTTGGCCTTGCCACGCAACTCACCGAAGATGCCCAGGGAATCCGTTGCATCGTTCTTACCGGTGCAGGGCACAAGATATTCTGCGCAGGCGGAGACCTGAAGGAGCGTAATGGAATGTCGCGTGCCCAGTGGACGCATCAGCACGAAATTTTCGAGCGTGTCTCCTGGGCACTGGTCGACCTGCCGATCCCCCTCATTGGCGCAGTCAATGGCCATGCCTATGGAGGTGGGCTGGAGCTTGCGCTGTGCTGTGACTTTGTTTACGCAAGCAGCCAGGCGCGCTTTGCCTTGCCAGAAGTGACCCTCGGCATTATGCCTGGTATGGGGGGCACCCAGAACCTCCCAAGAACCATCGGAGAGCGGCGGGCGAAGGAACTCATGATGACGGGGCGTGCCTTCAGCGCCCAGGAGGCGCTGGATTGGAACCTTGTGAACCTTGTTATAGAGCCCGACCATGTACGGGATACAGCACTGAAGACCGCTCAGACCATCGCGCGAAACGCCCCTCTATCGATTCGGCAGGTGAAAAAGGCAGTCCGGTTTGGAGGACAGATGGAGCTGCGCACCTCCTATCGATTTGAGATTGAAGCCTACAACCAGTTGGTCGACACGGAGGATCGCAGGGAGGGCGTTCGCGCATTTAACGAGAAGAGACCGCCCCGTTTCAAAGGAAAGTAGTGAACAACAGCGCTTCCGATCCCTGGAGCGTATGGCTTGTGCGATCGCTGGGTAGACCGATCTCCTTAGACGACCGTAAGCGGGCCGCCCTCCATCTGCTTGACTGGATTGGTTGCGCCCACCTAGGCAGCACGGGCGAGGTGGGGCACGTTCTGAAACAATGGGCAGGCATGCAGGCGCCAGGAATCAGTTGGGCCTGCGGCAGTAACGGAGGTTTACAGGCCGCGGAAGCGACCTTTTGGAATGGGTGCCTTGGCTGTTGTCACGAGATGGACGATGTCCACAGAGAGGCCGTGGTTCACCCTGGCGATGTCGTCATTCCCACCGTACTCGCCGTAGCACAAAGAGAAAAAGTGAAGGCCTCTGCGCTCCTCGATGCCATCGTTGTGGGCTATGAGACGGCGATTCTTCTCGGTCTGCTTGCCGATAAGGACCACTATGCCCTCTGGTACACCACGGCAACTGCGGGGGTATTTGGCAGTGCCATGGCCTCCTCACGACTCCTCGGCCTGAATACCCTACAGATGCAGAACGCCCTGGGATTAGCAGGTATGCAATCCTCTGGGGTATGGCAATGTCGATTGGAGGCTGGGCTCGCAAAGCAGCTTGCCGCTGGACATAGCGCACAGGCAGGGCTTCTGGCTGCAGACCTAGCAGCTGCAGGCATGACGGGGCCGCTCGCCATACTGGAGGGAGATCTTGGCTGGTTAAAGGCCACCTCAGGTAACCGAGACATGACACGTGCTCGGTCTCTCTTGCGGGTTAACTACCAAGCCCCATGGCGCTTACACGAAGTGAGTTTTAAACCCTGGTCTGCCTGTCGACATGTACACCCGGCCATTGAATGCGCCTTACAGCTCTACGCCTCAGGTTGTGCTGCGCATGAGGTTACGCAAATCTCACTAGATACCTATTCTGTCGCGCTGTCTTTTGCTGACCAGTTGCATCCAAAGACATCCCATGAGGCAAGATTCAGCCTGCAGCACGCCGTCGCCTGGTCGTTGGTTTATGGGGGCTTCGGGCTCGAGGCGACAGCGCTGGCCAATCTCAATCACCCTGCCTGTAGTGCCTTACGCACCCGCGTTTCGCTGAATGTGGGTGCTGAGCAAGAAGCGGCCTATCCACGAAGTTTCGGCGCACGTCTACGTATTTTCACCAAAGACAATAAGACGGTTACCAGTGAAGTGGTGCACCTGCTCGGAGACCCCGAAAATCCTCTGAGTCCTGGGCAGGTGGAGACGAAGGCCATCGATTTGCTCTTGGCAAGCGGATGGACCCGCCCAAGGGCAGAGGCACTTGTTTCTGTCTGCCGCAGTCTGTCGCACGAAAAAACGCTGGATCCCCTATGGGCCTGCCTTGCAGAAAAAGACTAGCGCCAGAGTACGTCAAGCCTAGAAGCAAGGGACAGTAACCGCTGGTCTTGTCCGGCTGGCGCCAGAAACTGGCAGGATGTTGGCAGCCCCTCTGACGGACAGGGAAACGACAAGGCGGGCGTACCCAAGATATTCGCGAGACAGGCGAAATCTGCCTGATTAGGCGGCACCACCGCGCCATGCGGGAAGGCAGTACCGGGCGTTGTCGGCAGGAGTAAGACATCAATACCAGAGAAGATCGCCTGAGATTCTCTACGCAGCCCGTGCAAAAAAGACCGCACACTCTCCCGCTTCTCTTCTGCTATCGCAGCACCGTATCGAAACATCTTCTGCAACTCCGGACTGAGCCCAGGCAGGCTAGTCCCTATGGCTTTAAGCCAGTAATCGGCCCCCTCCCACTCGCTCAACAGAAAAGCGCCCAGTCGTGCGGATGCGGGCGACCATCCCGGAAGGTCTATGCTGCAAAGTACTGCACCATGCGCCTCTAACGCCTGCTGCGTTTGCCGCCAGCCCGCGTGCACATCCGAGGCTAACGCGACCTGGTCGACCTGCCGAGGAATCCCCACCCGTAGGGTCTGCCAATCTCTGTCAGGCAGCGCAAAAGGCGCCTGCATTCCAAGGAGACAGGCAGCAGCATGGGCTAGGTCTTGGCCCGTTCTCGCTAGCGGGCCAGCCACATCAAGCGTGGGACTTAACGGAATCACCCCATCCATAGGCAACCGGCCACGGGTCGGAATGAACCCCATGGCACCGCAGTAGGCCGCTGGAATGCGAACCGAACCCATGGTATCTGTGCCAACCGATAGATGACATAGATGATCCGCCACTGCGGCGGCGGAACCACCACTCGAACCACCGGGTGTAAAGCCGTCACGCACGGGGTTCATGCAGCGCCCATAAACCGGGTTATCGGTGGTGGCCCCTAAAGCAGCCTCATGCATCGTGACTTTACCGAGCAAAACCATACCAGCGTCGCGAAGTCGCCGATAAAGACTCGCGTCTCTGTCAGGCCGCCGCTGGGCGAATGCCGCGGTACCCGCGGTGCATGGCATGCCAGCCACATCGATATTGTCTTTCAGTGTAAGCATCAACCCGTCGAGCGGGCCGAACGCCTTCCCCCGACGCCACCGTTCTGCGCTGGCCTCGGCCTGACGCATTGCGGAATCGCCACTTACGTGAATAAAAGCATGGAGCGCAGGTGTTCTCTGCTGAATTTTTACAAGGTGCGCTTCGGTGACTGCTATTGGAGTGACCTCACCGCTCTCGTAGGCAGAACGCAAGGTTGTTGTATCTAAAAGAGTAAGGTCTTCGTTCCGATCTAAAAAGTCCATAGCAACGACTTCTTTCTAACGGAGGGGCAGTCAATTTCCTCACCAGACTTCGCACCATTGGTTAAATCATGGACAACCACCCTGGCATCACGGGACTGCAGGGAATGGGTTTCTAGCACTGAACAAATCCTTTGCGGGGGACTTCAAGGGGTAAAGTTTAGCTGGTCACCTAATCTGCTGAGAGGCCAGAGGATTGATATAGAAAGCAACTTAGCCACTGGTGATGTGCAAACCGATAGCCAAGGCGCTATGATGAACGCTCAGGGTTAACACTCATTACGGGGGTTTTATGGAACAAGCCAGCACACACCTGTTTATTTTTTTTGGAATTATTGTCCTTTTGCCCTTTT
>Ga0194116_10002249_pt1 | contig 25454 bp, 23 predicted proteins | sample TA2MahsurfametaG_4_FD_148617 | JGI IMG/M metagenome (GOLD analysis project Ga0194116, IMG submission 148617) | Freshwater microbial communities from Lake Tanganyika, Tanzania - TA2015008 Mahale S9 surface | ecosystem: Environmental > Aquatic > Freshwater > Lake | place: Tanzania: Lake...
GTCGACCGATCTGAGCGGTGACCAGATGCAGGTTGATGATCCCGGCCACGGTGGCGGTGCCCTCGCTGCTCTGGTTCACCCCCATCGACCAGAGGCTGAGCACCCCGGCCGCCTCAGCCCACCACTGCGCCAGTTGGCGCAAGTCGGCTTCGGCGATGCCGCAGAGATCGCACACCCGCTGCGGCGTCCACTGCTGCCACAGCTCCTTGAGCTCGGCGAAGCCCTCGGTGTGGTCGGCAATGAAGCGCTCATCGAGCGCCTGCAGCTCCAGCAGCAGATGGCCGATGCCCTGAAGCAACACCAGATCGGTGCCCGGACGGATTGCCAGATGCAGATCAGCCGGATCGGAGGTGGCTGTGGCACGTGGATCCACCACCACGATCCGCAGAGCCTCTTTCTGTTTGCGTTTGCGCTTGAGCAAGCGCTGGAACAGCACCGGATGGCACTCGGCGGTGTTGGTGCCGATCAGGAACACCAGATCGGCGTGGTCGAGGTCGTCGTAACAGCAGGGGGGGCCATCGGAACCGAGGCTGCGGGCATAGCCAGCCACCGCCGAGCTCATGCACAGGCGGGAGTTGGCATCGAAGTTGTTGCTACCCAGGGCTCCCTTCAGGAGCTTGTTGGCCACGTAGTAGTCCTCGGTGAGGAACTGACCGGAGCCGTAGATCGCTAAGCCCTGGGGGCCTTGTTGGGCCAGGATGTCGCGGATGCGGGCCACCAACAGGGCAAAGGCCCGCTCCCAGCTGATCGGCGCGAACGGTTGCTCAAGGTTCTCGCGCCACAACGGGGTGGTGAGGCGGTTGTGGTGCAGGGTTTCACCCACCGTGGCGCCCTTCACGCACACCTGGCCGAGGGAGGAGGGATGGTGGCGATCACCACGCGCCGTCCACTGGGGATCGCTGGGCTCCTTGGGGGGCTTCAGCTCCAGGCCGCAGCCCACGCCGCAATAGGGGCACTGCGCCCGCGCCGCCAGGGCGCCAGGATCAGTGCTGGAAGCAGCAGTGGCGGTGTGAGGAGCCTGCAACGGAACGGCCATGGCAGCAGCCATTGCACCAAGGCGTCTAGCGCGACCCTGTGGCAACAGCTACCAAACCACGGATGCTGAGTGACCAGGGCGCCCCCCCCGCAGACCTGCACTGCTGCCTGCTCAGCGGTGGTGCCAGCCAGCGGATGGGACACGACAAAGCGCTGCTGCCCCACCCCGAAGGGGGCAGCTGGCTGGAGCACACCCTGCGGCTGCTGGCGGAGCTCCAGGCACCGATCACGCTGCTGAGCCGCTGGCCCCAGCATCAAGCCCTGGCCACAACACTGCGGTTGCCGCAGCTGCACTGCTTCAACGAACCAGCCCCCTGGGAGGGTCCACTGCTGGCGCTGCACCGGCTGATGGAGCGCCATCCGAATGCACGGCTGCTGCTGGCGCCGGTGGACATGCCGCACCTCAATCCAGCGGCACTGCACACCCTGATTGAGGCCGCGGCCGTGGCGCCACAGCGGATCCATCTGGCCCACGACGGCGAACGCAGCCAACCCCTGCTGGGGATCTACCCGAGCCCAGCACCGGTGCGAAGCCACCTGGCCGATGCCATTGGCCGCGGAGAGCGCCGGCTGCTGAGATGGCTGGACGGGCAACCCTGCAACCAGGTGCACCTCCCCGCTGCCACGATCCGCAACGTGAACAGTCCCGCTGACGTGTGAGCGCCTTAGCCCCACCAACCGACGGGCTCGGCCGGCCGCTCGGCGTGCTGCGGCTCTCGCTCACGGCCCGCTGCAACCTGGCCTGCCCCTACTGCCTTCCCGATGGCCAGGAACCAGCAGGGTTGCTGAGCCTCGAGCAACGGCTGCGGGTGGTTGAGACGGCGGTGGCGCTGGGGGCCCACAGCCTGCGGCTCACCGGAGGGGAACCGCTGCTGCACCCCCAGCTCGAGAGCATGCTTGAGGCGGTGCAACCACTGCGGATGCAGGGGCTGCGAGACATCGCTCTCACCAGCAACGGCACCTTGCTCAACGCCAACCGTGCGCGTGCTCTTCGCGCAGCAGGCCTGGACCGGATCACCCTCAGCCTCGATGGCGCCGATGGTGCGAGCGTGGCCCGGATGGCCGGGCTGCGTGATCCCAGTGCCGGCGAGCGGACCCTGGACGCTGTGCTGGCTGCCATCGGCCATGCGCGGGAGGCGGGGTTTGATCCGGCGGCGGGCGCGCTCAAGCTCAACGCCGTGATCCAGCGGGGCCGCAACGACGATCAACTGCTGCCCCTGGCCGAGCTCTGCCGCGGGCAGGGCCTGGAACTGCGACTAATCGAATACATGGATGTGGGCAACCGCAACGGCTGGAGCCCGGCCGAGGTGGTGAGCGCCAGCGAGATGGTGGAACGCATTGACGCGCGCTGGCCCCTGGAAACGATCGGCCGTGATCCCCATGGCACCGCCCACCGCTGGCGCTACCGCGATCGAACAGGTGGGATCGCCGTGGTGGCATCCGTGAGCCAACCCTTCTGCGGCGACTGCAACCGCCTGCGCGTCACCGCCGATGGGGTGGCCTACACCTGCCTGTTTGCCGCCCCGAGCAGTGGCCTGGATCTCAAGCCCTGGCTGCACCCAACCGGCGATCCCACCGGATTGCGGCAGGCCTTAGCCCACCTCTGGCGCGGCCGGCACGACCGCTACAGCGAAGAGCGCCAAACAAGCGCCGGTGGCCGCAACCATGCCGAGATGGCCTACCTGGGCGGCTAAGGCGCACCGACCAACCCCAGCAACTTCAGCGAAGCCAGCAGCAACACCACCGCCAGGCAGCGCCGGATCCAGGCCACGGGCCAATGGCGGCTGCCCAAGCGCGAACCGATCGCACCGGCCACCAACACAGGAATCAACACCCGCAACCCCACCAGGCGCACAGCGAGCAGCAGCGAGCCCGGCCGGGCCACCACGAGGCCAGCCAGGCCAGCGATCGAATTGAGCAGGATGAACAACACCGACACCGCCGCGGCCTGACGGGTGGTGTACCACCGGCAGAGCAGCAACAGCGGCGTGAGAAACACGCCGCCGCCGGTGCCCGTGAGGCCAGCCAACAGGCCGAGGCTGCCGCCGGCCAGGAGCAACAGCAGCGGTGGCGGCTCACGCAGCGGGGAGGGATCCACGGAAGCGCGCCCCAGCCGCCAGACCGAAAACAGCAAGACGGCGCCCACCAGGCGGCGAAACCACAGCGACGGCAGATTCAGCCATCCCCCCAGAAAGGCCGCCGGAATCGCCAGCACATACACCGGCCAGATGCGGCGCCACGGCAGGTGACCCGCCCGCAGGAAGTTCCAGCAACCCACACTGGCCACCATCGTGTTGAGGATCAGAGCCAGCGGCTTGATCTGCTCCGCCGGCAGCCCCGCCAAGGCGAGCACAGCGATGTAGCCGGAAGCCCCCGCATGACCCACCGAGGCATAGAGAAAGGCCACCATCGCCAGGGCGATGGGAAGCAGCCCAACAGCGCCGCTCACAACCAGTGCTGGGGATAAGGGAAGGCTCCGGGCACCCAGCGGCTGAAGGCCCAGGCCAACAGCACCAGCAGCAGCGAACCGCTCAACACGGGAAAGAGCAGAAAACCCCAAGTCACCTTGAGATACACCGCCAGAAAGGCCATGCCACCGGCAGGGGGGTGAAGGCAACGCAACTGTTGACCCAACAGGATCGTGAGGCCCACGGCCAAGGCCAGCACCAACGACTCCTGGCCGGGAACCCCAGCCAGTGAGACACCGACCAAGCCGCCTAGCAGATTGCCCAGAACAATGTTTCGAGGCTGTGCCAGCGGGCTAGCGGGGTAGCCAAACAGCAACACACACGACGCACCCAGAGGCGCCACGATCAACACCTGGCCGCTCCAGAGAGACAGCAAGCCCAGCAACAACACCGCACAGAGCGCCGCCAGCGACGTGACTCCGATCTGGTTGAGCCGAAAGCGGGGTTGATAGCGCCGGCCGCGCCGGCGTTCGCGCCGGGCGGCCAGATGCAGGCGACGCAACCGGTTCACCCCGCCGGCTCCGTGAGCCTGGGCAGCAACTGCACCAGGTTGCAGGGGCGCGTGGCCTCATTGAGCTGCGCTGCGATCAAGCGATCCCAGGCGGTTTCCACCCCATCGAGCGATCCCGGCAGCACAAAAATCACCGTGCCATTAGCAACCCCCGCCAGGCAGCGGCTCTGCAGGGTGCTGGTGCCGATCGTTTCAAACGACAGCACCCGGAACAGCTCCCCGAATCCTTCGATCGTTTTATCCAGCAGGGGTGCCACCGCCTCCGGCGTGCCATCCCGGCCGGTGAGGCCTGTACCGCCGCTGCTGATCACCACCTGCACCGCGGGATCAGCGATCCAACGGCTCAGCTCCGCCCGGATCTGATAGCGGTTATCTGGCACGATGCGGCGGTCCGCCAGTCGATGCCCGGCAACCTCCAACCGTTGCTGCAGCGCATCGCCGGAGCGGTCGTCCGCCAGGGTGCGGCTGTCGGACACCGTGAGCAGGGCGATGGCGAGGCTCAAGTTGCGACCGGAGGAGCTGCTTGCATCGTGGCAAGAGATCAGCGGCCGTGGTCGTTAGCGTTGTTGCCATGGCTGGGCCGTGTGCGAGCGAGATCCGGATCCTGCTGTTCGCGGGGCTGCGCGAACGGGCCGGTTGGGCTGAACGCCACTGGCCCATCGACTGCACTGGCGGGATCACTCCGCGTCAGCTCTGGTTCACGCTGCAGTTTCCAGACGAGCTCAATCAGGGGATCCGCATCGCCATCAACCAGCAGTTCGCCGACCTTGATACCCCCCTGCAGCCCGGCGACGAACTCGCCTTTCTGCCACCGATCAGTGGGGGCTGAAATACAAGCCATGCAGCTCAGGATCAACCTCCACAGCACCGCCTTCGAACCGCTCCAGGTGCTGGCGTGCTGGCAGGAGGAGCAAGCGCACAGGCTCAACGCCGACAGCGCCGCGGAGGCCCTCTTCATCGGCCGGGTGCGGGGCGTGGCCGCCGATGGCGGTGAGCTTGAGGCCCTGGAACTCGAGCACTACCCCGGCATGACCGAACAGCAGCTGGAGCGGCTTGCCCTGGACTGCTGCAGCCGCCACACCGTGAACAGCTGCCTGGTGCAGCACCGCATCGGCCGGGTGCTCCCCGGCGAAGCGATCGTGCTAGTGGCCATCGGCGCCGACCGCCGCGGCCCGGCCCAGCGCTGCTGCCAAGAACTGCTCGAGGCGTTGAAGCACAACGCGCCCTTCTGGAAGCGCGAGTGGCGCACCGATGGCAGCAGCGCATGGCTCAGCGGCAATACCCCGCTTTGAGTCAAAACACCGACAACCGCACCAACTGCGCCCACAGCTCCGTGCCCGCCTCCAGGTTCCCCAGCTCCGCCGGAATCTCCAGGAGCAGATCAGCGCCCTGCAACGAACCGATGCGCGAGGACGCCTGCGATCCATCGATCCGCGCCCAGAGTCCGCCATCAGCGGCCACCACCAGCTGAGCCCGGGCCAGCTCAGGCCGGCCGGCACCACGGCGCAACGGGGCCTCCAGCTGCACCTTCAGTCGTGGCAACAGCTGAACCTCCGCCCCCTCGAGCCGCTGCAGTGCCGGCCAGAGCAGTTGCAAGGCCGTGATCGCCGCCGCCACCGGATTACCCGGAAGACCAAAGAACGGCACCCCCGCCAGCTCACCCCACGCGAAGGGGCGGCCGGGCTTGAGAAACAGCTTCCAGAAGCGCACCGCTCCCAGCTCCTCCACCAGCGGCCGGATCCAGTCGCTGTCGCCGGCGGACACACCGCCGGTGCTCACCACCACATCACAACCCGCCGCCAGGTTCTGCAAGGCAATACGCAACGGCTCCGGTTGATCGACAATCACGCGCCGATCGGCAACGTCATACCCCAGCCGCTGCAGCAACGCCGTGAGCAAGGTTGCGTTGCTCTCCCAGATCTGCCCGGGCCCACGTTCGGCGCCTGCTGGCAGCAATTCATCGCCGCTGATCAACAGACCCAGGCGCGGCCGGCGCGTCACCCGCAGCTGACGCACACCACAGCTGGCCAGTCGCCCCAGCTCAGCCACCCCCAACCGCTGGCCTGCCTGCACCAGCTCCTGCCCAGGCGCGGCCTCCTCCGTGGGCTGACGAATCCAGGCGTTGGGCCCGCAGGGTTGCACGAGTTCGAGCTGCTCACCCTCTCGCACCACCAACTCCTGCGGCAGCACCCGTTCACTGCCCTCCGGCACCACGGCGCCGGTGAGGATCCGCACGGCCTCTCCAGCGGCGAGTGCAGCGCCGTGGGGCGCTCCGGCAGCTGAAACCCCCACCATCCGCCAGCGCTGACCAACCCCCGGCTGGGCTTCACCGGCGATGGCGTAGCCATCCATGATCGAAGCCCGAAACCCCGGCACCGCCTCTGCAGCCAACACCGGGGCCGCTGTGGTGCGGCCGTGGGCCTCCGTGAGTGGCAACGTCTCCTCGAGGCCCAGCGGCTGCAGCGCCTGCAGGATCTGAGCGCGAGCCTGCTCGAGCGGCAACCCCTCGCGGCCGTAGGGATCAGGCATCCGCCTCGCTCCCCTCACGCTGCCAATCGCCATGGCGCCCGCCACTCTTGCTAAGCAGGCGCACGCCGGTGATCGTCATCGCCGGATCGGCGGATTTGAGCATGTCGTAAAGGGTGAGCAGACCCACCTGCACAGCGGTGAGCGCCTCCATTTCCACGCCGGTGCTGCCGGTGGTGCGAGCGCTCACCTCCACGCGGAGCCCGGAGCCATCAGCGCAGGCATCGATCGCCACCTCCACCCCGCTGAGCGCGATCGGATGGCAGAGCGGGATCAACTCCCAGGTGCGCTTGGCGGCCTGAATCGCCGCCACCCGCGCCACCGCCAGCACATCGCCCTTGGGGGCACGGCCCTCCATCACGAGTGCCAACACCTCCGGCCGCATGGCAATCACACCTTCAGCCCGCGCTTCGCGGCGGGTGGCCGGCCGCTCACCCACCTCCACCATGTGCACCTGCCCCTGGGCATTGAGGTGCGTGAGGGATGACGGCAACTCAGACGACATGGGCCGGCAGTGAACACAACACAAAACCAAAATGATTCTGATGCAACCTGCCCAAATCGTTCAGCAGCTCTACGTTTCAAACCTCATCTGCTGGTGAACGTGATGCTTGTGAAAAGCGGCACTGGCTCCATCTCGATGGTGGGCGGCTTCGTGATCAGCCCTCCCCAACAGCAGAGCTACCGCCACACCCCACCCAACCCGCTGGCCACCCTGCTGCACCAGCTGCTGCGTCGCCAGAAATAGGGCATCTCCACAGCGTGGGATGGTGAAGCCAATGCCGGGCCCATCCCCATGCGCTGGAGCCGCCCCTCCACCTCCCTTTGCGCCTTCATCACCCTGCTGAACGACCGGCTGGGGGAGAGCATCGTGTTCCCGTTGCTTCCCTTTCTACTGGCGAGCTTCAGCAGCAACGGCCGCATCCTCGGCTTGCTCGCCGGCAGCTATGCCCTGGCGCAGTTCACCTGCACACCCCTCATCGGTGCGTTGAGTGATCGCTTCGGCCGCCGGCCGGTGATCGCCGGCTGCGTGGCGGGTTCCGTCTTGGGGCTGGGCCTGTTCGCCATCACGCTCTCGCTGAACTGGGCCGCCATCCCCTGGGCAGCCGGCAGCGTGATCCCCTTGGCGCTGCTGTTCGGGGGACGACTGATCGATGGGGTGAGCGGCGGCACCGCCGCCACCGCCGGCGCCGTGCTCGCCGACATCTCCACCCCTGAGAACCGGGCCAAGGCCTTTGGCCTGATCGGTGTGGCCTTCGGCCTGGGCTTCATCCTCGGCCCCGCCTTCGGTGGAGCGCTGGCGAGCTTCAGCGTCACCCTGCCGGTGTGGGTGGCCACGGGCTTCGCCCTGTTCAACCTCGTGTTGGTGCTCACGGTGCTGCCGGAAACCCATCCGCCGGAAGCGCGCCAGGCCATGCCACGCAAGCGCGATCTCAATCCCCTAAGCGCCCTCAAACGGGTGTTCACCAACCCCCAGGTGCGCCGCCTCTGCGTGGCGTTCTTTCTGTTCTTCATGGCCTTCAACGGCTTCACCGCCGTGCTGGTGCTGTATTTCAAACAGGCCTTCAACTGGGGCCCTGGGCTCGCCACCACGGCCTTCCTGGTGGTGGGTGTGGTGGCCACCGTGGTGCAGGGAGGCCTGATCGGCCCGCTGGTGGCGCGCTTTGGGGAATGGCGCCTCACCCTCGCCGGCCTCGGCTTTGTGATCACCGGCTGCCTGTTGATCCCGATGGCCAACCGCGGCAATGCGGCAGGAGTGGTGTTCAGCGCTGTGGCGATCCTGGCCCTGGGCACGGGGCTGGTGACACCCTGCCTGCGGGCGCTGGTGTCGCGGCGGCTGGGGGAAGGCGGCCAGGGTGCGGCGCTGGGCAGCCTCCAGGGCCTGCAGAGCCTCGGCAGCTTCATCGGACCACCGCTGGCGGGCCTCAGCTACGACCTGCTGGGCCAGCGCAGTCCCTTCTGGCTGGGCATTGCGCTCTTGGCCGGGGTGATCGCCTTGGTGGCCGGCGGCGTGCCGTCAAGCGGCCAGAACACGCAAAACAGCACAACCTGATTGCTAATTTGATACCTCAAGAACAATGTGATGCATGGCGGAACCCACGCTTGCTCCGGAGCTCTACATCAACCGGGAGCTGAGCTGGGTTGCCTTCAACCAACGGGTTCTGGCCCAAGCGCTGAGCGAACACACACCGTTGCTGGAGCAGGCGAAATTCAGCGCCATTTTCAGCAACAACCTCGACGAATTTTTCATGGTTCGCGTGGCCTCGCTGAAGTCGCAGGTGGAGGCCGGCGTTCAGACGCTCAGCGACGACGGGCTCACCCCCAGCCAGCAGCTGGCCAAGGTGCGCGAAGCCCTCGCACCCCTGCTCAGCCAGCAGCAGGCCCACTACCGCCACTACCTCAAGCATCAACTCGCCGAGGTTGGCGTTCACCTGATCGACTACGCCAAGCTCAACAAGAAGCAGAAGCAGTGGGTCAACACCTACTTCCAGAACGCCATCTTTCCGGTGCTCACACCCCTGGCGGTGGACCCGGCGCACCCCTTCCCCTTCATCAGCAACCTCAGCCTCAACATTGCGGCGCTGATCCGCGACCCGGAATCCGGCCAGCAGCAATTCGCGCGGGTGAAGGTGCCGCAGAAGAATCTGCCGCGCTTCGTGCAGCTGCCCGTTGAGCTGAGCGACCACGAACCCACACCCGTATACACCGCCGTGCCCTTGGAGCAGGTGGTGGCCTTCAACCTGCAGCTGCTCTTCCCGGGCATGACGGTGGAGGGGCACTACTTCTTCCGCGTCACCCGCGACGCCGACCTGGAACTGCGCGACCTCGAGGCCGACGATCTGATGGAGGCCCTGCAACAGGGTCTGCGCAAACGGCGCATGGGCGGCGAGGTGGTGCGGCTGGAGGTGGCCGATGAGATGCCCAAGGAGGTGGTGGATCTGCTGCTGGAGGGCACCGGCGTGGAACCCGCCGACCTCTACCGGGTGAATGGACCGCTGGGGCTCGACGACCTGATGAGCCTGATGGCCGTCCCCCTTCCCAAGCTCAAGGACAAACCCCACCGCGGCCGCACCGCCGCCGCCCTGGCCCGCGCCCAGAAGGGCCTGCTGGAAGACGGCTCGATCAAGGCCGAGGAATTCGAGAGCATTTTTTCGGTGCTGCGCCGCGGCGATGTGCTGCTGCAGCACCCCTTTGATCTCTTCTCCACGTCGGTGGAGGAGTTCATCAATCAGGCCGCCGATGACCCCTCGGTGTTGGCCATCAAGATGACGCTCTATCGGGTGTCGAAGGATTCACCGATCATTGCCGCCCTGATCCGCGCCGCCGAAAACGGCAAGCAGGTGATGGCCCTGGTGGAGCTCAAGGCCCGCTTCGATGAAGACAACAACATTCAGTGGGCGCGCCAGCTGGAGCGCTCAGGAGTGCATGTGGTGTATGGGGTGATCGGCCTCAAAACCCACACGAAGATCACGCTGGTGGTGCGCAAGGAGAAGGAGCGGCTGCGCAGCTACTGCCACATTGCCACCGGCAACTACAACTCCCGCACCTCCACCCTCTACACCGATCTGGGCCTGCTCTCCGCTCGGCCGGAGCTGGGGCAGGACCTGGCCGAACTGTTCAACTACCTCACCGGCTTCTCAAAACAGCAGGAGTTCCGCAAGCTGCTGGTGGCGCCGGTCACGCTGCGTCGCCGCATGCAGGAGTTGATCGAGCGCGAGACCGAACACGCCCTGGCGGGACGACCGGCCGCGATCAAAGCCAAGATGAATGCCCTGGTGGATCCGGCGATCATCACCAGGCTCTATGCGGCGTCGCAGGCGGGCGTGCAGATCGACCTGGTGGTGCGTGGCATGTGCAGCCTGCGCCCGGGTGTGGAAGGGGTGAGCGACAACATCAGCGTCTCCAGCGTGATCGGTCGCTTTCTGGAACACTCACGCCTCTTCTGGTTCGCCAATGGCGGCGCAACGGAGAGCTACATCGGCAGTGCCGATTGGATGGGGCGCAACCTCGATCGACGCGTGGAAGCGATCGTGCCGATCGAAGATCCGGGGTTGCACACCCTGCTGGAGCGGCTGATCAACGCCTACCTGGCGGATAACTGCACCGCCTGGGACATGCAGTCGGATGGCAGCTTCATGCCCCGCATTCCGGATGAGGAGAACGTGGCCGTGCAGGCCAACCTGATCGATGGCTGGAGACGCGGCCTCTATCCGGCCGAGAACTAGCTGTAAGCGCCGATACAAACGCAAAGAAAATCGGTCGAAAATGCTGCAGCAAGTCTTCCGATTCGCTGCGATCTCACATTGGTGAGAGTGCTAAATTCCGGCCAAATCAAGTTGAGGCCGGAGCGGAGATCATCGTCATCCACTCCACAACACCTCCGATTCGATCCCCACACCAGTCCAACGCCGCTGGATTCCGCACCATGGACACCACCAACGCTGCTGCTTCCGGGGCCTCGAGAAACAGTTCAACACCCCGAAACGGCGCGTCACGCCAGGGGGGTCGCCTCAGTGCTGATTCGATCGGCTGGTATCTGAGCAATATCGGCCGGGTGCCGCTGCTCACCCCCGCCGAGGAGATCGAGCTGGCCCATCACGTTCAAGCGATGAAGCGCCTGCTCGAGCTACCCAGCGATCAACGCACCCCGCGCCAACGGCACCAGATCCGCATGGGCACCCGGGCCCGCGACCGGATGATGGCCGCCAACCTGCGCCTGGTGGTGAGCGTGGCCAAGAAGTATCAAAACCAGGGCCTCGAACTGCTCGATCTGGTGCAGGAAGGTGCCATCGGCCTGGAGCGCGCCGTCGACAAATTCGATCCGGCCATGGGCTACAAGTTTTCTACCTATGCCTATTGGTGGATCCGCCAGGGCATGACCCGCGCCATCGACAACAGCGCCCGCACCATTCGCCTGCCCATTCACGTGAGCGAAAAGCTCTCGAAGATGCGCCGTGTGACGCGGGAACTCTCCCATCGCTTCGGGCGCCAACCCAATCGGCTCGAGTTGGCCCATGCCCTGGGGATGAGCCCGGATGAACTGGAGGATCTGATTTCCCAGAGCGCACCCTGCGCCTCCCTCGATGCCCACGCCCGCGGCGACGACGACCGCAGCACCCTCGGCGAACTGATCGCCGATCCCAACAGCAACGAGTCGATGGACTCGATGGATCGCAGCCTCCAGAAGGAGCACCTCGGCACCTGGCTGGCGCAGCTGAATGAGCGGGAGCGCCGCATCATCGAGCTGCGTTTCGGCCTGGAGGGCAACGAACCGCTGACCCTGGCTGAGATCGGCCGCCAGATCAATGTGTCCCGTGAGCGGGTGCGGCAGCTGGAGGCCAAGGCCATCCTCAAGCTGCGCATGATGACCAACTATCAGCAGGCTGCCTGAGCCCGCGGGCGTTGAACACAGCACTGCTCCAACAGCTCAGCGGCGTTGCCGTTGTGGCGGTCTGGCTCGCCGTTGTGGTGGCCATGGCACTGCTGGTGCGCCGTCGCTGGCCTGATCAACGCGAATGGAGCCGCAAGGTGGTGCACATCGGCACAGGCCCGGTGGTGTTGCTGGCCTGGTGGTTCGGGATCAGTCGCTGGGTGGCGCTGCCCGCAGCGCTGTTGATCACCCTGGCCACGGCACTCAACCATCGCTTCCGGCTGCTGCCCGCCGTGGAGGATGTGAATCGCCACAGCTACGGCACCATCGCCTACGGCGCCTCGATTGCCGTGCTGCTGGCTCTGTTCTGGCCGGCTCAGCCCCTGCCGGTGGCCGCCGGTGTGTTGGTGATGGCGGTGGGCGATGGGCTGGCCGGCCTGATCGGCCCGCAACTGCAGTCACCACGCTGGCGCCTGTTCGGCCAGGGGAAATCCCTGGCGGGCACCCTGGCCATGGCCTTGGGCGCCAGCGGCGTGCTCACCCTGCTGGCCTGGGCTGCGCAGCCAGGGGGGCTGCAGGCGCCAGCCCTACCGAACCTGCTGCTGATCGCCCTGATCGCCACAGCCTTGGAGCAGTGCAGCAGCTATGGGATCGACAACCTCACCGTGCCGATCACTACGGCATGGCTCTGGCAGGCCTGGGCTTAGGCAGCAGACACCGCAGCAGCGAGCCGGGCGAGCACCTCACGGGTCGAGTCGAGATCGATGCAGGCATCAGTGATGCTCTGGCCGTAGGTGAGCTGGCTCAGATCCGCAGGAATCTTCTGGTTGCCAGCCAACAGATGGCTTTCGATCATCACGCCCATCACATGGCGTGAGCCGGTGCGCAGCTGTTCAGCCACCGCCGCCGCCACCTCGCCCTGACGGCGGTAGTCCTTGTTGGAGTTGCCGTGGCTGCAATCCACCATCACCCGCGCCGGCAGGCCATCTTTCGCCAGGGCCGCCGCGGCCGCTTCGATCGCCTCGGCGTGGAAGTTGGTGCCCTGCTTACCGCCCCGCAGCACCAGGTGCCCATCGGGGTTTCCGGTGGTGGTCACGATGGCGGCGCTGCCGTCCTTGTTGATGCCCAGGAAATGGTGAGGCCGTGCAGCCGCCTCCATGGCGTTGATGGCGGTGCTGGCACTGCCGTCGGTGCCGTTCTTGAAGCCGATCGGCATCGAGAGCCCGGAGGCCATCTCGCGGTGCGTCTGGCTTTCGGTGGTGCGGGCGCCGATGGCGGTCCAGCTGATCAGATCGGCGATGTATTGCGGCACTACTGGATCGAGCAGCTCCGTGGCAGCCGGCAGACCCATCTCCGCCAGATGCAGCAGCAGGCCGCGGGCCAGCTTCAGGCCGGTGTTGATGTCGTAGCTGCCATCGAGGTGGGGATCGTTGATCAGACCCTTCCAGCCCACGGTGGTGCGCGGCTTCTCGAAATACACCCGCATCACCACCTCCAGCTGATCGCGGTGGCGCTGGTGCTCCTCCGCAATGGCGGCCGCGTACTCCTTGGCGGCGTCCACGTCGTGCACCGAGCAGGGGCCCACGATCACCAGCAGGCGCTGGTCATCGCCCCGCAGGATCGCCTTGATCCGCTCGCGTGCCTCACGCACGGTGGCCGCAGCAGCGTCTCCCAGGGGCAACTCCTGATGCAGGAGCGCCGGTGCCACGAGCGGCCGCGTTTCCACCACGTGGAGATCAGAGGTGGAAATCATGCCGGCAGCCGCACACGAACAGGGGAATCAGGAAGCCTAAAAGCCCGATTGCAGCCGTTGTCACCAGATCAGGGCAAGGCGGCAAAGAACAATGGGTGTCACGTCACAGTTCGTCAGGTCCGCCGGACCCCTAGCGCCGATGGTTGCCAGCAGCTTCCTTGCCGACTACCGCGCCGCCGCCGCGGAGCGCGAAGCCCTGGGGATTCCGGCCCTGCCGCTGAGCGCCGCCCAAGCCCAGGACCTCACCGAGCTGCTGCAGGCCCCGCCCGCCGGTGAAGAGGCCTTCCTGCTGCACCTGCTCTCCGAGCGCATTCCTCCCGGAGTGGATGAAGCCGCCTACGTGAAGGCCGGCTGGCTGAGCGCCGTGGCCCAGGGCACCACCGCCAGCCCGCTCGTGAGCCCAGGCGAGGCCGTGAACCTGCTGGCCACGATGATCGGCGGCTACAACGTGGGCGCCCTGATCGAGCTGCTCTCCAGCGCCGATGCCGCCATCGCCGAGGCCGCCGCCACCGGCCTGAGCCGCACCCTGCTGGTGTACGACGCCTACAACGATGTGCTCGAGCTGGCGGCGAGCAACCCCTACGCCAAGCGCGTGATCGACAGCTGGGCCGCCGCCGAGTGGTTCACCGCCAAGCCCGAGCTGCCGGCGGAAATCACCGTGACGGTGTTCAAGGTGGAGGGCGAGACCAACACCGACGACCTCTCCCCCGCCACCCACGCCACCACCCGCCCGGACATCCCCCTGCACGCCACGGCGATGCTGGAAACCCGCATGCCCGGCGGCCTCGAGCTGATCGACCAGCTCAAGCAGAAAGGCCATCCGGTGGCCTATGTGGGCGATGTGGTGGGCACCGGCAGCTCCCGCAAGTCGGCCATCAACTCCGTGCTCTGGCACACCGGCACCGACATTCCCCACGTGCCCAACAAGCGCAGCGGCGGCGTGGTGCTCGGCGGCAAGATCGCCCCGATCTTTTTCAACACTGCCGAAGACTCCGGCGCCCTGCCGATCGAGTGCGACGTGACCGCCCTCAACTCGGGCGACGTGATCACGATCCGCCCTTACGCCGGAACGATCGAGCGGGCCGCTGGCGAAGCGAACGCGGGTGAGATCGTGGCCCGTTTCGAGCTCAAGCCCAGCACGATCACCGATGAGGTGCGCGCCGGTGGCCGCATCCCCCTGCTGATCGGCCGCTCCCTCACCGACAAGGTGCGCGCCCAGCTGGGCCTGCCCGCCAGCGATCTGTTCATCCGCCCCTCCGCCCCAGCCGACAGCGGCAAGGGCTTCACCCTGGCCCAGAAGATGGTTGGTAAGGCCTGCGGCCTGGCGGGCGTGCGCCCCGGCACCAGCTGCGAGCCGCTGATGACCACCGTGGGCTCCCAGGACACCACCGGGCCGATGACCCGCGATGAGATGAAGGAGCTGGCCTGCCTGGGCTTCAGCGCTGATCTGGTGATGCAGAGCTTCTGCCACACCGCCGCCTATCCCAAGCCGGTGGACCTCAAGACCCACGCCGAGCTTCCCGACTTCATCAGTTCGAGGGGCGGCGTGGCCCTGCGCCCCGGCGACGGCATCATCCACAGCTGGCTCAACCGGATGCTTCTGCCCGACACCGTGGGCACCGGCGGCGACAGCCACACCCGCTTCCCCCTCGGCATCTCCTTCCCGGCCGGCTCGGGCCTGGTGGCCTTCGCCGCCGCCATCGGGGCCATGCCGCTCGACATGCCCGAATCGGTGCTGGTGAAGTTCTCCGGCTCGCTGCAGCCGGGCGTGACCCTGCGCGATGTGGTGAACGCGATCCCCTATGTGGCGATCCAGCAGGGCCTGCTCACCGTGGAGAAGGCCGGCAAGACCAACATCTTCAGCGGCCGGATCATGGAAATCGAAGGCCTGCCCGATCTGAAGCTCGAGCAGGCGTTTGAACTCACCGATGCCACCGCTGAACGCTCCTGCGCCGGCAGCACCATCAAGCTCTCGGTGGAAACGGTGAGCGAATACCTGCGCAGCAATGTGGCGCTGCTCAAAAACATGATTGCCCGCGGCTACAGCGATGCCCGCACCCTGGCCCGCCGCATCAAAGCGATGGAGGAGTGGCTGGCCAACCCGGTGCTGATGGAGGCCGACGCTGACGCCGAGTACGCCGCCGTGATCGAAATCAATCTGGATGAGATCACCGAGCCGATCCTGGCCTGCCCCAACGACCCCGACAACGTGAAAACACTCGCGGAGGTGGCGGGCGAGCGCATCGATGAGGTGTTCATCGGCTCCTGCATGACCAACATCGGCCACTACCGCGCCGCCGCCACGGTGCTGGAAGGGCAGGGCGAAAACACCGCGCGCCTGTGGGTCTGCCCGCCCACCCGCATGGATGAGGAGATGCTCAAGCAGGAGGGCTACTACGCCATCTTCGAGAAGGCGGGCTCGCGCATGGAGATGCCCGGCTGCTCGCTCTGCATGGGCAACCAGGCCCGGGTGGACGACAACACCACCGTGTTCTCCACCAGCACCCGCAACTTCAACAACCGCCTCGGCAACGGCGCCCAGGTGTATCTGGGCAGCGCCGAACTGGCAGCGGTGTGCGCACAGCTGGGCCGCATCCCCAGCAAGGATCAATACCTGGCGATCGCGGCCGCCAAGATTGATCCCCGCGGCGCCGAGCTCTACCGCTATCTCAACTTCGATCAGATCGAAGGCTTCGAAGACAGCGGCCGTGTCGTGAGCGCCGACGACGAGGCCAAGGTGCTGGCGGAGGTGTGAACGTCAGCCCCTGAACGCGTGCAAATCGGCTGACCTCGACAAAATGACAGGGTCAGCCTTTGAAGCCATATGGATTTCACGGTCAGCACCCTCAATGACTCCGGCGTCGGCAGCCTGCGCTGGGCCATTGGTGAAGCAAACCAGAGATCCGGCTTCGACCAGATTGTGGTCGATAGCAGTCTCAGCGGAGGCACGATCAACCTCAGCAGCGATCTCGAGGTCATCAGCGACCGTGTTGCACTAACCGGCCTGCTTTCGGCGACAGGCCTCGCAGCCATCGCCATCAACTTCAACGATCATCGAGGCCTGATCTTCCAAGGCAAGAAGGCAGCAGGATCCAGCCTCAACGGATTCGCTCTCGGCAACGCAAGCGGTGACGGCTTGATCCTTGATGCCTCACGCATCACGGTGCAGAACAACCTGATCGGCATTGGTCTCGATGGCATCACAGCGGCAGCCAATCAGGGCCATGGCATCACGATCAGGGAACGCTCCAACAAGATCCTGATCGGCAGCCTCGACCCCCTGACGGGCGTTCCGCTCGCGCAACAGCGCTCAAACGTGATCAGCGCCAACGGAGGCAGCGGCATCCATATCGAAGGCGGCGACTCCAACCGCATCGCCAATAACCGCATCGGAACCACAGCCGATGGCAGCTCCGATCTTGGCAACGGCGGTGATGGCATCACGCTGCGGAACCATGCCAATCACAACCGCATCGGCGGCGCCGCCCACGACGGCAACGATCCCACCCAGGGTGAGTTTCAGCGGCCGGGCCAGGGCAACCTGATCTCGGGCAATGCGCTAGCTGGCGTACGCATCAGCGATGGCTCCCGCAACAACCGCCTGATGGGCAACTTCATCGGCACTGACGCCACGGGCAACAGCGCCATCGGCAACGACGGCGATGGCGTTGCCATCCTCAACGCGGAGCACAACGGCCTGATCGGCACAACTCGCAATCAAAGCCCATTCATCTACTACAACGTTATTAGCGGCAATGGCGGGAACGGCTTGCGGGTTCTCGACAGCAAAGCCATCACCATTCACGCCAACTTCTTCGGCCTGGGCGCCAACAACGCCACCATCGTTGCGAATGGGGGAGATGGAGCCCTGATTGAAGGCAACTCAAGCAACATTCAATATGGAGGCGTGATTCCCCTCGGCAACGTGAATGCCGGCAATCGGGGCAACGGCATCAACGTCACCGACCATGTCCGCAATTTCATCACCTTCAACACCTTTGCAGGCTTGACCGCCTTCGGAGGCATCGCACCCAACCAACAAAGCGGTATCCGGATCAGCAGCGATGGCGGCAACAACAAGGTGCGCACCAATGTGATGGCGGGCAATGCGCAACACGGTCTACACATCACAGGCGACGCCAGGGATATCTGGGTCGATCCAAACATCATCGGCCTGAACACCTACGGCACGGAAGCCACCTACAGCGACGGCGGTCAAACCATCTCTTGGGGCAACAACCAGGACGGCATCCGCGTGGACGGCAACGCCAGCGACATCCTGATCGCCGGCAACCGACGCTCTGTGATTCCACAGAACACGATCTCCAATAACGATGGCTACGGCATCTCACTGGCCGGCAATGCCCGCAACGTGATCATCGATGAAACCTATGTGGGTCTGAGCACTCTGGGCACCACCGAATTCGGCAACCACCAAGGTGGCATCAGCGTTGGCGCAGGCACCAGCGCAATCCAAATCGGCCAACGGAAGAACCAGCAACATGGCAACCGGATCAGCGGCAACGCCGGCGATGGCATCAGCCTGAGCGAACCGGTCAATGCCCGTTTGTTCAACAATCGCCTGAGAAACAACGCGGGCAGTGGTGTTGTCTTTGCCGGAGGAAGCAACAACACCCTGATCGGCAACACAGCGGATGCCAACCGGGACTACGGCTTTGCCATCAGTACAGCGAGCCAGACCAAGGCCAATCGCAATCGAGGCCAAAACAACGGCAGCGGCCTCTATGGCTGAAGCTACGGGCGATCACCAGGCCAGCCGCAGGCCGGGTGAGAGCCTGGAACCACCAGGCCACACCACCCGCTGAACCAGGAAACCCTGCTGTTTGAGCCCGCCGCCCCGGCCGCCGGGGCGCTGCGGGCGGTGCTGGCCTTTCCCAGCACCTACACCGTGGGGATCACCAGCCTGGGCTATCAGGTGGTATGGGCCACGCTGGCGCAGCGCACCGATGTGGATGTGCGCCGCCTGTTCACCGACCAGGGCGATCCGCCGCATCGCCACTGCGATCTGTTTGGGCTCTCCCTCAGCTGGGAACTGGATGGCCCGGTGCTGCTCGATCTGCTCGAACAGCAGCGCATCCCGATCTGGGCAGCGGAGCGCGGCGACGACGATCCGATCGTGTTCGGTGGAGGGCCGGTGCTCACCGCCAACCCCGAACCACTGGCGCCCTTCTTTGATGCGGTGCTGCTGGGCGATGGCGAGCTGCTCCTGCCAGCCTTCATCGATGCGCTGCAGGCTTACCGCGAGGCGCCGCGGCCAGAGCGGCTGCGCCGGCTGGCTCAGGTGCCAGGCGTTTACGTGCCGGCGCTGTATGCCCCCCGCTACGGCTCCGATGGCCAGCTACTGGGCGTTGAGCCCACCGAACCCGGCATCCCGGCCACCGTGGCCAAGCAAACCTGGCGAGGCAACACGCTCAGCCACTCCACGGTGATCACCCCGGAGGCGGCCTGGCCCTCCATTCACATGGTGGAGGTGGTGCGCAGCTGCCCGGAACTCTGCCGCTTCTGCCTGGCCAGCTACCTCACCCTGCCGTTCCGCACGCCGAGCCTCGACGATGGCCTGATTCCGGCGGTGGAGAAAGGGCTCACCGCCACCCAGCGCCTGGGGCTGCTGGGGGCTTCCGTGACGCAACACCCGCAGTTCGCCGATCTGCTGCACTGGCTCGATCACGACCGCTTCGAGGACACCCGGGTGAGCGTGAGCTCGGTGCGGGCCGCCACGGTGACGCCGGAGCTGGGGCGGATCCTGGCCAAGCGGGGCAGCAAATCACTCACGATCGCGATCGAAAGCGGCAGCGAACGCATGCGCCAGGTGGTGAACAAGAAGCTCGCCACCGAGGAGATCTATGCCGCCGCCCGCTACGCCAAAGAAGGCGGCCTCACCGGGCTCAAGCTCTACGGGATGGTGGGTCTGCCCAGCGAAGAAGAGACCGACGTGGAGACCACCGCCGAGCTGCTGCTGGCCCTGAAGAAAGCCACCCCCGGGCTGCGGTTATCGCTGGGGGTGAGCACCTTCGTGCCCAAGGCCCACACACCGTTCCAATGGCAGGGGGTGCGGCCGGAAGCGGAGAAGCGCCTGAAGCTGCTGGGTAAACGGCTCAAGCCCAAGGGCATCGAGCTGCGGCCGGAAAGCTACGGCTGGAGCGTGATCCAGGCGCTGCTCTCCCGCAGCGACCGGCGCCTGGCAGCGGTGATCGCCGCGGCCCGCGGCCGCCACGACAGCCTGGGGGGCTGGAAGCAGGCCTACCGTGCCGTGAGGGAGGGCAACGCCTCAGGCTCCGAGCCGCTGCCACCTCCCTGGGAAGAGGTGATTCACGGCACCTGGAGCTCAGACCAGGTGCTGCCGTGGGAGCACCTGGAGGGTCCGCTGCCCACCGCCACCCTGCTCAAACACCAGCAGGAGGCGTTGGCTTAGCGGCTCACGCAGCGCACGCCCGCCAGCAACACCCAGCCGGCGATGTTGATGCGGCTGTCGTACATCGGGATATCGCTGGCGTGCAGCGCCGCGAGCATGAAAGAGGCGGTCCACCAGCCCCGATCAAACACCGGGCCGTTCAGCATTCCCCGGCGCACGCCACGGATGTAGAGCCAGAGCACCAGAGCCACCACCAGCAGAGCCACGGGCAAGCCATGGCTGAAGGCCAGGTCCACAGCGATGTTGTGGGGGTGTCCGTGCCAGCGACCGGTGCGCAGCGGGTAGATCACGCTGAAGGCGGCCGCTCCCCAGCCGAACCAGGGCCGCTCGGCAATCAGGCCAGCGGCCACGCCCCACTGGGTGACCCGCAGGGAAGCGAGATTGCGCTCACTGTGGTGGTTGAGATCGTTGAGCCGTCCCCAGATCGACTGCGGCACGAGGGCACGGGCGGGATCCTGCAGCAGCCCCGGAACACCGGGCAGGGTGGCCAGCAACACAGGCAGCAAGCCGAGAGCCAGCAACGGCAGCAGCCAAATCCAGCTGGCGGGACCCGCCACCAGCGGCACCGCCATCAACATCGCCCCCCACGCATTGCGGGAATCGGTGAGCAGCATCGACACCACCTGTGCCACCGCCAGCCCGAGCACCACCAACAGGGGCCAGCCACTGCCGGCCCTCCGTTGGCGCCAACGGTGCCAACAGGCAATCAACGCCGCCAGCAGCAGGGGCCAGCTCAACGACAACCACGCTGCCGTGATGTTGGCGTAATCGAACAGTCCGGAGAGCCGGCCTGTGGGATTGCCGCCCTGCTTGAGATGCCAGATCACAGCACCGCCCAGGATCTGCCAAGGGCCCTGCCACCCCCACCAGAGCTGACCCAGTCCGGTGACCAGCACCGGAACCGTGCCGGCTGCAATCAGCAAGCCAATCCGGCGCCGGGCCGGGAAGTCGGAGACATAAGGCTGAAAGCCCCAGAACCCCCAGAACAGCGGCAGCCAATTCCCCAAACCCAGCCAAGCCAGCAGGGGCGAGTAGCTGGGGACCTCAGCGCTCCGCAGCGACACCGCCACCGCACCGGCCACCATCAAGCCGGCCACCAGCACCAGCACCAGATTCACCCGATCGCTCCACCAGGGAGCACGCCGGCGACTGCCCTGAATCAAGGCGGGGAACAGCAACAACGCCGCGAACAGTGCGCTGGAGGGGAGCACGAACATCCCCAGCTGAAAACAGCGCCAACCGAGCGGATCGGCCTGAGGCGGCCGGTGAGCATCCAGGCGCTCAATCCAGGCGGCCCGGCCCGATGGACCCAAAACCGGCGCGCTCACTCGAACACCGCCGTGCGACCGCGATACACCATCACCTGCCGCTTCAGATGCAGCCGCACGGCCCTGGCCAGCGCCAGACGTTCGGTGTCGCGGCCCTTGCGGATGAGATCCTCAACCTCATCGCGGTGGCTCACCGACACGGTGGACTGGGCAATGATCGGCCCGGCATCCAGCTCTTCAGTCACGTAGTGACCGGTGGCGCCGATCAGCTTCACGCCGCGCTCCCAGGCGCGGTGATACGGCTGGGCCCCCATGAAAGCGGGCAAGAAGGAGTGGTGGATGTTGATCACCCGGTGGAAGGCATCAGGGGGGTCGAAGGAGGCAAGAAAACGGGGGGTGAGCACCTGCATGTATTTGGCCAGGATCACCAGCTCAATGCCGTGCTCCGCCAGCAGCTCCAGATGACGCGCTTCCGCCTCCTCGCGGTTGGCCTGGCTGATCGGCACCTGTTCAAATCGAGCTCCGAACTCCTCGGCGACGGAGCCCAGATCGGGGTGATTGGCGATCACCAGGGGCACCCGCATCGGCAGCTCACCGGTGCGCACCCGCCAGAGCAGATCGAGCAGGCAGTGGTCCTGCTTGCTCACAAAAATGGCCACGGCGGGCTTCTCATCGGAGAAGGTCACCGTTTGCTCGCCGCGTAGCCGCTCAGCCAGGGATGCAGCCGCCGGCGCGATCGCCTCGCGAGGCAGGCCAAACCCGTCCAACTGCCACTCGATGCGGCTCAGAAACAGCCCGGCGCCCTGATCGCTGTGGTGATCGGCGTGCACGATGTTGCCGCCGTTGCCCGCCACCCAACCGGAGAGCTCGCGCACCAGGCCGGGCTGATCCGGGCAGATCATCTGCAGGATGGCGGTGGCAGCCGTCATGGCAAGCGCTGGCCTGAAAGCTTGGATTCTGACGGCCGGTGCGTGGCTAGCCCCGTTGCAGCACCGTCATGGAATGCTCCAGGGCCAAAACCCCTGGGTAAAGTCCCGCAATCCAGCTCCGATCCCATGGCTGCTCAGTCGATGCCTGCGCTGATCACCCAGCTCTCGTCCGCCCTGCGCCGCCTGGCCCTCGTGGCTCTGGCCGTGGTGCTCAGCTTCGGCCTCACCGCCTGCAGTGGTGGCAAGGCGAAGGCTGCCACCCTCAGCGCCGACGACATCGCCGTGATCGAGCGCCAGGCTGAAGGCTTCCTGGCCGCCCGCGATCGCCTGCCCGAGCTGGCCACGCTGGTGAATGAGCGCGACTGGACCTTCACCCGCAACCTGATCCACGGCCCCATGCAGGAAGTGGGTCGCGAAATGCTCTACATCAACCAGCGCCTGCTGCCCGCTGATCGCCCCGAGGCCAACAAGCGCGCTGAGAGCCTCAAGGCCGCCCTGGCTGAGCTCGATGAAGCCGCCCGCCTGCAGGACGACAAGAACCTGAGCAAGGCCTACATCAAGGTGGCCAGCGGCTTCGGCCTCTACGCCCAGATCCTGCCCGCGCAGGTGCAGGCTGATCTGAAGCAGAGCTGATCCCCACCACCGCGATCAACAACCCACCGCCCACCAGCCGGCCCACCGCGATCACCGTGATTGGGGCCGGCGTTGTGGGCCTTTCTGTGGCCTGGCAGCTGCTGGAGCGAGGCCACCGTGTGAGCCTGGTTGATCCAGCCCTGAGGGAGGGCCAACCCCCTGGCGCCGGCAGCACAGCCGCCCTGGGACTGCTGATGGCCCAGGTGTTTCGCCGCAGCAGCGGTCGCGGCTGGCGGCTGCGCCAGCAATCCCTGGCGCTCTGGCAGCGCTGGCGCACCCAGCTGGAACAACGCGGCCACCACCTCCCCTTCCGCCCCGGCCTGCTGCAACTGGCCACCACCGGCGACGAGCGCATGGCCCAGCAGCGGCTGGTGGAGCAGCGCCAAGCCCAGGGACTGCCCCTGCGCCTGCTCGAACCGGAGGAGCTGGCCGCCCTGCAGCCCGCCCTGCCGGCCGGCGCCGCCGGAGGGCTGTTCTCCCCAGCCGATGGCCAGATCGATCCACTGCCCGCCATGCAGGCCCTGCTCAGCGATGGCCAGCGCCAGGGGCTGCAGACCCACCCCAACGCCGTTCTGCGCATCGAACGCGGACCAGGCCCCGCCGCGACGCGCTGGTGCGTGCACACCGAAGCGGGCTCGCTGGTCAGCCCCTGGCTCGTGGTGGCGGCAGGCCTGGGCAGCCCTGCCCTGCTGGAGCCCCTCGGGCACCAGCGCCCGCAGAGCCCGGTGCTCGGTCAGGCCCTCGAGCTGCAACTACCCCCAGGCTGCGACGCCAGCGCCTGGCCCGGCAGCGTTAGCTGGGATGGGGTGAACCTGGTGCCGCGGCCCGAGGGGCGGCTGTGGCTGGGCGCCACCGTGGAACCGGGCCTGAGCAGCGGCACGGCCACAGCCCTAACGGCCCTGCGTGAACTAGGCGGCCACGCCCCGGCCTGGCTGCGGGAAGCCACGGTGGTGCGCCACTGGCAGGGGCTGCGGGCCAGGCCCGACGACCGCCCAGCGCCGCTGCTGGAGCAGCTGGAGCCGGGCCTGCTGCTCAGCAGCGGGCACTACCGCAACGGCGTGCTGCTGGCACCGGCGAGTGGGGCCTGGGCCGCCGAACAGGTGGAGCAGGAGGGCTCTTAACCCTTCGCTAAGACAGACTTAACCACGGGCCAACCCTCCCTTTTCCCACCATGCGCCGCAGCACCACCGCTCGCGTCCTCACCGGACTGGCCGGACTCGCCGCCACCCTCAGCCTTGCCTCCTGCTCGGTGGGTGGCGGCGGCACGCCCCAGGGCAACCTCTCGGGTGCCGGCGCCTCCTTCCCTGCGGCCATCTACCAGCGCTGGTTCCAAGAGCTGGCGGGCCAGGGCGTGAAGGTGAACTACCAATCGGTGGGCTCCGGCGCCGGTGTGCGTCAGTTCAGTGCCGGCACCGTGGACTTCGCCGCTTCCGATGCGCCGATGAAGGCCGATGAGATCAGCAAGGTGGCGCGGGGCGTGTTGCAGATCCCGATGACCGCCGGCGCCATCGCCGTGGCCTACAACAACCCCGGCTGCGAGCTGAAGCTGAGCCAGCAGCAGCTCGCCGACGTGTTCCTGGGCAAGATCAACAACTACAGCCAGCTGGGCTGCGCCGACAAAAAGCTCACCGTGGTGCACCGCTCCGACGGCTCCGGCACCACCTACAACTTCACCAAACACCTTGCCGCCATCTCGGACGCCTGGAAGAACGGCCCCGGCAGCGCCAAAACCGTGGCCTGGCCCACGGGCGTTGGTTCCAAGGGCAATGAAGGCGTCGCCGCCCAGCTCAACCAGGTGGAAGGCGGCCTCGGCTACGTGGAATCGGCCTACGTGAAGGGCAAGCTGCAGGCGGCAGCCCTGGCCAACGCCTCCGGCCAGGTGGTGCAACCCACCAATGCCGCCGCCAGCGAGGCCCTGGCCTCGATCGATCTGGGAGCCGAGCTCACCGGCAGCAACCCCAACCCGCTCAAGGGCTACCCGATCGTGACCTTCACCTGGGTCCTGGCCTACAAGACCGGCAACGGCGCCAAGGCCGAGGTGCTGCAGAAGGCCTTCAACTTCATGCTCTCCGAGCAGGCCCAGGGCCAGGCACCGCAGCTGGGCTACATCACCATGCCGGCTGCTGTAATCGAACAGGCCAAGGCGGCTGTGGCCAAGATCGGCGAGTGATCCAGCTGGAGCGCAACGCCTCCCATCCCATCAAAAAGCCCCGGCCGAAGCCGGGGCGTGAGCAGCGATCAAAGCCGGTGGCACACGGCCGGTGGCTTATTTCGATTCGGTGAATCAGCGTCGATCACGTCGTCGCTGGCGGCACCGCTGCTGCCGTTGCCATTGCCACCGGGAGCGGCGGCTCCTTCAGCGCCAGCGGCCTGCTGATAGACAGCGGCACCGGCGGCGTAGAGGGCCTGCTGCAGGATTTCGAGTTCCGACTTCATCGTGTCGAAGTCATCCTTCTCGATCGCCTCCTTGAGCTTGGCGGAGGAGGCCTCCACCTTGCTCTTGTCCTCGGCGCCCACCTTGTCGCCC
>Ga0194116_10002260_pt1 | contig 25358 bp, 18 predicted proteins | sample TA2MahsurfametaG_4_FD_148617 | JGI IMG/M metagenome (GOLD analysis project Ga0194116, IMG submission 148617) | Freshwater microbial communities from Lake Tanganyika, Tanzania - TA2015008 Mahale S9 surface | ecosystem: Environmental > Aquatic > Freshwater > Lake | place: Tanzania: Lake...
CAAACCATAGATTCTACCGTCAATTTATCGACCCAAATCAGACTACGAAGACTGCTACAATAATGACAAACACCCATGAAACCTTGGTTATTTTTGGGCAATTCCTTTGATGTTTGCCCCGAAATTCATTATTTAGCATCTTAAACGAATTGCGTTTGAACCAAAACCAATCTATGAATCACAAAAATTCCCGAATGCGCAACCGATATTCTACCCTTTTGGGCTTTTTGCTTTTGAGCGTCGCCGTGATCAGCAGCAGCTGTAAAGTGAAATTTGAAGAGCCTAAAAAACTGTTCGACCAAGGCTACTACCGTCAGTCAGCCTTATTGTTTGAAGAGTTTTCAAAAACCACCAAAGACAAGAAACTCAAAGAAGAAGCCATTTTCTTGGCAGCGGAAGCTTATCGCCTGTCGGACGAGTATGACAAAGCGGCCCGTCTTTACGATAAAGCCTTGAAAAAGGACCCAAAAAACACCAAGGCATTGTTGATGCGCGCCAACATGTTGAAGAAAATGGAAATGTACCGTGAGGCACTGGACGCTTACGACATGTACTTGGCGGAAGTCCCCGGCGACACCATGGCAGAATACCGCAAGCAAGGCTGTGAATTGGCGCTGATGTGGACCCCTGATAGTTCTCAGTATGAAGTGGAGAATTTCAAAGTGGCCAACACCAAATCCAACGACTGGGCTCCAATGATTGCAGGCAAAAAAGATGATGTATTGTTCTTTGTTTCGGATCGTGAAGGCGGAAACAGTAAGCGTTTGTACGAAGGCACCATGGAAACATGGACAGACATTTGGTCTTTAGAAAAGACCGGCAAAAAAGGAAAAGAGAAATGGGGCAAGCCATTGTATAAGGACAAAACGGATAAAATCAGCACCAAAGCCAACGATGGTCCAATGACTTTCGACAGCCGATACAGCACCATGTACGTTACCCAATGCGGTCATCGTGAAAAAGACAAATCAAACAAATGTGCCATTTACGAATTGAAAAAAATGGGTCCGGATTGGGTCATGGGTGATGCTTTAGACTTCTGCAAAGAAGATACTGCGCACACGTACGGACACCCTGCGCTGAGCCCTGATGGCAAAACGTTGTACTTTTCATCAAACCGCGAAAGTGGTTTGGGTGGATTTGATATTTGGGCGGTAAACTACAGCAAACGCTCTAAGTCTTGGGGCAACCCCATCAACTTGGGTCCTGACATTAACACCAAAGGCAACGAGTATTACCCTTATTTCAACAAGCACGACAACAAACTGTACTTCTCTTCAGATGGATGGCCTTCATTGGGTGGTTTGGACATCAACAATGCCGAGCCCACAGAGGAAATAGGTGTTTGGAGAGAGCGTGAAAACTTGCGTGAGCCCATCAACTCAGGAGGAGACGATTTTGGTATTACTTTCTTGGAAGGCGATGCCACCAAAGGGTTCTTCTCATCGAACCGCGGCGACCGCAAAAACAACGACGATATCTACTCATTCGATATCACCCCCATTATCATCACCATCCGTGGTACCATCACTGATTGTAACACCAAAAAGCCTTTGGCAGGTGCTACTGTTGTGTTGAGCAACGACCGCGACACGACCAAAATGGTATTGAAAACGGATGAGCAAGGGGTTTACACCGCCAAATTGCGTGAAAAAACCAATTATGAGATTTTCGCCAAGTATCCTGAAAAATACTACTTCGAAGCAGAGCCCGAAAGCAGAACTACCTACGGAATCCGTTTGAGCACGGAATTGGTTCAAGATTTCTGTTTGGAGAACCCATTGGAGAAAGTAATTACATTGCCCATCTTCTACGATTTGGACAAAGCCTTTATCCGACCTGATGCAGCACGCATCCTGGATACTTTCGCACAGACCGTGTTGATACGTTACCCCAAACTGATTGTGGAATTGGGGTCACACACCGACTGTCGTTCGAGCTACGATTACAACGTGAAGTTGGCTCAACGTCGTGCCGATAGTGCCCGTACCTACTTGATGAAGACCTGGAAGATTGACTCTGCCCGCATTGTGGCCCGCGGTTATGGTGAAACCCAGTTAATCAACGATTGTAAGTGTGAAGATGGTAAAGTAACCGGTTTCACGCCTTTCATCCAGAACAAGACCAAAAAGATGGTGGTTGAGAAAGACGCAACTGGAAATGTAACCCGTTCATACTACGAGCGCTACAAACCATCAGAAATCAAATTCATCAACGATACTGCTTATGTTCCTTGTGATGAATTCCAACACCAGCAAAACCGTAGAACCACGGTTCGTTTTGGATTCGAAGGACAGATTTCGCGTGCGGTGGTGAACCAAGACGTAGACATCAACAACACCAACATTGGCAAACAAGAAAAAGACAGTATAGAAAAGGCGAAGAAAGCGGCCGAAGCGCCAGTGGCTGGTGCTGGCTTGGATATTTCTTACGCAGTTCGCGCGAAGTTGGGCAACAACGCAGGAAAACCCACCATCAACTTGATGGTTTTGGACAAAGAACCTACGGCTTTCGCTTTCGATTTCGATGGAAAATACACCGCCGTTCCGTTGGAATTAGCGGCTTCTTGGTTCAAGTCTAAGTTGATTAGCAAGAAAGACTTCTTGGAAGGTGAAAAATTAAAAGCGGGCAAATTAAAATTGCCAAGCAACAAATTCATGATTACCAAATTGGAGATCAACGGATTTGTGATCGACAACGTAACGTTCCAGATTACCGACAAAGTAGATCAGCCAACTTTGGGCAAGAGCTTCTTCAAGGTGTTCAAGACAGAATCTTACATCACCGATACCGAGTACATCTTGATTCCCAAGAAGGCTCCTAAGAAACCCAGACCTGTTCGCGCACCCAAGCCAACGCCAAGTAAAAAACCCGCTGAAGGTGACGCCGTAGAAGGTGATGCCTCCGCGCCTGCCACCGATGGTGCCGCGCCTGCGGACAAGCCCGAGGATAAGAAGAAAAAGAAATAATCACTAACAAATTGGTCATAAAAGAAAGGGCGAGATGAATATCTCGCCCTTTCTTTTTGTGGTTATAAATTTTAGGCGTCAATTACAAAATCGACTCGCGAACGCGAATCAACTTTTGCATCAACCCCACAAATTGGTCCATGGGCAACATATTGGCTCCATCGCTCTTCGCCACTGATGGGTTGGGGTGTGTCTCAATGAACAATCCATCACAACCCACTGCCACCGCCGCTTTGGCAATGGTTTCTATGAGTTCAGGCTTTCCGCCAGTAACCCCAGAACTTTGATTGGGTTGTTGCAAACTGTGGGTAATGTCCATAACCACAGGCGCCCCAAACTTTTGCATCTCGGGGATGTTGCGAAAATCCACCACCATATCGCCGTAGCCAAACATATTTCCGCGATCGGTCATGATTAATCGATCATTGCCGCTATCAATGCATTTCTGTTGGGCATGTTTCATGGCATCCGAGCCCGCAAACTGTCCTTTTTTAATGTTAACCCACTTCCCGGTTTGCGCCGCCGCCACCAACAATTCAGTTTGGCGGAACAAGAATGCCGGAATCTGCAAAACGTCTACATAAGCAGCGGCCATGGCGGCTTCGTGCGACTCGTGAATATCGGTCACCGTAGGGATATCGAAATGCGCACCCACCTCAGCCAAAATCTTTAGCGCCGCTTCGTCGCCAATCCCAGTGAAAGAATCAATGCGAGACCGATTGGCCTTGCGATAACTCCCCTTGAAAATCAAAGGCAGTTGCAACGATTCACTCACTCTCACCAAATGCTCTGCGATGGTAAACGCCATATCGCGCCCTTCAATGGCGCAAGGTCCGGCCATCACAAAAAAGCGATTGGTATTGGTGTATTTCAGTTTGGGAATAGCGGGTATCATAGCACAAAGATACCGGCAAAGTCAATAGCTGTAAAAACTAAAACTCTGATTGTTCCCGTTTCGGTCTTTACCGGCAATCTCGATGCGGCCCCTGGCGCCTTCCATGGCAGAAATCAAATCCTCAGGCTCGCTGTAAGTTTTGCCGTTGAATTTCACCACCACAAACCCTTCACCCAGCCCCATTTGGGCAATGGTTTTTCCCCGTTGAATGTTGATGAGGCGAACACCGGTGGTGAGTCCCAACTTCTGTTTATCGGTGACATTGAGTGGCTGAAAATCCGCGCCCAACAATTTGCTGTTTACCGCACCTTTCATGATCAAAGCTTGGTTTTCGGTTTTTCCAATCAGCGACAACTGCACACTCAGTTCCTTACCCGCTCTTAGCACCTTTAAATCCAACGACTGTCCAGGACGTTTGTAGGCCAAATGTTCATCGAACATGGGCTTTCCATCTACCGGCAAACCGCCAACGTAGGTAATCACATCGCCCACTTGCAAACCCGATTTTTGGGCGGGACCGTCTTCGAGGATCTCTATCACTTTTACTGCATCACTGTTCAAGGCAAATCGCTTCATTTCTTCAGAAGTCAATTCACCCACCGTCATACCCGAAAAGGCACGCAACACCACCCCATTGTCCATTAGGTCTGAAACCACTTTCATGACGATGTTTGCAGGAATGGCAAAACCATACCCCGAGTAGCTTCCGGTATTACTCTGAATGGCGGTATTGATACCCACCAGTTCACCGCGCAAATTCACCAAGGCACCGCCTGAGTTTCCGGGGTTAATAGCGGCGTCGGTTTGAATGAAACTCTCAATGGGAAATTGGTTTTTCACGATGTTGATGTTTCTGCCTTTGGCACTCACAATCCCGGCCGTTACCGTACTTGTTAGGTTGAAGGGATTTCCCACAGCCAATACCCACTCGCCCACTTTCACCAAATCGGAGTTGGCAAATGAAATCGCGGGCAACTCAGACGCCTCAATTTTCAACACGGCCAAATCCGAACTTGGGTCGGTACCCACTACACGGGCGGTATACTCTGTTTTTGGCTTGTTGAGTACAACCGTGATTTTGTCGGCCCCTTGAATTACGTGGTTGTTGGTAACGATGTATCCGTCTTTACTTACGATCACTCCCGAGCCTGTACTGGCAGCTTGACCGCGCGATCCAAAAGGATCAAAATCCCAAAAAAGCCCACTGAAAGGACTTTCATATTGAACGGTGCTGATGGTTTTGATGAACACCACCGCTGGGGTAGCACTGGCGGAGGCCTGCTCAAACCCCGAGGGCGTGGCAGCATTCAATGAAATGGCTTGAGCCGGAGCAGTGGTGATATTGGATGCCACTTGCAATTGACTCGAGGGCCTACCAAACCAATGGGTGTTGTACAACCAAGCGCCCAAGTAACCGAAACTCATGGAGCAAATCAGCATCGCTGCCACCAGAACAACAGAAAATTTCAATGAAGGTTTCATGAATCGGGTCGAATCAAAAATGTTGCCAAATTATCGCAACCGACAATTTGTGCAATATTTTCAGTGTGGCTGTTTACATCCCGGGGAAAAGACCGCGCTGCAGGGCAACATCGGATTTCCAAGGTCCTGGCATCATCAACAAAATGATGGCCAACGCCGACAACAATAACCATTTGGTGTTGGCTTTTCCAGCTTTCGCAGAACGATGTGCCACCGTGATTAGGGCAATGGCAATGATCATCATCAACGCATGTTCAACCGCAAAAAAACGCACGGCCGCATTTTTCATGGCTTCACCCATGCCCAGATTTTTGATTTGCTTTAGGCCCCATTCGCCACCAAACCATTGGATAAGTCCGATTAACAGCATCACGTGAGAAGAAATCATCATGATTAGCGTTTCTTTTCCATTTTTTCCTTTGAAAGCATTCAATAAAGACCAAACCAAGGTAATTAAGATTACCCAACGCAACGTATTGTGCAAATGAACCAAACCTGTATACATACTGTTATTTTTGAACGAATATAGAAAGAAAAACGTTTAACTACCATAATCCACGGCTCATCGTGAAAAAAATATCTTTGCTACAATTGACAGACTATCGACCGGCTCAATCATCCATGAAAATGTATTTTGTGAAACTGCTCATGGTCAATTTTTTCGCCGTTTTGCTGCCAAATACTGTAATATCTCAACACTACCTCATTCCCACTCGCTTTAGTCAATCGCCCACCCCGCCTCGGCCCTGTTACAGCAATCCCGATAATTGGAGTGCACTTCCCAGCAAGGACGACCCTGCTGATTTGTGCCCCCACGGTTATTATCACGATCAAGATGGCGCAGAGGCCGATGTTTTCTTTATCCACCCTACCACCTACACAGAAAAGCCGAAGACACAATACGCTTGGAACCATGATTTGCGCGATGCCAAACTAAATAATGTCGTCGACAACAGCGCAACGCAGTTTCAAGCATCTGCCTTCAATTTAGCAGGGAAAGTCTATGTCCCACGATACCGTCAGGCCCACTATTCCGTATTTCTCACGCAATACCCTGAAGACAAAAAAGCCGCCCTGGATACTGCTTATGGCGATGTGGCGAGAGCCTTTCAGTATTTCCTCGACAATCAGAACCAAGGTCGTCCGTTTATCATCGCCTCACACAGTCAAGGCACCATACACGCGGCACGGTTGCTCCAAGATTATGTCTTAAACAAACCCCTACAATCTCAACTGGTGGCGGCATATATCCCTGGCATGGCAGTGCCACAAGATTCCTTGCCCGGACTTCCCCCTTGTGCCCATGATTCATCAACCGGTTGCTTTCTCAGTTGGAGTAGCTATGAGAAAGGTTACACCCCACCGTATTATGAACTCGCATTGGCAAGAGCCGTTTGTGTAAACCCCATCAGTTGGGAACGCAACGAATCCTATATCCCCAAAAGTTTGCAAAAAGGAGCTGTCCTGCGCCCTTTCCATCTGCCCCTGCCCCAAATCTGTGATGCACAAGTACATGGCGGGATACTGTGGGTTACCAAACCCCGCTTCCGTGGATCTTGGCTATGGACCGATAAAAATTATCACATGGGCGATATCAACTTATTCTACCTTGATATCCGAGAAAATGCGGCTTTGCGCGTCCGCAGTTTCTTGCAGCAAAAGTAATTCGGTATTCGTGGCTATTCGGTCAGTAAACGTTTATATACGGATAGAAACGGATAATTTGATGATGCGAATAACACGGACTTATCCGTGTTTACTCAGTTATAAACGACTTAAACCGAATTCTCATCGGATTCTCCCAACATCGGTCTTATTTTTGCGTTAGTCAAGCGCATGAATTGGAAAAATGTCCTCAAAATCACCGGCATCTCGTTGGGCTCACTGATCGCCCTTTTGCTCATCCTGCCTTTTGCCTTCAGAGGGAAAATTGTCAGTGCCGTGCAGACCGCGGCCAACAAAAACCTTAAAGCCACGGTGAGTTTTGATCCAGACCTGTCGCTGAGTTTGATCCGCAATTTCCCCAATCTTAGTTTGGGGATCAACGACCTCAGAATCGTGGGCAAGGACTCGTTTGCCAACGACACCCTCATCCATGCACCCCATTTGCGATTGGTGGTTGATATCGCCTCGGTTTTTAGCGGAAACGACATCGTGATTCGTAAAATTCACCTGCAAGATGCCAGAGCCAATGTAATTTTCTTCAAAAGTGGGGCCGCCAACTTCGACATTGCCATCGCCGATACCACAATAACTCCAGAAGCGCCCGCAGACAGCAGCGCCCCGATGTCGCTCAAAATCAAAGAACTCAACATCGAAAATACCCGCATCCATTACGTGGATCATTCAATGGATCTTGAACTCACCACCGAAGGCACCAACTTGCTGAGTCAGGGTGATTTTTCCGACGCCATTTTTACCTTGAACAATGAAATTGGCATCGACCGGGCCAGCATGTCGTTCGCGGGCATGACGCTGTTATCCAAAGCCAAACTGAGCGGCGAAACAGCCATCAACATGGACCTCAATCAGATGAAATTTGGCTTTGCCGACAACCAATTTCAAATCAATGACTTGCCCCTGATCGCCAAAGGATGGGTGAAAATGGGCGATACCGACATGGATATGGACATCGATGTGCGCACACCCAATAGCGATTTCAAATCCTTCTTGAGTGTGGTCCCTGGTTGCTACACCGAGAATTTTGCCAATGTAAAAGCCAGTGGGTCGATGGGACTTGAATTCACGATGAAAGGCATCATGAACGACGACCGTATGCCCACCACCCATGTGGCACTCAATGTAAAAGACGCGGGTTTCCAATACCCGGCAATGCCAGCCAATGCCAGCAACATCCAACTCAATTTCACGTTGGATAACACCGATGGCAATCCCGACAATACCCACATTGTCATTGCGCCCTTCAGTGCCAATCTCGGTGGCGACAAACTCGCTATCGCACTCGACATGAAAACGCCAGTGAGCAACCCATACGCCAACGGCAAAGTGGATATCAATTTGCATTTAGACAAATGGAAGCAATTGATGCCTCTAGAATCGGGCACTTCGGTTACCGGAGAGGTTGATGCACATTTCAATTTTGATGGACATTACAGCGCCATTGCCAAAGAACAATACAACGATTTACAGGCCGGCGGCAGTATCGCCCTGAAAAATATTGCCTACACCTCACCTACTACACTGCCATTAAAATTGCAGCAGTTAGACATGGGTGTGAGTCCTTCCGATTTCAACATTACAGTGAACCAGCTGCAATTCGGAAAATCGGCCATGAACATCAACGGGAAACTCCAAAACATGTTGGGCTATTATCTGAACAATGAAACTTTGCAAGGTCAGTTGGTTATCAACAGCAACCGGATGAACTTGAATGAGTGGATGGCTTGGATGTCGGCCAGCACCACAACCGCCACCGCCTCAACTTCAATCTCATCTTCATCAACTTCAACCCCCACAGATGCAAACGCATCCTCATCTAGCACCTCATCCACTTCCGCCTCATCCTCAGCCAACTCCCCCTCCACCGTTGAAAACAGCACGGCGGGGACAGCCGGGGAATCAGCGGTTTCAGGCTCGGCCAGCACCGCCCCCCGAATCCCTGAAAATTTGGATTTGATGTTTAACCTCAACGTTGGACAATTGCTTTACGAGGACTATGATTTGCAACAGGCCATCGCCAAGGCTTTGGTTAAAAATGGTGAAATTACGGTGGATCCATTGGCCGCTTCAATTTTTGGTGCACGGGTTGGGTTGTCGGCCTTGAATTATTCCTATCCGATGGGTGGCAAACCAACGGTAAAAGGGGGATTCAATATTTTGAATGTAAACCCAGCGAATTTGGCTACGACGCTTACATTGGTGAAGGAGTTTGCCCCAATTGTAGGCCGCATTCAGGGATTGGCAAATATCGAAACGCAAATGGGGATGATGTTAAAACCCAACATGGATATGGATTTGGGTACATTAACCGCAGGTGGCTTATTCAATTTATTTAGTGGGAATTTGGATGTTCCTTCGTGGATGGGCGAGGCGGCCAAACAGCTTCAATGGGGCTCCAACGACAAATTGGCCTTGAAACCCACGAAAGCCGGATTCCTCATAGAGAATGGGCAGTTTAAACTGAAAGACTCTATTGCGTTTGGTTTGCCTAAGGAAGGACAAATGAAATTAGGGGGATTTGTGGATTTGAATAAACAATTGCATTTGGGAGGAACACTGACCGCCAAGGGTCATAAGTTGCCATACACAATCACCGGGGACATGAAAAACCCCAAGTTTACCGTGGGTTGGAAAGGAGCATTGAAGGAGGCGGCGGCTCCCGTGGTAACCCAATTGAAAGACAAAGCCTTTGATATACTAAACAAAGAGGTGGCCGAGATTTTAAAACAAGCCAAAGAAAAAGCGGATCTGATGAGGACCAACGGAAAAGAAAAGGCCGATAAAATGCGCGCAGAATCCAAGGAATTGGCGCAGAAACAAAGAGTAGAGACCGATAAAGCCTATGACTTTGCCATGGACAAAGCCAAAAAGGAAGCAGACGCATTGGTGACGGCAGTAAAAGATCCCATACAGAAAAAATTGACCAAAGCCGCCGCCGACAAGTTGCTGAAGGAAGCCGAGAAAAAAGCCAGTGCAGCCAAGGCCGAAGGGTATAAATTGGCAGAACAAACTGAGTCGAGCGGAAACCAAAAAGCCGATAATTGGGAATCTTCGGTGAATGACAAAGCCGTCCAAGTCGAACTTGCCGCGAAAAACCGAACCGACGAAATGATCAATCAAGCCAAGGCGAAAGCCGACGCTGCCACCAAATAATTCTCAACCTGAAAAATATCGATGATTCACGGCTTGGTATTGGCAGGGGGCGAGAGCCGACGGATGGGCAGCGACAAATCGCTGATCACAATTGACGGTAAACCCGCCTACTTGCACATGGCCGAGCTTTTATTGAAATTTTGTGATGCGGTTTATGTGAGTTTTAGAGAAGAACAGGGCCTTTTCCGTGGCCATGAGCATGCCGAGTCCAATATCACTGCGGTATTTGACCGTGCTGAATTCCGTGAGAAAGGCCCAATGACGGGCATCCTTTCTTATTTAAGTTATGTCTCAGTCAGCCAGTCCCTAGCCTCTGGACAGCAGCCGCTCGGTTCTGATAACCCATCCTTGACCCTCAGTAAGCAGCAACTCGACCACGATGGCCCATCTCACACTTTAGACAGCCCGATGGACAGTCCGTTCGATGCAAACACAGACGGACTCCTAATCATAGGTTGCGATTACCGTAACATGACGGAAGAGGCATTGGGAAAATTGGTGGCGGTTGGACAAACCCAAGGGCGTATTTGCTGTTATCAAAACCACATCACGGGATTCATCGAACCGCTTGTAGCGTACTACCCCAAACCCATCCTCATGGGTCTCCCCGAATTTGCCCAGACCAATTCATCGCTCCGGCAATTTGTAGAAGCCAACAATCCTTGTATCTTGCCAACGGATAGTTCAACCTTGGAAGCGCTGAGAAGTTTTGATTTTTAAGCAATCTTCGATGCATTCGAGTCAACGCCACATTCAACCGTGAATTCAATTGCCCTTCATCGCTCACCCAAGCTCTCAGATACAACCCATGGCCGATAAATTCAGCATATCACCCACTGAGATTCACCGACTTCAAGGCCAAATTTCTCGCCTTGAACCCGATTTTGTGTCGGTGGAGGAGCCGCTGGAAATACAGCTAATCTTTGGTGGACAAACAGCGCCCAAATCCATCTCCATCACGATGCGAACCCCCGGCAATGACTTCCACCTCGCTGCAGGATTTTTATTCACCGAAGGAATAATTCAGGATGGAAGCGATATCCAAACCATCCATTCCAATACCGACCCAAACGGAAATCGAATATGTCTGGAAATCGACCCCAATGTTTCATTGGACCTTTCCAAAATAGAACGACATTTTTATACCACTTCGAGCTGTGGTGTTTGCGGTAAGGCCTCATTGAAAGCCGTACAGCAGCAATGCCAAATTGAACTGCCAAAAACCCATTGGAAAGTGCTGCCCAGCATGATTTACTCCCTCCCCGATTCTTTGAGAGCGCAACAAGCCAACTTTCAGCAAACCGGGGGCATTCATGGCTGTGCGTTGTTTGACTTATCGGGGAATTTGATTTTCTCCGCGGAAGATGTGGGCAGACACAATGCTTTGGATAAATTAATCGGTTATTTTTTGTTGCACACAGAAAATGGCTTGCCTTTTTCTGATAAACTGAATGCTGGTGATCCTTTGAACCCTACAGGCGAACTTCCTGAAGTACCTATTTCAAACAACAGTATTGAATCGTCCGCCAATTGTAAACTTAACACAACTCTGAAAAAAAGTACTTTCCAAAAGGTCACTTTTGGAGAACCTGAAATAACAACAAGAACGGCAGCCACAGTACCGTCCATTCCCTTAAGCGAACACATCCTTTTATTGAGCGGAAGAATTTCCTTTGAGTTGGTCCAGAAAGCGGCCATGGCAGGCATCCGATTCATTGCCGCGGTGGGTGCCCCATCCAGCTTGGCCATAGATCTGGCCGAAGACATGGGTATCACTTTGGTTGGGTTTCTTCGCGGCGATAAATGCAATATTTACACTCATCCCCATCGGATTAACAGCAACCCATCATGAAAATCCGCATTACGGAAAATTCATTGCGCATCCGACTCTCTAACGATGATTTGAAGTCCCTCCTCAACGATGATGTATTGTCGTTGTCGCTACCATTGGCCAAGGACGAAATTTCGTTTGTACTTCAACCTTGTGATGAGCCCATCACCCCTGAATCCGCCGTAAGTTTCATGGACGGCAACATCGTCATTCGCGTAAAAAAGATCGATCTCCATCAGTGGATATCCTCCCGAGAAACCAGCCTTACCTACCCCATTACCCATCCAAACAATCGCACACTCACCCTCATCGTGGAAAAGGATTACCTTGGATAACCAAAACCATTGCCCTGAATAAACCACAATTTTGTATTTTTGAGTTGACAGCAGCCATGGCATCGAAGAACGGAAACCCAAAAACCACACACGATTCTCCAACCACCCAAGTTCACGCAGAAACCCCTGAAGAACTGCTCAACTTGAGATTGCATAAGCCCAGCGGTTCGGCAGCCGGACTAACCGGTGTGAAAGTGGCCGTTCAGCACGTGCTCAAGGAAATGAACCCCGCCCGCGGTGCCAAAGCCCTCTTCGCGCTCAATCAAAAGGGCGGATTTGATTGTCCGAGTTGTGCCTGGCCCGACCCCGACGATGAGCGTTCGCCCATCGGTGAGTACTGTGAAAACGGGGCCAAAGCCGTGGCCGACGAAGCCACCACCAAACGTTTAACCCCTGATTTTTTTGCCCAAAACAGTGTAGCAGAATTATCGCTCCTCAACGATTACGAAATCGGTAAAAAAGGAAGAATTGCCCAACCGATGTACCTCGCGGAGGGCGCATCGCACTATACACCGTTGAGTTGGGACGATGCCTTTGGCAAAATCGCCCACCACCTCAACAAACTCCAATCGCCCAATGAGGCGGTATTTTATACCAGCGGTCGCACATCGAACGAAGCTGCGTTCCTTTACCAACTTTTTGCCCGCGAATACGGCACCAATAACCTGCCCGATTGCTCAAACATGTGTCACGAATCGAGCGGCGTAGCCCTCAACGAAAGCGTGGGTATCGGCAAAGGCTCGGTGAAATTGGAAGATTTTTACAAAGCCGAAGCCATCCTCATCATCGGCCAAAATCCTGGTACCAACCACCCCCGCATGCTCAGCGCCTTGCAAAAAGCCAAGGAGAACGGGGCCACCATCATTTCCATCAACCCGTTGCCCGAAACCGGTCTCATCGCCTTCTCCGATCCGCAATCGGTAAAAGGCGCCCTGGGTATCAAAGCGCGTTTAACCGATATTTTCTTGCAGGTAAAGCTCAATGGCGACATGGCACTGATTCAAGCCATTGAAAAGTTGCTGCTTGCTGAGGAAGAAAAAGCCCCTGGCACCGTGCTAGACCATCACTTCATCGCCAACCACACACAAGGATATGAAGCTTGGAAGCAAAATCTAGAAGCCCAATCGTTGGAAAACCTGATCGATCAAACCGGTCTCAGACTCTGGCAGATTGAAGAAACGGTGGCGGCACTTAAAGACAAAACCAAAATCATTGCCTGCTGGGCGATGGGTCTTACCCAACATAAAAATGCCGTTGACACCATCAAAGAAGTGGTGAATTTGTTGCTAATCAAAGGCAGTATTGCCAAAGAAGGTGCCGGTACTTGTCCGGTTCGCGGCCACTCAAATGTGCAAGGCGATCGCACCATGGGCATCTATGAAAAACCGCCCCAAGCCTTTTTGGATCGCATAGAAAAAGCCTTCGGATTCCAGCCGCCCCAAGCCCATGGGTACGACGTGGTCGATTGCATTCACGCCATGTACAACGGCGAAGCCAAAGTGTTTTTTGCCATGGGTGGAAACTTCCTTTCGGCCAGTCCCGACACCGATTATACCGCCAAGGCACTTCAAAATTGTGACCTCACCGTGCAGGTTTCAACCAAATTGAACCGCAGTCACTTGGTTACGGGCAAAGAAGCCATCATCCTCCCCTGTTTTGGGCGGTCCGACGCCGATATCATCCATGGCGAGCACCAATTTGTCACTTGCGAAAACTCCATGGGGGTGGTGCAGATGTCGAGAGGAAAACTCAAACCCGTTTCCGGCGATCTCCGCAGCGAACCTCAAATCGTGATTGGGTTGGCGAAAGCCACTTTGGGCAGTAAAACGGTGATTCCGTGGGACAAATACGCTGAACATTACGACCACATTCGCGATGCGATTGAGTCAAGTATTCTAGATTTCGACAATTACAACCAACGCGCTCGAGAAATGGGTGGATTTTATTTGCCGAATTCCGCGCGCGACGGCAAGTGGAATACCATGACCGGCAAGGCAAATTTCAACGTGGCGAAACCGGTTCCCGTTACTGTGGCCGACGATGAATTGATGATGATGACCATTCGCAGTCACGACCAGTTTAATACCACCATTTATGGACTGAACGACCGTTATCGCGGGGTGGAGAACGAACGGCGGGTGATTTTCATGAATCCCAAAGACATCAAAAAGTTCGGCTTTGAGGCTGGTGATTTGGTGGATTTATACAATTTCCATGGTGGCGTAGAGCGTGTGGCTAGGAAATTTATTATCATCAGCTTTAACATTCCAGTGGGATGCGCCGCTACTTATTTCCCGGAGGCCAATATTTTGGTCCCCATCGATTCTGTAGCCGAAAAAAGCAATACCCCTACCAGCAAAATGGTGGTACTCAAGCTGCGGAAGCACGGGTAAGCGGAATCGCACCGAGCAAATTTCCTAGGTAATTTTCACTCTACAAACACTGATTAAAATAAATATGCAACCATTTTATTGGTTATTTTGACTATATTTGAATACATTTAACCAATATAATAGTTAAAATGCTGTTCGAGATTGTCACCATCAAAGAAGTAAAACTGAGTATCGGGAAGATATGTCGGGAGAAACGGGAAGCGCAAAAGCTATCTCGCGACGAACTCGCCGCCCTGCTCAACCTATCGCGCAATACCATCCAGCATATCGAAATGGGAAAAAATTCCACAATCGACAATCTGCTAAAAGTGGCCTATCACTTCGATCTTCTCAATGAAATTCACGCGGGACTGCAAAAAATTGGCACAAAACCAAGCGGTATTAACATCCCTTCATTGTATTAAACATGGAAAATCTGCTCAACATCAAACTCTTCGGCAACGAAATCGGTCGGTTGGGCTATGACAACCATCGGCGATGCAGTTATTTTCAGTACAATACTGATTATCTCGGAACAAACAACAGCAACATCCTGCCGTTCATCATCAAACGCAGTCTCGAAACACAATCCTTCCCACAGTTTGAAGGCAAAACTTTCCGAGGACTCCCTCCCATGTTTGCCGACTCACTGCCAGATGTTTTCGGAAATCACTTATTTCAATCTTGGCTGAACGCCCAAGGCAAACCCATACAATTTAACGCTTTGGAACAATTGGCTTATTTGGGTCAGCGTGGCATGGGCGCTTGGGAGTATGAGCCGGCGATAACAATGGATGCGCCGAGTAGTTTTCGCATCGCCGAAATGGCCCAATTGCTTTCAGAAATCCTGGCCGAAAAGGGATCACTTACACCAGAAAATGCCAATACAGAAGGCCTGTTGAACCTGTTTCGCATCGGGACTTCCGCCGGTGGAATGCGGCCAAAAATATTGGTAGCCAAACACCGAAAGACGCAGCAAATACTACCAGGCGATCTTTTATACGGACCCCATCATGATTACTTTTTGGTGAAGCTAAACCTTGAGGACGACGCATTACACCCAAAAGAAACCATCGAATTCATTTACGCAAGCATCGCCCAGCAATTGGGAATTGACATGATGCAATGCGAATTGTGGGAGGAAAAACACTTTGCCACGCATCGTTTCGACAGGCAAAACAATCAGAAACAGCATGTGCTTACGGCGGCCGGACTCACGGGGTGGGACTATCAGAATCCTGAAGAAAGTAGTTACGAGAACCTCTTCAAATTGGCGATGGCCTTAAAAATTCCGCTCAGCGAATTGGATCAACTTTTCCGAAGAATGGTGTTTAATGTCGTTTTTAACAATATCGATGACCATTTGAAAAACCACAGTTTTTGCTACCGCCCGGAGACCAACAGCTGGCATCTCGCCACAGCCTATGACCTCACGTATGCGCTAAATCCCAAATTGAAGTTTCGTAAGGTGAGCAGGGCGCTATCGATCAACGGAAAACGGGAGCAAATCAATAAAAATGACCTGTTGAAAATCGCGGATATGTTTAGTATCGAGCATGCGGAACACACCATGCAAGACATTCGGGAAGGACGTTCACTTTGGTCGGATTTGGCATACCGTCAACATCTTGCCCCTACCCTAATCACCACAATTCAGCAACAGATGGTTAAATTGTAAACCTTTGGGCAGCAATACCCCTACCAGCAAAATGTTGGTACTCAAGCTGCGGAAGCACGGGTAATCTCATTTGTCGATAATCGGCATCAACATGCAAACACCGATTCACGAATCAAAATCCTTTCAGCACCTCAACAGTGCGGTGTATCATTTCCTGTGTTACATCCAAATGGGTCACCAATCGAATGTGTGTGGGCGACATGGCCGATACCCGAATGTTGTTTGCCTGTAATTTCGCCACCACTTCTTGCGCCGTGTTGAGGCCAGATCTCGGATCGCCTACAACTTTAAAAATCACAATGTTGGTTTCTACGGGGAAGATCTCTCCCACCCATGAGCACAATTTAAGTGCCTCAGCCAGTTGCTTCGCGTGGGCATGATCCTCGGCCAAACGGTTGATGTTGTGCTGCATCGCATAGAGTCCTGCCGCCGCGAGATAACCCGCCTGGCGCATTCCACCGCCCATCACTTTGCGCACCCGTCTCGCCTGTTTGATATAGGATGTACTGCCCAAAAGTACACTGCCCACCGGCGCGCCGAGGCCCTTGCTCAAACAAAGCGATATGCTGTGAAACAGTTTTCCATAAGCCTTTGGGTCTTCTTGCTTCGCCATGATGGCATTCATCAAGCGCGCTCCATCGAGGTGAAGGCCAAGACCATGCGCATCGCACAGTGAACGAATTTTGGCAATTTCCTCCAAATCATAGCAACTCCCTCCCCCGCGATTGCAGGTATTTTCGAGACTCACCAAGCGGGTTCTGGCGCGATGTACATCGTCTGGATTGATCAGGGGCAGAACTTGCTCCGCGGTGATTTGTCCGAAAGAACCCTGCACCAATCGCACTTGTGCACCTGCGTTTTTGGCAATGCCACCCCCTTCATAGAAATAGACGTGGGAGCCCGCCTCACATATGACTTCGTCGCCGGGTTGGGTATGCACCTGAATGGCGATTTGGTTTGTCATGGTGCCGGACGGACAAAACAATCCCGCTTCCATGCCGAAGAAGTCGGCCACACTATGTTCCAGTGCATTAACGGTAGGGTCTTCGCCAAACACGTCATCACCCACGGGAGCCGCCATCATGGCTTGGAGCATGGATTCGGTGGGCTTGGTAAAGGTATCGGAACGAAATTCGATGGAAGTAGTTGATTCAATCATGACAGGGTAAAATTACAAAATTCGGCCCAACGTGTTGTTTGTTATTACCCCTAGATGCAAATACAACAGCAAACGTTGGGACTGGGTAGCTTCTATGGGTGTTTGGCTCTGAACAGATGCGATTTGCTCTTTGTAATCACCAATTTCGATAGGTTTTTGGTGATTTTGTTTGAACCATGTTTAAACCGGCCAAAAACAGCAAGGCCCCAGATTTCTCTGAGGCCTTGATTTTACCGGGTCGGGATGGCGAGATTATTTTCAATGATCTCTCGTAGGGAGGCCTCAACTAAAAGCCTCAGCCGCTGTGCGGCTGCATGCCTTTTTTATGGTCGCCACGCTCAAGCTGCGCTTGGCGTGCGCCCATAAAAAAAGCCTTACGATTTCGTAAGGCTTTTGGTTGGTCGGGATGGCGAGATTCGAACTCACGACCCCTTGCACCCCATGCAAGTGCGCTACCGGGCTGCGCTACATCCCGATTTGATGTTTGATTTGGCCTAAACCATATCTCCCGGTGGTAATGCGCATGGGAACGGGTCACCCTTTTAGGGACTGCAAAGATACAAAAATTATCACTTCCCATCACGTTCACATTTGCAATAAATTCGCAGGATGTTACATCCTTGGGTAGAAGCGGTACAACAACAATTTACCGCAGCCGATAATCCCCGTGTTGCCGGTCCGATGGCCGCCTACATGAAGCACCATTTTCCCTTTCACGGCATTTCCTCCCAGCACCGCGCTTTATTACTCCAGCCTCTGTTACAAAAAGAATCGTTGCCTTCGCTGAACGATGTACCCAACATTTGTCGGCAATTATGGCACCTCCCTCAACGTGAATATGCCTACGCCGCCATGGTACTGATGGGCAAATTCGTGAAGAAATTTAGCCCGTCTGACTTCCCGTGGATCATCGAACTCATCACCCAAAGAAGTTGGTGGGATTCCGTGGATCACCTGGCCGGAAATTTACTGAGTACGGTTGTAAATCGCTACCCCGAAAGTTTGTGGCCCGTATTTGAACCCTTGATACTTTCAAACAATTTTTGGCTCAACCGCACTGCCATGATCGTGCAATTGCGGTCTCGGGAAAACACCGACAGTGATTTTCTTACAGCAGCCATTTTGCCACACATGGAAAACAAGGAGTTCTTCTTGCGCAAAGCCATTGGCTGGTCGCTCAGACAATACGCCCGTACCAACCCACAATGGGTCATCGACTTTGTTCAGCAGCATGAATCTTCCCTATCAGGGCTGTCGAAGCGTGAAGCATTAAAACGGTTGAAAAACGGTCGTTGAAAAACGGTTGTAGCACGTTAATTTTGTTGTATGGATTTGCAAGACCAACCCAATCACGCCCAACTGCTTCACAACAAAGCCAAAGCAGCCTTGGCCTTGGGTGAGATTTACGAAGCCAACATCCACATTCGAAAGGCATTGGAACTCGACGCCAACGATGCCAACATCGCGCTAGCGAAAGAAATCAAATACGAAATTGGGAAAAAAGCCCTGGCGAAGGCGCAGCAACACTTCGAAAAAAATCGCTTTGTAGACGCTGAGGAAGAAGCCCAAAAAGCCCTGCAAGCCATGGAAGTAAGTGCAGAGGCAGAAGCCATTCTCGAGGCCATCAGCAGCCGTACCCGCAAAAAGAAACGGGGCGGAAAGCGTTTGTTATGGCTCATCTCCCTCGCTTTGCTCGGGAGCATCGCGGCCGCTTGGATCCATTACAACCAATTTTCTGCCGAACAAACCGCCTGGTCGGAAGCCCAATCCGCCGCTAGCTTCAACGCCTACCAAACCTTCCTACAAAAATACCCCCAAGGTAAATTCGCCACAGATGCCCGTGAGGCCTTGAAAGCCCTCAATGAGAAAGACGAATCGCTATGGCAATCGGCCATCCATCCGCCCGAAAAAGCCAACTTAGAACGCTACCTATTGGCCATGGAAGCCGTCGGAGGAACCCACACTGAAGACGCCAAATGGCTCATCGATTCACTGGATTTCGACTTCGCCGTGAAAGAACAAAACCCCATCGCCCTGGAAAATTATATCAAAAATCACCCAAACGGAACCTATGTAGCCTCGGCCCGCAAACTCATGGCCACCCTGGTAACCACCGACGACATGCAACAAATCATGGGCCGATTTGCGCAATTCTACCAATATTACGCCGATGGTGAACATAAAAAAATGCTCGACTTTTTCAATGAAATCACGCCGCGGTTCATGGACAAAAAACAAGTTGACCAAGAAACCTTGCTCAACAGTTTTCGTGAAAGTCAGAACGACGTAGAATCTGAAGAAATCAACATCGACACAACCACCTTCAACGTATCAAAAGACACATCCGGCGTGTTTACCTGCAAATTCACGTTAAACTCGCAACGCAAAGTGAAAAAGTTGGTGGCGGTGAGTGTGAAACGCGGTCGTAAAACAGTGAAAAAAACAGAGACCCAATGGGTTCAGTACTACGCCACCCAGGCCGTGGACTGCAAATTGGATGCAGAACTAAAGATCATCGATTATCGCGTTCGATTGCTGGGATCCCGCAAAGAGATTTTGGATTAGGACGAAAAATCGCCATTGGTTTAGGCCAAGCTAGCCCCATTGTAACGGCGTATTGCCCCGCGCCTATTGCTTTCCCAAGAGCGTTATTGTACCATTCAAGGATTTCAGCGGTGCTGAACCCAAGGCGAAATTATTTTGTCATCGCTCCAATTTTTAATCACTAAAATACTCTTTAGTAAGATGATTAAATACTGTGTTTTTTAATCATTTTTCAACGCTACAACTCGCCATTTTTTTAGTAAAATGACAAACCAAATTTTTAGCCCCAAATACCGAGCATTGCGAACACAAAATTTTTACACCGCCGCAAGGACGTCTTTTGTACAAACGGATGACAAAAAAGTTAAGATGCACTCACCCAAAGGCCACAAAGATGTACCAACACCTCTCGGCTCTTCTCCATATCCTGAACGCTCACATATTCATGTTTTCCATGAAATGCCATCTCACCAGTAAACAAATTCGGACAAGGCAATCCCATGAAACTTAACCGACTTCCATCAGTTCCGCCCCTAGCGCTGGTCAACTGAACCGGTATGCCCGCCAACTCGATCGCTTTAACCGCATAATTCGAAATCCGTGGATCCAAATCCACCACTTCCTTCATGTTACGGTATTGCTCCGTTACCTCCATGTTGGCAGTAGCTCCAGGATGTTTCGACACCACCGCATCAACCAAACCCTGCAAACGCGCCTCGTGATCCGACAACTTCGCAGTCACAAAATCGCGCACAATAAACTGAACCCACGCGTGCTCTGCTACCCCACCCACCGACACAGGATGTACAAAACCCTGCTTGCCTTCGGTGGCTTCCGGACACCATTCATCCCCTGGCAACAACGCCAACAACTCCCCCGCCAATTTCAGCGCGTTCACCATCTTCCCCTTCGCGTACCCCGGATGAGCACTGATCCCATAAAAATGGACCTTGGCACCATCTGCACTAAACGTCTCGTCCTCATAACACCCACGTTCACCCGCATCCAACGTATAACCCACATGAGCCCCCAATTTTTCAATGTTTACCTTGTCAACACCCCGTCCGATTTCCTCATCCGGCGTGAACAATATCTTCACCGCGCCATGAGGCAGCGCTGGATGATTCACCATGTGCTGCACAAAATCCATGATCACCGCAACCCCCGCCTTGTCATCAGCCCCCAACAAAGTGGTTCCACTCGCCGTCACAATGTCATCGCCCAATCGCTCCAACAAATAAGGATGCTCCTTGGTAGTAATCACCTGCGATGGATCATCGGGCAACACCAAATCCTGTCCCTGATAATTTCTATGCACCAATGGCTTTACACCCGCACCCGTGCAGTCTGGCGACGTGTCAACATGCGCACAAAAACACAACACCGGCACCTCATGATCCACATTCGATGGCAAAGTAGCATACACATACCCAAACTCATCCAAATGGGCATCCTTCAATCCCATTTCCAAAAGCTCCTGCACCAGCACACGCGACAAATCCTTTTGTTTCTCCGTGCTTGGCTGGGTTGGACTGTTTGGGTCGCTCTGAGTATCTATCTGTACGTACTCGCAAAAACGCGTTTCTATGGATTTCATGGTTAATGGATGCTTACTAATTTCTTTCTATTCGATGTTTGATGTTCGATATTTCTGCTTCAAGTTGGCTCGGCCGAATGATTATGTGTTGATATTCCAAACGCACTTACACCAAATCGGTCAAGCTCATCTCTAAGGCCTTGGCGCTCAAACCGGTCGACTTAGGATTGAACTGACGCAAACGCATCATGCTGCCGTGTATGATCTGACTTACATCCTTGAAAATGGCTACGTCGGTTACCTCAGCGTCTTGCTTCATCAAATAGCCAAATACCCGGGCCATGCCGCAGTTTGCCATGAAATCAGGAATTACCGCAAATTGGGAATCGGCCAGCTGGCTGATGGGTCCCATGAAAATTTCTTTGTCCGCAAAAGGCACATTCGCACCACAACTCACCACCTCGATACCCGCCTTACCCATGCGCAACACTTGATCTTCAGTAACCATCCTCGAAGCGGCACCTGGAATAAAAATCTCCGCAGGCAAATCCCAAATGCGTTCATTCACTTCCTCAAACGACAACATATTTGGCGCATTCAAAGCATTCCCATTCCGGTTGTTGAACAACGCCACAATTTCGTCGTGTACCAATCCCTTTGGCTCAATGATTCCGCCCACTCTGTCGATGATACCACCAATGCGAACCCCGTATTTGGTGAGGTAAAATGCCGCCGCTGCCGCAACATTTCCCCAGCCCTGAATGATGGCCAGTTTGCCGTTCATGAATCCCCCGTACACCTCGTAGTAATGTCGCACAGCTTCAGCCACACCCCATCCGGTTATCATATCGGCAATGGTATAATTCTTCGACAAATCGGGGGTCAATCGCTCATCACTAATTGGCAACAATACCCCAGTTTGCAAACGTGAAATCGCCTTCAATTTGTCCTCCGCACTGTACGATATCAAATGTCCGTTCACCACCCCTTCCTGAGGATGCAAAATCCCCAAATTGGCCGTCATGGGAATCACCTCATGGATTTCATCCACGTTCAAATCCCCACCTGTACCGTAGTAGTTTTTTAACAAAGGTCGCACCGCCTTGTACCAACGCTCCAACACCCCCTTTTTGCGGGGATCGGCAGGATCAAAATTGATTCCACTCTTTGCACCGCCGATGGGCGGACCTGCGATGGTAAACTTCACCTCCATCGTCTTGGCCAAACTTTCCACCTCGCGCTGATCCAATCCCTTTCTCATTCGGGTACCCCCACCCGCTGCACCACCGCGCAACGAATTGATTACCACCCAACCCTCGGCTTCAGTTTCACTGTCTTTCCAAGCAAATACGATCTCGGGCTGCTTGCCCTCAAATTTTTCTATCAGTCTTTCTAGTTTCACGATGCGATATATTTCTGTTCGATACTGTCTGTGTTTACTGGCATTGGCAAAAATCACCATCCAAAGAACCCGCCACCCAATCGGTGCTCGCTCCGGTGGCTGAACTCAGCGTGTTATTTCTATTTTTCACCCGCATGGCACCGAGCAAAGCAAATATCATAGACTCTTTGTAATTGACCAATTTGTCATCAGGCACCACGACATTGCACTCGGTTTCAGAACGCAAAAAATCAACCAACGTTTTGTTGAATGCGCCCCCACCGGTAACCAACAATTTGCATTGATCCAAGGGTTTCTCTGCAATGGTCTCCAACGCGCGCCTTACCTGTACAGCAATGTGCATCACCAGGGTTTTCATTCGGTCTTCCACCGACAAATCATCAAACTCGCGCACGATGTGCCAGAAATTCTTGTTGATCCACTCACGGCCCAAACTCTTAGGGTACGATTGACCATAAAACGGAATTTCATTCAAGGCATTCAACAAAGTGTAATCGATCTCACCGGCCTCCGCCAGTGCCCCGTCCTCATCATACTGCAAATCACGCTCTCTGGCCAATCGGTTCAACACAATGTTACAGGGCGATATATCAAACGCGATGCGTTTGCCTTGATGGCTCGACGATAAATTGCAAAAACCACCCAAATTCAGACAGAAATCATAATCAGAGAACAACAATTCATCGCCCAATCCCACCAAAGGCGCCCCCTGGCCGCCGAGGCCAACGTCGGCCCGACGAAAATTCGACACCACAGGCACTTTCGCGAAGGCATTCAACGTGGCGCCATCGCCAATTTGCGCTGTCAACCACCCTTTTGGATCGTGGAAAATGGTATGTCCGTGCGAAGCCACCAAATCGGCTTTCTGTCCTGTTTCTTGAAAAAATGCAGCGGCCAACTCACCCAAATACCGACCGTAAAACACATCGGTTTTGGCATACAGCTCGGCATTTTGATACCGTAGCTGACTCAACCGCACCCGCCAAGTTTCGCTGTAGGGCACAGTTACACCTTCCAAGATTTCCACTTGCCAGCCGTTGGCGGTTTCGTCTACATCGCAGAGTGCCAGGTCAACCCCGTCCATACTGCTGCCACTCATGATACCTAATACCTTCATTTCAGTTTGGGTAACGATGATGATATCGTTGCTGCTGCAAAAATAGGAACGATTTGAGGCGGTTTCACGGATAATTTTTGTAACTATGTATTTTCGACCTATCTCTATGGAACGCAAACACTTTCTCACCCTGGGCGCTGGCCTAACCTTCGGCAGTTTGATGGGTAAAAATCCCGTGGCTTTCAACCCCGTAACCAAGAAATCGCTGCACGAACAGTGGCTTCAACAATGGGAGACCGAGGAAACCCCTTTGCCCGTGGCACCCGATGCCCATGCCCCTGAGATGGATGGTCCCTATTGGGACTTCATTCGCGGATTGTTCCCCATCAACAGCAAAATCACTTTTTTGAACAACGGCACCATGGGCATCACCCCGTTGCCTGTGTTAGAAGCGTTGAATAAATCGTTCCGAAACTTGGCAGAAAACGCGGCCTACCCCATGCACGACGGCAGTTTTGAAGAGCAATTGGGTAGCCTCATCGGCTGCAAAGGATCAGAATTGGCCATCACCAAAAATGTGAGCGAAGGCGTGAATTTGGCGTGCAGGGCAATCACTTTGACCAAAGGCGATGAAGTCATCATAACCCGACATGAACACGTGGGTGGCTGTGCGCCTTGGCTATACCGAGCGAAAACCGAGGGAATCGTCCTGAAAGTCATTGAATTGGGCGCAACCGCAGAAGAAACCCTGAAACGGGTAAAGGAAGCCAAAACCAGCAAAACCAAGGTGGTGGCGTTGCCGCATATTCCTTGTACGATCGGACAAATACTGCCCATCAAAGAGATTTGTGCTTGGGCACGTGCCAACAAAATCATTTCCGCCATCGACGGTGCACATCCCTTGGGAATGATCCAGTTTGGTCTCAAAGATTTGGGCTGCGATTACTACAGCGGCTGCTTCCACAAATGGCTGTTAGGGCCCATAGGTACTGGATTCTTCTATGCCTCGGAATCCATTTTACCGCAATCAACCATTCACCACGTGGCGGCCTATTCGATAGATACATTCAACATGAGCACCGTACCCCCATCGGTGGGTGAACTTGTTCCAAAAACCGCGCGCTACAGTTATGGCACTTTCCCCGGTCCGATGTACGATGGTGCTAAGGCTGCCTTAAAATTTTATTTGTCGGTGGGACCTGAACTCATCGAGAAGCGGGTAAAATACTTGAGCAAAACGTTGATGGATGGACTGATGGAGCGA
>Ga0194116_10002261_pt1 | contig 25354 bp, 21 predicted proteins | sample TA2MahsurfametaG_4_FD_148617 | JGI IMG/M metagenome (GOLD analysis project Ga0194116, IMG submission 148617) | Freshwater microbial communities from Lake Tanganyika, Tanzania - TA2015008 Mahale S9 surface | ecosystem: Environmental > Aquatic > Freshwater > Lake | place: Tanzania: Lake...
GGCGCGATCAATCAGGTTTGCGGTAGGCGGAAGTCGGCGAGCGCCACGAAGTCCATCTTCGGCACCGGCAGCGCCGGCGAAATTGCCATGCGACCGTTCACGATCGGCGTGGGCGTGATCGTGTCGGCAGCGAGCAGTGTTGCGGTGCCAAGTCCGTGATCGCGCTCCGATGCACCGAGTGCGTGCGCCATGCGGGCGACGAGTGCGATGGTGTAGGAGCTGTCGACGGCGGTTGAGAGGACCGTTTCCATGCCGTTGATCTTGCCTTGTGTGACGACGGCCTCGACTTCCTCGAGTGCGCCGATGAGCGATGGCTTCACGACTTGCACATCGACGCCGGGCGCGCCACCCATTTCTTCGGTCTTCAGACCGAGATGAATGGATTCGTCGATCGCCATGGTCATGCCGACGCGGCGCGAGAGTTCGCTGAGGTCCTTGTCGTCGCGGAGCGCTTCCTCCACGTATTCGATCCGCGCAGGATCGAGGCGGCTGAGGAGGCGTTCGGCTGCTTGCAGCGTGAGGAGTCGATTGCCATCCAGACGGAGGCGGACTTCGGAGCCGACGAGATCGAGGATGGCGTGGATGGTGCGGAGGTCATCGACCGGCTTGCCGCGTCCGATCTTGATCTTGATCGTGTGGAAGCCGTTGAAGAGTCCTTGCGCGTGCGCGGCCTTCGCATCGCGGACACCGCCCGAGAAGAATGCGTTGACGCCGATGTCGGTGGCGGCGGGCGGGTCTGCGAATCCGAAGCGGGGATTTCGTGAGGCGGTTTCGACCGCGCAGGAGAGTCCAAACGCGGCGCTCGGCCACATGGGTGTCGCATCGTTCGCGATCGCTTCGCGGAGAGATTCGACGGCGTTCTCGAGCGTCTCCTGATGAAAGCCAGGCAGCGGCGCGACTTCGCCGTAGCCGAAAGCGCGTCCGCGCTTGACGCGGAGCATGACACCGCGGCGTGATGCAAGAAGCTCACTGCCAACTCGATAGGGCTTGTGAAAGGGCAGTTCGAAGTAGGCGAGGTCGAGGTTCATGCAACCCATCCCGCCGTGAAGAGCGCACCATACAAGAGCAGTGCGAAGCCAGTGAGTACGAGTTCGCGGTTGAGCGCACGCCCTGCCGATCCGCGCGCAATCCGCCATGCACTTGGCAGCAGCAGTGCAGGTGCGGCAAGCGCAAGGAGCGACCAGCGGTGATCATGCATCAGCGCCCCTGCCATGTTGATCGCTACGACGCCCCCCAGTGTCGCGATGTACAGCGCGCGCATGGGGGCTTGCCCGAACCGCACCGCGAGCGTGCGCCGCCCCGCGATTCGGTCGGTCGGTTCATCGCGGAGGTTGTTGACGCAGATGAGCGCTGTCGCGAGCAGTCCCGGGGCGCAGCCTGCGAGCGCGGCAATCGAGGACCACTCGCCTGTCTGCCCAGCGACCGTCGCCGCGACCGCGATGGGTCCAAAGAAGAGGAACGCAAACGGTTCGCCAAGCCCCGTTCGCGAGAGGGCGTAGGTGCCGCCCGAGTAGGCGAAGGCAAGCGCTACGGACACTGCACCGAGCGGCGCGAAGATCCAGCCACCGCTGGATATCAGCACGACGCAAGCGGGCAGCGCGACGAGTGCGAGGACGAGCCATGTCGCTCGCCACATCGCTTGCGGCGAGATGAGCCCGCTCGCGACGGCGCGCCGCGGCCCGAGACGATCGACCGTATCAGTGCCTTGCACGCCGTCGAAGTAGTCATTTGCAAAGTTGCACGCGATCTGCACGGCGAGCGCACCGAGCAGCGCGGCGAGCGCGGGCTTCCAGCGAAGCGCGCCCTCGCTGTGCGCGACCGCGCAGCCCATGGCCACGGGCGTGATCGCAGCCGAGAGCGTCTTCGGGCGCGTTGCGGCAATCCAGTTGGAGAGGGTTGAACTCATGCAGCGCCGTCACGGTCGGCGCGTGAACTTCTCGAAGTCGGGTGGACGCCGTTCCATATACGCGTGGTGGCCTTCCTGCCCTTCCTCGGTCATGTAGTAGAGCAGTGTGGCGTTGCCCGCCAGCTCCTGCAGACCAGCCTGCCCATCACAGTCCGCGTTCAATGCCGCCTTCAGGCAGCGGATCGCCAGCGGCGACTTGGCCAGAATCTCGCGCGCCCACTGCACGGTCTCGGTCTCCAGCCGATCAAGCGGCACCACGCAGTTGACGAGTCCCATCTGCAGTGCCTCTTGTGCGCTGTACTGCCTGCACAGAAACCACATCTCGCGCGCACGCTTCTGCCCGATGAGCCGCGCCATGTATGACGCACCGAACCCGCCGTCGAACGAGCCGACCTTCGGCCCCGTCTGCCCGAACACCGCATTGTCCGCTGCAATCGTCAGATCGCACACCATGTGCAGCACATGCCCGCCGCCGATGGCGAAGCCGGCGACCATCGCGATCACGGGCTTTGGGCAGGTGCGGATCTCGCGCTGCAAGTCAAGCACGTTCAGCGATTGCGTTCCAGCGTCATCCGCGTAGCCAGCCTCGCGGCGCACGCGCATGTCACCACCCGAACAGAACGCCAGCGGTCCCTCCCCCGTCAGGATCACGACGCCAATCGATGGATCGTGTCGCGCTTGCTGAAGGGCTCTGCGAATCGACTCGACCGTCTGCGGGCGGAACGCATTGCGAACCTCTGGTCTGCAGATGGTGATCTTGGCGATGCCCTCCCACACTTCGAAGCGGATGTCGGTGAACGTGCCAGCGGACTTCCAGTGTGGCGTGCGGGGTTCAAGTGGTGTGGTTGAGGTACTCATGAGATGTTCATTTCTTGCGCCGCGAGCTGGGTGCCGTCCTGAGCAGCCCATGCTGCCGTCAGACACGCCAGCGCATCGGGCTGCTCGATGGGGAGCGCATGCCCCGCATCCTTCATCATGCGTGTGGCAACACCCAATTGTGCGCTGCGCTGCACGACAGCAAAGTATCGCGCATCGAGTTCCCCTGTGACCACCAAGCATGCGTCCCCCGCGGCTTGCAGGGTGCCCCAGCGGGGTTCATTCGTGCCTGGCGAACACCCCGCCACGATCGCAGACCAGCACTTGGCGGCATCCCCCGACTCGAGGTCCTCTCGGCGCCGCTTGAGCACCCCATCGAACGCACGCGTCGCGGTCAGCGGAGTGAACATGGGCGTCGCGTACCAATCAGCGAGGAGCGCCGAAATGCGAGAGCTGCGATCACTCTTGGTCGGAGCCTCATCGATGCCCGCGAGTCGCTCCGACAGGTGTGCGTCCACCTGCGCGCGCCTCACGCGTTCGGATGCATCCTCAAGCCCGGGGTGCGCGGATGCGAGCAGGACGCGAATGTCGGCGGAGGCTCTCGCACCATCGCTCCCCTGCACCATCCACTCGAGCGCCAAACGACCGCCCATCGAGTAGCCGACGACATCAAAACCGCCTTGCAGTCGCGAATCGCGCCGAAGCATCCCAAGCAGTGCACATGCGAGCATCGGCAGCGTTGGGCGCGCAGTACCCGCGGCGATGAGTCCGCGCGCGACGTCGACAAGATCCGCGCGAACTGTCCGCGGAGCATGCGGAATCTTCTGCAGCGCGGTCTCAAACGCGCTCCAATCGTCGGGCGATCCGAGAAAGCCATGAATGAGCACGAGTGGCCTGTGCGGCGGAGCATCGTTGCCTGCACTGCGACATTCCCGTTCGGCATGAGCGGCGTTCACGGCGTACCGCCCTTTGCACGCTCGGAGCAGGCTTGCAGGCGTGCAATCACCTTGGACTGCAGCATTCTGTGGAACGCGAGGTTGTCCGCACGGTCCGTGCGAACTTCGATCAGCGAGCAGCAGCCATCGCGCGCCTGCGAGAGCGCCGCGGTGAGTGCGCTTCGAAGATCACCGCGCTGCTGCGGCTGCGCATACGACATGCCGAAAATGCGCGCGGCGGCCGCGAAATCTGCCCCCTGCGGCGCCGTACTCCATGGCTCCAAGAGCGCCGGATGATTCTGCAGGGGCAAGAAGTGAAAAATGCCGCCGCCATCGTTGTTCACGACCACGATCACGACGCCCACACCGCACGAGGAAGCAAGCGCGAGCGACGACAGATCATGGAGCAGTGTGAGATCACCAAGCAGCGCAACGGCAGGCTCCCCCGTCGCCTTCGCATGACCCACCGCAGTGGCGAGCATGCCGTCGATACCGCTTGCACCGCGGCTGACAGCGATGTGAGCACCCTCCACCATCCACGGCGCGTGCATATCTGCATCGCGCACCGGCATGCTGTTGCCGAGCAGCAGCGTGCAGCCGCGCGGCACAATCTCGGTCACGATGCGCGCGACGGATGGCTCATCCAGAGGCGCACCATCGTCCGCGTCGAGTTCCGCGTGCAGGACTGCCTCCACCGCATCGTCGGCGGCGGTCCATGCGGCCGTGCTGATCTCCCTCGACGGGGCAGGTGCGGATACTGCGGCGGGGTCGCTCTTGGCGGCGGGACCATCCGCCCGCACATCGATCACCAGTTCGGCACTTGCCGCGCGGTCTGGGTCCGATGGTTCCGTGGTGCTTCGAACGAGCATCAGCCGCGCACCGCGCGCGAGCGAGGTGGAGATCCACTCGTTCACGCGGCGACTCGAGTGCAGTGAACCGAGGCGCACCACGACATCCGGAACCTGCGGCGCGGCCGCGGGTTCGAGCAGGATCAGATCTGCATGACGCAGCGTGTTCACCTGGTGGTGCTTGCTGTCTTGCATTCCGTGTCGACTGCCGCGCAGACCGCTCCCGATGTCCGCAAGGACGGGCCAGCCAAGCGCCGCTGCGACGCGCTGCGCCACCGCGCGCATTCCAGGGGAGTACAGCGGTCCCACGCAAAGGACCGGATACTGCGCATGCCCCACGAATGCGCGCGCGCCTTCCATCACCTTCGCAGCGACGATCTCCACACTCTCCTGCGCGATCGGCTCGCGCCACGGCGCGCTGCCGCCCGTCCAACGTTCGATCTCGCCGAGCGACGCGCGGTCCCACTTTTCCACCACAGGAGCAAGCGGCTCGCGGAACGCCCAGTTGATGTGCACGGGGCCGGCGGTGTGCGATGGCGCATGCGCGCGATCCCACGCTTCGCCCGCCGTGGCGAGAACCCAACTGAGTTGCACATCAGGTCCCGCGCAGGGCATGTCGATGGTCCAGGCCGTGAAGGAGCCGAAGATGCCCTGCTGACGGATGCACTGATTCGCGCCGCAGCCATGCAGCTCCGGAGGTCGATCCGCGGTGACAAGCAGAAGTGGTGTTCCCGTCTTGGACGCCTCAACCGCCGCCGGGAGCAGATTGGCGACCGCTGTGCCCGATGTGGTCACGACGAGCGCTGCACGACCTGTCGCGCGTGCGGCGCCGAGCGCGGCAAATGCGCCACCTCGTTCGTCATGCGCAATGAGTGTTGGCACGCCGCGGAGTGCAGCGACTGCAGCGGCGAGCGGCGCCGACCGCGATCCCGGGCAGACCACTGCCAGTGAAAGTCCTCGCCGTCTCCACTCTTCGCATGCCAAGTGCGCCCACAGCGCATTCCAATTCGGTGCATCCGTGGCACCCGCTGACTTGCGCGCTGCGCTCACTGACCTGCGGCCATCCTGCGGCCGCTCCATGCACCACCGGTCTCGCGCATTTGCTGTGCGTCATCGCCTCGCGCATTCTGACGCTGCACCGCCGCGCGCGCCACAAGCGAATCGAATGGCGCCAACTTGCGCTCCGTCTCGAGCCACTCCGCATCCGGATCTGATCCTCGCACGATGCCCGCTCCCGCATAAGCAGTGATGTCCGTGCCTTGCACGAGCGCACCGCGAATGGACACGGAGAACTCGCTCAGCCCACCTGCCACCACGCCGACCACACCCGAGTAAAGGCCGCGGTGCATGCGCTCATGTTCACGAATGAACGCACGCGAGGCATCGATCGGCAGCCCACATACCGCCGGCGTGGGATGCAACTCACGCAGCAGCTGCTCATCCCCGATGCCGTCACGCAGTTCGGCGGACACTGTCGTCACAAGGTGCTGCACATGGCGTAGCCGCATGATGGTCGGTGAATCTTCCCGCGTCACGCCAACCACCAGCGGGGCGAGCGCAGATTTGATGCGACGAACCACGATCTCATGCTCACGCCTGTTCTTGTCGCTCCCAAGGAGGCGTCCCGCGAGACGGTCATCACCGCCACCATCCGGTCCGCGCGCACAGGTTCCTGCCACGGCTTCGGTCCGCACTTGCACACCCTCCCGGTGGAAGAGTCGCTCGGGGCTTGCCACAACGAATGCACTTCCCTCCCGCGGCTCAATCATGCAGTGAAACGCGCTCGGCTCCTCACTCTGCAGCGCCGCGAGCACTGCACACGGGTCGATCTGCTGCAAAGCGCTGTAGGTGCGCGTGCGCGCAAGAACGACTTTTTCCATGTTTCCCGCGGCGATCGATCCAAGGGCGGCATCGACGGCATCAACCCACCGCGAAAGATCCGCATCACCCGCGACGCGAAGTCCCTGTGGGAGCAGCGGCATCGGCGTAGACAGTTCCAGCTCCTCCAGTGCCGTGATCGTCTTTCGTGGATCACCCACCACATGTGCCGACAGGGTGACACCCGTCCCCACGCGCCGCAGTTCCACGAGAGGAAGCAGCAACTCTGTTCGGTCGAAGCCAGACCATTCCGGTGCATGCTTGCCCACTGCTCCAGGATCAAAGAATGCTCGGTAGTACAGGGCAGGACCACACAAACCGCATGCGCCCGCATTCGCGTGCAGAGCCAACAGTTGCTGCACGGCTGGATCGTTCCACTCGGCTCGGCGCATCGCGCATCCAATCCCTGCCAGCGACCAACGGCCATCGCGCGAACGGAACGAGAATCGCTGCCCTGCGTGCTGCGAGGCGAGCCACCGAAGTGGATCAATCGGTTCGATGCCGACCTCAAATCGTCGAACGCGGTCGGAGCTGCCTCCCACCGTGGCGGACGAAATCAGATCGATCAGTCTCGTGCGTGCGTCCGCGAGTGGAAGCACATCATCGTCCGGCGTGTTGGTGTTTGGCGCAGTGGAGGTCAGTGTCATAGGAGTGCGCCGCGGCGATTTCTGCCGAAGCGGTGAATGATAGGAGCCCTGACCCGCTCCGACCCAGTGCTGTAGCCTCAACATTCCGATGAGTCTCCGCCGCCGTAGAAGGTCCATGCACCATGCCGAGGCGCATGCCACGGGCGGGGCCGTTCGGCGTCCCCAGCTCGAAGATCCGCTGGTGCCACAAGGCGAGCCAGAGATGCTGTCGACACATGCGGAGGTGGCGTCATTTCTTGATCACATTCGCGCCGTTGGCTCGTTCGCCTATGACACGGAATTCATCGGCGAAGAGACCTTCCTGCCACGCATCTGTCTGGTGCAACTTGCGACGAGCGAGCGGATCGGACTTGTTGATCCCATGGAACTTTCTCAGGACGCCATGCGCTGCGTCTGGAAGGCCGTCTGCGATCCGACGCTCCAGACGCTTGTTCATGCGGGCGGCCAGGATGTACTGATCGCGCAGCGCGGAGCGGGCGACCATGCGGCATCCGTGATCGACACGCAGATCGCCGCCGGCATGACTGGAATGCCCTGGCCGCTCAGTCTCGCCAATCTGGTGGAGTCGCTCGCGGGCGTTCGACTGCCCAAGGGACACACCTTCACCGAGTGGGACAAGCGCCCGCTGAGCAAGGCACAAATCGGATACGCGGCGGACGATGTTCGTTTCTTGCCGCTGGTCTGGGCGAAGCAACGCGAACGGCTCGATGCGCTTGGACGGACCGCCTGGGTAATCGAAGAGACTCGCGAGGCAACGCGTCAAAGCGCGGACTTCGATCCGCAGTCGCAGGTTCGACGCGCATCGCGTGGATTGACCTTGCGCCCACGCGAGCTGACCGTGCTTCGCGAACTCGTGCTGATCCGCCAAGAGATGGCACAGGCCCTCAACCTACCGCCGCGCACAGCGCTCCCGGACAGTTGCCTCCTCGATCTTGCCCGAATGGCGACACCCACCGCAGATCGCATCGCACAGGTTCGTGGCATCCCGCGCACAACCCTGCAGCATTTCGCTCGAAACATCGAGGACACCATGACGCGCGCGCGCGGACTGCCACCCGAACAGGATGCGCAGTGGGCTCCGCGCCCCGAAACGGCCGAACAGCGCACACAACTGGACGCACTCTGGTCGATCGTGTCGATGCGCGCGATCGCGCTGGGCATTGCGGCGCCGCTGGTCACCTCGCGCGCAGAACTCGCGGGGTGGTTCCTCTCCGATCGCACGGAGCGCCCCCACCTGTTTCCTGCGGGTTCGTGGAGACAGGAGTCCATCGGTGCATGGCTTGAATCATTCCTTCGGGGGGAGCGCAACCTGAATCTTCGATGGCACGATGGAGGTCCAACCGCCGATGTCTCCTGACGCACACTGGAATCCACGACCGCCTGTTTCGCCAGCCATCGGCGATCATGATGTTCCGCTCGACTCTGAACACCTGACTGGGAAACATGTGGCGCTGCTTGTGACGGGAGGCATCGCCGCGATGAAGAGCCCAATGGTGGCACGCGCGCTGCGCCGCCACGGTGCGCAGGTGACTGCCATCGTCTCCAGCGAGGGACTTCGCTACGTGACAGAAGACACGCTCGCATGGAGCACCAACCGCCCTGTCGTGACGCAGCTCAGCCCGCGTGCGGAACATCTGTCGGGCAATGAGCCATTCGACGCGTACCTCGTCGCGCCCGCGACCTACAACACGATCAACAAGATGGCGTGCGGGATCGCTGACGGAACAGTCACCGCGACGCTCGCTTCGGCGCTTGGGCGTCTCGAGCGCGGCGAATGTGCAGTGCTTCTCTGCCCCACGATGCATGGCTCGATGCACACGAAGATCCTGTCGGACAGTCTCGTTCGGCTGCAATCGTTCGGCGTCCAAGTGATCGCCCCACGCGACGACTACGGCAAGCACAATCTGCCGGATGAAGAACCGATCGTGCGGGCGGTCTGTCGCGCCCTCTCGCGGTCCTCCCTTCGGTCGCGGCGGGTGCTGGTGACGGGAGGCCCGGTACCTGCACCGCTCGACGCAGTACGGCGTATCAGCAGCCGCTTCACGGGTGCGCTTGGCATCGCCATCGCGCGGGAACTCGACCTCTGCGGCTGCGACGTTGATCTCGTGCTCGGCAGCGGCAGCATCGCTGCGCCAGCATGGATCCGCCATCACATTGCACGCGATGTGACGCACTACCGCTCGCTGGTCTTGGATGCACTCGAACGCCCCGCGCATGCGGCAGTGCTGTCGGCCGCCGTCGCGGACTTTGCGCCGCAGGAAGTACGCGAGGGAAAGGTGCCAAGCGGTACAGGAACGTGGAGCGTGGAACTCCAACCCACCGAGAAGGTCATCGATGCGGTGCATCGCTTGCACCCGTCGCTCCCCATCATCGGCTTCAAGTATGAGGAGCACTGCGAAGTGGATGCACTGCTGAAGATTGCGCGCGCACGCGCCTCAATGCACGGCGCATGTGTCGCGAACCGCGGCGAGGACACTCCCGACGGCGGCGTTCAGACGGCGTGGTTCACTGCCGCAGGGCATGATCCCATTCGTATCACCGGCAAGGCGCACATTGCGCGCGCCATCCGCGAACATCTCGAGCGCGTGTGTCAGGCGCATCCGATGGCGCACGCCGCGCAGCACTGAATCGAATGCGGCTATCCTGCGGCACGATGCCCCGCACGCTCACACTTTTCACCGGTCAATGGGCTGACCTGCCGCTGGAGCGGCTCGCGCCCATGGCGCAGTCGATGGGCTACGACGGTCTTGAACTCGCGTGCTGGGGCGACCACTTCGATGTGCTGAAAGCGACGGACTCACCGGCGTACTGCGAGAAACTCTGGCAGATGCTCGGCGACCACGGGCTCACCTGCGAGGCCATCTCGAACCACCTCGTCGGACAGGGCGTGTGCGATCTGATCGATGAACGCCACAAGAGCATTTTGCCGCCCGAGATCTGGGGCGATGGCGAGCCCGAAGGGGTGCGTGGCCGCGCAGCGGAGCGCATGCGGCGCACGGCTGCAGCCGCGCGGGCGTTCTTTGCCGTCAAGCCGCAGTCGCTCGGCACGGGGCACCGCGTGGTTGTCAATGGGTTCACGGGTTCATCCATCTGGCACATGGCGTACCCCTTCCCATCCACGACGCAAGAAATGTGGCAGCGCGGCTTCGAAGACTTCGCGCGCCGCTGGACGCCGATTCTGGACGCATTCGACGCCGCCGACGTCGACTTCGCGCTGGAAGTTCATCCGACGGAGATCGCCTTCGACACCGCGACCGCGCAGCGCGCGATCGAAGCGGTGCAGGGCCACAAGCGGTTTGGGTTCAACTTTGATCCGTCGCACTTCGCCTACCAGGGCGTGGATCCGATCGGATTTATCCGTCGGCTTGGCACGCGCATCTTCCACACCCATATCAAGGATGTCTGGTGGAACCGCGGCGATGGCACGGTCGGCATCTTCGGCGGCAACACCTCGTTTGGAGACCCGCGGCGCTCGTGGGACTTCCGTTCGCCAGGGCGCGGGGATATCCGCTTCGAGGACATCATCGTTGCGCTGAACGATGTCGGCTATCGCGGACCACTCTCGGTCGAGTGGGAAGACGCGCGCATGGACCGCGAACACGGCGCGACCGAAGCAGCTGCATTCGTGCGGCGACTCGACTTCCGCCCCAACGGCGCGAATCTCGACAGCACCTTCAGCCGGGCGCGGCACGCGGCTGACCCATCCGCTGGCCCGAGATCACGCCCATGAGCACCGCCGCCTCCGCGCGCAAACTGCGCATGGGTATGGTCGGTGGCGGGCGCGGCGCGTTCATCGGCGCTATCCACCGCAGTGCGGCAGCGCTTGACGGACGAATCGAACTCGTCTGCGGCGCGTTCAGTTCCGATCCCGCGTGCGCGCTTGCCTCTGGTGCGGACCTCTTCCTCCCCCCTGCGCGCTGCTACGAGTCGCTCGCCGAAATGCTGCGCAAGGAGTCTGCGCTGCCGATCGGACAGCGCATGGATTTTCTTTCGATCGTCACACCGAACCATCTGCATGCACCCATGGCGACCGCCGCAGTCAAGGCGGGCTTCCCCGTGATCTGCGACAAGCCGCTTGCGATTTCGCTGCGCGAGGCGCTCGACCTCCGCGCCGCAGTGCGCGCGGCGGCAGTGCCCTTCGCGCTCACGCACAACTACACGGGATATCCGCTTGTGAAGGAGGCGCGCGCTCTGGTGCGCAGCGGCCGTATCGGCACGGTGCGAAAGGTGGTGGTCGAGTATCCGCAGGGCTGGCTCGCCACGCGAATCGAGGCAACCGGACATCGTCAGGCGTCGTGGCGCACCGATCCGGCGCGCGCTGGTCTCGCCGGATGCATCGGCGATATTGGAACGCACGCAGAAAATCTGGCGGAGTACGTGACAGGTCTTCGCATCCGCGAACTCGCGGCGGATCTGACCTCCTTCGTCGACGGCCGACAGCTCGACGACGATGCGAACGTGCTGCTGCGATTCGAGGGCGGCGCCAAGGGAGCGCTGATCGCGTCGCAGATCGCCGTCGGCGAGGAAAACAACCTGAGCCTGCGCGTTTGGGGCAGCGGCGGCGGCATCGAGTGGCATCAGCGTGAACCCAATTCGCTGTGGCTGAAGTCCGCCGATCAGCCTGCGCAGCTGCTTCGCACGGGCACGGCTGGGCTGTCCCCCGCCGCAGCTGCGGCAACTCGACTGCCGGCGGGTCATCCCGAGGGGTACCTCGAGGCGTTCGCGAATATCTACCGCGCATTCGCTGTGCAGGTCGCAGCGCACTTGGATGGCGTGTCACCTCCGACCCATGCGCTTGACTTCCCCACCATCGACGATGGCGTGCGTGGAATGGCGTTCATCGAAGCGGTTGTCGCCAGTTCATGCGCGAATGCAGCGTGGACGCCACTCGCATCCGATGCGGCGCCGAGCGCCATGGCGAGCACACAGCCTGCGTGCGCAGTCCGTGGAGAGCGATGAGCGCACGCATCTGGATCACCGCGGACACGCACTTCACGCACACCGAGGCGATCGGTCTCTTTGCGCGTCCCGTTGCGGCCGGCGACGTGAAAGGCATGGATGATCTGCTCATCGAGCGCATCAATGATCGCGTCGCTGCGCGCGACCGCCTGATCCACTTGGGTGACTTCCTGGGACCTCGCGATTGGAAGGGCGAGGGACGCAAGCAGACCGAGGCTGACGCACACGCGCTTCGTGAACGCATCTGCTGCAAGCACATCGAACTGGTTCGCGGCAATCACGATCCTGGACCAAAGCGTCTGCGCGGACTCTTCGAGGACGTGCATCAGATGCTCTCGATCAAGGGTTGGAGTGGCGGGACGGAGCGCATCGTGTGTTGCCACTATCCCCTGAGGACATGGCAGGGCATCTTTCATGGAGCGTTCCATCTGTACGGTCACGCGCATGGTGCGATGCCGCAGCAGGGTCGCAGCTGCGACGCAGGTGTCGACTGCTGGGACTACGGGCCTGTATTGCTCGACGAAATCATCGGCGGGCTTGCGCAGGTCGCGCAGCCAGCGCTCGCAAGAATCGCTGCGCGCGCACAACCGATGCGTGCGCCCCGCAGCGGACTCGTCGAGCGCCGCTAGCATCTGCCGATCATGATCCATTGGTTCACACTCATCCCGCGCGCTCGCATGCCGCGTGTCGTTCCCTGTGTGGCACTGATCGCGCTTGCCTCGGCGACTGGCTGTGTGTCGGACGATCCCATGAACACGACCGGCGGATCCTCGCGGCTCTCGCAGGCTGCGAACAACTCATCGCAGTACACCGGCGCTTGGGATCTACAGACGACGAACATGGATGAACGCTGGAGCGAAGATCCAACCGTCATGGAACCGGACTACCCCTACGCTGGGTTGCAGCCGGGTTTTGGATCATCGGCTCTCACCCAGTACGGTTCTTGATGCGCGGGTCCCGAACCCGCGGGCGCGCCGCGTCAACGAGTCACTTTTCGAACCTTGCCTGATGCTGCCGGCAGATCCGTGGGCGCCATGCCGGGACGCCAGACGCGGTAGAACCACTCCTCACCGTCGGCGCGCTCGAGCGAACTGCGCCAACCATCCACCCACACGATTGTCGCCACACCATTGTCGACACGCCAAAGCCCAAAGTCGTACGCCTCGCATGTCTTCATCGCCATGCCGTCGGAGCGCAGCGCCATCGTGACTTCGTACTGCGTTGTCTCACCGCCGCCGGGAACGGTCCATATTCCGACGAACGGCAATCGATCACCCGTCACCTTCACCGCATTGCCCTCATCCAAAGGCTGATCCTGCGAACCTGATCCTGGCGCAAGCCTCGGCGGGTAGCTGACCTTGCGATGACCGAGCGCGCTTCGCGAAATCAGATCGCGCCACCCGCTGCCGTAACGAATGTCCAAGCAGCCGTTCACCAACTCCCATCGACCGCGTTCACCCTTCGCACCCCCGGGCCCCTTCCAGTAGGTATCGACGGCGGAGCCATCCGGCGCGACAATGACATTGAAAAGTTCATTGTCTCTGTCGGTGAGACTCCATGTCCCCACCGCCTCTTCGCGCGACATGCCGCCAGGCGCTGGCATGCTGCCTGTCCCGCCTGTGGCACAGCCGACGATCAACAGACAAGCCGCTGCCAGAAGCGCACTGGTCCTGAGGAGCGAGAGGGGAAATCGACAACCAGACCCATGCTTCATGCGTGAGACGCTACCACGCGGCAGTTCTTACTATGGCAGCATGGCACGGCAGCGCGCTCTCGTTGGCGTCATCATGGGTTCTCGCAGCGACTGGGAGACGATGCGTCACGCATGCGAGACGCTTGCGCTGCTGCGCATTCCACATGAACAGTCCGTCGTCAGTGCGCACCGAACGCCCGCACGGCTCTTCCGCTACGCGGACGCGGCGCGTGCGCGCGGCATCCGCGTGATCATCGCTGGTGCTGGGGGCGCGGCGCACCTGCCTGGAATGACGGCGAGCCGTTGCCCGCTGCCCGTGCTCGGCGTGCCCGTCGAAAGCAAGGCGCTCCGCGGACTCGACTCGCTGCTGTCGATCGCCCAGATGCCCGCAGGCATTCCCGTGGGGACATTGGCCATCGGCAAGGCCGGCGCCGTGAACGCGGCGCTCTTTGCTGCGGCGATTCTTGCACTGAGTGACGGCCGCATCCGCGCGGCGCTCGATGCATTCCGTACTGCACAGACCGATGCGGTGCTCGCCCACACCGATCCGGCCGTGGAAGTTCCTGCGCGGAAGGGGCGCGGAAAGAAGAAGTCGCCGCGCGCTTCGCGGCGAAAGGCGTCACGGCGAAAGGCGTCACGGTGAAAGTCGGAATCGTGGGAGGCGGACAACTCGGGCGAATGCTCGGGCTCGCGGGCGTTCCACTGGGCATGCAGTTTCGGTATCTGGAACCAGCTGCGGATTGCCCTGCATCGCGGCTGGGCGAGATCATCCGAACTCCCTACGACGATCCCGATGGACTTGAACGCTTCGCACAGGATCTGGGGTTCGCGACGTACGAGTTCGAGAATGTCCCCGTCCAGACGGCGCTGTGGCTGGAGGAACGCGTCTCACTCGCACCAGGCTCGCGCGCACTCGAAGTGGCGCAAGACCGTGTTCGTGAAAAGACCACGCTGCGCGATCTCGGCGTCCCCGTCCAGGCGTTCGCATCGATCGCCAGTGCGACCGAAATCGCCGCCGCGGTCGAGCGCGTCGGGTTGCCTGCTGTTCTGAAGACGCGCCGGATGGGCTACGACGGGAAGGGGCAGCGCGTGCTGCGCAAAGACGGCGATGCTGCGGCGAGTGTGCAGGCGGCATGGGATGCGCTCGGACGGGTGCCATGCATTCTTGAGGCGTTCGTGCCCTTCGAGGCGGAGGTCTCACAAGTGGCCGTGCGCGCTCGCCGTGCAGGTGGCGGCGCGCATCATGCGTTCTGGCCGCTCACGCAGAATGAGCACCGAAACGGCATCCTCTGGAAGAGCGAAGCGCCCGCGCCATGCGACCACGATGGATCGCTCGCGACGGCCGCGCGCGCGCATGTGGCGCGGCTCATGGATGAACTTGATTATGTCGGCGTGATCGCTGTGGAGTTCTTTGTGGTGGGCGGGACACTCCTGGCGAATGAGATCGCCCCACGCGTGCATAACTCGGGCCACTGGACGATCGATGGTGCGGAGACCAGCCAGTTCGAGAATCATCTTCGCGCGGTGACGGGACTACCGCTCGGATCGACCGCAGCACGTGGGGCGAGCATCATGTTCAACCTCGTCGGAAAGTTGCCACTCTCATCACGCGTGCTTGCGCAGCAAGGCGCTCATCTGCACCTGTACGGCAAGGGTGCGCGGCCAGGGCGCAAGGTCGGTCATGTCACGCTGACTGGGCAAGACGCGGCTGCGCTCCGGCAGTCTGCCGCCGAACTCGCGGCGGCGCTGCCGTGGGAAGCAGAGGACGCATCGCCTCGCGCTCGAGACGCTCACGAGCGATCGACAGCGCATCGGCACTGATGTCGATTCCCAGCGCACGCCGCCCGCTGCGGACTGCAGCCACAAGCGTTGTCCCACTGCCGCATGTCGCATCCACGACGAGTCCGCCGGGTCGGCAACATGCACGCACCAGCAGCTCGAGAAGTGCGAGCGGCTTTTGCGTGGGCCAACCTGTTCGTTCAATCGCCATGTTGTTGAGCGCTGCGATATCGAGCACATCCGTGGCCTTCTTCGTCCGACCGCGCAGGCGCGCGCTGCGTGCAGGAACGCGCGGCGCTTCAAACCAGTAGTCCGTACTCCGTCCGTACAGCAGGATGTCATCGTGCTTGCGGGCAAAGGACCGTGGACCAGAACCCCCGAGCCCATACGACCAAACAAGGTGGTTCACGAAGCACTCGGCGCCGAAGATCTCATCGAGCAGGAAACGCGCATGATGACTCGTTCGCCAATCGACATGAAGCAGGAGCGAACCATCCGGCGCCAGTGCGCGATGCGCGGCTCGCAAGCGAGGTTCCATGAAAGCACGCCACGCGCCGATGTCATCGAATCGGTCGGCAAATGCGAGTCCGCCTCGGCCTTGTCGGCGGACCCCGGTGTTGAAGGGTGGATCCAGGTAGATCAGCGACACCTCTCCCGCTGGAATCGCTGTGAGCGCAGCGAGGCAATCAGCCTGCTCGAGCCGCCACGCGGGCGCTGGGTCCGTCATGGGATGCTCAGGACGCTTCGGCGCGCGGATGCGCTCGGTCATACGCCTGCCGCATCCGAGCCGTTGTCAGGTGCGTGTAGACCTGCGTGCTCGAAAGCGACTGGTGTCCGAGCAGCTCCTGCACCGCACGGAGATCCGCTCCGTTGTCGAGCAGATGCGTTGCGAACGAATGGCGGATGGTGTGCGGCGAGATATCCGGATCAAGGCCTGCGATCTTGAGATACTTCGACACCTTTCGCCGCACCGAGCGGCTCGACAGGCGCGAGCCAAGCTTGTTCACAAAGAGCGCGTTTTCTGCACCCATCGGTACCTTTTCCGACTCCGCGCGCAGGATGTAGCGCGCCACGGATCCGAGCGCATGCGAACCAACGGGCACAGCGCGTTCACGGCGCCCTTTGCCCTTCACTTTCAGAAGCCCTGCCTCGAGATCCAGATCGCCGCGGTTGATCGCAACCACTTCGCTCACGCGGATTCCCGTCGAATACAGCATTTCGAGAATCGCACGATCACGTGCGCCGAGCATGTCACTGTCGCTCGGTGCTGCAAGCAGCTTCTCGACCTGGTCGACCGTGATCGCCTTCGGCAAGCGGCGCGCCTGCTTGGGCGTCTTGACCAGCGTCATCGGATTGTTGGAAGTGAACCCAGCTTTCTCCATCCACTTATGGAACGAACGGAGCGTTGCGATCTTTCGTGCGGTGGTCGCAGCCGAGTACTTCTGCTCGGCGAGGTGTGCGAGAAATCCGCGGATCGAATCGATGTTGGTGCTCAGAATGTGACCACACACGGTGTCGAGCGCGGCACCGTCACGCCGGTCGGTCGCCTGCTTCTCGCGCGCGTCATCGACCTTCAGATCATGCTCGGCAACGAGAAAGTCGGCGAACTGTCGGAGGTCGAGCCCATAACAGCGCGATGTGTAGGGGCTGAAACGTCGCTCGTCGATCAGGTAGGAGAGGAACCTTTCGATCAGTGGAACCGTCGCGCTCATGCTGTTGCCCTTTACTTTGCATTACCTGCATTGGCTCCGTTTGGTGCGGAACCGCTGCGACTGCGTTGGCGCGAACAGAACGCTCTGCCCGCCCCCAACGGTTGCATTTATCGGCGTTCCGTGCGCTCGACAATAATGTTCGTCCGATAAAAAGCAAAGCAGCATAAATCAGCGGGAATCACAGATTTTTGTCGGCGGGCGCTGAACGGATGGGTCATGTGGGCAAGGGAGCCCACCCCAGATCGGCGGCGGCAGGGTGCGGCGGTGGCTCGGTACACTTGCCCACCCGCCACACGGCCTCTCGATTGCGTAGCTCAGCTGGTAGAGCAAGTGGCTTTTAACCTCTAGGTCCTGGGTTCGATCCCCAGCGCAATCACTCCCCTTCCCGATCCGCAGCGCCCCATGTTTGTTCTGCACGCCAACTGGGCCGGTTCCGCTTTGCACCTCTGGGGCGAATCCGTGGATGCCGCCCGCAGTGGGAAGAGCGCCACACGTGCGACCACGCATCCGTGGGGTGCGACGCCAACTGAATTGGCAAAGGCGCTCGATGCGGTGAAGGCGGATCTCGGTTCGGGCACGCCCGACACGATCCGACTGCTCCTTCCCCATCTTGCGGGTGCCCAAACGCAGGTACTGCCATCCAGCAAGCTGGCTGCGCTGCTCGGCCGTGTCCATGACGATGTGCAATCGCTGACACTCGAGCCATGCGCAGTGCCAAGCATCCGCGTTGCCGCGCCGCACGCGCTTGATCGCCTCCTGAAACTTCGCGATGCGATTGCCGCCTCCAGTGGCATGATCATCTCGGGCCATGACCTCGAGTGGTGGTACGCGCTCGCAGACTTCAGCGTGAACGCCGTCGCTGATCAACGGGTCGTACCGACCGTGATTCAGGAACAAAGCGGTTCGTTTCGCGGGCAGTGGCGCCCGTGGCTGAATGACAGCGATACGAACGAGTCTGTGTCGGACCTCATCGCCAGTATGCCTGCCGTCGTGCGTGCGATCGATGGTGCGGATGGTCAGCCGTGGCCCATTGTCGACGGATTTCTTGCCGCTGCCACGGACTCGCTGGTGCGTGAATCGCTTGTGGCGGAAACCTATGAAGAATCGATCGAGGAGTGCGACCCCACAGCAGATCCGCACGTGGCGTGGCTTTCCGGTTTGGTGCGCTCAACCGATGCGATCCGCGCAGGTCGTGGTGGCGCCTTCGACCTTCTGCGCAGTGCGCGAGGCTGGCTCGGGCTGCTGGACGATGCACGCGAATCCCGTGCGCTCTCGCTCGGGCTGCGTCTGGAGGAGCCCACTCTGGATGCGGCAGACGCCGGCATCGATGCAACGTGGCGCGTTCACTTCTCGCTCGTCGATTCGGAGACGAACGAAACGGTCATTGATGCGTCCGCGCTCTTCAGTCGCGGCAACGGACGGCGGCGCGGCGCAGCGCAGGCTCGCGACGAGGAACTGTCGGGAACGCTGTTGCAGGAACTTGCGCGCGCGAGCCGCATCTGGACGGAGCTTGACGAGGCGCTCGAAGAGGAAAGTCCAACAGGGATCGACCTCGACACGCGCCGCGCCTACCAGTTCATGCGCGAAATTCGCCCGGTGCTGCTCGAAGCAGGATTCGTGGTCGAGATTCCGACTTGGTGGGGCGAGTCGACGAGTCGCATCAACGCGCATCTGCTCATTGACTCGCCGGATGAACTTCCGCCGATGATGTCCCAGGGGGGACGCGGCGCTGCGCTTGGCAGCGGTCTGCAGTCTCTCGTCGGTTACCGCTGGCAAGTCACGCTGGGTTCGCAGATCGTTTCCGTGGACATGCTCGAGCGCCTCGCGGCAAACAAGGCGCCGCTTGTGCGAATCGGTGGACAGTGGATTGACCTGCGTCCTGAGGACATCGATTCAGCGCTGCGTTTCCTTCGCGGACACCCCGGCGGCACCATGACGCTGATCGAAGCGCTGCGCATGGCCAATGGCATCGACGGACCACCCGAAGCTCTGCCCGTTGCGGGGATTCAGGCGACAGGCTGGGTGCGTCAACTCATCTCAGGCACCGATGGATCGGAGTCCTTTCGACTCACGGAGGCGCCGGCAGCATTCAAGGGCACACTCCGCCCCTACCAACTTTCCGGACTCAGCTGGCTTGCATTTCTGGATCGGCTCGGACTCGGTGGCTGCCTCGCCGACGACATGGGCTTGGGCAAGACGATTCAGCTGATCGCGTTGCTGCAACATGAGCGAGCGGTGAGCGGCGGGCAGTCAGTCGGCCCCACACTGCTGGTGACGCCGATGTCCGTGATGGGCAATTGGCGTCGAGAATTGCAACGCTTTTCACCAGAACTACGGGTGCATATCCAGCATGGGCTCGATCGTCCCGCAGGAGAGCGACTCCGCAGCGCGGCCGAGTCCGCTGATGTGGTGCTCACCACCTATGCGATCACGGTGCGCGACAAGGATGATCTGCAGGAGATCCCCTGGCGCCGCGTTGTGCTCGATGAGGCGCAGTACATCAAGAACCCGCCGACGAAACAGACCGCGGCGATCCGCGCGATCCAGTCGCAGTCACGCATTGCGCTCACGGGAACGCCCGTCGAGAACCGCCTTGCGGAACTCTGGTCGATTCTCGAGTTCTGTTGCCCTGGGTATCTCGGCAGCCAACCGGACTTCCGCAGGCGATTCGCCGTGCCGATCGAGCGCAATCGCGACCCGAAGTCTGGTGAACGCCTGCGCCATCTCGTTCGCCCGTTTGTGCTGCGTCGGCTCAAGACGGATCGCACGGTCATCTCAGATCTGCCGCCGCTCGTGGAAGCGCGCCAGCACATCACGCTGTCCGAAGAGCAGACCAGACTGTATGAACAGGTTGTGAAGACCATGCTGCAGCAGGTCGATCAAGCCGAGGGCATTCGGCGTCGCGGCCTCATCCTGAGTGCGCTCGTCAAGCTGAAGCAAATCTGCAACCATCCCGCGCACTTTCTTGGCGAGGCCGCCCCCATCGCTCCCAAGGCCGGAACAGGTACGGGCACGGCGGCAAAGCCAGGAAAGAAAAAGTCCGGCAAGCAGGATGTTGCCACGACACCCGAATCAACAACTGATGAGACCCTGGATGCGATCGAGGCGCAGGACGATCGCGCCGGGCCGATCGTGCTGCCGCCCGATGCACTGCTCCCTGCGCGCAGCGGGAAGACGCAGCGACTCATGGAGATGCTCGAAGAGGTCGTCGCCGCGGGTGACTCGGCGCTCGTGTTCACACAGTACCGAGCGATGGGGCATTTGCTCGTGGCCATGATCCGCCAAGTCCTCGACGTCGACGCGCTCTTCCTGCACGGAGGCACACCGCAGGGACGCCGCGACGAACTGGTCGAGCGCTTCCAGCGTGGCGATGGCAGCACGCCCATCTTCGTGCTCAGTCTGAAGGCGGGCGGCGTCGGCCTGAATCTCACGGCCGCCAATCATGTCATCCACTTCGATCGCTGGTGGAATCCCGCGGTCGAAAATCAGGCGACGGATCGTGCATTCCGCATCGGACAGACGCGCACGGTGAATGTGCACAAGTATGTCTGCACGGGAACGCTCGAGGAACGCATCGATCAGATGATCGAGCAGAAGACGGAACTTGCGGCGAACATCATCGGTGCCGGTGACGCGTGGCTGACGGAACTGTCGACGGGCCAGCTCAAGGATCTGCTCTCGTTGCGGCGCACGGGCATGGAGGGCGGCGAATGACCCAACTTCCCGACCAGAGCCGTCAACGGCAGCCGGAGAATCCGCGCCGCGTCATCGGTGGCTTCCGCTTCAAGCGCAAGGGAGGGATCGAAAACTTCCCTTGGTACGCGGATCCTCTGCTCCGTTCCATCCTGACGGCAGCGACCCCGGAAGCGGCCGAAGAGGGAAACAGATACGCCGCCGCAGGTCAGACAGCCACGATGATCGTGTCGGCGGGCAAGGTCGTGGCGGGCGTTCAAGGTCGTGCCTCGCGCCCCTATCAACTCGAGTTCCACTTCCGTCCTTGGACACCGGAGGAGTGGGAAAGCCTGATTACGGCGCTCAGTGCGGAAGCGCTCTACTCCGCTCGCTTTCTTGTGGATGAGATGCCGCCGGGCGTTGCAACGCTCGTGCAGTCGCTCTCCCTCGGCGCACCACTCGTGCCCTCGAAGCCCGGCGGAAAGACCGCGAGCGATCCTCGTATCACCTGTACCTGTGGAGGACAGCAGCCGTGCAAGCACGCCGTCGCAGCGATGCACATTCTTGTCGAGCGACTGGAGACCGAACCCCTGCTGCTGTTCACGCTCCGCGGCATGCCGCCCAAGCAGGTGATCGAGCGCATTCAGGAACGCCGAACGCTTTCGGCGCGTGGAGAGAGCCACGCGCACCCCCTGCCGACGGCGGCATCCGACCATTCACTCACGCCTCCACTGACATCGCAGATGGAGGACTTCTGGCGGCCCGGTCGCAGACTGCACGACTATGCGGCGCGGCCTGCCCATGCGCATGTGCCGCATGCGCTTCTGCGGCGGCTTGGCGCAAGTCCAATCGGCGGCAAGTTCCCGCTTGTCGGACTGCTGGCAAGTATTTACGACTCGGTGCGGGCGCGCGGTCTTCGCGCGCGAGACGGCGATCCGACCAACGGTACGTGAACGCGCGTCATAACTACCATCGCCCCGTGGCGGTTTCCGCACAATCGACTCGCGTCCGAAACGCAAGTGCCCGCGCAGCGCGTGCGCTGTCCGCGCAACTCGCTCCAGAACTTCGCCGCCATCGCAGTCTGCCGAGCGATGTGGCTGTCGCATGGGCGGGAAGCCGTCTGTGTGGCGCATTGCTCGGGCTGCAGGGTTTGGCGGGTGAATCGCGCGCCGAGGTGATCGACGACTGTGTGGACATTCTGGAGCCCGAACTGTGCGCGGCCTTCGAGACCACCGGCGTAGGCAAACGATCCTCAGTGGCTCAGGCGCGCCGCAGTATCCGTTCTCTGATGGCCGCGCTGCCGAAGATTCAACGCACGCTGATGCTTGATCTCCACGCCGCTTACGAGCGCGACCCTGCCGCGACGAGCCGAACAGAAATTGCACTGGCCTATCCGGGCATCCGGGCACTGTGCATTTACCGCATCGCTCACCACTTCCATCTTCAGAACGTGCCGCTCGTGCCACGCATGCTCACGGAGTCTGCACATGCGTCGACAGGAATCGATATCCACCCCGGCGCAAAGATAGGTGCAGGCTGTTTCATCGATCATGGCACCAGTGTTGTGATCGGCGAGACGACCGTGATGGGTCACAACTGCACGCTGTATCAGGGCGTCACACTTGGTGCGCGCCGCTTTGATCGCACGAAAGACGGCTCGATCCGCCGCGGATCGAAGCGTCATCCCACACTGCGTGATGGCGTGACGGTCTACGCGAATGCGACGATTCTCGGCGGCAACACCATCATCGGCAGCGGATCCACGATTGCTGCAAGCGTTCTTGTTCAGGAGAGTGTGCCACCACACTCGGTCGTGCGTCCGGGCAAGAACGAGATCATCGTGGCGCGCCATCGCTCTGTGACTGGCTCAGCAGGCAAGCGCTCAAAGCTGCGGCGCCGCTGAAACCTTCCAGCGGGCCAGTCCTCTGCAGGATTTTTGCGACTCGCGACTCGACCTCAGTTGGTGCCTTGTGGAGGAGGAGGCGGACGATTCCCGCGCCCGCCACCAGATCCGCCGCCGCCGGGTCCGCCGCCGTCGGGTCCGCCGCCGCCACCACCGCGCATGTTTCGGAACACGGCCTCGCGCTCATCCTCATCGATCACACCGTCCTTGTTCTTGTCCGCAGCCTTTGCTGCCTCTTGGAACTGCGGCGGCAGATCAGTGATCTTGCCCGTACCGAATGCCCCTGCATTGCGCCCACCATCACGACCACGCGGGAGCTGCTCCTGCTGTGTCGCCGTGAGAAGACCGCGCAACTGCTCGAGATACTTCGTCCCCATCTTGCCTCTCTCATCCATGAGATCGCCGACAGGATCGCCCATGCCCCCCATGAATCGTCCCATCATCATCGTGGGCGACATCGTCCCGGCCATGACTCCAATCAGCCGCTCCGACTCCTCGAGACGCTGCACAGGCTCCTCTTTCCGCGTGGTTGCAACGATCTTCTCATTTGTAGCACGCAGCTGACTCTCGTACTCCGCCTGCAGCGCAGTCACAGCAGTGCGCTGCTCAGGCGTGAGATCTGGCAGCTGCAAAGCCTTTTCAAATGCTTCCGTTGAACGCGTGGGGCGGAACACACGCCGATAGGCAGAAAGCAAAGCAGCCTTCTTGAACTTCGCGCCTTCCTCCGGGGACATGGAGTCGGCGATCTGCGTAATGAAGCGGTCGTTCACATCACGCACGCTCTTGCGCAGCGCGATCTGCCGCTCTGCCATTGCCCGCGCCGCATCGGCGTTGCCATCAAGCGTCACCCGCATCATCTTTGGCTCGCTCTGCTCGATGAACGAATCCCGTGCGACGAGCGCAGAGTCCAACTCCACCTCATACACATCCAGAATCTTGACCGAGCCATCAATGGAGGGCTGTGACAGTTCCGCCTCATCCATGACCAGGAACAAGTTGGTTCCCTCTCCCGACAGTGCGGCGTTCCCCATGGTCTTTTCACGGCGCAGGAACCGCTCAAACTTGGGGAAGTTGCTCTTCTGCGCATCGGTCAGGAGCACCTCGATCGACGAGACGACCTCCGTGCGCATGCGCGTTTTCTCTGCAGTCCAGCGATTCACTTCGGCCACGATTTCCTCGAGGATTGCCTTTGTTTCCAGATCAGCGCCCGTCGCCTTCCGTTCTTCCATCATCTCATTGCCGACCTTCTCCATCCGCTGCCGCCAGAAGGCGCGGCGCGCCTCTTCGGTCAGTGGCGCGCCGTTCTCGATCTCCATCTGCTCGAGATCTGTTTCAACCGACTCGCGGATCCCGCGCATGCGCTCGCGCATGTCCCCCTGCATGAATGTCTGGAACATGCGCATACCTGCTTCCTGAATTTTGCCTTGCGACTCCTCCGCCGCAGGACCAAACGCAAGGTCGTAGTCGTTCACGAGCGACTCGACGACTTCCATCTGCTGATCATCAAAGTTGAGCTGCTCGCGAAAGAGCGGCACATCACGGCGCATGAAGTCAGGCTGGAATCTCGTCATGAACGAGGCGAACGCTCCCATGCCTCGACCTCCGCCGCCACCCCAACCGCCACCACCACCGCCGCCCCAACCGCCACGCCGTTCGCCACCGCCTTCACGCCCACCTCGCTCGCCACCTCGCTCGCCCTGCGGCTGTGCGGGACGATCACTCGCACCCGCACCCTGCGGAGCAGTCGGTACGGCAGGTGACTGTGCGGAAGCGCTCAAGGAGAACAGTGCGGCAGAAGTCAGGCACACGAGCACAATGCGGATGTGAGAGGACTTGATGCAGGGGATCAACATGGTTTGCTCCGATCAGAATGGTCTGCGCCAAGCCAGGCTGGCGCACAGTTTCGAGAATCTCAAAGGATACTGCGATGCGGCGATCAATACAGCCTTCGCATGAAACGAATCTGCCGCCCAACCGTTGCTTGGGACCGAGTTTTCCGCATCCAAAGAAAGATCTGCGCCTCGACCGACCCCACCGAGCGGGTTACTTGACTGCGTCAATCTTGAAAATCATGCCAGGACCATCGGCCCCAGGCGCCGTTCCACACACGAAGAGCGTTCCATCGTTTGCCTCGCCGAAACTCGCGGGGCAGAAGCCGCGCTTCGTCACAACGACCTCTGGCTGTGCCTTCAACGCACCGCCCTCCGCACGCAGTCCCCAAAAGGTTCCAAACGCATAATCCGCATACAGGTACACACCCTCAAGTGCGGGATACTCGCTGCCGCGGTACACAAATCCACCGGTCACTGACACACCATCTTTGTGTGGATACTCGACAAGCGGATCGATGAAACGGTCGCTCGCCTCACTCGCGTCGGACACTCCGCTTGTCGGATGGAATCCTTCACGTGGTCGCCAACCATAGTTGCCGCCCTTCACGATGATGTCGATCTCCTCCCAGGCATTCTGTCCAACATCACCTGCATACAACTCACCCGTCTTGCGGTCGAAGGACATGCGCCACACATTGCGAAGTCCGTAGGCATAGATCTCAGGTCGCACCCCCTGCTTTCCAATGAAGGGATTGTCGCTCGGGACTGCATACA
>Ga0194116_10002265_pt1 | contig 25331 bp, 23 predicted proteins | sample TA2MahsurfametaG_4_FD_148617 | JGI IMG/M metagenome (GOLD analysis project Ga0194116, IMG submission 148617) | Freshwater microbial communities from Lake Tanganyika, Tanzania - TA2015008 Mahale S9 surface | ecosystem: Environmental > Aquatic > Freshwater > Lake | place: Tanzania: Lake...
CCTGAAGTTAAACAGCTCCAGTCGGAGAATGAACGCTTGAAACGGATCATTGCGAACCAAGCTTTGGAGCTTGAGTTCAAAACCGAGCTTTTAAAAAAAAGCCGTTGAAGGTACAGGATGTAAAATCCTGTATACAGCTCTTTGAAAGTAAGATAATGGTTAGTCGGATGCTCAAATGGTGTGGCATCAACCGCAGTAGCTTCTATTACCGATGTAAATCGGGAAAACAGGGCCGTAGGCCATCGACACATACACAACTGGATGATGGTACTGAGGTAAGTAATATCAGCGTTATTCTTGCCGTAAAGTTTATCCTGGGTATCGAGTTTGTTGACTATGGATACCGGGTGATGAGTTCTTGTCTTCGTCAGGAAGGTTTTCTGATCAACAGGAAAAAGGTCTACAGGCTGATGGCTGAACAAGGTCTGCTGTATTGCAGTAAGATCCAGTCTAAAGCTGACAAGCGGAAGTTTGTGCAGTATTACACACAACAAGCGGAAGCCCCGATGCAGCAGCTGTGTATGGACATCAAGTACCTCTATATCCATGGTGTTGGTCGAAACGCATTGGTGTTGACGGTATTGGATGTTTATAGCCGCAAGATTTTAGGACAGCTTCTTTGGTGGCGTATCCGTAAGGAGCAGGTAAAATGGTTGCTCAGCAGAATCATTGAAAAACATCCTGTAAAAGGAATCACCCTTCGAAACGACAATGGCAGCCAGTTTATCGCACAGCTTGTGCGGGATTACCTCAAAGAGATGCAAGTAGACCAAGAGTTTACACATGTAGCCACACCAGAAGAAAATGCCTTCATTGAATCATATCATAGCATCGTGGAGCGATCCATAGAGCGACGGTATGAGTTTGAATCAATCTATGATGCTGGCCTGGTCATGAACAGGTGGAAAAAGCATTACAATGAAAGAAGGCTTCATGGAAGCTTGGGTGATAAATCACCACAGCAGGCCTGGGATGACTACTATGCTGGTGTTGATCTGCTTAGGCAACCAGAAGCCGCAAAGCCGGAGGAAAAGTCAAGGCCGGTGGTAGAAGGCCCTTGTGAAATGGCCACCACCGCTACGTATAGCCTTGAGTTTTCTGGAGGCGAGGCTATCTTTGCCGAAAGCAGAGGAAATACAGTCCAAAACAGACTAACCAATATCGAACTTTTGTCTAGTTTTTAAGGGGTCGAGACACCTTGTTCTCTCTTCTTAATGCAGCCAATTCAATTAAGATCTTGTGCGCTAAGTCCAAAGCCAATGGCATATAATCTTCTGTTTCGTTGGTTGCATAACCAAATATCATCCCTTGGTCACCTGCTCCTTGCTCTTCTTTCTTCTTTCTATCTACCCCTTGGTTGATATCAGCAGATTGCTCGTGAATAGCAGATAAAATACCACAGCTATTCGCTTCAAACATATATTCACTCTTAGTGTATCCAATCTTTCTAATTACACCACGTGCAATCTCTTGTACATCTAAATAAGCTTTAGACTTTACTTCACCAGCCAATACTACTTGACCTGTTGTTACCAATGTCTCACATGCCAATTTAGACTGTGGATCGAATGCTAAAAAATTATCAATTAAAGCGTCAGATATCTGATCCGCTACTTTGTCTGGATGTCCTTCAGAAACACTCTCTGAGGTAAATAAATAAGGCATATTCTTTTATTTAGATGTTTGTTGTAAAATATTTTTTAAATTTAATTGTGCAAATTTATAATCATCAGGTATACCAATATCTATGAAAAAACCTTCTGACAAAAAACCATAAATATTTAGGGTTTTTATTTTTTGTAAAAAATCAGTCTCAACAGAAAAAACTTGCGGATATTCTATTGTATAATCAAGGAATTTTTTTTTATTAAAAATTGTATACCCGGCACTTATCAGGCCCTCTGTTGTTTCTTTTTTTTCAATGAATGAAATTACTCTGCTATCATTATTTAACTCGACGGTTCCATATCGATTGAAGTTTTTCAATGCTTTTAAAGCAATAGTACAATCAGAATTTAGATGAACATGGTGTTGCATCATTTTTTTTAAATCAACATTAAAGTATGTGTCTGCATTAACAACTATAACATTATCATTATTTACTAAATTCATTGCTTTTTTTATAGCACCTCCTGTTCCTAATTGAATTGTTTCGAATGAATATTCATAATATATATCAATATCAAGTTGTGATATATATTCAGTTATTTGGTTAGATAAATATCCCAAAGAAAATATAAACTTTTTAACTCCATTTTTCTTTAAAAATTCGATAATGTACATTAAAAAGGGTTGATCAGATATTAATGCTAGAACTTTGGGCCTATCATTTACTACACTTTTAAGTCTTGTCCCCAATCCACCTGCAAGTATAATTGCTTCCATAGTTGAAAAATTAAAATTCAATATTTTCAGTTACAGGCGATGGATTCCAGCCAAATGTAACTCTTGCTTTATTATCACTAAAAGTTAGATTTTTTGTCATTTTTTTAAATTTTGAATAATTTAATGGGGAAAATTTACCAAATAGAGTGCCAATTATTGATAAGATAAGTAATATGGTATAATTTATTTCAAATATTTTACTACATCCAAATTTGTCTGCAATTTTATTACTTAATTCTTTAAATGATGGATGAACACCATCAGTTAAATTATATATTCCTCCGAAATTCGAAGCAATGATTACATATTTAGAGACATCGTTAGCTAAAACCATACTTTTTCTTACGTCACAATTTGCTATATTAAAATAATACTTATTTTTAATTGCATTGATCATAGACTTAAAATTTCCTTTTGGATTTACTCCAATTAATAAAGGAAGTCGTAAAATTGTACAAATAATTTTATTTTCTTTAGACCAATCTAATAAATATTTTTCTGCTTTGATTTTACTTATTCCATATGGATCTTGTGCATTTAAAGGAAACTCTTCGTTAATGTTAAATCCTTCTTCTTTTCCATAAACACTTACCGTACTTATAAAAAGTATTTTGCAAGGCATATTGTTAACATTAAAGGCTTTTAATAAATTAACTGTACCTTGAAAATTTGTATCATAAAAACTCTGAATTTCTAATTTATTTCGTGGAATTCTATGTGCTTTCCCTGCTGCATGAATAACTAGATCGAAATTTTCATCATTAAAAAATGGTATTTGTAAAGATAAATCAAAATTAAAATCAGAATCGGATTTACTCAAAGTAAAAACTTGATTGTTAGATTTTAGATTATCAACTAAATACTTACCTAAAAATCCACTTGATCCAGTAATTAAAATTTTCAAATGTTATTTATTTAAATATTGAGCTAATTTTTTAAATACTCTAATAAAAAGGAAATATTTAGGTGGTGTAATGTTATTTATCTTCCATGAATTAATTATTTCTATATTTTGTTTAAATCTATTTATCCACTTTTTATTAGTCACACCACCAAGACGCATTTTTATCAGAATTTGGGGTAAATAATATGTTGTTAAGTTATTTGTTTTAAACAAACGTAACATGAATTCATAATCAGCTGCTAGTTTAAAATTTATATTAAATAATTTATTTTTTCGATAAATATTTTTTTTTATAAATAATGTTGGGTGAGGGGGAACATTTCCGTTGTCAAAATATTTTTTATAATAATTTTTTGACCGCCAATATCTCACAATTTTATCTAAATTATCTCTTTCTACATAGACTAAATCTCCATACAAAACGTCTACTTCTGGAATAGTATCGAATATGTGAATTACATTTTTCAAAACATCCTCGTTATAATATACATCATCAGAGTTTAATAATCCAATAATTTCGCCATTAGACAAGTTAATGCCTTTATTCATTGCATCATATAACCCTTTATCCTTCTCGGATATGAATTTACTAATTTTTGATTTATTTTTTTCAACTATTTTTTTTGTTAAATCATTCGAATCTCCATCAATTACAATATGTTCAACATTTTTAAAGGATTGATTGTAAACAGAATTAATTGTATCCTCAATAGTTTTTTCACTATTATAAGAAACAGTAATAATAGATATTTTTTTCATTTAATTGAAATTATGCATCATTGAAAAGCTTCAATATTTTTTCTTCAAAAAAATTATATTTAAAAAAATTTTCAAAACATATTTTTGCATTCATGCTTAATGATTTTTTTTTAATTGGATCATTATTTAATTCAAATATCACCTTAGCAATTTCATCAGGTGATTGAGGGTTTATTAATACTCCAGAGTAATTGTGTATAATCATATCCGGGATCGATCGGTAAGAAGTAGATACTATTATTTTCCCCAAAGACATTGCCTCTAAGATTGAAACAGGTTGTGCCTCGGTATTATAGTAAGTGGGTAATACAAAAAAATCAGATTCATTAAAAATTTTAGTTTTTTTAGTTCCACTAACACTTCCCATAAAACTAACATACTCCTCTAAATGATTTGCTTTTATATAATTAAAGAAATATTTCTTTGCATCTTTTAGATTTGTAAATTTTTTATCATCTGAAGAAGACATAAAATTACCACAGAATTTACATTTAATTTTTGTTAATCCATACTTATTTACTAATAAATTTACTGCTTCTAATAAATCCAGATATCCTTTAGATTCGATTAAATTAGACATAAATAAAATAGTAATTTCATCTTTATATTTATTAGAGAAAAAATCAACTTGATTAATGCCTTCTATTCCGTTTGGAATTACTACTACGTTCATTTTCTCATTAAAAATTAAATCAAAGTTTTTTAATAATGAATCTCCCAATATTATTGAGTAATCAACTTTATTGAAGGTATTAATAATAAAATTTTTAAAAAAAATATTTTTCTCTAAAATGAAATCATTATATTCACCGCAATGAAAATGAATTATTAATTTATGTCTAAATAGTTTCGCTAGATATATGAAAAACGATAGTCTAAGAAATCCCAAAGTAGTTCTAGCAGCAGGCAAGTATACTAATGTTGGCACCGTGACTATTTGAATTGAATACTTGAAAAAAAACAAAAACCATAAAACAAGTTTTAATGGTAGAGAAGAAAATTTATCTATAGGGATATTAGGATATTTCAATAATTTAAGATTCCATTCATTTTTTTCTAATATATCAAAAACTTGTTTTGTTACAAAAGATTGACCAGTGATAGTTGGCGGCATTTGTCCTACGAAGATTATATTTTTACCCATCTAAATAAAGGAGTTAACAGTTGCTGCCCACAATTCAGGTGTTATTGTCTTCGACAACTGATTAGATCTTTGCCTAAATTTTTTCCATTCTGTATTACCTAGGTCAAATGATTTAAATAAAACTTTTTGTAACGACTTTTTATCATTTGTCCTAAATACAAAGCCATTATAATCATTAAAAACAAAGGCAGATCTTGCTCCACAAGAATCGGAGCAAATAATTGGAATACCAGCTGCTGCCATTTCATGTATTACAACCCCCCAAGGCTCATATTTACTTGGTAGAATGAAAAAAGACACTTGACTTAAAATATCAATAATTTTTGATTGATCTAAAAATGCATGATATTCAATAAAATCGAATTTTAAAATTTCATTTAAAAGTTTACCATTTCCAATTATGATAAACTTAATATCGATTCTATTTTTTGTTTTAAATTCTTTGAAGGTCTCAAGTGCAAAAAGTATATCTTTTTCAACTTCTAATCGCCCTATATAAAGTATTTTTTTGTTTAATTGTAAATCATTATGAATTGTATCTAAATAAAATTTATTGAATAAACTAACATTTGCAGTATAGGCCCCAATTTGGATTTGATTTTTTTTAAAGCCTAAAAATCTCATAAATTCATATTGGTAATATCCAGACACTATCATGAAATTAAAATATCGCCTATATATAAAATAGGAGACAACTTTTTTTACATATTGCTTAAAAGTTGGGAATAATTGTTCATCAGATTGGCCAATCACAAAAATTTTCATTTTTTGTGCCAACAAAGCTAGTTTTAGAAATTTATTCTCACGACGATTACATACGTATATTAAATCGTGTTTTTTTAATAGAAAAAATGCCTTTAATTGATCATAATTAAAATCTAACTCATCGAAATATCGTACTCTCTCAATTTCAGGAGGCTTGTATGGGGTTAATTTTTTAGTATAACCCCAAGAAATGACATCAATTTCAACATCTTCTCTTAGATTTATTAATGCTTTAAGAGCAGCAACATTGTATGGCATTATCTCACAATATAAAATCAATATTTTTTTTGCTTGGCTCAATATAATTTGAATTTAAGTTTCATCAAAAAAATTGGTAAGTACATGAAAAACAATGGCAATAAAAATAATCCAAGGTATCCTCTTGTATATAATTGAAACAATGACAAAATAGTTGCAATTTTGATAAATAAATTTGGACCTTTTGAATTATTATATTCAAGCTTAGATGTGAATAGTCCAAGTATTGTACTAAAAAAAATTACTCCATAAACTGAAAATGCATTATATGTCATACCTATAAAAGTACAAGCTTGGCCATAAGATCTTGGAACATTTAATGCATCATCTATATTTTTTATCTGAGGTGCAGGATATGGCTTTTCATTATTGTTAAATAATGAAGATGGCAAAAACATGATAATTGGATAAACAAACATAGACTCACCATAATCATAAACTATTGTTCCATTATTTAAATTTTTATACAAAGTAAAATCTACTATACTGCCCAAGGAATTATTATATATACTTTCATAATCAAATGTTAATGGATTTAAAACAATATTGTCATACTTGTTTGTATAAAAATTGGATCTGTTTTCAGAAATAACCATGAAAAAATAAAAAAAGGATAAAAAAATTAAAAATATTTTAAACGTTTTTAAAAAATTTAATTTTTGATTTTTTAAATACAAAAAAGATATTCCAAATATTAATAATAAAAACCTGTACCTAAATCCAAGAAGCAAAAAAAGAAATATTGTTAATGGATACATAATCCATCTAAACAAGAGATTAATATCAAAATATAAAGTTATTATAAAAAGTATGATTAACGAATCCGCCATCGAACTAATCCAATTGGTTCCCCCTTTAAATCCCAATGTGACTGATTCGTCCTTCCCTAATAAAATATCATATAAGCTTATTTCTCCAAAAGCAAAATTTATAGAAATTAAAATAAAAAATATGATATAAATATATACTGATTTTTTTTTTAATTCAATTGTGGAAGTTTTGAGGTTACTAGATATTTTGTTTTTTGTAACAAATCCAATTAAATAACCGAAATAAAATAATATAAGATGTAGTGATAAAATAAAGGCACCGAAAGTAAAATCTTGTTTTTCTAAATTCGCATCAAAAGAGTTAAAATGTGTAAAATCATTTCTTATCAAATTAACCCATGGAGCATACAATAAATAAAATAGTTGTATGAATGTAAAAAATAATAACGCAAGATGTTTTTTATAACCATTAAAAATGGAGAAAATGACGGTGCCGGTAATTAATAAAGTCGCAAATACAAATAAAAAAACGGTCAACTCTTTAGTTTTTTATAATATTTTGAATAAGTAATAATCCATCTTTATTTAAATTCAAACATTTGTTCGCAAAGTTAAAGGAATCGGTTTTTAATTTTTCATACTTTGTGATGTTTAATTTTTCTAATTCATCTAACTTATTCTTTAGAGAGTTTTTTATTGGATATTCAAAATAATTTAGAGGATCTGAAATAGAATTAATGCGAGCTAGGTGACTAAATTCCTTTTCAATTTGACCTCCAGCATTTGCTATACAAACTGCATTACATGCCATTGCTTCAACGATTGATGTAATTCCACCTGGCTGCCAATAATCTTCTTTACTTGCAATTATACAACAGTATGAATTTTTATAATAGTGAGATAGATCGATAAAAGATACACCTGTCAATACTAAATCGCCTCTTGTTGGATTGTAAATTTTATGAACATTCTCTATAACTGTTTTATCTCTCGAAATTCTAATTATTGGTTTTTTCGAGGTACTTAATTCATTATATAAATACTCATCATCTCTTGTAATATCACCAACCACTAAAATATAGCCTTTTGGTTCAATTTGATTAATTGTATTTATTTGGTTTAACTTAGACTGAAAAAAATCTATGTCTACATAAAATGGAAAATAAACAGATTTATATTTGAAATATTTTAAATTCGTATTATCTTTTATACAATTCAACCCATAATATATTTTCTGCGAACTAGTATAGTCAAGATAAACTAGAAGAAATCTAAAATATTTCATTAAGTGAAGTCCTCTCGGATTAATTTGTGAAAGAGAAAAATATATGACATTGATTTTCCAATTAAATAATTTAACAAGAAATGCTCTTCCAATACCACTAGTTGAATGTACAATTACTGTGTCATATTTTTTAGGTAAAACAATAAAATTATAATAAAAAGATTGAATCTTTGATCTAACTTTATAGTTGTATGTATTTAAATACGCTACATTTAAATTTTTTTTAGACAATTGCTCAGACCACCTTCTACCCAAATACGGATGAATAGGCTCGTCAATCTCTACGTCTAAATTATCCTCATAAGTAATATGTGATTTTAAGTTACTAAATACAAGTATATTTTTAATTATTTTCTTATTCATATTTAATAAATTAATTATCTATAAAATATTAGATAATTTCATTGACTTTTCAATACATATATCCATATTATAATATTCCCACTCAGCAAATCTTCCATGAAGGAATATATTATATTTCTGTAATATATTTTTTATATCATAGATTAATTTTCTGGTTTTTTTACTTTGAATAACATATGAATTTGGCTCGTAATTAAATTCAATTGCATCCAAGTTTCCAGGCAATAATTTTATACTTTCAATCATTTTTTTTATTTCATGTTTACCTGAAAACTCAACTACACAAGTTTTTCTATGGTTATCATTATTGTTATGAGGGCTAAAATTTCCAGTATATATGATTCTATGACATTCAAATTTTTCTTCAGGAATATATAACCAAGATAGATCTGATCTATCTGTATAACAAAGTACATTTGAAGTACCATTTGATTTTAAATCTTCCGCTTCTTTCAACAATAAGTCTAACTGTGAATTATTCAATTTTAAAATTTGTCTCAACTTTCTAATATCTCCAGTGTAAACTAAAGAATCATAATTAAATTCCTCATTTAATAATAATTTTTTATCCGCATACTTAATACTTCTAATTTCATAATTACAAGTAATATCTAGATTTTCAGCAAGTCTATCAATAATAAATTGAGATCCGTTATTTTTAGGATACCAAAAGGTAGAATGAACCATTTGATTTTCTTCCTTTTTTAAAATATTATTCTTGAATATTTCAACTATGTTAGGCATAGGAAGTTTTCCTTCTAACCAATCTAGTGGAATTTCTGATAAATTTGTATTCCAAATTTTAGTGTTATATGGCTTAAAATAAAGGTTATATAGTGTTTTTCCAAAGCTATTAACTAAGAAATTTTCAAAATTATCTATTTGACTAAAATTACTTTTATAAATACAGAGCAATTCATTTGTAATTTTTAAAAGTTGATATTCCTGTAATTCATGTAAATTATTTTCAATTGGATATCCAATTAATTTATTTTCGAGCAAAATTTTTGCATTCCTTTTCGCGGGAATAAATTCTTCATTTACATCAAAGTGTTTCCAAAACCATTCAAGAACATCTTTATTTTTACTATTGAAAACATGACCACCTACTCTGTGGAATAATACACCATTAACGAAATCGCATTTTATTAACCCACCGATTTTTTTATTTTTTTCGAATAAATTAACATTATAATTTTTTTCGGATAAACATTTTGCCAAACTAATGCCAGATATTCCAGAACCAAGAATTGCTATTTTATTTTTCACCACTTTTAGTTTTTGTTTTAATCTTAGTTATTATATATGAGAATTCTTGGAGTTTTAAATACTGAATAAGTGCATAACCTTGCATTACAATTTTAAATAAAGGATATATATATTTATTTGCTAGAAATGGATGATGCCGACGTATAATCTTAATTGAAATATCTCTAACCTTATTATTTTGAACATAAGTCACAGTGCCATCATGTCTTCTATCATAACTTAAAAAATGAGGCACAAAAACGAAGAAACAATTTGATTTTTGAAATCTTGAAACGATGTCAACATTTGGTTCATAAATATTGAATTCAAAATTTGCCCCGCCAAAATTTTTTCCCGCTTTTTCATATGCAGATTTAGTCCAAAAAAGAGAGGGTTGTGACCATGGCAAGGATGTAAATAATGAATATTTATTGAATGGGAAACATCTTTTTTCAGAAACAACATTACCTGAATTACCTAAGGTATAAGTATTTCCATAAAAAACATCTCCTTTAGGATTTTTATTGAAATATTCAGCTAATTTAAACAAGGCACCGTCTACTAATAAATCATCGCTACATAAATAACCAATTATTTCACCAGTAGATTTATCAATTCCTCTTCTTATCGCCTCTGCATGTCCATTATCAGGAATACTATCCCAAGAAGTAATAAATGCAGAGTATTTATCAAATAGATTAAATAATTGTTCATTCTTAGAACCACCATCACATATAATATATTCCAAATTTGGATAGCGCTGAGAAATTACTGACACAATACATTCTTCTAAAAATTCAATTCTATTAAATGTTGGAGTAATAATACTTATTTTGGGATATTCCATCTAATCTAATATGCTTTAGCTTTGTAAAACCAATCTATAGTTTCGGAAATTCCGCTTTCTAAATCAACTAGTTTAGATTTATAATTAGGCAAGATAGTTTCAATTTTTTTTATAGATAAACATTTAGATTTTGCGCCTACATATTTTGAAGTATCAAATTTGATTTTATTATAATCATAGTCAATTTTATTACAAATAATTTTTGCAAACTTGCTAATTTCAAACTCTTCACCATAACCTATGTTTATAATATCATTTGATATAGTTTTTGATAACAATATCATTGTTTCTACAAAATCATCAACATGAATTATTTCTCTTTTTTGTGTTCCATCGCCCCAAAGAAAGACGTCTACTCCGAATTCTTTTGCACGAATAATTTTTCTAATTAAATCAAATATAAAATGCATCTGTCTACCATCGGTATGATAATTTGGACCATATAAAGTAGACGGGACCAAACATAACCAATTCATTCCAAATTGCTTTTCTAATGAAAAAGCTCCTTGATAAAGCATTCGCTTTGTCATTGCATATGTGTACAAGCTTTCTATTGGCTCTCCTTTCATATAATTTTCTTCAACTAAATCTAAAGTTGGTGAATATGAACAGCTTGTTCCCATAAATATAAATTTTGCTTTTCTTTGATAAGAAAACCACCAATCAATAACATTTGTGTTAATTTTTTGATTTTTTATCCACTGCTCCCCTGGATGATGAATACAAAAATCACCTGCTTGTGTCCATGCAGCCAAGTGAAATATGTAATCAAACTTTTCATAGTTATATTTAAATAGTGACTCTGATAGAAATAAGTCACATTCTTTTGAATTTGGAGATGTTATTTCATAGCCTAATTCTTTAAGTTTTTTACATAAAAAACTTCCAAGAAAACCTCCACCACCAGTTATAAATACTTTCATAAAATTTAATCTTTTGGGTTAACTGGAAAATAAAATTCAACACCGTTTTCAATTAATTTTGAATTGTTGTTTAAAATCTCTTTTTTGAAATTCCATGCCAGAACATAATATATATCAGGGATTTCTTGAACTTCAGATTCAATTTTGATTGGAATATGCATTCCGGGAGAAAACAAGCCCTTCCTTAATTCATTTTTCTCTAACAGGCATTCTATTAGATCGGTGCCAACTTGAAAATAATTTAACAATGTATTCCCTTTAACTGGCGCTCCCATACCAAAAACTTTTTTCCCCTTCAATTTTGCATTTTTTAAAAAACTAATATTTTCATCTCGCATTTGTTCTATTCTTTTAGCAAATGAATGATACGCCTCGATAGAATTACACTCTGACTCTTGTTCTTCTTTTAGTAACTTCTCCAACCTAGCAGTCTTTTTGTATAATCCTGGATGACCAACAAAAGCTATCATTTGGCCTCCATGAATCGGAGCAAGATAAGCATCAAATAGTTCTAAGTCATGTCTTTTTAATAAAGTACTTATTGTTTCTAATGTATAATATAATAAATGCTCATGGTATATTTGATCAAATGCATTATTTTCCATTATACTTTTCATATATAAAAATTGTACAACAAATACACCGTCTTCATTTAAGCAAAATTTTATTCCGGATGTAACAGAATGCAATTCTTCCAAATGAAAAAATACACCAGCAGCATTTATTATATCAAATTTTCTGTTTAATTCCTTTACTGTGTCTAGATTGAAATATTTATTCAAAGTAGGCACACCTGCATTGTTTGCAATTTCTGCAGTAATTTTAGATGATTCTACTCCAAGCACATCCCAACCAAGTTTTTGAAAATGCTTTAATTGTGTGCCATCGTTTGACCCAATATCTAGAACTGATTTTGATTTTTTATTTTTTACAAATCTCTCATCAACTTCTTTTGCTATTCCCTCGAAGTGACTAGATAATGACTTCGTCACACCAGAAAGATAAGTATGATTGCCAAACATTATCTCTTTTTTTACAGTATAGTCAAGCTGTGAAGTTTTACAATTATTACAATAAAAAACTCTTAATGGGTAAAAAGGTTCTTTACCTATCTCCTCTTTAGTTAAAAAATTATTACACCATGGTTGGTCTCCTAAATCAATAACTAAAGTTAAATTTTTCGAATCGCATACTCTACAGTTCATAGATTATATATTTGAATATTTAGAATTATTTAAAATTGTGTAGCCTTTAATGAGTTCATTAATCCCCCTGTCTAAACTCCATTCTGTTTTGAATCCTGTATCTAACAATCTTTTATTGGATACAATATAATCACGTTTATCTGGATCTTCTCCAATTTCAGCTTCCACATAATAAAAATTAGGAACATGCTTTTTTATGGCAGCTGCTAGTTCTAGTTTCGATAAATTTGCTTCTTCTAGTCCTACATTGTAGGCTTTGCCTTTCATCTTATCAAAGTTCTCGATGGCAAAAACAAAAACATTAACTACATCTTGAATATGTATGTAATTTCTCTTAAAATGACCCTCAAATATAACCAACGCAGAATCTTTTACAGCTCTATATACAAAGTCGTTAACAAGTAAATCCATTCTCATTCTTGGCGACATCCCGAAAACAGTAGCCAATCTAAATGTTATGCTATTTTTTCTTTTTAATACAGCCTCTTCTGCTTTAACTTTTGTTACACCATAAAGTGAAATTGGATTTAACGGACTTTCTTCTGTACAAAATTTCCCTTTTTCACCTATCCCATATCCAGAGTTAGTAACTGGCATTATTATTTTTTGGTTATCTGTAGCTAATCTACAAATCATTTCTATTGCATCTTGATTAATGGTCTGAGTTCCAATCTGATCTCTCTTGCATATTGGAGCACCAACTAATGCAGCTAGTGGAATAATAATGTCAACATCTTTTATTAATGATTCAACTAATTTCTCATCTCTTGTATCACCTCTTACAACTTTGAATCCATCAAAACTACATGCATCGGATAATGATGATTGACCAAACATAAAGCTATCTAAAACAGTAACTTCATGATTTTCTCTTAATAATCTTGGAACGAGTACAGATCCAATATAACCTGCACCACCTGTAACTAAAATTTTCATTTTATATGTTTTTATGAGTGAATAATTGTTGATCCAAATGCATTCATTTGGAATTTAATTTCATGTAAATCAGATAATGCAGCTCTTAATTTTTGCTTGTTCTCGGATGGCACAAAAAATAAAAGAAATCCACCACCTCCAGCACCTAATAATTTTCCACCTAAAGCCCCATTTTCCATGGCTTTATTATATATATGATCAATAGTTTCGTTTGTAATTCCATTAGAAAGCCTTTTTTTATCCTGCCAAGTTTGATCTAATAATTTTCCAAACTCAGAAAGTGATTGATTATTTGTTAGTATATTATTAGACCTTTCAACTAAATCATACATTTTTTTTAAGTTTTCATTAATTGAAGATATATTTTTAATTTTTTCAGCTTCAACATTATGTGCTCTTCTTGTTATTCCCGTAAAATATAATACTAGGGATTCAGAAAGTTCACTCATTTTCGACTTAGATATAGAAACACGTTCTACATCAAAGCTGTCATCTTGCCTAAATTGTATGATATTAAAGCCTCCATAAGCAGCAAAAATTTGATCCTGACAACCTACAGCTTCTTTTAAAATCTCTCTTTCAATTCTGATTGCTTCTTTAGATAAATTCTCCTGACTTATATGTTGATTTTTGTAAGCATTTAATGCTTTAATTAAGCCTACAGTAAATGAAGATGATGTGCCTAGTCCAGAAAAGGAAGGTAAATCAGAAGCAACATGCATCTCAATATCACCATATATATCATTTGCTCTTAATATTTCTCTATATGGAGCATGTTGAATTTCGTCGATCTCATTTACACATTCTACCTTACTGTAAGAAATTCGTGTCTTATATGAAAAAAGTTTTGAAGGAAATTTAAAAACTGAATGATAAATATATTTATCAATTGCAGTTCCAATTACTGCACCTTTATAATTTCTATAAAATTCAGGCAAATCAGTTCCTCCTCCAAAAAAACTTACTCTTAAGGGTGTCTTTGAAATTATCATATTTTTATTTTTTACCAAATCCAATAATGTTGTTGATATAATGTATCGTTATAAATTCTATATCTTAATTTTTTGTTTAAAATAATTTGATGTTTTATTTGAAAATAAATTGAAAGAAAATTTAGATAAATTGGATAAAACAAAATGAAAATTTTATTTAATCTTGACTGCTCCTTATTCAAAAAATGAACTCTTTTTAAAAGAATATTAAGGTCTTCTTGTATTTTGAAGATTTTTTTTGAATTTGGGAATTTCTGTAAAATAAATTTTGCGAGCTTTATAGAATAAGAGAAATCAGTTGAATATTCAAAAGAAAAAGTTCTTCTAAAAGAAAGAGAGTTTATAAAAACTTTTTCTAACTGTTCATAATTGTAATTTTCAAATAAATATTTAATTCCCCCGTTTGTCTTATAAATGTACCATGCTCTGAGATCTTCTATTTCAGCCAAAAAACTTGTAGTTGCCCTCTCTCCGGGATAATTCAGAAAAACTCCAAGGGTTTCGTCTATAAATTTTATGTTAATATGTTTTAAAATTCTATTTTTAAATTCAGTGTCTCCAGCTGCTTTAAAAGATTCGTCATAATAACCAAATCTATCATGTATAGATTTCTTATACATTCCACCAACCCATGACAAATAACAAGTATCAAGATAGACATGTTCTTTTGATCCTTCAAACCTATCATACTTTAAGGAATCATATCTAAGTATGGCATGATTGTCTACTTCTAACACTAAACTATTAGACATAACCCAGTCAATATTTTGATCTGATTCTAGTTGATTTGCAAGGATTTGTAATGCATTTGGATATAATGTCTCATCAACTCCAAGAAAAACCAGATACTTGCCGTTTGATTTTTGTATACCACAATTCCAAGCAGCTTGAATTGTCTCTCTACTTTTTGTTCTTAGATATAAAAAATTTAAATTATTGATTGAAGAAAATTTTCTAAATATCGATAGTTCATTAGAAGGAGACCCACTATCTACTAATATTACTTCTGCAGTAATTTTATTATCTAAAAACTGATGAGATAAGGCAGACAAAAATAAATCTAGTTTATCTGCAGCATTGTACAGAGAAACTATGATACTTACTAATGGTTTTTTATCAAATCTCAAATCTTCAATTAATTCATACTGTTCATTTTTGGGTATTCTATTTTTTTCAAAAGATTGACAAAGATATTTATAAATTTCAGCATCATTATTTTGATCATGAGAAAACATTGTTTGAAATGCCAATTCTTCATTAACATATTTCGATTCTATCAATATATTAGAAATTTGTTTTAAATCAATTTCTGATATAAAAAAATTTAATTTAAGACACCTTAATGCATAAACAACAGACTGCAAATTCTTGTTATGTTGAAGATAAAGCTTGTGTAAATTAAACCAAATAGTATATCTAAAATAAGTATTGTTATATTTTAAAATTACTTCTTGTTCTTCTTTATACTTACTGAAAGTAAAATACGTTATAAATTTGTATGACTTTAATAAGTCAAATATTCTAAAAAAAATTGAATTTACTTTTAGTTTTTTTATTGAGTATTTTAAAAAGAATAAAGGATTTTTTCTTGCACTTAACAGAACATTTAATGTTTTTTTATTAATAAATGAGGTGAAATTTCTTACGAGTAAATGTTTTATATCAAAAAAATTTTCTTTATATGAAACTTGTATAATTTCATTTTTACTATTTGTATTTAATTGTAAAGAAAAAAATTCATATATATTATTCAACTCCCTTTTTTTCTCTAAGTTTTCAATGTATCTTAAAAGCTCTGCCTTGATTTTATTATAATTCAAGATCAAGTTATTTATCTCTTTGTAAGATTCAAAAATATTATTAAAATTTATCTTGACATATGGTAATCCTGGATAATAATTATCAAGATATTCACAAACCCCAGCTTGATCTGAAATAGCAACTAGATTTCCAGAAAAAATCGCTTCTAGAGCAACTAAATTTAGAGTATCATACCTAGTTGGCAATATAATTATTGAATTTTTATTATAAACTTGAGATAATTGCTCTTTATTCAAATTATTTAAAAAATTAATCTTTAAGCCCCTACTATCTGCGTAATCTTCAAGTATTTGTTTTGAGCTTATCCCATAATTAGAGAAATCTTCTTCACCAACTATATTCAAAGAATTATATCCATTAGAATCTAACCATTTGCAAATTTCGATAAAAATATCCCCGCCTTTCAAGCGTTCTGTTCTTCCAATTGTATAAATGTCTGGTAATGTATTTTGATCTTCTACTTTTATTTTTTTAATATCAATAAAATTGATAGGATCGATGAATAATATATCTCTTTTAAATATATTTTGATAGAATTTAATATATGCTGGTGAAATTCCATAGACAAAATCAACTGATTTATATTGTTTGAGTTCTTCAGGCAATATGTTGATTTTATTGCAATTATCAGTCTTATTCCAATTTAAATTATTTGATACAGTCATTCTTCCGTGAAGTGATAATACGAATCCACGAACTTTAATATTATATTGATTAAAAATTGAGATAAATGAATCACTGAAAACAAGATAATCAGGAAATTCCACAAAATCAAAAGACATCCCTTGAACAGATTTAGCAAATCGATTTAAAATTTTAATGCCAATTATTTCTGTACTAGTATATCTTTTATTTAATGTAATATTTTTTAAATTCTTTAATTTAATAGGCACACAATTAGATGGTAAATTTTTATTTTCGTTTTCGACAAAAAAATAAAAAGTAACTTGTGGCAATAAATTTATCAACTTCTTATAAATTGTTTGACCTCCTCCCGTTGTTTTATACAAATCAGTTATGAGCAATAAAACTTTCATGAATTATATCAAATTATTAGAGGTTTTTTTGTTACAACGATTTTGCCTTTTTGAATTTCAAAAATTTGATTACAGTTTTCGACTGTACTCATCCGATGAGCAACAATTATTATAGTTCTTTCTTTTCGAAGTTTCAAGATAGATTCCATAACATTTTTTTCAGTTTGAACATCTAATGCACTTGTAGCTTCATCGAGTACTAGAACTGTCGGACTATGATATAATGCCCTAGCTATTCCGATTCTTTGCCTTTGACCTCCAGAAAGTCTAATACCTCTTTCACCAACTACAGTATCTAATTTCTCTGGTAAAGACTCAACTAATTCATGCAAGTCAGCGTCTTTAACCGATTTCAATATACAATCATCATTAATATCTTCTTCAGGTACACCAAAAGCTATATTATTTCGAAGTGTGTCATCAGTTAAATATATATTTTGAGGAACATATCCAATATTTTTTTGCCAAGATCTAAGGGATTTTGAAATTTCATAATTATCCACAAGTAACATGCCTTCTGTTGGCTCTAAAATTCCAATTATTATATCAATTAATGTACTTTTTCCTGACCCACTCTTCCCAATAAATCCAATTATATCACCTTTGTTAATAGATAAACTTATAGAATTAATTGCATTTATATTTGAACCCGGATATTGAAAAGAAACATTCTTTAATTCTATTGAATTATTGAAAATTAAGTTGTCATATGAATCTTTTAACACAATTATTTCATCAGACAGTTTAAATTCATTAAATATATTGTTTACTATTGGCTCTGAATGTTTGATCATCTGAATCGCAGAAATAGCCCTACTAATTGATGGAAGCATCCGAAATGCAGCAGCTAGAAAAATTCCAATAACAGGTAGAACCCCTTCAGTAGATTTTGACTGAATTACAACGACAATAATTAACATACTTAAACCAATTATTGCCAATAATTCTAAATAGAACCTTGGTATGCTTGATATAGTTGTGTATTTAATCAAAATACTTGATCTTCTTTTATTTACTATATTGAATTTTCTTAAAAACGTATTTTCTCTTCCAAGTATTTTAATATCCTTAATACCTCCAAGTCCTTGTAATATATATTGGTTTCTTAAAACATTCAATGTGGATTTTTCTTCTCCCCATCTTCTTACCTTTTTTTTAGTTATCCAATGAAATAATGTTGAAAAAATTAAAAGAAATATCAAAACAAATAATGCTCCGGCTGGTTCTATTGTAAATAGAATAATTGCAATTCCAAATACAGCCGAAAATTCAATTGCAACAATCATGTATGCTTGAAAAATATACATTAACTCATTTGCATCATTTTGAACGTATTGTAATAATTGTGCTGAATTTCTTTGAATGTGGAATTTGTAATTTTGAGACAAGTATATTTTAAAAAGTTTTTCAGTTACTTCTGCAGAAAAATTTGTTGAAAATTTTGCTTGATACCAGCTTAGGAAAGTTAAATAAAATGATTTTAATACATAAATTAAAATCAAAAATAGCATTGAGTATATTATCAAGCTATTTAAATCAGGTTGACCTAAATAATGAAAAATTGATTCAAATCGTTTTTCATGTAAAATCCTTTTATCTTTAGAAAGCAATGACAAAACAGGAACAATTACACCTAAACCAATCATCTCCGCTATCATTCCAAAAAACATTAATATCATCAATTTATAAATACCGCTCTTTTGACTGGTACTCAATAATGATATTAACTTTTTAAAAACTTCCATTTTATTATTTTTTTTTGGAATATTTTAAAATAATCGCTCCTCAACTAATTGGCAAATAATGTGTCCGATTAAAATATGTGCTTCTTGAATTCTTGGAGTATCAATAGAAGGTACTTCAATTGATATGTCAGACATCTTTGACATTGGATTTTCTTTATTTCCAGTCAGTGAAATAATATTCATATTGTTTGTTTTTGCCATTTCGAAGGCATTAATTATATTTTTAGAAAATCCTGATGTTGATATTCCTACTAAAACATCCCCTTTGTTACCTATCCCATCAATTATTCTAGAATAAACAAATTCATACCCATAATCATTACCGACTGCTGTCAAATAAGAACTATTACAATGAAGTGCTTCACTTGGTAATGCTTTTCTGTCTTTATAAAATCTTCCTGAAAATTCAGCAGCTAAATGTTGCGCGTCGGCAGCTGATCCACCATTGCCACAAAATAATACTTTGTTCCCATTTTGAAATGCCTCAGCAATAATATCAACAGCATTGCAAATATTATGGACTAAAAATTCATTTTCAAAAAGTTGTTTTTTTACACTTATTGAATTTTCAATTATTTTTTTTACTTTAACATTCATGTTTTAATTTTATAGATTTTTTTAATAGCAGAAATAATTAATTTATTATTGGATAGTATGGAAGACTTCTTTAATTGTTCTCTCTATACCTTTAATTAGATTGATTTGTGGAGTCCAGCCAATATTCTTCATTTTTGTAATATCCATTAATTTTCTTGGTGTACCATCAGGCTTTTTTATATCAAATACCAGCTGCCCTTCATATCTAACTTCAGAAACTATCAATTCTGCTAATTCTTTTATGGAAACATCTTTGCCACAACCAATATTCACTAACCCTTTTTCATTATAGTTCTCTAATAAAAAATAGCAAGCCTCTGCTAAATCATCAACATGTAAAAATTCTCTTCTTGGAGTACCTGTGCCCCAAATAGTTACTGTTGGCTCATTGTTTTTTTTCGCTAAAACAATTCTTCTAATTAATGCAGGTAGCACATGCGAATTTTCTGGGTGATAGTTATCATTGGTGCCATACAAATTTGTAGGCATTGCTGAAATAAAATTACAACCATATTGTGCTCTATAACTATCACACATTTCAATACCTGCAATTTTTGCAATGGCATATGGTTGATTAGTTGTTTCTAAATATCCACTTAACAAATATTCTTCTTTCAATGGCTGTGGTGCCATCTTAGGATAAATACACGAAGAACCCAAAAACAAAAGTTTAGTAACTTTGTTCAAATAAGCAGCATGAATTATATTGGCTTCAATCATTAGGTTGTCATAAATGAATTCAGCTCTGTAAGTATTGTTAGCATGTATACCACCTACTTTTGCTGCAGCAAGTATCACATATTCAGGCTTTTCTTTTTCAAAAAAATCATTTACAGCTTTTTGGTTTCTTAAATCTAACTCACTAGAAGTTCTAGTTACAATATTTTTATACCCTTCCTTTCTTAGTTTACGTTCTAAACTAGAACCAACCATTCCTCGATGCCCGGCAATATATATTTTAGAGCTTTGTTCCATACTTATAATCCACTTTGTTTAATGTATAAATCTTTTTTAAAAAGGGAAACATCACTAGAAACCATCTCTTTAACTAGTGCTGCTAAATCATATTTTGGTTTCCAGCCTAATTTATTCATTGCTTTAGTTGGATCTCCAATTAACAAATCAACTTCAGTTGGTCGGTAATATTTTGAATCTACCTTAACAACAACTTTACCTTCTTCTAAATTATATACTCCTGTATTTTTCATAATATAACCCTCTTCAGATTCATCCTTGCCTCTAAACCCTAATTCAATTCCTAATTCTGAAAAACTCATTTTTACAAATTCACGTATAGTAGTAGTGATGCCAGTTGCTAAAACAAAATCTTCTGGTTTTTCTTGTTGTAAAATCAAATACATACCTTCAATGTAATCTTTTGCATGTCCCCAGTCTCTTTTTGCATCTAAATTTCCTAAGTACATACAATTATCAATTCCTAACGCAATCTTTGCCGTTGCTCTTGTAATTTTTCTTGTTACAAAAGTTTCACCTCTTTGCGGTGACTCGTGATTAAACAAAATACCATTACAAGCATACATGTTATAGGCTTCTCTATAGTTTACTGTAATCCAATACGCATATAGCTTTGCTACAGCATATGGAGAACGAGGATAAAAAGGTGTGGTTTCTGACTGTGGAACAGCTTGAACCAACCCGTATAATTCAGAAGTAGAGGCTTGATAAATTTTTGTTTTCTTCGTTAAACCTAATAAACGTACTGCTTCTAAAATTCTAAGTGTACCTATGCCATCAGCATTCGCAGTATATTCTGGCTCTTCGAAACTCACATGCACATGGCTCATTGCAGCCAAATTATAAATTTCGTCTGGTTGAACTTCTTGAATTATTCGAATTAAGTTAGTACTATCTGTTAAATCACCATAATGTAAATGTAAATGCCTGTGTGGTGTATGAGGATCTTCATATAAATGATCAATCCTTTGAGTGTTAAACAAGGATGATCTTCTTTTAATACCATGAACCTCATAGCCTTTATTTAATAAAAACTCTGCCAAATATGCCCCATCTTGTCCAGTTACACCTGTAACCAAAGCTTTCTTCATTTTAATATATTTTATTATTGTTATTATTGTTGATTTTAAATTCTTTAGGCAATTTTGTCCACTCATTTGGTGGCAATGCTTTAAAGTAATTGTAAGTTTTCCTTAACCCTTCAGCTCGATCTACTTTGGGTTCCCAGCAAAGGATAGTTCTAGCTTTAGTTATGTCTGGTTGTCTTTGTTTCGGATCGTCAACTGGAAGTGGCTTGTATATAATTTTTACTTTTGATCCCGTTAGCTTTAATACTTCCTCTGCAAAATCCTTTAAGCTTATCTCGTTGGGATTACCAATATTTACGGGGTGACTATAATCACTTAACAACAATCTGTATATCCCTTCTACTAAATCATCCACATAACAAAAGCTTCTTGTTTGTGATCCATCTCCAAAAACCGTTAAGTCCTCTCCCCTTAACGCTTGACCAATAAATGCAGGTAACGCTCTTCCATCATTCAATCGCATTCTTGGACCATAGGTGTTAAAGATTCTGATGATTCTTGTCTCAACATGATGAAACGTATGGTAAGCCATAGTAATGGATTCCATATAACGCTTTGCTTCATCATATACTCCTCTCGGCCCCACTGGATTTACATTGCCCCAATACTCCTCAGTTTGCGGATGTACTAATGGATCACCGTATACTTCACTTGTACTTGCCACCAGTATTCTTGCGCCCTTTGCTTTAGCTAGGCCCAATAAGTTATGTGTACCCATCGCACCCACTTTTAAAGTTTGAATGGGAATTTTTAAATAATCAATAGGACTTGCCGGGGATGCAAAATTTAATATATAATCCAAGTGTCCTTTTATCTCAATAAACTTCGTGACATCATGATGTATGAATTGAAAATTAGGATTTGTTAATAAATGTTCGATATTCATCATATCGCCCGTAATTAAATTATCCATAGCAATTACATGATAGCCCTCCTTCATGAAGCGATCACATAAATGCGATCCTAAAAATCCGGCTGCTCCTGCAATTAATATTCTTTTCTGACTCATATTTTTTGTTTATTTAGGAAGATTATTTTGGGGAAACTGATCTTCCAATACTCTCATAATAATAACCTAGCTCAATCATCTTCCCAACTTCAAATAAATTTCTGCCATCAAATACTACTTTATGTTGTAAGATCTGAGCCATGCGCTCAAAATCGGGTGTTCTAAACTCACTCCACTCTGTAGCAATAATCAACACATCTGCATTTTCTAATGCCTCGTATTGATTGGCAGCATATTTAATCTTATCTCCTATCTGTGCTTGTATATTCGGCATCGCTTCTGGATCATAAGCTGTAACCGTTGCACCTGCTTTAGTTAATGCATCAATAATACTTAATGCTGGTGCTTCTCTTATGTCGTCCGTATTAGGCTTAAATGCCAAACCCCATAGTGCCACTTTCTTGCCTTGTAAATTATGATTGTAGTAAGCGCTAATCTTATTTACTAAATGTAGTTTTTGATTGGCGTTTACTTTTTCAACTGCTTTCAATATCTCAAAATCATATTTTACTTCACTAGCTGATTGCACCAACGCTTGTACATCTTTAGGGAAACAACTTCCACCATAACCAATACCTGGGAATAAAAAACGCTTTCCTATTCTGTCGTCACTACCAATGCCTCTTCTTACCATATCCACATCCGCTCCCATACGCTCACATAACTGCGCAATTTCGTTCATAAAAGAAATCTTTGTGGCAAGAAATGAGTTGGCTGCATATTTTGTTAACTCCGAACTACGCTCATCCATAAATATCACAGGGTTACCCTGTCTTACAAATGGTGCGTATAAATCACTCATTAATTTCTTTGCTCTTTCCGATCTTGTTCCAACCACCACTCTATCTGGCTTCATGAAATCATCTACCGCTACACCCTCTCTCAAAAACTCCGGATTACTTACTACATCAAATACACCTTGATAATTTTTTTTAATTACTGCTTTTACTTTATCCGAAGTTCCAACTGGAACAGTACTTTTATTTACAATTACCTTGTAATCCTTTAATAATTTTCCTAATTGATCCGCTACACCCAATACATACTTTAAATCCGCACTTCCATCCGCACCAGGTGGCGTTGGCAATGCTAAAAAGATAATCTCTGCTTCAACTATTGCTTCAGCTAACTCAGTCGTAAAGGTTAAACGTCCCTCTTTAATATTTCTTAAAAATATCTTTTCTAAGCCTGGTTCATATATCGTAATTTGACCTCCACTTAATTTTGCTACTTTAGATTTATCTATATCGACACAGGTAACTTTGTTCCCCGTCTCCGCAAAACAGGTCCCCGTTACCAAACCTACATATCCCGTTCCTACTACTGTTATTTTCATCTAAACATTTTTTACTTACTCAAAGCGCAATTAATTGTTCATTCTAATTTTTAGAGTTGAATATTCATAATCTCATCTATCAAAAAAATATAAAGATTTAGATACATAAAAAATACATTGAACTACTTATTTTTAATTTCAAATAGATAATTTGAAAACTCAACTAACGAATTAAAGGTAAAATCATAATATTTCGTTTCACATAATGGATTTAATTCTACATTAATTAACACCCTTTGCATTCCTAGTTTCTCACCAAAAACCATATCAGAAAGTGAATCTCCAACAATTATAGATTTTCTAAATTCAATATTAGGGTAATCCATTTTCGCTTTTATCGCCATTCCAATATTGGGCTTTCGATTCTCAGATGTCTCTAATATATCAGTGCAATAATATATTTTATCAATTCTACCAGCACTTTGATTAACCGCTTTTGTTAATTTATCATGTATAGACAATAATTGCAATTCAGTCATAATTCCTTTTCCAACTCCTCTTTGATTTGTTACAACTATGATTTTCCCAAACATGATTGAGAGTCTTGAAATAGCCTCTAATGCCCCGTTAGTGAATGAAAATTCACTCCAGTTTTTCACATAATCATTCTCTCTTTTTTTATTAATAACACCATCACGATCTAAGAAAAGTGTCCAATTTTTATCAATATTTAATTCCACATTCATTTATTATTTGCGCACCATACTGCGCACCAAAATCTATTTTTTTGACGATTTCAGATAATCAGAATTTTTAAATAAAACTAATTAAAGCTGAAAATCAGCGAATTAGTGATTTACGTATATCAACAAATGCCTTTTGATCGTCTGGACCACACTAATCCTATATTAGTATAATTAACCTAGAAAATTACCCCCCCCCCGATCTAATGTCCATAACCTTTGCATAGTCAAGGTATTCATAAACACTGTTATTGCT